>Ga0209039_10000950_pt1 | contig 28163 bp, 20 predicted proteins | sample BogFormECP12_OM1_FD_188238 | JGI IMG/M metagenome (GOLD analysis project Ga0209039, IMG submission 188238) | Bog forest soil microbial communities from Calvert Island, British Columbia, Canada - ECP12_OM1 (SPAdes) (version 2) | ecosystem: Environmental > Aquatic > Freshwater > Wetlands > Bog ... | reverse complement strand
GTCGCCTAACCGTAGAAGTGCCACTCGTATGCAAACTCCCGAGATACGGGGTTCTGGGAAATCGCCAGGGCACTTCGAGCCCAAACAGCTTAAGTTAGAAAGCCCGGTGGCGGTCGAAAATGGCAGCGTCATGGGAAGAACGACCACCACACCTGGGGGACATCATGAACCTCCTTGCATGAGTCCTCAGACGCTCAAGACTGGGATGTGCAACTTGCGGATGATCCCATAGCCGATGGCGCGGCGAACGTCGACCGACTGGGTGCTTATGGAGAAACCGGCCACGCTCGCATCGCCCGAGGAGGGCGGCAACAACGTGGTGAGCATTCTTATCGTGGTGGTCTTGCCAGCCCCATTGGAGCCGAGCAAGGCGAAGACCTCACCGGCGTTGACCGAAAGGGTCAGACCATCGACTGCCGTAAAGGCGCCGAAGCGGCAAGTAAGGCTCTTGATTTCCAGAACGATTTCGCTCATAAGGATTACGAAAGTGTGGCGAGAGCCTCCCCGCCGGCCTCGCTGGCGGCCCCCATGAAAGATGATTTCGGCAAGTTTCTGACCGCCTTTGCCGACCGGTATTTCAAGACGGTTCGCGATGCGATGAGGAAATACGATCCCCATCACCTTTATCTCGGCTGCCGGTTTGCCTGGCGAACTACCGAAGCAGTGAATGCGGCGGCGCGCCACGCCGATGTGGTGAGCTTCAACATCTACCGCTCGCATGTCGACCCGGAGGAATGGGGTTTTACTCCTTCCCTGAACAAGCCCTGCATTATCGGAGAGTTCCATTTTGGCGCGGTGGATCGGGGCATGTTCCACACCGGCCTGGCGACGACACCCAACCACCAGGCGCGCGACGCCATGTACAAGCACTACCTCGAGAGCGTGGAGGAAAATCCGGCCTTCGTGGGATGCCACTGGTTCCAGTACTACGATGAGCCGCTGACGGGCCGGTCGTATGACGGCGAGAACTACAACAGCGGATTTGTGTCGATCACCGACACTCCCTACCCGGAAATGGTGGAAGCCGCCAAAGCCGTCGCATCTGAGCTCTATTCCCGGCGAATGGGCTCGCGCTGAGACGCAGCGACGCGGAGGAAAGAAAATCAAGAAGGAAAGGCCCAACCTTCTTTGACTTAGAGCCCTCGCCCGAAGGGAGAGGGGGGACCGCAGGGGCGCTTTACGTTTGGTGCTTCTGCAGGAGGGGCCTATCTGCTCGCGGCACTCCCTTCTCACGGCTCGAGCAGCAAGCGGTCCGCGGCTGTTTTTTCCACGGCAGGGCGCGAATAGAGAAGTGGAAAGTAGCTCCCCTCGATCCAGAGCGGGAGCAAGTCGCCGTAATGAGGGCCGCCGGGCTGGGCGCTTTCTCCGGGAACATTGATCCCCTGCGAGTCATCCCAATTTCCGACGTCAAGGACCTCGCGGTAGCTCGCTCCCGCCACCTGCTCGTAACTATTTCCGCCATAGGTAGTGGCGCAAACGGTGGACCCATCACCCGGTCTGGCCAGCGGTCCCAAATCCATGAAAGCGGCGCCCGGGTGGCGATCGAGAGAATGGCGGAAGTGCACGACGTGAATCTTCCCCCAAGACCACTTGATGGGGTCCGAACCTTCGAGCTTGCTGAGTTTGTCGACGGCGCTGCGGAGCGTCGAGAGGAGCAAGCGGTCTCCTGCGGCTTGGGGCGAAGGACCGAAGGTCGCCTCGTCAGGATGATTGAGATGCCGCATGACGACGGGCAACGCTCCATGACCTTCCAAAAGATTCCATGCGCTTTCGGGCGCCAGTAGGCGGTACACGGAGCGCTGGACTTCCTGAATCCAGATTTCAAACAGCGCCGCGGCGGCGGAGTCGCGATCGACCGAACAATTCCAGTTGAGCAGCAATTGTGCGGGCGGGTCAGGCGAGCCTCCCACGGCGTGTGCCAGCAGCGGCTGAAGCTCACGCGCAGGCAGCGACACGACATCGCTTTGCAGGTGCCCCAGATCCTCCAGGCTCAACTTTTGCCTGTGCGTGGCGGCATCATTCAACACCTCGTGAATACGCAGAAAGCGGTAAGGAGCCGACCATTCGTTTCCGACCTTGTAGGGGTAATCCTCCGGAATCATTCGATGGTTGGCCGTCCCCACGAAGCCTTCCGCAGGATTGAACTGGTGCGGCAGCTTCGCGGCGGGAATCCAACCCGACCACTCATAACCCTGGTCGCCGGGAACGGGCAGTTGCCCTGTCCAGTTTTTGCGCAGGGGCGTGAGGCCCATGGAGTGCTCGCCAATGTTCCCGGCCGTGTCGGCGTAGACGATGTTCTCCGGAGGCATTTTCCAGCGGGGCATGGCGGCCTCGAATTGTTCCCAGTTCTGAACTCGATCGAGGGCGAGCGAAGCGAGGTAGCCCGCCGTCCCCGGTTCGGCTCCCACCCAACGCAGGGCCATGGCGCGGTTATGGGCAGGGTCCTCCCACAACACGGGGCCATGGCGCGTGAACTTCATCTGCGCGCGGACGGAGGGCTTGCCCTTGATGCGGAATTCCTCCTCTTCCACACGCATCCGCTCCCACCCGGTTTCGGTTTTGTAACGAAGCGGGTGAGCGGCATCGGTGGTCTCGACGTACAGGTCCTGCTGATCCACGGCAAAGATCGTGATGCCCCAGGCGACGTGTTGATTGTGTCCAATGGCCACGCCCGGCAAGGCCGGTTCGCCGGCTCCGATGACATCCCAACCGGGCGCCACGAGGTGGACGACGTAGCGCAGCGAGGGCAGGACGATCGCGCGGTGAGGATCGTTGGCCAGGATCGGGCGGCCCGTCGTGGTCAGCTTGCCGGAAACCGTCCAGTTGTTGCTGCCCTGGATCCCAGCCTCGGGTGGGAATTCCAAGCGATCATCACTTCCCGGCAGGCCGCGCAGCAAATCGGCAGATAGGCCGGACAGGTCAAGGCCCGGAGCAGGATCGAGCTGCACGACGGGGTCCAAATCGAGCAGCCGCGCGGCGCCCTGCGCGCCCACCAGCGCCACCAGTTGAGCATGAAAGAGCTCGCGCGCCGCATTGCCTGTCATGGGAAATCCCGCCATGCGCAGAATGCAGTCCTCAGGCTTCCAGGGCTCGGGGGAAAAGCCTGCGAGCCGGAATTCCACCGGAAGTCCGGGCCCCCCAGGCAACATCAGGGATCGGATGTTCGCATTGATACCTTCCGTAAAGGCCTCCAGAATCTCCTTGGTGTCGGGAGAGTAACTCGCGTACTCAGCGGCCAGCGCGCCGCGATAGCGCAGGCGCCGTGCGTTCACGTCGCGTTCGACCATCGCGGGTCCAAGAATCTCCGCCAGCCGCCCTTGTCCCAATCGCTTCCAAAGCTCCATTTGGAACAGCCGATCCTGCGAGGCGACAAATCCCTGAGCGAAAAACAGGTCGTGCTGATCCTGAGCATAGATGTGAGGCACTCCCCAACGGTCGCGCAGCACATTAACGGAATGATGCAAGCCGATAAGCTTGATTTTTCCATTGATGATCGAAAGTGCGGCGTGGGCTTGCGCCTCGAGCGTGGTGTCGGGCAGGGCATGAGCGGCTGGTGACGCCGCCTCCACCGCCATGCGCGACAGGCGAGCCGCGGCCCATAATGCAACGCCGACCGCCACGATCAGGATAGAACAAAAAAGAAAATGGGATCTCTTCCGCATGGAGACCTCGATCAGGGTGAACCTAAACCCCCTGCGGGGCCATGGGCAGGGCGCGCAGGCGTTTACCGGTGGCCGCGAAGATGGCGTTGCCGATGGCCGGGGCGATGCCGACGATGGGAGTTTCACCGGCCCCCGCCGAAGGCACATCCTTCCGGTCGATCAGGACGACTTCCAGCGCCGGAGCGTCGCTGAAGCGCGGGACGCGGTACTGCGCAAAGTGCGGGTTCAGGATGCGCCCGTTTTCGAACTTGATCGCTTCGAACAATGCGCCCCCGATTCCCATCATATTCGCGCCTTCGATCTGGTTGCGAAGCTGATCGGGATTGACCACCGCGCCGCAATCGAAAGCGGTGACGGCACGCAGCACTTTCACTCGGCTGTTGGCGGGATCGACCGCCACCTCCGAGCAGGTCGCCACGTAGCCGTTCTTTTCGAACCCTCCGGCCATACCGAAGCCATGCCCGGGCTGAGGTTTGGCCTGCCCCCAGCCGAATTTCTGCGCGGCGGTTTCGAGCGCCTCCCGCAAGCGCGCATCCGTGAGGTTCTTGAGCCGGAAATCGAGCGGGTCCATTTTGGCCAGGTGCGCGAGCTCATCCATGAAGGACTCGCGCGCGAAATGATTGGCAGCGGCGGCGAGCGAACGATACGATCCTTGGCGCAAGGGGGATTTGGTGGCGTGAAATTCAATGTGCTGATTGGGAATGTTGTAGAGCGTGGCGATGGCCGAGCCGCCGGAGTTGTAATTGTGAAACTCCCACGCGGTGATTGTGCCGTCGCTCGCCACGCCTGCGGAAATCTCGATGACTCCCGCCGGGCGAAAATAAGCCCAGGTGAATTCCTCCTCGCGCGTCCACACCAACTTCACGGGTTGGCGTGCGGCTTGAGCAAGACGCGCCGCTTCCACGGCCGCCTCGCCAGTGTGCTTGCCGCCGTAGCCCGAACCCATGTCCGGCATTACGACCCGGACGTGGTCTTCTGTCAGGCGGAAGGCTTCGGCCAATTCGCCGCGTACCCCGAAGGGCCGCTGGGTTCCGGTCCACACGCTCAGCTTGCCGTCCTTCCATTCGGCCACCGCGGCGCGGGGTTCGAGCGGCGCGTGGGCGATGTAAGCGACACTATAAGTTTGTTGGAGGCGCAAGCTCGCATCCGCCAGGCCCTTTTCCATCGAGCCCACAACGTGGCCGCCGCGACCCTCACCGGGCTCCACGTTTTTCTTCAGGTAGTCAAAGAGTTCGTCCCCGGACGGTTGCGGTGGGGAGGTCCAGGCAGCGTGCAGGGCCGCGAGCGCGGTTTCCGCCGCGCGGGGGCTGGGGGCAGTGACGCCCACAAAGTTGCCGTCGTGTACCACCGTGACGCCCGGAAGCGCCTGGGCCTCGTGGGCGTCAAGAGAAGTGAGTGTAGCGCCGAAAGCTGGCGGCCGAAGAACTTTGCCGTATAGCATCCCCGGCAGCTTGATGTCAGAAGGGTAGCGATGCCTGCCCGTAACGATGTCGCGGCCAGTGACCTTGGCGAGTGGCTGGCCCATAATCTTCCACTGCGCCGCGGGGGTAAGAGGGTCTTCGGCGGGAATTGCTTTTGTGAGCTCTCGCCCCCTGGTCAGTTCCGCGTAGCTTGCGGTCTGCCGCGATTCCGGGTTGGTGACGGCGCCGTTGGCCGCCATCAGCTTGGCGCGGTCCACTTTCCAAGCTTCTGCGGCAAGGTCGATGAGGGCTTCGCGAGCTGTGGAAGCTGCCCGTCGAAGCTGCGGGTTCATGGTGGGAGTCGTGCGACTGCCGAACGTCCCCATGTCAAAGGGCACGCGGTCGGTGTCGCCCATGAGCAGGTGAATCGAGCTGGGCGCAATGCTCAACTCCTCGGCCACGGCCTGCGTGAGCGAAGTGCGAATGTTCTGCCCCACTTCCACCTTGCCCGTGCAAACGGTGACTTCGCCATTTTCGTTGACGTGCAGCCAAGCGGCGATGTCCTGCGGCAGGAAGTCATCGGGTCGACGGCGGTCTCGGCCGGCTTCCTGCCCGGCAACGGGACGATCGAGGAGGCAGAAAACCACGATGCCGCCACCTAGCACTTTGAAGAAATCGCGCCGCCCCAGCCCAAAGTGATAGATAGGTTGCGCGCTCAGTTCGTAGCGCTCGGGTTCGAGTTGAGTCGAGAACTTATCGGGCGTTTTCATGGGTGAACCACCTCCAAGGCTTTCGCCGCCCGGCGAACGGCGGCAATGATGCGCGGATAAGTCCCGCACCGGCAGATGTGCCCCTCGAGGAAGTGGGCGATCTCCTCCTCGGTCGGATTAGGGTGAACCTTCAACAAGCCCACCGCGGTCATGATCATGCCGGAAGTGCAATAGCCGCACTGCATGACATCTTCGTCAAGAAACGCCTGCTGAACCGGGTGCAGCCGGCCGTCCTTTTCCAGGCCCTCGATGGTGGTAATCGGCTTCCGCGCGGCGTCGCCCACCGGCGTAATGCAGGAACGCCGCGGCGACCCTCCGACCAAAACCGTGCAGGCGCCGCACTGCCCCTCGCCGCAACCGTACTTGCTTCCTACGAGGTCGAGGTCGTCACGCAAGACACTGAGCAGGCTCGTGCCGGCGTCGACATCGACGGAATACTTCACACCATTGATGAGCAGTTCTGTGACTTTCGACATGAGACACCCCCGCGGGGGCAGAGACTCCTAACTATGGCGGAAAGCAGAGCAACCCCCCCATGGCAGTCCCCATTTTACGCCTTTTTCTTCAGCGCGTAAGGGGCACGTATCGCTCCTCGCCACCTGAACATGCTTGCAAAATCGGCGCGGATTCGGGAGAATGCGTCAGGGCTTCTCGGAAATCACGCGAGGTCGAGGGAATGAGCGCATTAGAGTCGAGCCGGCGATCTGTGCAATCTTCTGCCGTGTGCGAGGGGAATGATGAAAAGTTTCGCAGCATATATGATTCTCTGGCTGGGCAAGAGCCGCCCCGGAGAAGAACGTCTGGGCAATACCTTTTCCCAACGCAACGCGGGGGAAAGTCTTGCCCGCCCCGGTGCAAGATTCATGATTCAAGAGAACGCGTCGTGAGTGCTTCAGTGAGCATGGAGTAAAACATGAAAAACTCGACGAAAGATCGGCTCATAAATCCCATGATCCGGGAAAATGGAGAGCTTCGTCCCGTCAGTTGGGGTGAAGCTCTTGACCGCGCCGCAGACGGCTTGCGGCGTATAACGGAGACGCACGGACTTCAGGGCTTCGGCATGTTCAGTTGTTCGAAAACCACGAACGAGCTGAATTTCCTTGCCCAGAAGTTCGCCCGGTCCGTCATGGGGACCAACAACATCGACAGTTGTAATCGCACTTGACACGCCCCCAGCGTCGCCGGTCTGGCGGCGGTTTTTGGTGCAGGAGGCGGGACGAGTTCGTATCGCGAAATGGAGGACACGGACCTCATTATTCTATGGGGCTCGAACGCTCGCGAGACGCACCCTATCTTTTTTCACCACCTCCTCAAGGGCATACGCAAAGGCGCAAGAGTCTATGTGGTCGATCCGCGGCGCACCAGCTCGGCGCAATGGGCGGACGTTTGGTTGGGCCTCGACGTGGGCTCGGATATCGCGCTGGCGAACGCTGTGGGGCGGGAGATCATCGCGGCCGGCCTGGAGAATCGGCGGTTTATTGAGAGAGCCACGGCGGGTTTTGAGACTTACCGGGACGCGGTGCAACCTTACACCTTGGAGCACGCGGAAAAAGTCACCGGGGTTCCCGCCAGTGTTATCTGGGAGCTTGCGCACGCTTATGCGCGTGCCGACCGGGCCCAGCTCTGCTGGACCTTGGGGATTACGGAGCACCACAACGCCGTTGACAACGTGCTCGGGCTGATCAATCTGGCGCTCCTCACCGGGCATGTGGGCCGCTATGGCTCCGGACTGAATCCGCTGCGGGGCCAGAACAACGTGCAGGGAGGTGGGGACATGGGTGCCATCCCCGACCGCCTGCCGGGCTTTCAGCACGTGGAGGACGATGAGCTTCGCGCCAAGTTTGAGCAAGCGTGGGGCGTGAAAATTCCCCCCAAGCGGGGCTGGCATCTGAGCGGCATGTTCAACGCCATGGAGGAAGGCAAGCTCCATGGGCTCTATGTCATTGGCGAAAACCCCTTGCACTCGGAAGCGGACCGAAGACGGTGCGAGCGCCTTTTGCAGGGGCTCGAATTCCTGGTGGTGCAGGATACTCTGCTTACGCCCACCGCCCAGCTCGCCCACGTGGTTCTGCCTGCCGCCGCGGGCTGGTGTGAATCCGAAGGGACGGTGACCAGTAGCGAACGCCGGGTGCAACGGGTTCGCAAAGCCCTTGATCCTCCGGCCGGGGCGCGGGACGATATGGCGATTCTGTGTGACCTGGCAAGGCGTCTGGGACACGATTGGGGCCAGCCCAGCGCGGAGGAAGTCTGGAACGAAGTGAGGGGGCTGAGCCCGATGCACGCGGGGATGAGTTACGCTCGCCTGGAAGCTCTGGATGGCATCCAGTGGCCCTGCTACGATGAATCGCATCCGGGCGAGCTTTTCCTCCATGGCCGCCTGTGGCAGGAGCCCGTCGTCGGACCCCGCGCGCAATTCAGCGCGGTGGAGTTTGAGCCACCGGTGGATGAGCTGGACGAAAGCTATCCTCTGCGGCTCACCACCGGACGTCACTTGGAGTCCTTTAATACCGGAGTTCAGACGTCCCGATACCGGTCGCCGCTGCGACAGCCGGAAATGCTGGGCCTCTCCCCCGAAGACGGCGAACGCTACGGCTTGACCGAGGGAGAGCGCGTCCGCGTCAGCTCGCGCCGTGGCTCCGTGGAGGCCCCGGTTCAGTTTGACGCCTCACTGCGGCCGGGGCTGGCGTTTCTCAGCGTCCATTTCCCCGACGAGGTGGCGACGAATATCCTCACGATCGATGCTACGGACCCGAAATCCGGCACGGCCGAGTTCAAGGCCACCGCGATTCGCGTGGAAAAACTTAGTGGACACGCACTTTAACAAAGAAGAACCGTCGACGGAAGAGCGCCAAGCGGTCGACTCGATTCTCGGCGCGCCTGATTCCGGCTCGAGGGGGGGCTTGCGCAGCCCGGATCGAGATGGGCATTCCGCGGTCCGGGGCCATGCTCTGGGGGCTCAGCGCCACCTGCTCTTACCCGTGTTGCACGCCATCCAGGCGCGGATGGGCTGGATTACACCCGCCGCCCTCAATTACGCCTGCCAACGCCTTGACATCCCGCCGGCGGAAGCTTACGGCGTGGCATGTTTCTATGGACTGTTTTCGGTAACTCCACGTCCCCGCCGTGTGCTGCACGTCTGTGATGACATCGCCTGTTTGACGCGGGGAGCGGAGGAACTCTGCGGTCGTGTTGAGCAACAACTGGGTCCGCCCGGATCGCCTACCCTCGAGGGTAAAGCCACCTGGTACCGGAGCTCCTGCCTGGGAATGTGCGAGCGAGCGCCGGCCGCCCTGATGTCGATTGCGGGAGAACGGCCCGGCGAAAAGGTATTCGCACCGGCAAGCCCGGATACGCTGATCACTGCTCTGGAGACCTTCGGAGGGAGTGGGGCAGGAGAACTCCCTGACCACTTTAATGCGAGAGTCTCCGTTCCCCAGACCGACCAGGGTGACCCCTCCGGATTGATGCTGCTGAGCCGGGTCGGCCGGATCGATCCCGCCAGCATCGATGACTATCGGGCTCATGGGGGCTATGAAGCTTTGCGCCGCGCTCTTTCCCTGGGAGGGGGCTGGGTGGTGCGGGAGGTGTCGGTATCGCGGCTCGTGGGGCGAGGTGGGGCTGCCTTTCCCAGCGGCAAGAAGTGGGATCCGGCCAACCAACCGCAATACCTCGTGTGCAACGCGGACGAGTCGGAGCCGGGAACTTTCAAGGATCGGGTGGTGATGGAAGGTGACCCGTTCTCCCTGGTCGAAGCCATGACGATCGCGGGCTGTGCGATTGGTTGCAAGCGGGGATACCTCTACCTGCGCGGGGAGTATCCGCTCGCCGGTGAAAGGCTTGCGCACGCCATTAAGACAGCGCGTGACAGGGGATTCCTGGGAAGTAATATTTTGGGTCGAGGCGTGCACTTTGACATCGAGATCAGGCGCGGTGCGGGCGCTTATATCTGTGGTGAGGAGACAGCGCTCTTCAACTCCATCGAAGGGTTCCGCGGCGAACCGCGCAACAAGCCACCGTTCCCCACGCAAGTGGGCTTGTTTGGCAAGCCGACCGTCGTTAACAACGTGGAAACCCTGATTAATGTGCTCCTGATTGTGCAGGAAGGCGGGGAGCGCTATGCGGCCATCGGAACGCATGGTTCGGCCGGTCCCAAGCTCTTCTGTCTTTCCGGTCACGTCGCCCGGCCCGGCGTGTATGAGGTTCCCTTCGGCTCGACACTGCGGGAGCTCATCGAACTTGGCGGGGGTGTAGCGGGCAGCGGGCGTCTGCAGGCAGTACTTCTGGGGGGCGCTGCCGGATCGTTCCTTTCGCCCGACGAATTGGACACACCGCTCACCCTTGAGGGCACTCGCACCGTTGGAGCGTCACTGGGATCAGGTGTGGTGATGCTTTTTGATGATACCGTGGACCTCCGCAAGATTCTGCTCCGCATCGCTGCTTTCTTCCGTGACGAGTCCTGCGGCCAGTGTGTTCCCTGCCGCATCGGGACCGTCCGGCAGGAAGAATTATTGCAGCGTCTCCACCACGGCCGTCCGATCGGCTCGGTCGAGGGAGAAATGAGCTTGCTCAAAGGAGTCGGGCAAGTCATGCGCGATGCCTCGATCTGCGGCTTGGGCCAGACCGCTTCCAGTGCGATAGAGTCCGCCCTGCTTCGTTGGCGGTTGTTCTAGAAGGAGGAATTCATGAGTCAAGTGGAAGGAAAGGCCGCCTCTCCACTTCCGCTTCAGCCGGTGCACATCGTGGTTCCCGTCCCCGCAGGCCCCCCTCCTGTCCTGCCCCCGGCATCCCCCCGGCGGCCGGTACGCGTGACCATCGACGGCCGGGAGGTATCGGTGCCCGAGGGGTCGACGCTGCTCCAGGCGACACGAGAGGCCGGCATCGATACGCCCACTCTCTGCTTCCTCGAAACGCTCACGCCGGTCAATGCCTGCCGCATTTGCGTCGTCGAACTGGAGGGTTCAAGGACGCTCGTTCCCGCCTGCTCGCGCCAAGCCGAAGACGGCATGGTGGTAAGAACCGATACGGAACGGGTTCGCCTCAGCCGCCGGCTGATCCTGGAATTCCTCGCTTCCTCGGTGGATGTATCGACATCGCCCCAGATTCTGGCCTACATGGACCGGTACGGGGCCCGTCCGGAACGGTTTGGACCGCCGCCGCCGCCCTCCAGCATTCGGGACGCCGCGCGGGCGGGCTTCCACGCTCCCGCAGACGGTTCCCAGGCTGCCGCGGTCTCCCAGCCGGTCAAGATCGATAATGAGCTCTATCTGCGGGACTACAGCAAATGCATCCTTTGCTACAAGTGTGTGGAAGCTTGCGGCGCCGACGCTCAGAATACCTTCGCCATTGCCGTGGCGGGCCGCGGCTTCGATGCGCGTATTTCCACGGAATATGCGGTCCCCCTTCCGGATTCCGCCTGCGTCTACTGTGGGAACTGCATCGGAGTGTGCCCTACCGGAGCGTTGATGTTCGTGAGCGAATACAACATGCGCCAGGCCGGGACTTGGGATGAATCGCGCCAGACCTTGACGGACACGATTTGCCCTTACTGCGGTGTGGGGTGCACGGTGACCCTCCACGTCCAGCATGAGAAGATTGTCAAGGTAGCTTCCCCGACCCAGAATGGTGTGACCCATGGCAATCTCTGTATTAAGGGACGTTTCGGGTGGCAGTTTGTAAATATCCGGGAGAAAGCTCGCGGACCCCTCGACCGGAGCTGAAGGTGCGGTTTGTGGATGATGGAAGGAACCAACGGCGTTGTGCTGGCGGGCGGCAAGAGCCGCATGGGCCAGGATAAAGCCCTCATGCAGCTCGGAGGATAGTGCCGACCCGCGAGATTTCCCATCGGCCCAAGAAAATCGAAATTGTCGGCGGTTTACCCCCAACCTTCGTCCTTAGCCTCTAGCTATTCACATATCAAGATATAGACATACCGCATTAAATTGATTATATTTTGACATAGTGTCGTATTTATTCGGTTTAGGGCAGGAACCTACAGTTGGGCGCGATTCAGGCATGTGATGGTTGCATTGCAGCGCGACAGAGGTCCGGATTAGGCAAGAGTAATCAGGTACGTGAGATTGTGTGGCTTCGCCACTTCAAATTACAGGAGATTTCCCAATGTCCTCTGACTCGAACGCACCCATCCCCTCCCTGAGGATGACACCCGCTAATCCATCCCGCATTCACGCCCGACAGTGGTGCGGCCGGTCACTGGGTCTCCTATCTCTCTTCTTGATTCTCGTCCCACCGGTGTCCGCACAGGTCTCCGCAACTCTCTCGGGAACTGTCAAAGATCAGTCCGACGCAGTTGTTTCCAGTGCCGCGGTTACGGTAAAGAACCTGGAAACCGGCGCGACCCGTGCCACTACGACGGGTGACATGGGGCAGTACCGAGTGTTCTCGCTTCCCATCGGGGAGTACGAAATTCGAGTGGCGAAAGCTGGATTTGCGGAACAAATCCGGACCGGCATCCGCCTGGTCGTTGGGCAAGATGCGAGTGTGGATGTAACTCTGCATGTGGGGCCGGTGAGCCAGCAGATTAAAGTGAACTCCGATGCGCCGCTGGTGAGTGTGACTACGGCGGACGTCTCCGGTTTGGTGGGAGAACAGCAGGTGAAAGACCTTCCCTTGAATGGTCGGAGCTACGATTTGCTGATGCCACTGAATGCCGGTATCGTCAATTTTACCGCGGAGAAGACCGGCGGAATTGGCATATCCAACTCGACCACAGGAAACAACTTCGCCGTTTCGGGTAACCGGCCGCAGCAGAATCTTTTCCTGCTCAACGGCGTAGAGTATACGGGTGCTGCGGAGAACAACATGCAACCGGGAGGCGCCAGCCAGCAGTTGCTGGGCGTGGATGCCGTTCGAGAATTCAATGTCTTGCGCGACTCCTATGGCGCCGAATTCGGCAAGCGGCCCGGCGGCCAGGTGATCATCGTGACCCAATCGGGTAACAATCAGTTGCACGGGTCGGTCTTCGAATTCCTGCGCGACAACGCCCTCGACGCGCCTAATTACTTCGACCAGGGTTCCGCGCCGCCGTTCAAGCGCAATCAGTTCGGGGCCTCGCTGGGGGGGCCGGTCCAGAAAGATAAAACCTTTGCTTTCGCCAGCTACGAAGGTTTCCGCGAAAGTTTGCACCAAACTTCTGCGGCCTTTGTCCCGGACGCAACCTCGCGCGCTGCGGCGGTGGCGAGCGTCCAACCGTTGCTCATTCTGTGGCCTACGCCTCCGTCCGGCGCTCCTGACTTCAGCGGGATTGCCGAGGACTTCAGCAGTCCGCTGCAAGTGATTCGGGAGGATTTTGGGACGGCGCGGGTCGACCACGTTTTCTCTCCGCGAGATTCCCTGGCGGCCGTCTATACCATCGACGATGGCGGTGACGTGACGGCGACGCCCCTCGATCCCTACAGCACAGACATCCTAAACCTGCGCGAGCAAGTGTTAAGCCTTGAGGACACCCACATTTTCTCGCCGAGGTTGCTCAACACGGCCCGGATCGGCTTTTCCCGCGCGGGCTACTACTTTGCCGGCGAGCCCACGCCTGGCACTCCCGCCGCGACGGTTCCAGGATTTCTGGTCGGACGGCCCGTAGGCGCCGTAGTTGTGGGCGGCAGCGCCGCTTCGAACCCCCAGGCCTCGGTCGGATTGGCGGGGAGCAATAATGGAAGCAATCTCCCCATCGCGCGTAATCTCTTCACCGTGGAGGACCGCGTAACGCTGACGCGAGGACGCCATCAGTTCACTTTTGGCGCCTGGTTTCAGCGCTTCCAATCGAACGAGACTATCGCGCTCAGCCAGTACGGACAGGCAACGTTTTCCAGCCTTGCCAACTTCTTGAAAGGAACCACCTCGACATTTCTGTATGATCCCGCGCCTACCGAGATGAACTGGCGTTCGCTGTTCGGAGCATGGTACGCCGAGGACGTTATTCGGCTGACGCCCAGGCTCACTCTGTCTCTGGGCTTCCGCGATGAATTCACGACGGGCTGGAACGAAGCCCACAGCCGCGCCGCCAACTACACCTTCCCGAGTGGGGTCATTTCAACGACGCCGCAAATTGGCAGTTCAATCTTCACCGCCAACAACGCTACATTCCTCCCCCAACCGCGAATTGGACTGGCCTGGAGTCCATTCAGCAGGAAGTCCGTGATCCGCGGCGGATTTGGGATGTATAACGACCTACAGGATGCGTTGGGTTACCGCACCGACCAGAACGCGCCCTATAATCCAACTTACAGCATTGCTTCGTTGCCGGTCGCGAACCTGCCCCTCAACCCCATTGCCGCAGTGCCTGCGAGCGCGAAGCTTGTGCCGGGAGGCGTTCAGCCCGACATGAAGACGCCCACCCTTGTCTCGTGGTCGCTGCGACTTGAGCAGGAGCTTACCCCCAACACAGCTTTGACCATCGGTTACGTGAGGTCGCACGGCTACCATGAACTCATCGGGATCGACGCTAACGAACCGACCCCAACCATCTGTCCCGCATCGCCGTGCCCGGCAACATATCCAACCGTGAACTCTACATCTACTCCTCCCGTTACCATAACCACGGGCTTCCCTGCGGGCTCGCCCCTGGCAGGAGCGCCTGTGCCTGCCGGGAGCTATTACATTCCTGCCGGAGCGGCCAAGGCAAACCCCGCGCTGGCGAACACGTGGACCTGGTTTTCGCTCGGCGACAGCTCCTATAACGCTCTGCAAGTGGATGTGAACCGCCGCTTGAGTCATGGCCTTTCCCTACGTGGGGTCTACACCTGGTCGAAATCGCTCGACGATGGCGATTCTTTGAATCAGACGACAGCGGGGAATGCGCCGGGACTGGTTTCCAACCCCTTCAATCTTAGAGCGGACTGGGGGGCGGCCACCTATGATGTGCGCAACATCGGCGTCGTCAGCGCACTCTACGAATTGCCCTTTGGGGAGGGCAAGCCCTTCGCGAATGGGTCGAAGGGCGTCGCCAACGCCGCCGTGAGCGGATGGTCTGTGAACAGCATCGTTGCAATGCAAGATGGATTTCCGTTCACCCCGCAACTCAGCTACAACCCGTCGAACAGCGGAGACACGCGGAACCCCGTGCGTCCATTCCGGAATCCCAACTTTACCGGCCCCGTGATCCTCGGCAAGCCAGCGCAATGGTTCAATCCCAACGCGTTCATAGCGCCGCCGTCCACTGGCGGGTTCGGCGGCAATCTGGGCAGAGACACCTTTGCGGGTCCAGGACTTGCGACGTGGGATTTCTCCGTGATGAAGGACACCGTCCTTCGCGAAGGCCTGCGCCTTCAGTTCAGAGCGGAGATCTTCAACCTGCTGGATCGCGCCAACTTCAATACGCCGAATCTCATTGTCTTCACCCCACCGACCGCGGCGAATCCCACCGGACTATCCGGCACGGCGGGAGCTATTACCAGTACCTCGACCACGTCCCGGCAAGTGCAATTCGGATTGAAACTGCTTTGGTGAGTTAGCGGGAGAGGAGTCCCTCGGGAAGCGCGGATTGCTCGGGCGCTACCTGTACGCGCTGACCGGCTGGACGTTGGCCTTCACTTGGGAGGGAGCGGTCCTGGCCGCGGGTGTGATGGCTGTCCCCATCATGGTGAAGTCAGCGCGCGCGGCGCCGGTAACCGCTCCTGTCACAATTGGCATTCGCTCGGATGACATCATTGTCCCGCGAGAGCGGGTCGGACAAACGAGCGCCAGAAACCTGTTAGAGGGTACGATCAAGCACATTGTGCAGGACGGGGGGAGCAAGGCGTTTTCGTTCCCAACCCGGCGAATTATCCCCGACTCAGAGCGCGTGAACGTGGCGGACGAGCTGTTCGGGAGGCGACATGAGGGAGATTGCGTAGAGGGAACCGCTCAGGCAGCCGCGCTCGATGGCCAGGCTTCGGTAGTAGTCGTTATAACGAAAGCCGTTTTCGCCACGCCACATGGGAAACGCGGCACAAGCCTCCAGCCAGCGCTCGAACACCGGAGTGATATCGAGGTAAGTATCCGCCGCAAAGCCATTCGCATCTTCCCAGTTTTCGGCGAAAAAGACTTTCTTGACGGCGTGAGCCGGTTGCTCGCGGGCGAGAGCTGGGAGTCCAGCATAGAACACCGCGTCGTTTACGATCTGGTAGCACGCTTTGTGATCCTTGTGCCAGCTCCCGCTCCAGTGGGTCACGATGACGTCAGCTTTGCATTCGCGGATCAGATCACACACTTGTAGTCTTACTTCGTTACTTTCGGGAATCTCGCCATCAGGATAGTGGAGAAACTCGGCGCGCGCGCCCAGCGTGTGTGCCGCACGTTCCGCGGATTGCTGCTGGAGGGAACCATACTCCGCGGGAGCAATCTTAGCAGAGCCCCTCTCGCCGAGCGTGAGACTCAAGAAGACGCCTTGGCCTCCAAGATGAACCTGAAGCGCCACGCCCGCGCCCATGGCAAAGAATGCGTCGCCCGGGTGAGCGGCGATCGCCATGATGCTTGAGGGGCGGGAGGCTGGCGGAGCGAGGTCGGCCGAGGGGGGTGCGCCTGGCAATTGGCCCGCTTGTGCGCGTTCGGCGCCTGCCGCCAAGGTGGCCGTTCCGAGGCCGAGATCTTTGAGGAAATTCCGACGGCTGGGGTTGTCCATCTTCCACGCTTCTCCTTGTTCTGTCCGCACCGAAGGTTCGGCGAGACGATTCGTATGGGCCAAAAAAAGCTCATCTAGACTTGCTGGGTCAAGTTGCAGTACATATAGTACCGCTACAGGAGGATCTCTCAAATGTCTGCCGAAGATTATCTGAGCCGCATCAGCAGAATTATCTCCATCATCCGACAAACCCAAAAAACGACGATTGAGCAGGCTGCCGACGCTTTTGCCCGCTCCCTTCAAGCCGGTGGGCGGGTTTATCTTTTTGGAAGCGGCCACTCGGTAATTCCGGTGCTCGATATTTTCCCGCGCTACGGTAGCTTTGTAGGATTTTATCCGATCTATGATCCACGCCTGATGTGGTTCAACGTGGTGGGGCCGGGCGGCGCTCGGGAGCTGCTCTGGCTGGAACGGCATGAAGGCTATGTGTCCGTGGTGCTCGAGAGCTACCAGCTCGAGCCGCGCGACTCCATCTTGATCTTTTCGCACGGCGGGTTGAACGCCGCGCCGGTTGAGATGGCGATGGAAGCCAAGAACAAGGGGCTGACCGTGGTCTCCGTGTCTTCTCATCAAAACCACCGTCAGGCCCAGGCTGCCCATTCGAGCGGAAAGAAGCTGGCGGACGTTTCCGACATCGCGATCGACAATTGCGTGCCACCCGAGGACGCGCTGGTGTGCGTCGAAGGCATGCGGGAAAAATTCGCCGCGGGATCGACGGTGGCGGCAATTTCGATTGCCATGGCGCTGGTGGCGGAGACCGGCGAGCGGCTGGTGAAAAGCGGGACCCGGCCGCCGACCTTTGTTTCGCCCAACGTGGGCCTGCCCGCGGATCATAACCAGCAGGTTTTCCAAGAGTACGAGCGCTTCATCCAGACCCGGCAGAAGTGAAGGGGATGATTCTTTCGTGAATCCGCGGTGGCATGCGAAGACAAATCGGCGGCGCGGCGGCGGCCTCATTGTGGGCCTCGCGGCGGGCCTGCTGGCGATGGTTGCACTGTGCGGTGCGAGCTTCGCCGCCTCGGGGGGCGCAGTTGCGCCCGACGCGTTCTTTCCGGTGGCGGTGTGGTACGGTGGCGGCAAGGCGCGCGCGCCGATGATGAGTCCTCTGAACGCCACCAGCGCCGCGCACTGGGGACAGGACCTGGACCAGATCAAGGCGACCGGTTTCAACACCGTGAAGTGCTGGGTAGACTGGGCCACCGCCGAGCCCCAGCCGGGATTCTTCGATTTCGACAATTTGAATCTGCTGCTGAAGCTGGCGCAGCAGCGGGGGCTGCGGGTGATCGTGCAGATCTACACGGATTCCGCGCCGGATTGGGTGGGCGCTCGCTACCCGGACGGCCGCTTCGTAGACCGGAGCGGCGCGGTGATCACGTCGCAATCCGCGCCTGGGTATTGCCTTGACCACGCCGGAGTGCGGGCGGAGGTGGTGAAATTTCTGGAAAGCCTCTCGCGCGACGCCAACCGTTTCCCCGCCCTTTACGGTTGGGACGTGTGGAGCGAGCCCCACGTGATCAATTGGGCGGATTTCCCCTATCTTGCGAACCCCGAGTTTTGTTTCTGCGCGAGCAGTCAGGCGCGGTTCCGCCGCTGGCTGGAAGCGAAATACCAGACACTGGACGCGCTGAACGCGGCCTGGTATCGCAAGTTTGCGATTTGGGACCAGGTGCAGCCGCCGCGCTTCTCCACCATCCTGTCGTACACCGACTACCTCGATTGGCGCGCCTTCATCGACGACAAGCTGGGGGGCGATTTGAAGACGCGTGTGGACGCCATCCGCAACGCCGATCGCGTGCATCCGATCACCAGTCACGCCGCGGTGCCGGGACTCTTCACCTCGCCGACGGACGGTTACGGCGAGCCCGACGATTGGAAGATGTCGGCCAACGCTGACTTCTTCGGTACCTCGGTTTATCCCAAGCACTCCGAATCCACGCACCCGTGGCCTTATTGGATGCTGGCCGCCGGCCTCGATTTCACGCGCTCCGCCGGGCAAAGTCTGGGTAAAGGTTTCTGGATCGGCGAGTTGCAGGCCGGACAGGGCTCGACCGGCATGCGCATTGTGGACCCCGTGACCGCCCACGACGAAGAGTATTGGATGTGGCAGGTGATCGCGCATGGCGCGCGGGAGATTGCCACCTACGCTTGGTATCCGATGAGCTCGGGGTTCGAATCGAACGGCTACGGGCTGATCAACCTGGACGGGACTTTGACGGACCGCGCGCGGGCCGCAGGGGCCACGGCGCGAATCATCGCGAGCAACGCCGCGAGTCTCGAGGCGGCGCAGCCCGCCCCGGCCCAGGTGGCGATCCTTTACGACCGGCTCTCGTACATGGTCGGGGGCAGCCAGCCGTCGCTTTCGAATCTCGGCAATGCCGAGCGCGATTCACTGCTGGGCACCTACCGGGCCTTCTTCGAGAGGCAAATCCCGGTCGATTTTGTTGATCCGGCGGCGCAAAACGGCGAGCGCCTCGATCAATACAAGATCCTTTTCCTGCCTTACCCCGTGATGCTCTCCGAGAGCGTCGCCGCCGAGGTGAAAGACTACATCGCCGGGGGAGGAACGGTGGTGGCCGAGGCGCGCCTGGCCTGGAACAACGAGCGCGGGTTCGCCAGTCCGGTGATTCCTGGCTTCGGTCTGGACCAGGTTTTCGGTGCACGCGAAGAGCGGATCCGCCCCGAAGCGGAGCCTCACTTGCTGATCGAGCCTTCGGCGAATCTGCCCGGCATCAAGGCGGGAGACTCCATCGCGGCGGCGGCTTTTGAAGAGGACCTGCTGCCGCTCGCGGGCGGCCAAGTGCTGGCACGGTTTGCCGGGGGCGAGCCGGCGGTCGTGGAAAAAGCTTACGGGAAGGGAAGAGCCATCCTGATCGGCTCCTTCGCGGGGCTCGCCTATCAGCGCAGCCACGACGCCTCCACCCGGGAGCTGTTTCTTTCGCTGGCTCAGGCTGCCGGCGTGACGCCGGAAGTGGAAGTCACGGGTGAGGGAGCGTCGGAGTTGGAAGTGCGGCGGATCGCGAGCGCGAATCGGCAATTCGTCTTCGTCTTCAATCACGCGAGCGCAGCCGCCGATGCCAGCGTGACTGTGCGCCTGCCTTGGCGAGTGAAAGAAGCGGGCGACCTGGTGACCGGCCAGGCGGTGCCGGTGCAGGTGAGTGGAGACAAGACTGTGCTGCGGAAAAATCTTGCGCCGGACGCGATTTGGGTGGTCAGCCTGGAACGCGAGTGAGTTTGCGCCGCGGCTCCGCGAAGAAACTCATTGCCGGATAGCTTATGGGACGTTTCGCGCTGGTGGCTGATCTCGGCGGGACGAAGATTGCTGTGGCTCGCGTCGACGATTCCGGCAGGGTCACCCACCGGCTTCAGGCTCCCACGCCTTCCGCCGGCGGCTTAGCAGTGGTTGAATCCATCGTCGATGTGCTGCATCGATTGCCGGCGAAGGGCGCCGGCGCGCTCGGCATCGGCGTCCCCGGTCTCGCCTATCCGGATGGGGCCGTTTGGGCGCCCAACATTCGCGGCTGGGAACGTATGCCTTTGGGCGAGTTGCTGCGCGGCCGTTTTGGTCTGCCGGTGCTGGTGGAGAGTGACCGCAACGCCTCCGTCACCGGTGAGGCCTGGCAAGGCCGCGCGAAAGGGTGCGGTGACGTCGTGTTTGTCGCCATCGGCACCGGCATCGGAGCAGGCATTATCAGCGGGGGACGGCTGATTCGCGGATTCGGCGAATTGGCCGGATGTCTCGGCTGGATGGCGGTTCGCGACCACTTTCTTCCGGCGTACCGGGCGATGGGCTGCCTGGAGTTTCACGTGGCTGGGCCGGGCATTGCCCGCGCCGCCCAGCGCGTGTTCCATCGCTCCCTCGAGGCGCGCGAGGTGGTGAAGCGCGCGCGGCAGGGCGACCCGCAGGCGAGGGAAGTGCTTGCGCAGGCGGGCCATCATCTGGGCCTGGCTCTTGCCAATCTTGTGGACATCCTGAACCCGCAGATGATCGTGGTCGGCGGCGGCGTGGCGGGAGCCGGGAGTCTGCTGCTGGGGCCGGCGCGGGAGACCCTGAGGCGCTGGGCCCAGCCGCTGGCTGCGAAGCAGGTCCGAATCAGCCGCAGCCGGCTGGGCGCGCGGGCGGGGTTGCTCGGCGCCGCCAAGCTGTGCTTCGATCACTTCCACACCTGAGATGCAACCCGCCATGTTTCAGAAAAACGCCGGCGACGGCAGCATTCATCACGCCAGCCTCATCGCGACCGTAAACGCGTGCATGTTCGTTTTCGGGGTGATTCTGCTGTTGATGGGCTCGCTGCTCCCGAGCCTTGGGGTGAGCGGCGTGCGGGCCGGAAGCCTGGGCTCTTTCCCGCTGATCGGGATTCTTGCGGCGACCGTGCTGGTAGGTCCCCTTCTCGACAAAGTGGGCGCCAAGCCCGTTCTGGCTGTGGCGTTGGCGCTGATTGCGGTGGCGCTGGGCGTGATGCCCTCGCTCGCGAGCTATGGGGCGCTCGCCACAACCGCGCTGGCGTACGGCTTTGGAGGTGGCACTTTGAACACCGCCACCAACGCTCTGGTGTCGGACTTGAGCACCTCGCGGCGGGGCGCGGCTTTGAACCTGCTCGGCTTTTCGTTCAGCCTGGGAGCCGTCACCGCGCCCCTCCTGATGTCGCTGGCGGCCCGCAATTCTTCCGCAAGTGTCTTGCGGGTGCTGGCGATGGCGCCCGCGATTGTGCTGGTCCTCGTTCTGGCGCTGCGATTCCCTGAACCTGCGCACTCAGGGACGCCGCTGCGCAGCCTGCTGCGAGTCCTGACTGCTCCTCTGGTCTGGCTGTTCGGGGTGCTTCTGTTTTTCGAATCGGGCAACGAGAACTGCATGTTCGTTTGGGCCGGCAAGATGACGGAAGAGGTGTTGCATCTGGCCACCCAACGCGCGGACGTGGCGCTGGTGGGCTTGAGCGCCGCAATGGGCGCGGGGCGCCTCCTGGCCGTGCTCTGGCTCAAATGGTTGGGTGGCCGTACCCTGTTGCTCGTTTCCGCGGCAGTTACGACGGCGGGCGCGATTCTAGTGCTTACCTTCGAATCTTTTCCCGGCATGGTGGCGGGCTTCTCGGTGATGGGTTTGGGGATGTCCGCCATTTTCCCCACAGCGCTCGGACTGGCCGGAGATCGTTTTCCTGACAAAACCGGGACGGTGTTCGGTGGCATCATGACCGTGGCCCTCGTCGGAGGCGCGCTCGGACCGGCGGTCGGCGGGTGGGCGGCAAGATCGAGTCCGTCGAAAGTCCTGCTCGTTCCGCTCATCGGCGGCACGGCGGTTGCGGTTTTCACGCTGATCGTCTCAGGCTGGAAACCGCAGCGCGGTACCGAAGAGCGCAGCATTCTCATCTAATTAACTGAAGACATGACGATTATGCCGGGCGGGCGCAGACGGTCGCTTTAGGCTGGTAAGTAGCAGGCAGCGATCGTCTTTTGCGAGTCCCGGCGAACCGGGAAAAGCGGGAGGTGGGAAGCTCTTGGTAGCCGCCCCCGGCAGCAAGCTTATAATACCCAATCTCCAGCCCCGGCAAACTCCGGACCTCGGACCTCTGCCCGGCCTCCCGAATCCTAAGTTCCGAATCCCGCGCCCGGGCCCGGGCCCCTAATCCTGAGTCCCACCGCCTGGACCCGGCGGATATCGGCGTGGAAAGGGCGTTTTTCGTTCCCAATCCGGCTTATGTACTTTCTTAGGCTTCCAGCGGTAGTCGGTCACTGCCGAAGGACGCCTTGCCGATGTCCGGCGAGACGTCACTCAGGCCGAACTGCCACAGCAGGAAGCGCCTCTGTTCGGCGGCCAGCTCGTCCACCTGGGTCCTCGTTGCGCCCAGCCGCCGTGGCGTCCTGGTAATCGACCCGCAGTAGCACGGGCTTGCTGCTGGCGATCCCCGCCTGAAGCCGGGCAGCCATTTTGCCGGGCTCCCAAGGGGTAACGCGCGGATCGCTGATGCTAGTAGTCAGGATGGCGTTGAGCGTGAAGCCTGGAAGTGCGGTGGGGCGGATAACTCAGTATGTGAGGCTCGACTTTGGCTTGGAGGCAGGCGAAAGCCGGGGCGGGCAATGCTACCTGACTCTTTGAGCTGCCATTTCAGACTTTAGGTCGATTGCCAGCTTCCTTGGGTTTTGGGAGGCCACTGTTGAGGAAATCCCCACCTCAGTGTCGAGGTGTTCTGTTCGGTGCGGGGAGGGCGCCATGTGCTCTCTGCCCCCTCCGTTCTCCAATAGCCGGGCAACCATCGCGGCGCGCGAGCCCACGCCGAGTTTAGCGAAGATACGCCGCACGTGTGTGCAGACCGTCCACGCACTGATGCTTAAGACGTCGGCAATTACTTTGTTGGGATGTCCTTGAGCCACCATGCGGACGATTTCCTGCTCGCGGGGACTGAGTCGCACCCGCGCCTGATCCGCTTTGGGCAGCCGGACCAGCAAGTAGCGCACACCGTCGAGGTCCAGGTCGACCAGGATCTCCTCTGAGCAAGAAGAATCCGTTCCCAACGGAGCATTGGATCGATCCAGTCCCGACGTGCTCGCGCGACTGACCAGCAGCCGGATCAATTCTTCCGCCGTGGGTTCTCCGCGCTGGGGCGGCGACCCTTTCCTGACCTTCAGCGTCGGGGCACCCATCATCTTTCCTCGCACGGGGGCTGCGAACTGAGGCCCGACGCGAGCCATGTGAATCTCGGCGCGCTACACGTCGTCCCTGGCCAAATCAAGTAGATAGCACATCACAGCCTTCTGAATTAGTTTAGGACGGGGATACTAACAGACTGGGCACCGGGTGCCAAGTCACATTTTTGAGTGACGCTTCAGTTGTCGAACATGTACGGGGTCACTTAGTAAAATGACCACGCTCAAGTGCCACCGAGGCAAGTTACCAAGAGGAATCTACCCTATCGCAGCGAGCTCAATGCCGCTCCCCAGAAAATGTGACTAGCGCGACATGTCTCTCAGGCTTATTGTCATCGCGTTGTCAAGAAACTGCAAGGAGGTAGAGGCATGGCAAACGAGGGTCAGGGCGAATTGGAGATGGAACTCGAGCAGGAATTCGGCGAGAGCGCAGGCGAATTCGAGAGCGAGGCAGGGCTGGAAGGCGAAGGCTGGCTCGGCACCATCGGCAATGTGGTCGGGAGCCTCCTGGGCGAGAGTGAAGGCGAACTCGAGGGCGAAGGTGAACTCGAAGGCGAGCTCGAGGGCGCAGGTGAACTGGAAGGCGAGTTCGAAGGCGAGGGCGAGCTCGAGGGTGAGGCAGGTCTTGAAGGCGAAGGCTGGCTCGGGGCCATCGGCAACGTGGTCGGTAGCCTGCTCGGCAAGCAGGAACTCGAGGGCGAATTCGAGGGCGAGCTCGAAACCGAGCAGTTCTTTGGGAAGATCGGAAATTTCCTGAGAAAGGCGGCTCCGATCCTCAAGAAAGTCGCCAAGGTTGCTGCGCCCCTCGTGGGTGGGGCTATCTTAGGCCCCGCCGGCGTTGCGCTCGGCAAGGCGGCCGGGTCCGCCTTGGGCGAGGGCGAGCTGGAGGGTGAGTTCGAGGGTGAATTTGAGGGCGAAGGGGAGCAGGAAATGGCACAGGAGATCGCCGGCCACGAACTCACACACAACGAGGCCCTGGCCGAGATGATGGCGGAGTCTGCTTCGCAAGAACTGCACGAAGGCGAAGCCGAAGCCATGGCCGGAGCAGCGGCGGTCACCGTGATCTCGCCTCGTGACCGGCGTGCCCTGAGGCGAATCCTCCCCTACCTGGTGCGCGGAACCGCCATTTTGACTCGCATCCTGCGCCGACGGCGCGCCACCCGTCCCATGGTTCGCGCCGTGCCCACCATCATGCGCCGCACGGTGAAGGACCTGAAGCGGCAAGCCGCGAAGGGAGTACGCATCACACGGCGGACCGCAGCTCGCAGCGCCGCGAAGCAGGTGCGGCGTGTGCTGAGCAGCCCCAAAGCGTGCACCGCGGCGGTGGCACGCAACCTCAAAGTCAGCCGGTCATACAAGCGCCCTCGCCGATTCCGCCGCCGGGCGATGGCACGCTAAGAGTTGGCCGGGCAGAATGTCGATGATCGAAGGAGGAACAACCATGGCAACGCCCGTGTGTGAGTCCTGTGGGTCCCATTACGAACAGGAGGTCTTGCCGGAGCTCGAGGGCGAACTCGAGTTGGAAGGCGAGAGTGAATTCGAAGGCGAGGCAGGCCTGGAAGGAGAGGGCTGGCTGGGCGCCATCGGTAATGTTGTCGGCAGCCTGCTCGGCGAGCAGGAACTCGAAGGCGAATTCGAGGGTGAGGGAGAATTCGAATTCGAGGGCGAAAGCGAGTTCGAGAGCGAGATCAGCCCCATCCGCAAGATCTACCCTGACGCCATGATGGAACACCTGGGGGAGCTGGCGGCCGAAGCCGAAACCGAACAGGAGGCCGCCGAGCATTTCTTGCCGCTCATCGGCATGGCCGCAAGCAAGCTCCTTCCTATAGCGGCCAAGGCGTTGGCGCCGATGGCCAAGAAAGCCCTTCCCCGCATCGCCAAGGCCGTAACCAGGGTCACCCCGCAGCTCACGCGCGGAATCGGAAAGATCGCGCGCGGGCTCCACCGCAATCCTAACACCCGCGCCTTACTGCGCGCCGTGCCGAGCGTGGCGCGCCGCACCGTGGGCAGTATAGCCAAGCAAGCCGCGCGGGGACGCCTGGTGACGCCGCGAACGGCCGTGCGGACTCTGGCGCGGCAGACTCGCCGGGTAATGGGCAGCCCCCGGCTCAGGGCACAGGCACTGCGCCGCCATCACCACATGGACCGGCGGTTCCACCACCGCGTCGGACCTCGCATGGTCCGCCCCCACTGGCGGTACGCTGGGCGTCCCGTGGCCGGTGGTGTAGTGGGCGCACGCGTTCCAGGAGCGCCGGTCACATACGTGACTGGAGGGGTTGCCCCCGATAAGCAGGTTCGGTACGTCACCCGCGCGGGCCGGCCGGTGCGGCAAGTTCGCTACGTCGGCGGACGCCCCGGCGTGGTTACGGGTGTCGCCGCTCCAGGAGTGCGTGTGTGTCCGCCGTGTCCCATTTGCGGGACGTCCGTGGGCACGCCAGCGGCCGCCCCTGCGCCTGCCTACTGCCGTTGCTGTGGGCAAGTGTTAAGGTAAACGAGGTAAGCAAGCATGGCGACAACGGTTGAGACGTTGCCACAATCCGCGATACCGTCCGGGTCCTCTCCGCAGGAGGGGGCGCGTGCCAGCAGCACCGTCGGCGCCAACCACGTCCTTTTTCCCTGGCTGCGCGCGCAGTCGATCAACGTCACGCGCCACGCCGCGGCTCTGCGTCCGTTCCGGCGGGAGGAGTTCGGCACCGGCGCCGCGTCCCCCTCGGAAGGCCACATCCAAGTGGTCAACAACCTGATTTCGAGGCTCCGGCGCGGGCTGCTGAAGATGACCAAGAACGTAACCAGCGCCATTAGCGCAGCCAGCGAGGAGCCCAGCTCTCCACGCCTTCAACGGGTGGTGGTCCACAAAGACCAGGCTCACAAGTGGGTGCAGGGAATTGAGAAGATTTGGGACTTCTACTTCGAGCTCTTCGGCCAGCGGCAATCGATGCCCTATGGGGAATGGCTGCTGAGCTGCGATCGCATCGCCATGGACTGCTATCAGGCCGCCTATACCGGTCTGGGTGTGGCCAAGTCCATACCCGCTCCGCCGCCGTTCTCTTTTATGCGGACTGGCTTTGCGCCGGCCACGATCCGGCGGGGCATTCCGGTGACGAAGCTGGGGAAGCAACTCAATCCCTTTCCGCTGGTGCAGTTACCTTATCACCGCATGGTGAATCCCTGGACCTTGGGCGCGGTGATGCACGAGGTGAGTCACAACCTGCAGACGGAGTTGGGGCTGAGCAAGGACGTCCCTCGCAGCGTCGCCCTCCGGCTCCTGCGAGCTGACCTGGGCCGTTCTGTGGCTGCGGTGTGGGCGCGCTGGAATCGCGAAATGTTCGCCGATATGAGCGCCCTGCTGCTGGGTGGGCCCGGCAACCTGGGATCGCTGATGGACGTGGTGGGACGGGCGCCGGCCGCGGTTTTCGGCTTTAACCCACGCGGCGTGCACCCCACGCCGTACCTGCGCACGCTGATCAGCGTGGAGTTGCTGCGGCGCATGGGGTTTCCGGACGAGGCGGAGCAATATCGGCGCGCCTGGACGCGCATTTACCCCGACCCTCGCGCCGGGAACATTCCTGAGGCCATCCTGGAGACCTTCCCGGAGGCATGTAAACTGGCCGTGGACACCATGTGCTATCGGCCTTATAAGTCGCTTGGCAACAAAAGCCTGGCCCAGGTGATCCACTTTGAAAAAAAAGAACAGCAGATGATCGAAGAAGGCGCGCGGCGAATGGCCGCCGGGGTGGACCCGGGTATCATTCCGGAACGATTTCTGGTTGGCGCCAGCCGCGTCGCGCTCGACCGCCGTCTGGCTCGGCCCGGCGTGATCATGCAGAACTTTTACAAGGAACTGGTAAGGAGATAACCGGGTGGCACTCGAAGCGACATTCCGGGAACTGTACACGCAGTTCCATAGGCTGCAAGACACTCTGCTTGCGCTCCGCCTGACCGTGGTGGAAGATCGGCCTCTGAAAAGTGATGTGGCGCTCGTGGACCAATTGGAGGATAGCATCCTGGATCAGATGGGCCTGTTGGATGAGGGTCTGAAGGCCGCGCAAGCCGCTCAGAAGGCGGTTGGCCATCCAGCGGACTTGGGCCAGGCGCGGTCCGCGCTTACCACTTGCCAGGAGCGCTTCCATGGCATCGAGCGGCAGTTCTCAGCCGATTTGGTCTCGTACGAAAAGCTGAAGGATCTTGCCAGCCTGGGAGCACGCGGAGGGGAGTGGCGCCCGTGGGCGATCAGCGTGAAGCAGGGGATCGAGCAATGCCGCCAACCGCTCGATGCCGCCAGCAAGGCCCTGGCGGCCTGCTGGCAGGAAATCGCCGAACGCGTGGGAATGACCTCGATTTCCGTGCAGGCCACGAATATCGGCCAGAAGATCGTCGCCGAGGCAACTGAACTAAAGGATCTGGCGCGTGATGGAGTAACCTGACTGGCCGCGCAACTCGGCATTCGATTGGCGCGCAAGTCGAGCGTGGACGTGGCGATTGCTCAAAAACTTGGCAGTCCAAGACACACCCCACTGGACGAGAGTAATCGGGAGGTCGAGATGGCTAAGAAAAAGATGAAGATAGACTGGCAACCAGCTCGCACTCGTATTCCTTACGGCACGCCCCTTGATGAAACACATCTGAACGCCGTGGCGCTCCACCAAGGCAATCCCGTACCGGGCAAAGCAAAATATTCTCATGGCCACGGGGCACTTCTCCCGGTCGGCCAGCATACCCTGACGGTAACGTACGAGCCCGAGGACAATGTGAGTTACGAGGTGGGTGAAGAAATGGCAGTGGTGGAAATTTGCCACTTGATCGTGACGGCCAAGATCACGGCAAGCGACAAGGCCTACGACGGGATGACGACGGCGATGATTACCGACCGCAGGCTCACCGACGTGCTCGAAAAGGATGAAGTTAGCGTGACGGTCGGCGAGGCCACCTTTGACACCAAGGATGTGGGTCAGGGCAAGACGGTGACGGCGAGGGGGCTGAGCCTGAGTGGGGCCGGTGCGGACAACTACCAGCTCTCCTCCCCCACGTCGACGACGAAGGCCGATATTACGAAAAAGCCGGTGTCGCCGCAGATCAGCGC
>Ga0209039_10000949_pt1 | contig 28195 bp, 22 predicted proteins | sample BogFormECP12_OM1_FD_188238 | JGI IMG/M metagenome (GOLD analysis project Ga0209039, IMG submission 188238) | Bog forest soil microbial communities from Calvert Island, British Columbia, Canada - ECP12_OM1 (SPAdes) (version 2) | ecosystem: Environmental > Aquatic > Freshwater > Wetlands > Bog ... | reverse complement strand
CAGGTGATGGTGGCCGGCTTTGTCGGCGCCGACGCCGAAGGGCTTCAATTGTTACATCTTTTGTCGGCCCTGCCTTCGGCGACGGAGTCCGTAGTGCGCCTGCCCGACCGCCCCACCACCACCAAGACCCGCGTCATCGGCGGTCATCAGCAGATGCTGCGCCTGGACCGGGAAGATGACCGTCCGGCTGCCGCCGCCGACTGCGTTCGATTGCGGGATGCGGTGGTGCGGGCGATTGGGACCAAGCCCGCCGCCGTGATCCTCTCCGACTACGCCAAAGGAGTGATTAGCGAGCAGGTGGCGAAGGCGGCGGTCGACGAGGCGCGCCGTCTCGGGATTCCCGTCTTCGTAGACCCGAAAGGCCGGGACTACTCGAAATACCGAGGCGCCACCGCCCTCACGCCGAATCGCGCCGAGTTGGCGCTGGCGTGCGGAGTTCCTGCCGAACCGGTGGAAGACCTTCTGAGAGCAGGCGCCAGACTGCGCCAGGACCTCGATCTCGGTTTCGTCGCCGTCACGCGCGGCGAAGAGGGCATCACCCTGATCGAGCCGGAAACGGTATCTCACGTCCCGGCCGTGGCGCAGCGGGTGTTCGATGTATCCGGCGCCGGGGACACGGTGATCGCCACGCTGACGGCCGGCATCGCGGCGGGCTTGCGCCGTCTGGAGGCTATTCACTTGGCCAATCTGGCCGCCGGAATTGTGGTAGGTAAAGTGGGTACGGTGCCCGTCGATAGGGCGGGCCTCCTGGAGGCTCTCTCCGCCGAGGCCACCTTGAGGCAAGCACCGGGAAGCGCGGGCGTCACGCCGCCCCCTCCTTGATTGAAGTGCTTCCTCAACATCGCACAATCTTCTCGCGGTGCTCGCGCACCTTGCCGGTGGCGTTGCGCGTGTCGACCACCAATTGCGACGCCGCCACGATCGCCTCGTAGTCGTAACTCGAATGGTCGGTGGCGATCACCACCGCATCGTAGGCGGCCAGAGCCTCCGGAGTAAGCTCCACCGACTCCATCCCGAGGTTGTAATGGCGCATCTTGTGCAGCCGCGGGAAGTAGGGATCGTGATAGTCCACCCGCGCCCCACGCGCCTGCAGCAGCCCGATGATCCGCAACGAGGGCGATTCGCGCAGGTCGTCGATGTCCTTCTTATAGGCAATTCCGAGCACCAGCACTCTCGCGTCTTGCAAACAGCGCCGGCGGCGGTTCAAGGCCTCGCCCACCGTCGCCACCACGTGCTCGGGCATGGCCGAGTTGATTTCGCCCGCCAACTCGATGAAGCGAGTGGGGAACTCGTACTCGTGCGCTTTCCAGGTGAGGTAGAACGGGTCGATGGGAATGCAGTGTCCGCCCAGGCCCGGACCGGGATAGAACGCTGTAAAGCCGAAGGGCTTGGTCTTGGCGGCCTCGATCACTTCCCAGATGTCGATCCCCATGCGCAGGCTGAGCAGCTTCAGCTCGTTCACCAGGGCGATGTTGACGCAGCGGAAGATATTCTCCAGCAGCTTGGTCATCTCGGCGGCGCGCGACGAGCTCACCAGCAGCGTGCGGTCAAAGCCACGCTGGTAAAGGGCTCGGGCGGCGAGCGCGCTGGCGGCGTTGACGCCGCCGATCACCTTGGGAATCTGGTGGGTGCGGAAGTCCTTGTTTCCCGGATCCTCCCGCTCGGGCGAGAATGCCAGCAGGAAGTCGGCTTCCTCGGGCGCTGCGGCCTCGGCGCCAGCGGCGACCCTGGCGGTGGACCCGTCCGTCGTGTAAGGCGAGATGGGGCAGCGGAGGCCGGACCTCTCTAAGATGGGCAGCACCACCTCCTCCGTGGTCCCGGGGTAAGTGGTACTCTCCAGCACCACGAGTTGGCCCGCCCGCAACCTCGGGCAAATCGTCTCCGCGGTGTCGCGGATAAAAGAAAGGTCGGGCTCGCGATGGTCGTCAAGCGGCGTGGGCACGCAGATCACGATCGCGTCCATTTCCGCCAGCTCATTGAAGTCGTCCGTCACCCGAAATCGCTTCTTCTCGATCGCTCCCGCGATCGTCTCGGCCGGGATATGCTTGATATACGTCTCGCCAGCCCGCAGTTTCTGCACCTTCTCCGGATCGATGTCGAAGCCCGTGGTGAGAAAACCTCCCCGGACGAACAAGAGCGCGAGCGGCAGGCCCACGTAACCCATACCGATCACGCCGACGCGGGCGTTGCCCTCCTGCAAGGCTTGCTGCAACGACTCTATCGAGGCCACTGCCACCTCGTTTGTTTTCTCCACGGTCATGAATTCCTCCCTGCTAGTCCGATATTCTAAACGGAGCGCCGCGGGGGTGAGGAATCCCCTTTGGTTCTCACCCCGCCGTCCGGCTGCCGAACTGACGTTTCATCGCGCCGAACCCTGCCGGAGACCTTGTTCAATCGGCAACCGACAACACTCCATTGCACGGCCCAGCCAAGACTGCCATGTTACACCGACATGACCTTGTCCGAACAGAACCAACGCGTGACGTGATTGCGTTTACGGTTCCCTGCCGGATGTTCAGCCGGCGGTCCGTGGCACCCCAGGCTGACGGCCGGCTACATGCCCCCTTCATCGGCCGAAGGTCCGTAAAGCGCCGGCACCGGGATTCCGTTCAGCCGCAGGTAGACCCCAAGTTGCGCCCGGTGATGAATCAGGTGGTTCAGCACGGTGATGCGCACTACGGAGAGGCGCGGCATGCTGAAAACGGTCTTGCCGCCAAAGAGAAGGCTCCAGGTCCCTCGCAAGGTCTCGTCGCTCGCTCCGGCGATAGCCGGCCGCGCGTCCGCCACGCTCTTCTCGAAGAGACCCAGGAGTTCCTCGCGCGAACTGGCAGGCGGAGGGGGCTGGTACGGGGGAGCGCCCGGCGGGGCGATGTCCAGGGAGTCCGTGTTGATGGTCATAGCGGCCCAACCGGGAAGCTCGGCAACGTGCCGGGCCAGCCGGCCCAAGGCCATCGACTTCTCGTGCGGCTTCCAATCGGGCTTCTCCACCGGCACGCGCTCCAGGGTCTTCCTCGTATTCGCCATCTCGGTATCAAAATCGAGCAACAAAGCTTCGTTCAAAGCCATACATTCCTCCTGTCGGAAAGATTACCCACGGCAACGATTTCAGCACGAGAACCGGCCGCGGTCAAGGAAAATATTTCGCTTTTTGTTCGCCCATAGGAATCTACCCGCCAACCAGTTCTTTTTCAATCGTCAATCGAAAATCGTCAATCGGCAATTCATCTTCGAAGGTCTTCTCTTCCAATCGTCATCCTTCGCTTCGCCTAGGACCAATCTGCAATCGGCAATTCCCAGCACGAGGCGCGCGTCGGAATAGCACCTTGATGCCGCTCCGCCATTGCTGGTTGATTCCTACCTGAATCACCTCAAGGGCAGGATCGAGATATCTAATCATGCGGCCGGTGGTGGAATGGAACCGGAAGGCAGGCGAGACCAGGTAAAGCAGCGGCGGCTGCGGCGCCAATTCCACGCCGGGGAAGTAGCCGTACTCCTGGAACTGGCGGCGCTCCAGCAGCCACTTCACGCGCAGCCAGTAGTCGAGCCCTTGCAGCGGCAGGTTGATCTCCTCCTGGACCTTCAGCTCGATCACGGCCAGGCGGTTGCCGCACTGCGGGTCGCGCGCCACACTCAGAATGTCGATCACCCCCCGATCGAAACCGGCAAACGCGGGCACCTGCGGGTAAACGTACTCGGGCGAGAGCGCCGGATCGATGCGGGTGATGTCACGAACGAGGAGGCTCTCCAGCCACCGCTCGCCTTGGATGCGATAGATTTCGTGCGCCGGATCGTCGCTGCGGGCTCGCCGCACAGCCAGGACGCGGTTGAGAAACTCGCGGAACTCGTCGCGATTGGCTTCCTCCAGTTTTCGCGCGCTGCCCTCCAGGCCGAACGTCACTCGCGGCGCAAGGTCGCCCTCGATCCGAGCTACCTCGAGGCCGAGGACCCGCAGCGACACGGCGTTGGATCGTGCGTCGGGGATCACGTCAACTCGGCCGGCAAGATCACCCAGCAATCCGTGCGCCAAGCCGGCGTGCCGCTCCAGGAGAAGGTCGCGCTGGTGACGCGGCGTCAACCGCGTCTGGACGTTGCCGTAGTCCTTCGGGTCGATCCGCCGCGGCTTCCCGGCTCCCGCGCCTGAGGGCGTGCCGCCCCACCTCCATTCGAAGATCTCGACGCCCGCCGCTCGCGGATCGAGATATGCGGCACGGTGGGCGATGGTCTCGATCGCTGCCGACGGCAGGAAGAGCTTGAGGCCGGAAACGATCGTGTCCGGCGCGTGCTCGCGCAGCCAGTCCAGCCAGATGAGGCCGAAGGCTAGCACCGAGTCAGCGGCAGCCACTGCCTCTCCTTCGGCCAGACCCAGGAAGGCCCAGGCCGTTCGACCCTGACGTGCCCAGCCGCGCGTGTACCAAGCCGAGAACGAGAACTCGCGGTCGGAACGGTTGCCGACCCGCTCCAGGCGCCGTCCGGGGAATTCGCGCTCGATCATCGTCGCCAGCGCCTGGCGAAAACCGGCGCGGTCCAGTTGTGGGACGTCGGCGGCCCCCGCTGGCCCACTCCGGATGGGCCGGCCACGGTCGGCGTTTTCGCGGAACTCCAGGGCGGCGGTCCCTTGCGCGCCCGGCTTGCGGACGAAGACTCCCAGGCGGCCGCGGTCGCGGTAGGCGATGCCTTCCACGCGGCGCGCCAACGAGCGCCCCGGGCTCCAGGCTTCGAACACCAGCTTGCCGAACTCGACGGCCAGCCGCCAATGGTGCACGGTCAGGTCGAGCAGCTCGCCTTCGTCTTCACGCGCGATAGGGTGCGCGAGAGACCGGAGAAAGGTCTCAATTTCGCCCCGGAGGTCTGCGAGCGAGTCGGGGTCGGGGCGGGAAGCCATGTCAGGACGGATTATAGCGGGCGGGCTAGTCAGCGTGAACTACTATTCAAGCCGATCATTGGCCTCAGCGGTTCGGGCTCAAGCTTTTGACAAATCCATAGAGCCCTTGCATACTGAGTGTGAGACCATCAGGTCAACCCAACCAGCGAAGCGACGTAATTGAAATGGGCATCATGTTCGTTGAAGGTACGGTGACCGGCCCGACGGGAAAACACGCCACCTTGAAATTCCTGGTGGACAGTGGCGCCACTTACACGTTGCTGCCCAATAAGGTTTGGCGCGCCATCGGTTTGAAGCCGATGGACTCAGTCAACTGCGTCTTGGCAGATGGCACGGAGGTGGTGCGTAAGGTGTCTGACTGTCTTATCTCGCTTCCGCAAGGTGAACGACACACCCCCGTGATGCTTGGGGAAAAGGGTGACGAGGCGCTCCTGGGTATGGTCACGCTAGAAGAGTTTCGCTTGATCCTGAACCCTTTCACCCGGCAGTTGCAACCGATGCGGATGATGCTTGCGAGCCGGACTCCTCAGCCGTCTGGGTTCAGTTTTCTAAATCGACTTGAGGTGCCGCGTCCCTGGCTTCGACCTCCGCCTGGTGTTATGGCCTCCAGATGGTCTTTCGCACCTTCGCGCCCTTGCCGCCCAAACCCCGCTACTTCCTCGCCAGAAACGCCGCTATCCCCGCCGGGAGTCGGAACCGTCCATAAGCAGTCCAGCGCTCTGCTTCGAAGCCCGCCTGGCCGAGCATCTCGACGATCTCAGCGCCTGGGTATAGGTGCAGCCGGTGAGTCTCCTCGCTTTTTCGATACTGCCGGCCGCGTTGGCGAAAGCAGATGATCTTGCGTGTCAGAGTGTTCTGCTTTCGATCGCCGTCAGTTTCCACCAGGATCGCCCAATCGGCGCCCTGGAACCACTGTCGCCGGGGTCCGTTCTCGGGGATTCGCGCGGGCTCGGCCACATCGAAGATGAAAACGCCGCCGGGGCCGAGCGCGCCATTCACGCGGGCGAACAAGCGGGCCAGCTCCGCCTTCCCTGCCTTGCGATCGAAAGCGTAGTTGAGGCATTCACCGATCGAGGTGACGGCGTCGCAGGCGGGCAGCGCCACGCGAAGGAGAGGCGCATTCACAAATCGGGATTGCGGTGCGATCTTACGGGCCAGCCGAATGAAGGCCGGCGACTGATCGACTCCCAGGACCTCGTATCCAGCTCGATTGAGCTCGCACGCCCACCGGCCGCTTCCACAACCCAGATCGACGACGAGGCCGCTGGTGATCCCGTTGCGCTTGAGCGCGCGCAACAATCCCGGCGCCGCGTTCAGGCAATACCCCCGGAAGCCGGCGTCATGGACATACGCCAAGTCTTCCCCGTATCCCTTCATGCTGGACATTATGCCGGCATTGGGCGGGGTTCGCTAGCCTGGGGGAATTTGCCTTCGTAGTGGCCGGCTTTAGCCGGGCACCTCGAATTGTCGATGTGGCCGCTGCATTGCTTCTCATTCACAATTCATCGTTCACAATTAGATCTTCCCACCTCCATCATTGGAATCTGGAATCTGAAATCTGCGATTTCTCCGCCCGCCTAGCATCCCGGCGGCCGCTGGCAGCGCCGCCTTGCACCGTTCAACGCGCAGGGAATGACAATCCACAGGTAACAGCCAGACCAGACACTGGCGGGGTGTTTGCTTGTTCTGCAAACACCCCACTTCCGCACCGGAGAGCACAAGCCTACAAGAGGAGACCGCCGACTCTCTAGCCCCTGCCCTCGGCTTCGTTTAGCCTTCGACGCAGAAGCAGACCAGCGCCGAACATTGCCGTCCCCAGCAACGCCAACGATGCTGGTTCAGGAACTGCCGAAGTTGACCACAAGTTATCAACCACTGAAATATGCCCCGCGCCGGCTGTACCGCCGCTCGCGCCGATATCCTTAGTCACCACGGTAGCGGAGCCGCTCGGCGTGAAGGGCGAGCTGTCGGAGAAAATGTGGAGCCCGCCTCCAGTGAAGGTAAAGAGCCCTTGCCCGTTATTCGCGACCTCAGCCACGCTGGCTGAGCCGGTGCCTACTGCGCCGGCGACCATGGACAGGACCCAGTCGGTAAGGGCGCATCCCTGGCAGGTCACCGTGTATTGGATAACTCCGTCAGCGGTTTGGTCGGAACTCGCGAGATACGCACCGCTGAACTGAAATCCGGATTCACTCCCCGAGATCGGGTTGACGGTTACACCCGAATCTGGGGGCGCGAAGCCGCCGCCGCTGGAACTGGTGGCGTAGCTGAAGTTGCTGAATAGCAGCGGGCCGATGCTGCAACTATACCCCGATGCATCGTACGTGCTCAAGTTTGCGGTGGCGCAATTGCCCGCCCAGCCTACGGACGAAATCAACAGCACCAGCACGATAAGAAGCGGAACTCGTTTCATGGATAGAGCTTTCACTAACCCTCCTTTGGTTCTAAGCCTTCTGAAGTTTTAGGTCACATTCGTCAGAAACCCGGTGCGACTGCAACTGTCGCACATACCCAAACCCCGCCCAATAGCCCCAGAGTACTGGTACTGCGCCGTTCAATTCAGGGTCCGCCGTCGTGTTCAATCCTCAATCGGGAATCGTCAGTCAGCATCGTCGATAAAATAGAGCTTGACAGCCCTACGTGAGTGGCCTACACGATCTTGGCGCTTCTGTAGCTCTGCGCGAGGGTTTCTTGCTCGTCACTCGTCACTTGCCACTCGTCACTCTGCGCTTGGGGGGTTGAACTCGTGCCAGAGAGCGTCCCAAACTGGGTAGTAATGGCCGGTCGCGAGGCAAGGAACGCTTACATCGCCGAGGTTGGTCTCGGGTCAGAATCGGGCTGGGACATGGCCTTGACGCGTGCATGGTTTTCCCATAGATTGAATCAGGCAACCGAGGGTGGTCAGTTGTTGGGTTGGGGGATGCAAGTGTCCGAAAGCCCCGAATCGAAGGAAATCGAGGGGAATCGAAAAGGGGGGCGGCGTAACGCGGGAGATTCCAGCCCTATGAAAACCGCATCTTTGGCATTGGCCGTCTTCTCTCTATACGCTTGGGGCACGCTGCCGGCAACCGCGCTCACCCCGGTGGCCGCCCGGCACGGCTTGGTGGTATCGAGCGAAGAAAACGCCTCCGAGGCCGGCGTGGAGACGATGAAGGCAGGGGGAAACGCGGTTGACGCCGCCGTGGCAGTGGGGTTTGCGCTGGCCGTGACCCACCCCTGGGCGGGCAATATTGGCGGCGGCGGCTTCATGTTGATCCGCATGGCCTCGGGCGAAGCGGCCTTTGTGGATTACCGGGAAGAGGCGCCGGGCAAGGCCGTGCGCAACATGTACCTGAACGCGCAGGGCAATCTGGTGCCGGAGGCGAGCATCGTGGGCGCGCTGGCGGTGGGCGTGCCGGGCACGGTGGCCGGCTTGGCGCTGGCCGAACAGAAGTACGGCAAGCTGGGCTTGGCGCACGTGCTGGAGCCGGCCATTCGTCTGGCCGAGCAGGGCTTCCCAGTGAGCTTCAACCTGGCGGAATCCCTGAAGGAGTCCAAGGGCCTGCTGGAAAAGTTCACCGACTCGCGCCGCATCTTCCTGCGCGACGGCAAGCCCTACGAGCCCGGCGAGATTCTCAAACAGCCGGAACTGGCGGAGACGCTGAAGCGGATCGCCGCTCAAGGGCCCGACGGCTTTTATAAGGGTCCGGTGGCACGGGCTATGGTTGCCACAATGGAGAGGTACCACGGCCTGATCACCGCCGACGACTTGGCCGGTTACGAGGCCAGGTTGCGCCCACCGATCGTGGGACACTTCCGCGGCTATACCATTGTCTCCGCGCCGCCGCCAAGCTCGGGCGGCATCGCCCTCCTGGAGATGCTGAACATTCTGGAGCCGCTGGACCTGGGATCGGCGGACTCCTACCCCTCGATGCACCTGATGGTGGAATCCATGCGCCGCGCCTACGCCGATCGCGCCGCTTACCTGGGCGACTCAGACTTCGTGAAGGTCCCCGTCGCCGGCCTCACCAATCCTGAATACGCCGCGAAACTGCGCCAGGAGATCCTGGAGACGAAGCCGGACGCTCCCGTGGCGGCCGGAAAGCCGGCGGGCTGGGAGGAGGAGGCGTCCACCACCCACTACAGCGTGGTTGACGCCGATGGCGACGCTGTTTCCAATACCTACACCCTGAACGGCGGCTATGGGTCCGGCGTCACCGCGGAGGGAGCGGGATTCCTGCTGAATAATGAAATGGACGATTTCGCCTCCAAACCGGGGTCGCCCAACATGTTCGGCCTGGTGCAGGGCGAAGCCAACGCCATCGCGCCCCACAAGCGCCCGCTTTCGTCGATGACCCCCACTATCGTGCTGCAGAGCGAAACTCGAAATTCGAAATTCGAAACTCGCCCGGCGTTGGAGGCTCAGTCTTCGCCTGCTTCGAGTTTCCAGTTTCGAGTTTCGAGTTTCGAGTCCCAATCGGCAATCGGCAATTCTTCCCCCCCGGGTCCCGGCTCCAAGGAAACGGTCCGGCTGGTGCTGGGCTCGCCCGGCGGCGGCACCATTATCAACACCGTGCTGGAGGTTCTGCTCGACGTGCTGGCCTTCAAAATGGACGTCCGCGAAGCCGTCACCCTGCCGCGCTTCCACGACCAGTGGATGCCGGACAAGCTGATCCTGGAAAACTGGGGATTCTCCTCCGACACCGTCGACAAGTTGAAGGAAGCGGGGTATCAGGTCTTGGTGCGCGGCCACCTCGGCGAGTGCCAGGCCATCGAGATCGACCCCCGGACCGGCTGGCGATTCGGCGCCGCCGACCCGCGCGGCGACGGAAGGGCGGTGGGCTACTGATGGAATTCGCTCTTTCCACCCATCTTTTCGCTTCCGAGCGCCTGAACGCCCACATCCTCGACAAGGTGTTGGCGGCGGGAATTCGCAAGATCGAGATCTTCGCCGCCCGCCAGCACTTGGACTACTCGGATGGCGGCCAGGTTCGCGACGTGGCGCAGTGGTTCGCCGATCACAACGTGGCGCTGCATTCGGTCCACGCGCCTTTGTTTGCCGATGCCGCCTGGGGCCGCCTGGGAGGACTGGCGGTCTCGATTGCCTACCTGGAAAGGCCGCAACGCATCGACTCGATGGATGAGATCAAGCGGACGCTGGAGATCGCCGAACGGCTTCCCTTCCGGTTCCTGGTACTGCACCTGGGACTGCCCGGTGAGGAATACGACCTGCGCAAGTTTGACGCGGCTTTTACTTCGATCGAGCACTTGCAGATCTTTGCCAAGGAGCGCGGCGTCAGCCTGCTGCTGGAAAACATTCCCAACGAGTTGAGCACGCCCGCGCGCCTTCTCACCTTCCTGGAGTACACCCGGCTCGACCTGAAGGTCTGCTTCGATACCGGCCACGCCCACATGGGGACCGGAGTGGAGGCTGCCTTCGGGCTGCTTCAGAGTCGTACTGTTTCCACCCACGTTCACGACAACAAGCGCGAAAAAGACGAGCACCTGCTGCCTTACGACGGCGGGATCGACTGGGAGCAGACGCTTCGCGCCTTCCGGGCCGCCTGGGCGAACGGCGGCCAGTTTCCGGTCCTTTTCGAGTTGAGGCACTCCGGCCCGGAAGCCAAGGACCTCGCGCGCTTGCAAGAAGTGATGCGGAAGATGGGAGAAGGAGGAATGAAAGAAAGGAGACATGAGTCTGCATAAAGGCCGTCTTCATTCTGTCTCCTGACTCCTGTCTCCTGACTCCCTTCTTCTGATTTCTGATTTTTACGAAAGGATCCCGTGCCCCCCGTCGTTGAAATTCGCAACGTATCGCAGCACGCCGGCCAGGAAGTGTTGATCCAGGGCTGGCTTTACAACCTGCGCGAGAGCGGCAAGCTGCTGTTCCCGCTCTTCCGCGACGGCACCGGGATCATCCAGGGCGTGGTGGTGAAGAAGGCCGTGCCGCCGGAGTTGTTCGAAGCGATGCGCCACCTGACCCACGAATCGTCACTCCGCGTCACCGGCCAGGTACGCGCCGACCAGCGCGCTCCCGGGGGCTTCGAGCTGGATGTCACCGGCCTGGAAGTAGTGCAGCGCGTCCCGCCCGAGGACCCGTATCCGATCACACCCAAGGAGCACGGCGTCGAGTTCCTGATGGACCACCGCCATCTGTGGCTGCGCTCGGTGCGCCAGCGGGCCATCCTGGGCGTGCGCCACGAAATCATCAAAGCCTGCCGGGACTTCTTCGACGACCGCGGTTTCACCCTGGTGGATACGCCGATCTTCACCCCCGCCGCCTGCGAGGGCACCACCACCCTCTTCGAGGTGAATTACTTCGACGAAAAGGCTTATCTCACCCAGTCCGGTCAGCTCTACAACGAGGCTACGGCAATGGCCGTGGGCAAAACCTATTGCTTCGGCCCCACCTTTCGCGCCGAAAAGTCGAAGACGCGCCGGCACCTGACCGAGTTCTGGATGATCGAGCCCGAGGTCGCCTTCGCCCGCCTCGACGACGTGTGCGCCCTCGCCGAACAACTGGTGGCCTCGGTGGTGGAGCGCGTGCTTGCCAAGCGCCGCGGCGAACTGCAGACCCTCGAGCGCGACGCCGCCAAACTCGAGAGGTGCGTGCTTCCCTTCCCGCGCCTCACCTACGACGAGGCGGTGAAGATCTTGCACAAGAAAGGAAGCGAAATCCAGTGGGGCGGCGACTTCGGCGGCACCGACGAAACTCTGATATCGGAAGAGTTCGACCGGCCGGTGCTGGTGACGCATTATCCCAGCCAGGTAAAGGCCTTCTACATGGCGCCCGATCCGCAGCATCCCGAGCTGGCCTTGTGCGTGGACGTGCTGGCGCCGGAAGGGTACGGCGAGATTATCGGCGGCGGCGAACGCCTGGCCGATTACGCCCTGCTCCTGAAGCATATCGAGGAGGAGAACCTCCCGCGCCAGGACTTCGAGTGGTACCTCGACCTGCGACGCTACGGCAACGTCCCCCACGGCGGCTTCGGCATGGGCATCGAGCGCGTAGTGGCCTGGATCTGCGGGCTGGAGCACGTACGGGAGACGATTCCGTTTCCACGCATGTTGTATCGGTTGAGGCCATGAAGGCATCAAGGTTCGGTGAAATCCAGTTCAGTTCAGAGTCTAACTTGACATATTGATGTCCGCATGATATGCCTTGATGCATGAGAACTACGATTCGACTTGACGATGAACTTCTGCTCGAAGCGAAGAGGGCGGCCGCGAATACAGGAAGAACTTTGACCGCAGTTATCGAGGATAGCTTGCGGGAAACACTCGCGCGTCGTCGACAGCCAGGCCGGCGAAGAAGGGTGAGGCTTCCGACCTTTAAAGGAACGGGGCTGCGGCCGGGCATCGACCTGGACGATTCGGCCGCTCTGCTGGATCGCATGGAAGAGTGGGATGCTACTCATCGACGTTAACGTCCTGATCTACGCCTATCGGCAGGACGCGCACGATCACCTTTCATATCGGCGCTGGCTCGACCAATGTGTGGGTTCCGACGAAGGCTATGGCATGGCAGACTTGGTTCTGTCGGGATTTCTCAGGGTGGTGACTCATCCCGGAGTTTTCCACTTGCCTACTCCCTTGGAACAGGCCCTGATGTTCGTGGACCAACTCAGAAGCCAGCCGAACTGCGTTCCTGTGGCGCCGGGCCCTCGGCATTGGGACATCTTCCTGCGACTCTGCCGGGCCGCGAACGCGAAAGGGAAGCTGGTACCCGACGCTTACTTTGCCGCGCTTGCGATTGAGTCAGGCAGCGAGTGGATTACAACGGATCGCGACTACAGTCGGTTCCCGGGTCTACGGTGGCGTCACCCACTGCATGGATCCAACCCAACTTCGGAAGGAGCCCGCTGATCCTCGCGAGCGCTCAGTTGGGCTGGCTGAGTCGAGCGTCAAAGTTCGCAAGCTTTCGCTCGGGGTTGAGCGGCAAGGCTTCGGTGGAGAGTTTATGCGATCGACCATGAAAACGGTGTTGAAGCTGTGGTTAGGCTGGTGTCTGCTGGCCTCCGTCTTCGCGGGCGGCGCGAGGGCCGACACTCTGAAGGCTGGAGTGGCGAAGGTCGACATTACGCCCGCTCCGGGATTGCCGCTGTGGGGCTTCGAGAACCGCAAGACGCCGGCGACGGGGACGCGCGATCCGCTCTACGCGCGCGTCCTGGTGCTGGAAGCGGGTGAGACCAGGCTGGCGCTGGTGGCGCTTGATCTGGGCCGATGCTTCGGGCCGGCTTCGCTCCAGCATCTTCGCGAGCTGGCCGGCAAACGCAGCGGCATTTCGTACCTGCTGGCGGTGGCCTCGCACACCCACTCGGCGCCCGTGATTTCCGACTCTTACCCACAGGGCCCGCAGTGCGTCCCGGCATGGGAGACATCGACGCTGGAGAAGATCGCCGCGGCGATCGACGAAGCCCGGCAACACGCCGTGGAAGCCCGCCTGGGCACGGGCTATGGCGTCGCCTACATCGGTCACAATCGCCTGGCGCACAACCCGGACGGCACGGTGAGCTGGTTTGAACGCAACACTACCAGGATTCCCACCGCGCCCATTGATCCCACCGTCAGCGTGCTGCGGGTGGACACGGCCGATGGCAAGCCGCTCGCCATTCTGGTCAATTACGCCTGCCATCCGGTGGTGTTCGGGTCAGACAATCTGGAGTACTCGGCCGATTTTCCCGGCGTGATGACCAAAACGGTGGAAGACACCTTCGCCGGCCAGCCGCTGTGCATCTTCCTGCAAGGAGCGCCCGGCGACATTAATCCTTTTTACGCTGTCACGCCAGTCGAGCAGGGTGCAGAAAAGTGGCGTGACTGGAGCGGCCAACGACTGGGCGAAGAGGCAGCGCGCGTGGCCAAGCAGATTCACACCGAGGCCGCGCCGTCGGCGTGCCTTGACTACGCCGAGAACCAGCTCACCTTCAGCCTGCGCTGGGACCTGGACAAGTTCCGCCAAGCGCTGATGCAGGCCCTGGGGCCGCAGGGCTTCCTGGTGTACGCGACCAGTTTGGCGCCCCAGTTTCAACTGCCGGTGGGGACCGTTCTCATCAACCGGCGAATCGCGTTCATGACCATGCCGGGCGAGCCGTTTGTCGACCTCCAAGTCAACTGGCGCGACCGTTGTCCGGTGCGCGACGCCTTCTTCCTCGGCTACGCCAACGGCTACTACGGATACTTTCCCACTATCCGCGCCTCCACCGAAGGCGGCTACGGCGCCGCCAGTTCGAGCACTTGGATCGAAGTGGGCGCTGGCGAGCGCATGGTGGACCACGCCGTCATCCAGACTTATCGGATGCTGGGCCGGTACCGCGATTTGCCGGAGGACATGCAGCCGAAGACGGCGATGAATCGCTAGGTTAGAAGCCGGTTTCCGGGCCATTCCTCAGTGCACGCTCACCTGACCTTGTGCGATCTGAGCGCGAACGTGCCGGGCAAAGTTTCGGTCGGGGTCGAGGCGCAGAGCGACATCGATCTCGCGCATGGCGTCATCATGGTGCGCCGTACCCTGGTAAGCGACGGCGAGCCAAATGTGCGCCGTGTCTGAGGCAGGTTCGAGAGCGATCGCCTTTTGCAGTCTCTCGATGGCTTTTTCCTTGTTGCCGCCGAATGCCGAGGGCGCGAAGAAGTAGCTGCGCGCGCGATTGACATATGCAGCGGCGTTGTTGGGATCGAGTTGAATCGCCTTTTCTGCCTCCCGTGTCGAGCGCGGCCCGTAGCGCGGGCCACCCGCGAAGACGTAGGGGATCAGTTCGCCCAGCGAGTCAGCCAGTAGTCGATGGGCCTCCGAAGAGTTGGGTTTCAGCTTCACGGCGTTTTCGGCGGCGGCGATACCGGCCTCGGCCGACTGCTTGGCCAGTTTGCTGTCATTGCCGTCCTCGGCGGCCTCGCACATCCATGTTTCCAGTTGGGACAGGCGCAGATAGCCATCGAAGCTGTGCTCCTGTGAGGCTTGGTGCTGAGCTCTTTCGATCAGGCCGCGCAAAGCCTGGACGTCGGCTTGGTCCCGCGCCTTGCGCGCTTCGGCGAGTTCGTCGACGGTTGGTTGGGTGGCGCCCGCCGCGACGACGGGAGCCGAACCCAGGCAAGCGACTGCCACAAGCATCAAGGCCTTCATCGACGGTCCTCCTTCGGAAGCCGACAGGTGATCGTCAACTCCTCATTTGCGCTTCGCTAGGAGGATACGAAACAGCGGCGGGAACTGTTACAACCGCCGCGCCAATCGGACCGCTACCAGACGCGGCACATCTTGGGGCGCACCATCGGCTGGCCGGGCTTGCAGCCGAACGCCTGCTGGAACTGGGGCAGGTCGGAAACGATACCGTTAACGCGGTACTTGCCCGGCGAGTGCGGATCGGTCATGGCGTGCACCCGCAGGTCTTCCGGCCGGTCGTTCTCGCAGGCCCACTGCGCGTACCCGATGAAGAAGCGCTGATCGGGAGTGAAGCCGTCGATAGGTTTCAAGTCCTGTCCCTTGGTCGCGTTCTTCCACGCGATGTAGGCCAGCAGGGTTCCGCCCAGATCAGCCACGTCTTCGCCGCTTGTCAGCTTACTGTTGATGTGGATATCGTCCACCACGATGTATTGCGCATACTGTTCCCGCACGCAGGCGATGCGCTCGTCGAACTGGGAGGCATCATCCTTCGTCCACCAGTCGCGCAGATTGCCCTTAGCATCGAACTTGCGCCCCTCGTCATCGAAACCATGGGTCAACTCGTGCCCGATCGTCCCTCCGGTGTTGCCATAGTTGGGCGCGTCGTCCATTTTGGGGTCGAACAAGGGCGGCTGCAGGACGCCGGCCGGGAAATTGATGTCGTTCATTTGCGAATCGTAATAAGCATTGACGGTGGGCGGAGTCATGCCCCACTCGCCACGATCGACGGGCTTCCCGATCTTCGCCAGTTCCCGCCTCGATTCGAAGATGGCGCTGCGGCGCACGTTGCCGGCGAAATCGCCGCGCACGATCTCGAGCGAGCTGTAATCGCGCCACTTGTCGGGATAGCCGATTTTGTTGACGATGGTGTGCAGCTTTGCGAGCGCCTGCTGTTTGGTTTCCGGACCCATCCACGGCAGGTCTTTCAGGTCATCCTCCATGGCCGCCTCGATCTCGCGGGTCATCTTCACGGTGCGGGCTTTGACGTCGGGGCCGAAGGTCTTGGCCACGAACACCTGCCCCAGCGCTTCACCCAAGTCGCGATCGACCAACCGTACGCACCGCTTCCATCGCGGTTCCATCACCGCCACGCCACGCAGCGTGTGGCTGTAGAAATCGAAGTTCTCCTGCTGAAAGTTCATCGAAAGAAAAGGAGCCCAGGCGTGCGCCAGATGCCAGCGCAGATAAGTCTTCCAGTCGTCAAGGCTTTCGCTCTGGATCAGCCGGTCCACTTCCCGATAGAACTCCGGTTCCGTGACGTTGAAGGTCCCGACGCTCGCAAGGCCATGTGCGGTCAAATAGGTGTCCCAGTCGAAGTCCGGCGTTAGAGCTTTCAACTTCGCGCGGTCCATTTTGTGGAATTGGTTGTAAGGGTCGCGCTTCTGAACCCGCGTCAGCGACTTCTGGGCCAGCGCCGCTTCCATCGCCATGACGGTCTTGGCTTCCCCGGCAGCGGCGCCGGCCGGGGCCCCCATCAACACGAACATCCTCTGCACGTGGCCTACGTACTGCTCGCGAAGTTGCTGCGACTTGGTATCGGTCTTGGTGTAGTAGTCGCGGTCCGGCAGGCCGAGTCCGCCCGCGCGGGCAAAGGCAATCACCTGCGTTGCGTCCGCGAAGTCTTGATTGGATCCGAAGCCGAATAGCGTCCCACTGCCTCGCACCGCCAGATGCTCCTGGCCGAGGTACTTCGCAAGCTCTGCCTTCGACTTCAGTGCGCCAATTTCTCCCAGACCCGCTTCGAGGGGAGCACCGCCCAACTTCTCGATGGCGGGTTCATCCATGCACGCCTGAAAATAATCGCCGATCTTCTGCTCGGAGGCACTGCGGGCGCGGCCCGGGTCGGACGCCTCCTCCAGAATGCCCCAAAGGAACTGCTCGTTCTCGTTGGCGAGTTTGGCGTACACGCTCCAGCTCGCCTGGTCGGGCGGGATGGGGTTGTTCTTCATCCAACCGCCGCAGACGTACTGATAGAAATCAACGCAAGCGTCGGCAGTCCTATCCATCGAGTTGAGATCCAAGCTCGGCGTGTAGGGTAGGGACTGAAGCGGATGCTTCTCGACCTTCGCCGTCAGGCCCGCCGTTGGCGAAAGCTGGAGAGTTTCACCTCCCGTGGTGGATTGCGGTTGGGTCTGGGCAAGAAGCAGGGTGGCAAAGGCGAGTACGGCAAGCCGCAGTCGGGATCGAGTCATGGAACCTCCGTATAAGCAAGAAGCCTTGGGCCCTTGATTGGCCGGGCCTATGTTCACACACAAAGCACGCGACTTCGGTTGAAAGCTAACCCGAAAATCCCGCTTGAACTTCTCGGTCCACCGACAATGTACACCTCGTCGGCAGAGGACGCAACGCTCCTGCCTGCTTTCGGGTCGAAAGCCTTTCGGGACGCGGCCCCGAAGTTGACAAAGGCGCCTGACGTCCGCGAGCTTATTCTGATATGATCGGCTTCATGATGGGTCGTCGGGCCAGGGCGCTTGCTGCAGTTGTTTTCTTTCTGGCCGTTGCCAAGGTCGCCTGGGCACGCGTACCTGGTGGCTTGCCATTCTCGGTCCCGTTGCAGCCGTTCGCCGATGAAGTCCGTCAATTGGAATCGGTTTTCAGCTTTCTCGGGCAGCCGTTAAGCTCGTCGGACCGGGAAAGCATCAACGGGGCCTTCGCCAATCCCGCCTCGGAAAAAGCGATCTCCGCCGCCGAGTTGGTGCTGGATAAGTATGCCCTGGCAGTGATCACGATCAATGCCGAAAGCCGCGTCAGCGTGCAGCGAGGAAACGCTCCGGCGGACCTCGTCCAGGACGGCACGCGACTCTTTCTGGTGAAAGTCATCAACCTGGCCGGAGTGACGGCGCCTCTGGCGGTCCGGAGCCAAAACAGCGGGGCCGTTTATATCCCTTCCAGGAACAGCCCGGAACCAGTCCAGAAGCTGACCGAAGCGGACGTTGCCGAACGGTGGGCGGAGATATCCTTCTACAACAAACCGCCCTTGGAAGAGCGCCTCTCCGGCTTCCCTCTCGAGTATCGGCTGCTCACATTCTTCAGCCGCGATGCCGGCCAGCGCTCGGCCAAGCTCAGCTTCAACGTCGGACAGGGCACCCAAGATGTCGGCTTCTTGAACGAAGTCACCATCCTCTTCAATGTCGCCGCCGCTCACCCCATAACGCTACGGGTGCTGGATGGGGACGGCCAGCCCACCATGGCCTCCTTCATCTTTCGTGATCGCCTGGACCGCATCTATCCGAACCCTGCCAAGCGCCTCGCACCCGACTTCTTCTTCCAACCGCAGGTCTACCGGGCTGACGGTGAATCGATGTGGCTGCCGGACGGTTCGTACCACGTCGAGGTCACCGGAGGGCCGGAGTACCTCGCTGAGTCTCGCCAATTCGAAGTCGGGCCGCTCGGCCCTGAGGAACTTTCATTTCAACTGAAGCGGTGGATCGACCCAGCCAAGTACGGATGGTATTCGGGAGACCACCACATCCATGCCGCCGGTTGTTCCCACTACGAAAACCCGAGCCAAGGGGTGGCGCCGCAAGATATGGACCGCCAGGTGCGCGGCGAACATTTGAACGTGGGCTGCGTCCTCACCTGGGGGCCGTGTTACTACTATCAGAAGCGGTTCTTCCACGGCCGGCAGGATGATCCTGCTTCCCAGAAAAACCAGTTGCTGCACTACGATCTGGAAGTCTCCGGCTTTCCGTCCAGCCACGCCGGACACCTGGTTCTGCTCAATCTGAAAGACCAGGATTACACCGGAGCCCAGCGCATCGAGGACTGGCCCACGTGGGACTTGCCGATTCTCCGCTGGGGCAAGGCGCAGGGCGCCACCGCCGGCTTCGCCCACTCGGGCTGGGGGCTGCAACTCCAGGGCGATTCCCTGCCCAACTACGATATTCCCGGTTTCGACGGGATCGGGGCGAACAAGTACATTGTGGATGTCACTTATCCCGATACCGTCGATTTTATCTCGGCGGGCGACACTCCCTACGCCTGGGAGTTGAATATCTGGTATCAAACCCTCAACGTGGGCTTTCGCACGCGCATTTCAGGCGAGACAGACTTCCCGTGCATTTACGACAGCCGCGTGGGCGAGGGTCGTACCTACGCCCGAATTGACCCTCCGCTGACCTACGCGAACTGGAACGCTGCGATTCGTAGCGGCGCCACGTACGTTTCCGACGGTCGGAGCCATCTGCTGGCTTTCAGCGTCAACGGCACCGCTCTGGGCGAGCACAGCAGCGAGGTCCAACTCGACGCGCCGGGCAAGGTCCACGTGAAACTCACCGCGGCAGCTTACCTCGATGCCCAGCCCGACCCAGAGATTGATGAGCTTCCCTACGACCAGAAGCCCTATTGGAGCTTGGGACGCGCCCGCATCGGCAAGACGCGCCAGGTTCCGGTGGAGATCGTCGTGAACGGGACGGCCGTGGCGCGGCAGGAGATGGTGGCCGACGGCACGGTGAGAAACCTCGAATTTGACGTGCCGATCGAGCAGAGTAGCTGGATCGCGGTCCGCATTCTCCCTTCATCGCACACGAATCCGATCTTCGTTCTGCTCCAAGGCCAACCCATACGAGCGTCGCGCCGTAGCGCGCGGTGGTGTCTGGCGGGGGTCAATCAGTGCTGGACCCAGAAGGCTTCGAAAATCTCGGCCGCCGAGTTGCCCGAGGCTCGGAGCGCTTACGACCACGCCCGCCAAGTCTACGAGAGCCTGATCGAACAGAGCAAAGTGGAATAGAACTGGAATGCAGAGATACTGACGCCTTGCGCCCGCGCAGCCAGCCGTGCGCGCTACGGCCGGTTGGTCAACAACCCGCCGAGGAAGAACCCGAACCCGAGAATCGAATCGCAGTGCGGGCAGGAGTACATGATCTCCTTCTTGACCATGCCGGATACTTCCCGTTGAACACCTTCGGGGACGGAGATGTCGGCGGACTCCCTCCGCGTCTTGTCCAAGGTGACTACCTGTCTGCAGTACGGGCACTTGGGCATGCCTGAATTATGCTTAACATTTGTTTCCATTTATGGACCTCCGGTCCGACCGGCAGCATACACCTTGACCGCGGCTGAACGCAATTGTCAGTCGGTCCAAGACAGTCCAAGACCACCCTTTCGCGGCCTCAACAAATCTTGTAAGAAAGTTGCGCGGGCAACGACTACCTAGATGTGACAGGAACCGTAGCCATGGCGGCCGCCGAGTCCACTCAGGACGAACTCTACCAGCAAGCCGCAGCCATCTATGGCGCCGCGCTGGAGCGGTTGGCGCGCTCCTACGAAGCCGACCCGGAAATCCGGCGCGACCTTCTGCAAGAGATCCACATCGGTTTGTGGCGGACGATTGAAGCTTTCGATGGTCGTTGTTCGCTGCGCACGTGGGTTTACCGCGTGGCTCACAACATCGCCACATCGCACGTCATGCGGCAGCGGCGGGATAACTCACGAACCCTCGTAGGCCTGGAAGAATTGGAAAACATGCCGGACCAGCAGAGCGCGCCGGACGCGGATCGGCACGAGGCCCTGGAACGTCTGGCGGCGATGATCCGGCAATTGAAGCCGCTCGACCGGCAAGTGATCCTCTCTTACCTGGAAGGGATGGATGCCGCATCCATTGGAGAGATAACTGGGCTCTCGCCCGGCAACGTAGCCACCAAGATTCATCGCATCAAAGCCATTTTGTCTCGGCGGTTTCAGGAGGGAGCATAACATGACGAATTCGTCTCCCCCGAACGATATCAGAAAAGCCTGGCAGAGCCAGTGCGTGGAGGGTACGCCAATGTCTATCGACGAGATCCGCCGCAAGGCGCGGAAGTTCCAGCAAAAGATCGGGCGCCGCAATCTTCGCGAGTACATCGCGGCGCTCGTGGTGGTGGTTTTCTTCAGCTATACCCTGTGGCACGATCCCGACACAGTAACGCGGGTCGGCTTTGCGATGATCATTGCCGGGATGTTGTACATCGTTTATCAGCTTCATCACCGAGGTTCCGCCAGAAGCCCGGCGGCGGAAATGGGATCGGCAAGCTGGCTTGAGTTCCATCGCCGGGAACTCGAGCGTCAGCGCGACCTCGTGGGGAGTGTCTGGTCGTGGTACCTGGGGCCGATGATTCCTGGCTGGGTGGTTCTGACGGTGGGTTTGGCCCGAACGAACCCGGGCCACCTGCAGCACGTCGGCGTGTCGTTGGCGGTGTTGAACCTGGTTGCGGCGCTGGTCTTCGTCGGGATCTGGAAGCTCAACCAGCGGGCCGCGCGCAGGCTTCAACGCCGCATCGATGAATTGGACGCGCTTCAGAAACAAGAGTGATTTCACGCGAGGAGCATAGAGACCATGAACAAGATCCTTGTCATCATGTTGGGTATGACTTTGCGGAGTGGTACGGGTCTGCCGCAGTCGGCTCCCATGTCGTCGGTGCCGCCGGATGCGGAGATCCGGAAGATTCTGGTGGAACGTATTGACACGTTTCACCAGGGAGTCGGAATTGTGGTCGGAGTCATCGAGCCGCAGGGGCGAAGGGTGATCGCTTACGGCAGCCTCGACAAGGGGGACGCCCGTCCGCTGAACGGCGATACCATTTTCGAAATCGGCTCGGCCACGAAGGTGTTTACGTCGCTGCTCCTGGCCGATATGGTCCAGCGCGGTGAGGTTGCCCTTACCGACCCGATCGCGAAGTACCTGCCGGCCGACGTCAAGGTGCCGCAGCGCGGCGATCGCTCGATCACGCTGGTGGATCTTTCCACCCATACCTCCGGTCTGCCGCGGATGCCCTCCAACTTCCACCCGAAAGACCCGGCCAACCCGTACGCCGACTACACCGTGGAGCAACTCTACCAATTTCTCTCGGCCTACCAACTCACGCGTGACATCGGCTCGCAGTTTGAGTACTCGAATCTTGGCGGGGGACTGCTCGGCAATGTGCTGGCGCGGCGCGCGGGAATGGACTACGAGGCTTTAGTGCGCTCCCGCATCACGGGGCCACTGAACATGACCAGCACCGCCATCACGCTTTCGCCGGAGATGAAGACGCGGCTCGCGGTGGGCCACAACGATCAGCTAAAGGCAGTTCCCAACTGGGATTTTCAGGTCCTGGCGGGTTGCGGCGCCCTCCGATCGAGCGTCAACGATCTCCTCGCCTTCCTGGCTGCCAATCTCGGCTACGCCAAGACGCCATTGGCTCCAGCGATGGCCTCGATGCTGACGGTGCGCCGGCCCACCGGGCCTCCGCTCATGGGAGAGATCGGTCTCGCCTGGATCATCACCAAGCCGTCGACGGACGAGATCGTTTGGCATAACGGCGGCACCTACGGCTATCGATCCTTTGTTGGCTTCGATCTGAAAACTCGAGTGGGGGTCGTGGTGCTATCGAACACGTTCACCGGCGCAGGCGTCGACGATGTCGGAATGCACCTGCTGGACTCGCACGTACCGCTGCTGGCGCCGAAAGAGCACAAGGAAATTACCGTCGATCCGAAGATTCTCGACGGATACGTCGGCCGATACCAACTGGCGTCGAACTTCATCCTGACGATTACCCGCGAGGGCAACCAACTCAACGCTCAAGCTACTAACCAGCCGAAACTCCCGATATTCCCCGAGGGTGAGCGGGACTTCTTCTACAAGATCGTCGATGCGCAAATTACCTTCGAGACCGATGCCACCGGGCGCGCCACCAGCCTCACCCTGCACCAGAACGGCGCCGACGTGCCGGCCAAGCGGATCGAAGGAGAGCCCGCCCCAGCCGCCCCTTCAGACCAGCACAAAGAAGTTGCCGTGGATCCCAAGCTGTTTGACGGATACGTGGGGCAGTATCAACTGGCTCCGAATTTCATCATGACTATCACGCGCGAGGGCGATGGCTTGTTCGCGCAAGCTACGGGCCAGCCGAAGGTCCAAATATTCCCCCAGAGCGATCGCGAGTACTTCTACAAAGTGGTCGACGCTCAGATTACTTTCGAAACCGATAGCAATGGCCGCGCCACCAGTCTCGCCCTGCACCAGAACGGCGCCAACATGTCCGCGAAACGCATTGACTAAGACTATCGTCCCTGGGAGCGACAGGGAGGACGAGAGCGAGTGACTTCCGGTGACCCTCAGCGTCCTCTCGTTCCGCCCAAGGCGAGCTTGGAGTCAGGCTTCAGGAGGGACGGTATTTTCGAGAAGAGTTTGACGGCTTCCTGCACCTGCGGATCGTTTTTGGTCTCCATCTCGTCGCCGAGCGCGAGACCGTAGACGAGGGTGAGAACCTCCGTCTTGATTCTTAGTTTCAGGTAGTCCTGATCCGGTCCCCAATACTCATCGGGCGTCTGGAGGCCCTCGCGTGCCAGGAAGTCCTTGAACTCGGTGAGCGTCTTATCATCCGGTTCGAAGGATCGATCAGGTTTGCCATGAAGGGAAAGGTAATCGGAGGCAAACGTATTGAAAGCGCCGTGCTGATTGATAAAGGCCGCCCAAGGGTCGAGCGCGCGAGGCGGAATGGAAACATCGGGCGTGATGCCGCCGCCAGCCGAGACGGATCGCCCGTCGTCAGTATGGAAAGCGACCTTTGCCGGATCGTCGTTGCCCGTCGGCCCGAGCATGGTTCCGGGTAACGACCGCTGGATTGACCGGCCGCTGGGAGTGAAGTACTGCCCTGTAGTCAGCGCCAGCCCGGTGTTCTCGCTAAGGCTGAGCACGCTTTGCACTACGCCTTTGCCGTAGGTCGACTGGCCCGCCACCAGCGCGCGGTCGTGATCCTGGAGCGCGGCGGTGAACAGTTCGGCCGAACTCGCCGTTTCTCCGTTTACCAGCACGACCACCGGCAAGTCGAAGTGGGCCGGCATTTCGAGGGTGCGGGAAGTCTGCTTGGTTCCTGTTCGATCGCGCAAGGTCATCACGACGACGTTCGGAGGGAGAAACAAGCTAGCGGTGGCGACGGCCGAGCCCACGATACCGCCGTGATTGTCGCGCAGATCGACCAGCAGGCTTTTGATGCCCGCCGTGCCCTGGGGAGTGCTTACGCCGAGACCTTGAATGGCGCTGATCACTTCCTGCGGCGTCTTCAGCTCGAAACCGGAGATGTGGACATACCCGACGCCGGAGCCGAGGACAAACGACTTGTCGACCGTCGGCATCGCCACTTCCGCCGGCTTCAAGTCGTAGTCCTGCGAAACCAGCTTGCCGGGATGGATCACGCCAAGTCGCACGGCTTGCGACCGCGAGCGCTGTAGCAAGTCCACCAGTGCCTGGAAATCGAGACGGTCGATGCGCTCACCGTTGATCGCGACGATCTCGTCTCCCGGACCGAGTCCTGCCCGCCATGAGGGCGACCCCTGCGCCGTCTGCAGTACCACAACCTTGCCCGTCTGGACGTAAAGGATGGAGCCGAAGCCCAACGCCTGGCCGCGCGCCTGTTGCTTCAGCATCTGGAACTGGTCACGGTCGAAGAACCCGGAGAACGGGTCAAGCTGCGTCAGCATGCCGCGAATGGCACCGTTGAAGATGGTCGATTCGGCGTCAATGGAGTCGACGTAGTTCGCTTCCACAGAGCCGAAAACGCGCGCGAACCTGGCACCCTCCTGCGCGACCTCATCGGAAACATTGTCGGAAGGCGCCCCGGTCTGGGCCACTCCTCGACCTGAAAGCAGCGGAAAGGCGACGAGGAAACAAGCGAGATGCAGGGGTAGGGCTTGACGAATTGACGGCTGACGATTGACGACTGACGATTGCAAGACGGCCATCTTGTCGGTTCCGAGAAGCAGTCCAAAGTCGAGACTCAAAAGTCGAACGCGAGAACGCCCTCTTCTCGAAAGCCGACCAGACGGCTCTCTTTCAATGGTCAATCGTCAATCGACAATTCGTCAATTGGTTTTTCTGGCTAGCGGCTGACGAGGGTTTCGCTATCGCCGGCATCGTCCTCGCCCTGGGGTTTCGCCTTCTTGGCCTTCGCCGCTTTCGCCGGTCCGCCAGCGCTCGCCGTTCGTTTCACCTTGACCAGCGCCGTGGGAATGTCTTTGGCAATCACAAAAAACGGGGTGAGCTTTACGCTATCGAGCACCTTCAGCACGTGGTCGTTGAGCGCCGCCAGCACGAGGGAAACATGGGAGCCCTCCGCCGCCTCGCGCGTCCCGGCGAGAAAGCCGAGACCCGTCGAATCAATGTAGGGCACATCGCCGAAATCGATCACCAAGTGCGCGGTGCCGGCGTCAATCAGGTCCTTGACCTTCTGGCGCAGAAACGGTCCGTCGGCGCCTGCCAGGAACTTGCCGTCCAGACTCATGATCGCGACGTCATCTTCAAAACGTATGGAGATTCTCACAATGCCGTCCTTGGTGCCAGGCTGGCCGTGAACTGCCATGCTATGAGAGGGCGGGTGCCCTGTCAAGCAGCCATTCGAACTGCCGCTTGTTGATTGCCGATTGAGCGAAGAAACCTTCTATTCGTCGACGCTCAGCTTCAACCAAGAGTGGCCCTTTGATCCTACTTCTACCGCCGACGGCTCATGGCTCGGGCAGTCGTCAACCGGCAATCGCCACTGACTACTCAGCGTACCCGGCCCTCAGGGTCGTGCTCCTTCAGTTTCTGAAAAGCCATGCGGGCGTCTTGATTGTCCGGATCCATCTTGAATCCTATAGTGTACTCCTTGATGGCCTCATTCGTCCTGCTCATTTTGCCGTAGAAGTAGCCCAGTACGAAGTGGGGGCGGCTGTCGTACGGATCGACCGCCGCCGCCTTCTTGAAATCGCTTTCCGCCTGCTCCGGTTCGCCCATCTGAAGATAGGCTAGTCCCTCGCCAAGATAAGCCTTGGAGGTAGGGACGCTGTCGATGGAGCGCCGGAATTGTTCGGCGGCGTCCCGGTAGCGGGCGCGGGCGAAATAGTACGCCCCTAGCATCGTTCGAGCCTGGACGTTGAGAGGCGCCAGGTCCACCGCCGCCCGAAGCTCCCGCTCGGCGGGCTGCACTTCGCCCATCTGCGCGTAAGCCTGACCCAGATTCACGTGCGCGTCGACGTCGTCAGGCGACTGTTGGAGGCAACGTTGGAGAGCATCCACCGCATCGTCGTAGCGGCGCTGCCGGGTATACAAAGCGCCGAGATTGTCGAGCAGGATGGGGTAATCGGGCGCGATCTTTCGCGCCTGGAGCCATTCCTTTTCAGCCGACCCCAGATCGCCTCGATCGAAGTAAACCTGGCCCAGGTCAATGAGCATCTGGACGGAATCCGGCGAAGCCGCTACCGTGCGCGTGTAAAACGTCAGCTCATCATGCCAGTCGCGATTGCGCGTGAAGATGCGAATCGCGCAAAGCAGAGCGAGAACGGCGAGCGCGGTCGCCAATCCCCACCGCCATGCGGCTCTGCGGACAGCGAGCCGATCGAATAAGGAGATGATCGCCCAAGCCACCACCCAGCAGAGGCCCACCGAGGGTAAATAGAGATAGCGCTCGGAGAAAGCGTTGGCCGGCATCCAGCGCGGGTTGAGCACCGGCGCGAGCGTGGCCACGAACCAAAGCAGGCCGAAGCTGACGCGGCGCGCCCTGCTCCACAGAACCCAGAAGAGGGTCGCCAGGACTACAATCGCCACCAACCCGCCAGGTACCCGCGCGAGCAGGTCCCATAACGAGTTATCCGGAAAAACGTAGAAAGCGGAGAGTCGGACCGGCCAAAGGAATTTCCAGACGTACTGCCCTACCAGGCCGACGGCCGACAGTGGAACGTCCTCTGACGGCATGAAGCGAGCGATCCTGACCAACGTCAGGAAATGAACGCGGAACACCAAGTAACCGACGGCGACGGCCCACAGTACTCCGTAACGGGAGAGCTTTTGGGTCCATCGGGTCTCCGATCGGTCGTCGCGATAGAGATGCTCGTAGATCGTGGCCAGCACGGGAAGTGTCACCGCGCTTTCCTTGGAGAGGAACGCCAGGACGAAACCGGCGGCCATTCCAAGCTGTGCTGGCAGCTCCATCCGGGCACGCCCAGGGTGATGCACAGGCAGGCCAAGAAAAACCCAGAACGTAATCAGGTAAAAGAACGCCAACTCCAGGTCGGTGACCGCCGCGATCCAGTTCACGGCCTCGCTGTGAATGGGATGCAGGGCAAAGATCGCCGCCGCCGCAAAAGCCAGCGCGCGGCGGTGGAACATCCGCTCGGTCACCTTGAAGAGTGCGATCACCACCAGCACATTCAGCAAAACATTGGCCAGATGAAAGACGCTAGCCACCGGTCCAAACAACTGAAAGCACGCCAGGTAAAGCAGCGTCATCAGGGGCCGGTAATAGGCGGGGGCCGCCTCGGCGCCTCCGCGATAGGACCACACGGTGGTGGTGAAGATCTCGCGGAAGTGGTGAAGGCTTCGAATGTAAGGGTTGTTCAGTACCTGAGTCGAGTCGTCCCACACGAACCCGTTGCGCAGCGTGTTCAGGTACGGAAGGGCGGCCAGGAGCGCGAGCGCTGCGATCAGCGCAGCCAGGGACCAAAGCGAGGCTCCGGCGGCTGGAGCCGTAATGTCACCGTCGGCGCCACCCGCTTCGCGAAAGACTCTTGAAGATTCACCGAGTAGCATCACAACAGGCCCCGTCGTAGCGGCGAGCTAAGCCGGCCACATGGCGCCATGAGGCTGGCGCTACGCCGCTGGAGAGACTAAGACTGCGCGCCAGACCGCCAACCACTTTCCCCCATCGCGCTTGAACACAAACAGATCGCGGCCCGACTCGTGGTAGCTCGCGCCTCCCATCTCGTAGTGCATTTCCCAGGCGTACGAGGCCACGGCCGCGTTTCCCCACACGTCGATCTCGGCGTCCGATTCCTTCAGTTCCTGCGCCGTGGCCTGAGAAATGAAGTCCTTGTAGCTCCCCACGCAGACTTCCCTGCCCCTTCCCATTTCCTGTAGTTCAGGACCTCTGATCACCATGTCGTCGTGGAAATACTCGGCCACTTCCTCCAGTCGTCCCTGGCGCCACGCCGCGCTGATCTTGACCAGCAGCGTTCGTGTTTCTTCCCGCTCGTCAGCCTGGGCTCCATTTGCCATTCAGCCTCTCCCTTGAACGCTTCGTTCGCCCTAGATCAATACTAATGCAAATCACATGCCGGGATCACCTCGGATTGCGGATCGCCGAGTTGAATAACATTCTTCGGTCCTTCCGTGCGTCCATGTTCCCGAGGGGCAGGGTCAATTGCCAGGGGTGCACGACATAGAAGTTGGAGTTAGGCGGCAATAGCCGCCC
>Ga0209039_10000948_pt1 | contig 28198 bp, 19 predicted proteins | sample BogFormECP12_OM1_FD_188238 | JGI IMG/M metagenome (GOLD analysis project Ga0209039, IMG submission 188238) | Bog forest soil microbial communities from Calvert Island, British Columbia, Canada - ECP12_OM1 (SPAdes) (version 2) | ecosystem: Environmental > Aquatic > Freshwater > Wetlands > Bog ... | reverse complement strand
AGCGCCGTCTCCGTGGATGTGGCCGGCCGCCGCTGGAGTTTCACTCCGCTCACCGAAGAATCCGGCGGCGTGATCGCGCTGGCCGCGATCCTTCAGACAGCTCCGGTGGAAGCGCCGGCAGCGGGGTGAGAGCGGGGCGCGGACCGGGCGCGAAGTGCCTGGCGCTTGGGCGCGTTAGCGGGAGCGGCGCCTGGTGGGCCACGTGGCCGATAGGGCAGCGCGGGACAGTGGGATCGGCAACTCGGGGCCTGTGCCCGCTCCGGTCCTTCCGGGAGCCGGACATGACACGAGCTTGAGCAGTTGCTTCCGCACCACGGGCGCGATACGGCCTCGCCGATCGGTCCCCGGATGTGCCCTGCGCTGGATCCAAACGCCAAGCTCCTCAGTGAGGTGCGTTCGCATCTGGAAGGCAAGGGTCACACGCACCAGGGTGTGTATGTTGCGCACGACTCCATGGGCTGCCATCGTTACATTGGGCGCGGAAGTGTTTTTCATCGCCTGGAAGCCCGCCGCAAAACCCAACCGCCCGAGCTCAAGTAGTTTTCGTTCTACGTAGTGGCTGAGAAGCAGCAAAAGCGTGAGATCGAGACCCTGAAAAAGCGAGTTGGAATTGAGCACGGCTATGTCGGAGACTTCGAGGCAGGAACCCTCTTCTATGAGCGCCAGCAGAAGAAGGGTCGGAGGGCTTACCAACTCGGCCCAGCCGACGACGCCGAATGGCGCACCTGAGCCCAGATCTTGGACTCAGCGCGCCCCGCACCGCCCTACCCGAATTTTGCAAGCAGGGTGTTGAACTACCGGCAAGCTCGGCCCAACTGCGAATGAGCGGGTGTTCCTTCGGAGGCTGCAGACTCCCTGGATTCGGCGCTCGTGGAAACAGGCATTCCTAACCCGCTCGCAATCCGCCCATCTGCGCCTACCGCCGAGTTCCGATGACGCGTAGGCACCCAGAACCGGCCCTCCCCGCGCCATCCGGAGATCCGCTCGCACTACGGGTGCACAGGACAAACTCCGCCTCTGCGCCGTTGCCCTATTGCCGCTGGAACACGAGGGTGATCGTCGCGTGGCCGGGCCTTACGACGCTCGCCATCATGGCGCCATCCGCGGTAAGGGTGTAGGTTTCGAGAGTGACTGCCCCGGAATCCGTGGTCGTCACCTTCAGGGCGTCGCGATCCCACCTGGTTTTGCTCTTGAGGTCTCTTCCGGTTTTGATCGTGGCGTTGTTCCCGGCGTCGGTGACGTCGCGGTAAAAGAAGGTCTCCGTGGCGCCTTCATATTTGAAATTGCGCTTGACAATGATGATGCCGTCCCGCTCATGGATCGTCACGGTGCCGGTTTGAACCGCGGGTTGGCCGGCAAACTCGCACTTGGCGGGCACCAGCGTCCAGGCGCCGTTCATGGCGCTATGGTCGCGCGCGATCGCGGAGAACGTGAATAGCAGGGTCGTCAAAGCGACGCCGCCGATTGCTGTAGCTGAGTATGTCCTCATGGTTTCTTTCCAGGAAAGGGTTAGAGCACGCGCGGTGCCGTTCAGGCGGGCACGGCGGCGCCGCCGGGATATGGGGATCCGGCGAAGGTCGCGGTGGAATGCGGGTCCGGGAACCGGACTGGCGGAGCAAATGCTGCACTCGTGGCGGCGGATTCTGCACCGGCCCCGCCCAACCCGTCCCGCGCCCCCCGCAGCCGGAACGCCCGCGAAGGCTTGGTCATATAATGGCAGACATCATGCCATTAATCGATCGGGTCCAGCAAGACATGGTTGCGGCCATGAAGAGCCGGGAGGAAGCGCGCCTCGGCGCCCTGCGGATGATCAAGGCCGCCTTGATGAAACAGAAGGTGGATTCGCCCAAGCCGGTGGACGAGGCCGCCGAAATGGCCGTGCTGAAAATGCTGATCAAGCAGCGCATCGAGGCCGCCGACGCTTTCCGCAAAGCGGGCCGCGCCGAACAGGCGGAAAAGGAAGAGGCCGAGCGCCGGCTGATCGAGGCCTACCTGCCGGCGGCCGCCACCGAGGCGGAAGTGGACGCGGCCGTGGCCGAAGCCCTGGCGGAGACCGGCGTCACGTCGCTCAAACAGATGGGCGTGGCGATGAAGGCCGCCCAGGCGCGGCTCCACGGAAAGACGGTCGACGGCAAGTCGTTAAGCGATAAAGTGAGGGCAAAACTCCAATGACGCCTCCCGAAGCCAAGACATTCCGGCCGTACGTGCCGGACAAGACCGATATGCGCGAGTTCACCCTCCGCGCCATCGTACTGGGATTGGTGATGACGGTCATCCTGGGAGCGGCCAACCTGTACCTGGGCTCGCGCGCCGGCATGACTATCGCCGCCACGTACCCGGCGGCGGTAATCGGCATGGCCGTTCTGCGGCTGATGAAGGGCTCGATTCTGGAGGAGAACATCGCCCGTACCATCGGCTCCATTGGCGAATCGGTGGCCGCGGGCGCGGTCTTCACCATCCCGGCATTCATGCTGGCGGGCGTGTGGCCGGTATTCGACCTGGAGCACGGCTACTGGAAATCGGTGGCGCTGATGGCGGTGGGGGGCACGTTGGGCATCCTGTTCGTCACCCTTCTGCGGCGCGTGATGGTGGAGGACCCGGATCTTCCCTTCCCCGAATCGGTAGCCGCGGCGGAGATCCACAAGGCCGGCCAGCAGGGGGCCAGGGCCGCCAAAATTCTCTTCGCCAACATGGGACTGGGGGTGGTGGTGTTTTTCCTGGGCGCCGTCAAGCTGTTCTCCGCCGGCAAGGACTTCCTGCTCAACGTGGGCGAACTGGGCAGGAGCGTGGTAACGCTGACGAAGATCCAGGGAGCGCCGGCGGTGCAGGCGGGCGCCGTGACCACGTTTTCCGCCCCGGCCATCAGCCCCGCCTATCTTGGCGTGGGCTACATCATCGGCCCGCAGTTGGGTGCGCTGAACTTCGCTGGCGGCGTCTTCGCCTGGGGGCTCCTGGTGCCGCTGCTGGTGTTCTTCCTGGGGCCGCAGTTGCAGCCGTACGTGGCTGGGACCGAAGGCGGCTGGGCGGATGTGGCCGGCTCCACGTGGTACAACATCGTGCGGCCCATCGCGGTGGGCGGCATGCTGGTGGGCGCGTCGTTCACGCTGTTCCGCATGCGCAAGAGCCTGTGGCTGGGCATGAAGCGGGCGGTGGCGGACCTGAAGAAATCGGCGGCGGCTCACGCATCCACCAGCCGGACCCAGCGCGACCTGAACAGCAAGGTGGTGTTCGGCGGCCTGGCGGCGGTGTTCGTCTGCATGGTGGCGCTGTACTACTACTTCGCGGGCCAGCTTCCGGGCGCGCTGGCGGCGGCCATCGTGATGATCGTGCTGGGGTTCTTCTTCGCCGCGGTATCGGGCAACCTGGTGGGCATGATCGGCTCGTCGAACAATCCCATCTCCGGCCTTACGCTGTGCACCCTGGTGGTGGCAGCCCTGCTGATGGTGGCCCTGGGGCTGCATGGAAGCCACGGCGTGGGCGCGGTGCTGGGCGTGGCGGCGGTGGTGTGCGTCTCCTCGGCGGTAGCCGGCGAAATGCTGCAGGACCTGAAGGCCGGACACATTCTGGGCGGCACGCCCGCCAAAATGCAGATCGGCGACCTGCTGGGCATTGTGGCCGCCAGCATGGCGTTGTTCTTCCCGCTGATGTGGCTGCACCAGGCCTACACCTTCGGCACCAAGGAACTTCCGGTGCCGCAGGCGGGGCTGATGGCATCGCTGGCGCAGGGCATCGTGGGCGGCAACATGGCCTGGCCGCTGGTGGTGGTGGGGATTTTCATGGGGTTCGGCTTGATTCTGGTGCAGGTGAAGAGCCCCATGCTGTTCTCGGTGGGTATGTACCTGCCGCTCGAAACCACCTTCGCGATCTTCGTCGGCGGCCTGTTCCGCTGGGTTACCGACAGACTCCGCGACAAGCGCAACTTCAACGAGGCGCAGAGGGCCCGCATCGAGAACGCCGGGGTACTGACCGCGGCGGGCCTGATCGCGGGCGAGGCGTTGTGCGGCCTGGTGGTGGCGGGCTTCCGCGCCTGGGAGAAGAACCTTTCCTCCCCGGCCCACAAGGTCCACATCCTGCCGGTCTGGAAGTGGGCGGGTTCGGACTGGCTGGCGCTGGTGGTGCTGGTGGCCCTGGGGGCGCTGATGATCCGCCTCCCGCTGGCCAGCGCCGGCCGGCCGGACGAGCCCGCGCCGCCAACTGCAATCATGTAAGCGAGGGGAGACACATCATGAACTACTATCAAGAGCACCAGGCCGAGTTTCTGGAAGGGCTGAAGACGTTCCTGCGGATTCCCAGCATCAGCGCGCTCTCGGAGCACAAGCCCGATATCCGGCGCGCGGCCGAGTTCGCCCGGGACGAACTGCTCAGCGCGGGGATGACCTCGGCCGAGCTGATCGAAGACGCGGGCGGCGGCAATCCGCTGGTGTACGGCCAATGGATGGGCGCCCCTGGCAAGCCGACGGTGCTGTTCTACGGCCATTACGACGTGCAGCCGCCGGATCCGCTGGAGGAGTGGAAGTCCCCGCCGTTCGAACCCACCATCCGCGGCGACGACATTTTCTGCCGCGGGGCCTGCGACGACAAGGGGCAGGTCTACATCCAGATCAAGGCCGTGGAAGGCCTCATGAAGATGCACGGCAAGTTGCCGGTGAACGTGAAGTTCCTGCTGGAGGGCGAAGAGGAAACCGGCGGCGAGCACATCGAGGCGTACGTGAAGAGCCAGCCGCTGCGGCTCAAGGCGGACGCGGCTATCGTGTGCGACACCGAGATGTTCGCGCCGGAGATGCCCACCATCTGCATCGGCCTGCGCGGGCTGGTCTACTACGAGCTGTGGGTGCAGGGCGCCGACCACGATCTGCATTCCGGCGTCTATGGGGGCGCGGCGCCCAACCCGATCATGGCCATCGCGGAGATCCTGTGCGCGCTCAAGGACCGCGATGGGCACATCCAGATCCCGGGGTTCTACGGCCGCGTGGTGGCCCCGGCGGCCAAGGAGCGCGAGGCCTGGGCGCGGTTGCCCTTCGACGAGGCCGAGTACGCTACCAAGGAAATGGGCGCCAGCGTGCTGGTGGGCGAGCCCGGCTTTCCGGTGTTCGACCGGGTGTGGGCGCGGCCCACGCTGGAAGTACACGGCATCAAGGGCGGGTTTGTGGGCGAGGGCGCGAAGACGGTGATTCCGGCGCGCGCCGTGGCCAAGGTCAGCACGCGGCTGGTGGGCGACCAGCGGGTGGACGAATCCATCGCGCAGTTTCAGGCGGCCGTGGCTGCAGCGTGTCCCAAGGGCGTCACGGTGGAGGTGAAGCTGTTGAACGCGGGGGCGCCGTCGCTGACCAATCCCGACAATCCCTACATCCGGGCCGCGGCTGAAGCCATGAAGCAGGTCTTCGGCAAGGAGACGGTGTACATCCGCTCGGGCGGGTCGATTCCCATCGTGGGGGTGTTCGACACCCACCTGGGCGTGCCCAGCGTGATGATGGGCTTCGGGCTGCCGGACGACAATCTGCACGCGCCCAACGAGAAATTCCACCTGCCGAATTTCTACCGCGGGATCGAGGCGGTGGCGCGGTACCTGGAGATGCTGGGGCAGTAAGCATGCGCCCCGCCGATACCAGTCCGGATGGGCGGGACTTGTTCCGCAAGGCGTACGGCAAGGAGATACCCGATGAGTAGCGCGCTGGCCATCCTTGCGGGCGCGCTGTGCGCCGTCCTGGGGGATGGCTGGTGCGCGCACACGGAGGAGGTTCGGCGGGAGTGGGCGCGGAAGCTGGGAGCGGAGGCGCCGCTCGATAGGGCGACGGCCTCCCAATAAATGCGTCTGACCCCTTTTTCCTTTTTACTTGGGTGGCCCGCTCCGCTTGCGTCTTTTGGGAAACAGCTTGTCTAGCTCGACGGCGCGCATCTCCACGATGCTGACCCGCGGAATGTGCAGGCGCCATCGCCCGGGGTGCACGCCGGGATCGTCGGTCATTTCCATGCCGATCTGGACGGCTTCGTCGTTTTCGTCGAGGAGGAAGCCGACCTCCTGCAGTTCGACGAGCCCGGCTTGTGGGGGATGGGCGGTTCCGTCGGCGGCCTCTTCGGCGACGGCGTCTTTCCAGCGGATGTACGCCAGCTTCATTTGAACTTTAGGCTAAGCGACGGCGCGGCGGTTTGCAAGCCCGCGCCTTACTTCCCCGCCCCCGGCGCCTTCAGCGGATACGGCGGCCGGTGCAGCGGCGGCGGCATCTTCTTCAAACCGTCGAGCGCCAATTCGATGGCTTTCTCGAGCTGCGGATCGTGGCCCTCGATCACCAGGTCGGGACGCTGATCGACGGGGTAGTCGGGATCCACGCCGTGGTTTTCCACCACCCACTCGCCGCCGCCCTTGTCGTTGGGCTCCCACCACGCAAAGCCCGGCGCCGTCACCGTTCCGCCGTCCATGAGCGAGGGGAAACCTCCCATGCCGACCACGCCGCCCCAGGTGCGCGTCCCCACCAGCGGGCCGATCTTCTCCTTCTTGAAGTAGAACGGGAAGAGGTCGCCGCCCGAACCGGCCTGCTCGTTCACGATCATCACCTTCGGACCGAAGAACGCCTCCTGCGGCCAGAAATCCTTGCCCTCGCGCGGCGCCAGCGCCAGCAACGGCCGCCGCCCGAGCTTCTCGGTGTAGAAGTCCGGGGACATGCCGCCGTGGTTGAAGCGTTCGTCCACGATCAGGCCGTCCTTGCCCTGCTGCCCGGCGAAATACTTGTCGAACGCGCGGACGCCGGTCACACCCGTGTCGGGCACGTGCATGTACGCGATGCGGCCGCCGGTGGCCTCGGCCACTTTGCGGCGGTTGTTCTCGACCCATGCCAGGTAGCGCAGGTTGGATTCGCCGCCGATGGTCTTCACCACGATCTCCCAGGCGCCCTCCTCGCTCGGCTTGGAGTTCACTTTCAGCGTCACCAGCCGGTTGGCCAAGCCCTGGAAATAGGCCCACGGTTCGCGATCGGCGCGCGCCACCCGGCCCTCGACGGCGATCAGGTAATCGCCCTCTTTGACTTTCAGGCCGGGCTCGGTGAGCGGCGAGCGGGTCTCGTCCGACCAGTTCTCGCCCCGGTAGATCTTGCGGATCTTGAAGAAACCGCCATCGGCGTCGAAGTCCGCGCCCAGCATGCCCACGTCGATGTGCCGGGCACCGGGGATGTCGCCGCCGCCCACATACGTGTGGGACGTGTCCAGCTCCGCGATCATTTCGCCGATGATGTAGTTCAGATCGCTGCGATGCGCCACCCACGGCAGCAGGGCTTCGTAGCGTTTGCCGATGGCTTCCCAATCCGCGCCGCCCATTTTCGGGTCCCAGTAGAAGTCGCGCTCGATCCGCCACGCCTCGTGCAGCACTTCCTTCCACTCCTCCTTGGGATCGGCCCAGGCCTGCATCTCGCCGGTGTTGAGCCTGCCGTCGCCCACGTTCTTGCCCGGAGACGGTTCCACGATTCCGAAGGTGTCCCCGGAGGCGTAGAGCATCTTGCCGCCGTCCTTATCCAAGGCGTAGCCGGCGATGCCGTACATCGCCACTCTGTCTTCCCGCTTCTTGACGTCGAAGACATGCAGCGCGCCCGCCGGAGGCTGCGGTCCGGGCCGACCCATCTGGGACGCTTCCATGGGGATCGAGGAGTAGAAGATCCTGTCCTTGCGGGCGTCCAACTGCTGGTACATTCCCGGCGGCACCGGCACGCGGGATATGCGGCCTGCGAGCCCGTCGAGGTCGATCTGGATGGGCTTGACCTCGTCGTCCTTCTTCTCCTCTTTGCCGCCGGTGGCAACTATCTCCTGGGTGATAATGGTCACCGTTTTCCCGTCCGGCGCCGTCTCGACGGTCTTCTTCGGTTCCGACTTCACCACTTTCTGCTTCGGTTCGTCCGGCTTCTTCGCCTCGTCCGCCTTCTTCTCGTCGGCCTTCTTCTCCACGCCTTTCTCTTCGTCGTTTTCGGGCGCGAAGGGCGCGGCGTCATCGGCCTTCAGCGTGAGCGCGAAAATCCCGGTGGTGTACTGGTACGTGAAGCGCTCGTCGAAGTTATCCTGGCTGGGATAGAAGAAGCGGTTCGAGAGGAAGTACAGGTACTTGCCGTCGGGCTCGAACACCGGGTTTTCGTCGTCGTACAGATCCTGGTCGATCTGCGATACCTTCTTGGTTTCGAGCGAGTACAGATACATGTTGCCCTTGCCGCTCGGAGCCACGGGCTTGGCGTATGCCATCCAGCGGCTGTCCGGCGCCCACGACGCTTTCAGCCGCGTGTCGTACGCGGCGGTGTCCACCAGTACCGGCTCCTTCTTGTCGATATCCACGTACCACAGCCGCAGTTTCTTGTCGGAATAGGCGATCTTCTTGGAATCCGGCGACCACGCCGGCTCATAGCGGTAGCGCGTGTCGTCTCCGTCCCTGGTGATGCGGATCTCCTCGCCGCCCTTCTGCGGCCGCAGGTACAACTCCCACTCGCCGCTGCGGTCCGAGAAATACGAAATCCACTGCCCGTCCGGCGACCATGCGGGATCGATCTCGTGCACCGCCGGGCTGTTGGTGAGATTGCGAGGATCGCCGTGTTCGGCCGGCACGGTGAAGATTTCGCCGCGGGCTTCGAATGCCGCCCGCGCGCCGCTGGGTGAAATGTCGCCGCTGGAGATCCGGCCCCCCAGGCTGCGCAGCTCCGGCCGCGCCGCCACGTCGTCGCTGGCCACAAAAACCGGAATCTGGCTGGCCTTCTCCTTTTTCAGATCGTAGGAGTACAGCAGCCCGCCGTTCTCGTAGACAATCGCGTCGGGGCCCAGGCTGGGCCACTTGATGTCGTACTCGGTGTAGGCGGTCAGTTTGGCGACTTTCTTGGCCGCCAGGTCGCAGCGGTACAGGTTCATGACGCCGTCGCGGTCGCTGATGAAGTACACGGCGTTGCCACGCCACATGGGGAACATATCCATGGCTTCGGTGGTGGGCAATGGATCGTAGGTGTGCTTCGTCAGGTCGAAGATGGCAATGGGGCTCTTCCACCCGCCGCGATACCGCTTCCAGGTGCGCATCTCCTGCGAGGTCATGTTGTAGGCGATGCGCTGGCCGTCGGCCGAGAAACTGGCCAGAGACGCGCGCGGAATGCTCAGCATCTCCGGCAACCCGCCCTCGGGCGGGATCAGGAACAGGCGGGTGTAATCCGGCAGATCGCTGGCGCGCGTGGACCGGAAAAGGATGCGGCCGTCGGGTGACCAGCCCAGCACCACGTCGTTGGCCGGATGATAGGTCAGCCGCTTGGGTTCGCCGCCGCTCGACGGCACCACGTACACATCCGAGTTGCCGTCGTATTCGCCGGTGAAGGCGATCCACTTGCCGTCGGGCGAGAACTTGGGAAATAACTCGTCTCCGGGATGCGCCGTCAGCCGGCGCGCCGGGCCACCTTTGGTGGAGGAGATCCACAGGTCTCCGGCGTAGGCGAAGACCACCTGGTCGTGCCAGATATCCGGGAAGCGCATAAGGCGCGTCTCTCCCGGCGCGGCCGCGCTCAGCGAATCGGGAAAGATCGGGATCAGAAGAACCGCCGCGGTTAGCAGCAGCGAACGCACAGTTGTCACAGAGAATCCTCCAGTGGCAGTACACGGACGGAACGGCAGCCCGATCCGTTCCAACAGATCCATCTTACGTGATTGCCGGCTGGTTGTTCCGGCGTCAGGCAGCCCCGCCCGTGCCACCCTCAGCCGGACGCCGTGTCACCACGCTTGCTGCACGCCGTTCGTGCCTCGGCGCCATCCGCCAACCGGCCGCTGGCACTCCGGTTTCGGACCATCGGATCTCATTTAACTCTATTATTTTCAAGAAGATAGCCGGTTGCATCCGGCTCCGGATTGCCTATAATGAAGATGAAACATGTGCAACCGGTCTCACTAGCACGCACAAGGATTCCCTATCGATGCCAACCCTAGAAGCGTCCCCGTCCGGCTCGCCGCCCGTTCCCGCGAGCCCATCCATCGTCAACGATTTCAGCATCCAGGTGGCCACCGTCAACGGCTCCGGCAGCCAGACCGCCAACTCCGTTCTGATGCGCGCCCTTTTTCAGATGGGCATCCCGGTTTCCGGAAAAAACATGTTCCCGTCCAACATCGCGGGATTGCCCACGTGGTTCACCATCCGCGCCAGCAAGCATGGCTACGTCGGCCGCCGCAAGGAAATCGATTTTCTGGTGGCCATGAATCCGGAAACGGCGCGCGAAGACGTCATGAAATTGAACGGCGGCGCGGCGGTGGTCTATGACGAGCCGCTGAAACTCAACGAGCTGCGCGGCGACCTGCACTTCTATCCCGTGCCCTTCGACAAACTCGCGGGTCCGGTCTGCCCCGAAGCCAAATTGCGCAAGCTGGTCCGCAATATGATCTACGACGGCGTGGTGGCGCAACTGCTCTCCATCGACATGGAGGAGGTGCGCCGCGCCCTGGCGAAGCAATTCGGCGCGCGCAAAGCCAAGGCCGCGGACATGAACTGGGGCGCGGCCCAGGCCGGTTTCGATTACGCCGCCAGGACTCTCACCAAGACCGACGCCTGCCGCGCCGAGCGCATGAACCAGACTGCCGGCAAAATCATCATCGACGGCAACTCGGCCTGTGCCCTGGGCTGCCTGTTCGCGGGCGTGACGGTGGTGACATGGTATCCCATCACGCCGTCGTCGTCGCTGATAGAAAGCCTGATGGGCTACATGAAGCGCTTCCGCACGGAGCCGGAGACGGGCAAGGCCACCTACGCGATGGTGCAGGCGGAGGACGAGCTGGCCTCCATCGGCATGGCCATCGGCGCCGGTTGGGCGGGCGCGCGCGCGATGACCGCCACTTCCGGCCCGGGCATCTCGCTCATGTCGGAATTCATCGGCCTGGGCTACTACGCCGAAGCGCCCGCGGTGATCTTCGACGTGGAGCGCGTGGGACCGTCCACCGGCCTGCCGACGCGCACCCAGCAGGGCGATCTTCTGACCACCGCCATCCTCTCGCACGGCGATACCCGGCATCCCATGTACTTCCCCGGCTCGCCCCAAGAATGCTTCACTATGGCGATCGAGGCCTTCGACCTGGCGGAGCGGTTTCAGACGCCGGTGTTCATCATGACCGATCTCGACCTCGGCATGAACAACTGGATGTCCGATCCGTTTCCATATCCCGAAGCGCCCATCCGCCGCGGCAAGGTTCTGACGGCCGAGGATCTGGACAAACTCGGCGGCTTCGAGCGTTATAACGATGTGGACGGCGACGGCGTGGGCTACCGCACGCTGCCCGGCACCAAGCACCCGAAGGCGGTTTACTTCACGCGCGGCAGCGGCCACAACGAAAAGGCGCAGTACAGCGAGCGCGAGGAAGACTACATCCACAACATGGATCGCCTGGCGCACAAGTTCGAAGCCATGCGCGGGCACGTTCCCGCCCCGGCCGTGGTCATGAATCCAAAGGCCCGGATCGGCCTGGTCTGCTGTGGCACGTCGAATGACGCCGCGCGCGAGAGCCGCGACCAGTTGAAGAACGAGTACGGTATCGAGGCGAGCCTTCTAAGGCTGAGGGCGTATCCCTTCACGCATCACCTGGCGGACTTCATCGGCAGCCACGAGCGGGTCTACGTGCTCGACCAGAACCGCGACGCCCAGTTGCTGGGGCTGATGCGCCTGGAACTGGACGCGGAGCTGCTCGCCAGATTGCGCAGCGTGCGCTACTACGGCGGTCTGCCGCTGGATGCGCGGACCGTCACCGATAACATCGTCGGACAGGAGGGCCAATGAGCGCCACGGTTCCCACGCCGCCCAGAAAAGTCAACCGCATCGGGCTGGAGGTGATCAGCTACAAAGGCGGCAAATCGACCTTGTGCGCGGGCTGCGGCCACAACTCGATTTCCGAGCGCATCATCGAGTGTTTCTACGAGCTCGGCGTAGAGCCCACTTCGGTGGCAAAATTCTCGGGGATCGGCTGCTCCTCCAAGTCGCCCGCATATTTTCTGGGGATGGCGCACGGATTCAACGGAGTCCACGGGAGGATGCCGGCGATCGCCACCGGCGCACTGCTGGCCAATCGCACGCTGGTGGGACTGGGCGTCACGGGCGACGGCGACACGGCCTCCATCGGGATCGGCCAGTTCATGCACCTGGTGCGGCGCAACGTGCCGATGATTTACGTGATCGAGAACAACGGGGTCTACGGCCTCACCAAGGGGCAGTTCTCGGCCACCGCCGATCTCGGCTCGACGAGAAAGGGCGGCGCGGCCAACGATCTCAGGCCCTTCGACTGCTGCGCCCTGGCGTTGCAGTGGGGCGCAACCTTCGTGGCCCGCTCCTTCAGCGGCGACAAGAAACAGCTTCAGGCCATCCTCAAGACCGCCATTGCGCACCAGGGCCTGTCGGTGATCGACGTGATCTCTCCCTGCGTGACCTTCAACGATCACGAAGGCTCCACCAAGAGCTACGGCTACATGCGGGACCACGAAGAGGCGCTGCACGAGCTGGATTTCGTGCCCTTCTTCGAGGACATCTCGGTGGAGATCCCCGAGGGCGAAACCATGGATGTCGAGATGCACGACGGCAGCCACCTGCGCATCCGCAAACTGTCCCGCGACTTTGACCCCACCGACCGGTTGGCGGCCATGGCTGCACTGGATGCGGCCGAACGGCAAGGGGAAATCCTGACCGGGGTACTGTATTTGAACACACAAAAGCCGAATTTTCTGGAACTACTAGGACTTTCCGACCATCCGCTGGCCAGCTTGCCAGAATCTCAGGTGCGTCCGCCTAAATCCTCGCTGGACAGTGTGATGGAGGAGTTGCGCTAGCCCGCCAACTTTGATTTCTCGGGCGTTTTTTGATTTGATTTACGGACGGGACCGATGCTAAAATCATCACCGGTCTGTCATCCTCCGAGACAGATTGTAGGAGAACTCTGCCCCGTCCCTGTCTCAGGTACGGGGCATTTTTTTGCAAAAAAATGCGTCTGACCCCTTTTTCGGGGCTAATGCCCGCCAACCCCGAGCGTCACTCCAGTGAGTGAGCCTGCTAGGATGAAAGCGCTGATGGCCGCCACAAGGGAGCCCACCCCCGATTCCGGGGAAGATCTGGAACGGGTTTTCCGCGAACACCACGCCATGGTATTCCGCGCCGCCTACCGCATCACCGGCAATGCGGACGACGCCGAAGACGCGCTGCAAACCGTCTTCCTGCGCATGGTCAAACGCGATCCCGCGGCGCAGCCGGTGGGCAACATCGCCAGCTTCCTGCACCGCGCCGCCGTCAACGCCGCGCTCGACCTGGTCCGCGCCCGCCAGCACGTGCGCAGCGTGCCGCTCGATACCGTGGAGCCGGTGCTGGCGGAACCGGCCCATCGCAGTCCCGACCGCGTGCAGGATTCGAGCGAGGTGCGGCAGTGGTTGCGCGGCGCGCTGGCCCGGCTGAATCCGCGCATCGCGGAGATCTTTATGCTGCGCTTCTTCGACGGGAAGGAGAATCCCGAGATAGCCCGGTTGATGAACACCACTCCGGGCACCGTGGCGGTGACCATCTCCCGCACGCGCGACCGGCTCGAGAAGGAGTTTCAAGCTTACCTGGGAGGAGCGGCATGAACACCCAAGACCAGTTTTCGAACCCTGCCCTGGAGCAAGCTGTGTTGGAGATTCGCGAGGAATCCATCGACCCGGCGGTGATCGAAGCGGCCGCCGCCCGCGTGTGGGCGAAACTGCGGGCGGCATCCACCGAACACCAGCCCGCAATTCGAAGCTGCGCCGATTTCCAGGCTCTGATACCTGTGTATCGCTCCGGCGAACTGTCCGATGCCCGCGCCCTGCTGCTCCAGGACCACCTGCACCAGTGCGTGGCCTGCCGCCGGGTTTATGAAGGCCGCGTGACGGCAATGCGGGCTCCCCAGCCGCGTCCGGCAACGGGCGTGCGCTACCCGGTGCGGTGGGCCGCCGCCGCGGTGGTGGTGGCGGCCGCCGGGTTGGCCGTCTGGATCGCGGTGGACGGGCAAGGCATTCGGACCGGGCGGGCCATCGTGCAAACCGTCAATGGGACGCTATACGAAGTTTCCGCCGCGGGTATCCGGCCGCTCGCTGCGGGCGTGGATCTGCGCGATGGAGTGGAAATCCGCACCGCGCCAGAAGCCGATGCGGTGCTGCGGTTGCGCGACGGCAGCGTGGTGGAACTGCGCGAGCGTTCGGAGGTATCGACGCAGACCGGCGCGCGCGATCTGACCATCCAGCTTGCGCGCGGCAGCGTAATCGTGCAGGCCGCCAAACGCAGCGCCGGCCACCTGTATGTGGCCACGCCGGAGTGCCGCGTGTCGGTTACCGGAACGGTCTTCAGCGTGAGCGCGGGCGTGAAAGGTTCGCGCGTTTCCGTGCTGCAGGGCGAAGTGCGGGTCTCCGAGGACAACCGGGAGAAAACGCTTCATCCCGGAGACCAGGCGGTAGCCGGCGTTGGATTGCAGCCCGAACCGATCCGCGAGGACATCTCCTGGAGCCGCAACCGCGACAAGTATTACGCCATGCTGGCCGCGTTGCGCAATGGCATCGCCAGCGTGCCGCTGCCGGAACTGCGCTATTCCAGCCGCCTGCTCCCCCGCCTGCCCGCGGACACGGTGGTATACGCCGCGATTCCCAACCTGGAGGATTATCTCGGGGCGGCGGAAACGGTGTTCCGCGAGAAACTGGCGGAGAATCCCTCGCTCGGCATCTCCGCGGACAAGCGTTCGGAAGCGCTGGCGGTGATCGACAAGCTGCGGGCCGCGAGCGGTTACCTGGGCGGCGAGATCGTGATGGCGGGCCTCGGCGGCGGCCATCCGGCAATGGCGTTCTTCGCCGAAGTGAAGCGCGACGGATTCCCCGGATTTCTGAAGCAAACTGGCCTGCCGTTGGCCGTGGAGTCGCGGAACGGATTCGCGGTGTTCGGCCCGGACCGCGCCGGTGTGGCCGCCTTCGCCCCCGCTCTGGATTCCGCGTCCGGCGGATTCCAGGGGACGCCGTTCCACAAGCGCATCGGGCAGGCGTACCGCGAGGGCGCCGGCCTGTTATTCTGCGCGGATCTCTCCGCCGCGCCGGCCGGGCCCGGCGGCGCGCGCTACCTGATCGCCGAGCAGAAGGAAGTGAACCACCGCATGGAAGCGCGCGCCACGCTGGCGTTCGCTGGGGAACGCCAGGGGATGGCCGCGTGGCTGGCGCAACCCGCGCCCATGGCATCGCTGGATTACTTCTCGCCGGAAACGGCTTTCGCCGCGGCTTTCGTGGTGCGGCGCCCGGCGGCGATCGTGGACGAACTCGGCGGGGTGTTGAAGAACTTCGGAGGCAGCCTGGCCGGGGAGACCGCCGGTTTGCGCGACGGCCTGGCGGCGCCGCTGGGCGGAGAATTCGGCGTGGCGCTGGACGGCCCTGTCGTCCCCACGCCGTCCTGGAAACTGGTGGTAGAAGTCTATGACAGCGCGCGCTTCCAGGCGGCGCTCGCCAGACTCATGGACGCCTTCAATCGCGAAACGGCGAAGAACGGCGGCAAGCCGCTGCGCACCGGGCAGGAGACGGTGGACGGCCGCACATATTATATGTTGGCCGGCGGCGATCCCAATCCGCTGACGGAAGCGCACTACACCTTCGCCGATGGGTACCTCGTCGCGGCGCCGTCGCGCGCCCTGGTGACGCGTGCGTTGGAAGCCAAGGCCAGCCGCATTTCGTTGGCGCGCTCATCGCAATTCGCGCAGCTTGCGCCACGGGACCATTACGCCGACTTCTCTGGCGTCGTCTACCAGAACCTCGCTCCCAGTCTCGCGCCCATCGCCGGCCTGCTGGATTCGTTCCTGCCGAAGCGGGGCGGCGGCGAACCGGCGGGCCTCGTGCAGGGCTTGACCACCATGAAACCCTCGCTGATTGCGGCATACGGCGAACCGGATCGTCTCACGGTGGCCACCGGAAGCAACCTGATCGGCGCAGGCCTGGCCGGCATGATGACCGGGAACCTGGCGGGAATCGTGGGCAACGCGGTGCCGCTGCCGCAGTTCCGTGGGCGGCAAATGCAGGAAAACCGCCGGCGGTAGCGACGGGTAGTCAAACGATAGGCTGTGCGCCCTCCAAACGATAGGCACGCGCCTATCGGAAGATAGTCCGCACGCCATCCAGACGATAGCCACGCGCCTTCGAAAGATCCGCTCACGTGCCTCAAAGATAGGTGGCGGGCCGGGTCGAGCCGCATCTACATTTGGGAAGAGACCCGCCCGAACCCGTCATGATCCGCCGCCTGGTAGATTTCGCGCTCAACAGCCGGTTCCTGGTGGCCATCTTCGCCGCGCTGTTGTTCGCCTGGGGCTACGTTTCCTTTAAGGCCCTGCCCATCGAAGCCTATCCCGACGTTGCCAACAACTACGTGCAGGTGATCACGCAGTGGCCCGGCCGCGCGGCCGAGGAGGTGGAACAGCAGGTCACCGTGCCGCTCGAAATCGTCATGAACGGCATTCCCCACCTGCAACACCTGCGCTCCATTTCGCTGTTCGGCCTGTCGAGCATCATGCTGATTTTCGACGACGCCTCGGACGACGACTGGAACCGGCAGAAAGTCCTCGAACGCCTCTCGACGGTCACGCTGCCGCCGAACCTGCAGCCGCAGATCGGAACCGATTACAGCCCCGTCGGCCAGATCATGTTCTACACGCTCACCAGTTCCAACCCGGAGTACGACCTGATGGAGGTGAAGTCGCTGGAGGACTGGGTGCTGGAGAAGCAGTTCAAGAGCGTGCCCAACGTGGTGGACGTCTCCAGTTTCGGCGGCACCACCAGGGAATACCAGGTCCGCGTCGATCCCAGCAAACTGATTTCCTACGGCCTGACCCTGGCGCAACTGGAAGCGGCGCTCACCAACAACAACGTCAATGCCGGCGGCAGCTTCATCGAACAGGGGCTGCAGCAGGTGAACGTGCGCGAGTTGGGTCTCGTCGATCGCGTCCACGACATCGAAGACACCGTGATCGCCGCCAAGAACGGCACCCCCATCCGCATCGGCGATATCGCTTCGGTTCAGCAAGGCCCCAAGATCCGGCTGGGGCGATTCGCCAAGTCCATCCATCGCGCCGACGGCAAGATCGTCGACGACGACGATGTGGTCGAGGGAATCGTGCTGCTGCGCAAGGGCGCCAATTCCGACGAGACCCTCGACCTCATCCACAGGAAAATCGAAGAGCTCAACCACGGGATTCTGCCCAAGGGCGTGGGTCTGGTGCCATTCCTGGACCGCAGCGACCTGGTTCATTACACCACGCACACGGTGCTGCACAACCTCACCGAGGGCATCATCCTGGTGGCCATCGTTCTGTTCCTGTTCCTGGGAAATGCGCGCGGCGCACTGATCGTGGCCATCACCATTCCGTTCTCGCTGCTGTTCGCTTCCATCTGCCTGGACCTGCGCCACATTCCGGCGAACCTGCTCTCGCTGGGAGCGCTGGATTTCGGCATGGTGGTGGATGGCGCGGTGGTCATGGTGGAGAACATCGTGCGCCACCTGGGCCGCCCCCACGATCCTCCCAAGACCGCTGTGGAGCAGATCCGGCAGGCCGCGCATGAAGTACAGCGGCCGGTGTTCTACGCCATCGCCATCATCATCACCGCGTACCTCCCCATCTTCACCCTCGAGAGCGTGGAGGGCCGGCTGTTCCAACCGATGGCGTGGACTGTGGCCTTCGCCCTGGCCGGTGCGCTGCTGTTCTCCATGGTGCTGGCGCCGGTGCTGTCCAGCTTTTTCTTCCGCGGTTACACGCGCGAGTGGCACAACCCGGTGCTGCTGCATTTGACCGAGCGGTACCGCGCGGCGGTGCGCTTCGCCATTCGCGCGCGCTGGCTCACGGTGGGAATCGCCCTGTGCTCGGTGGCCGTGGCGGCGTATGTCTTCGGCAGCGGCATCATCGGTTCGGAGTTTCTGCCGCACCTGGACGAAGGCGCCATCTGGGTGCGCGGGACGCTGGCGCCCAGCACCGGGCCCACCGAGAGCATTCGTCTCTTCAACCGGGCGCGCATTCTCCTGGCTTCGTTCCCCGAGGTGACGGTGGTCACCAGCCAGACCGGCCGGCCCGACGATGGCACCGACACCACCGGCTTCTTCAACACCGAGTACTTCGTCGACCTGAAGCCCAAGGAGCAGTGGCGGCCGGTCTTCCACCAGGACAAGGAGCGGCTGATCGCCGCCATGGACCGCGAACTGGCCAGAATCCCGGGCGTGATCTGGAACTTCTCCCAGCCCATCGCCGACAACATGGAAGAGGCCGTCAGCGGCGTCAAAGGCGAACTGGCCGTCAAAGTTTATGGCGACGACCTGAAGGTCCTGGAGGAAAAAGGCTCGCAGATCGTATCCGTGATGAGCCGTATCAAGGGCATCGAGGACCTGGGTCTCTTTCGCGTGATCGGCCAGCCCAATCTGAACCTGGCCGTGGACCGCAAGCAGGCCGCGCGTTTCGGCATCAACGTGGCCGACGTGCAGGACGCCGTCCAGACCGCCGTGGGCGGCAACGCGCTCACCCAGGTATTGCAGGGCGAGCGGCGCTACGACCTGGTGCTGCGCTACCTCCCCGAGTACCGCGATTCGCGCGAGGCCATCCAGGAGATCCGCCTGCTCTCGCCCAGCGGAGAGCGCGTCTCGCTGGCGCAGCTCTGCCGCGTGACGGAGGCCGACGGCGCCTCGGAGATCTATCGCGAAGAGAACATGCGCTACGTGGCGCTCAAATACAGCGTACGCGGGCGCGACCTGGGAAGCACCGTCGAGGAAGCCGTCCGCAAGGTGACGCGCGAGGTGCAACTGCCCACCGGTTACCGCATCGGTTGGGCCGGCGAGTACGAAAGCCAGAAGCGCGCGGACCGGCGGCTGATGATCATTCTGCCCATCACCATCCTGGTGATTTTCATGATTCTGTACGCCATGTTCCATTCCATGAAGTGGGCGGCGCTGATGCTGGCCAACATGGCCATGGCCCCGCTGGGCGGCCTGCTCGCCCTGCTGCTCACCGGCACCCACATGAGCGTGTCCTCGGGCGTGGGATTCCTGGCGCTCTTCGGCGTGTGCGTGCAGACCGGCGTCATCATGCTGGAGTACATCAATCAACTGCGCGCGCGCGGCAACACCGTAATCGACGCCGCGGTGGAAGGCGCGGTGCTGCGGCTGCGGCCGATCATGATGACCACCCTGGTGGCGACTCTCGGCCTGCTGCCCGCCGCTCTTTCGCGCGGCATCGGCAGCGATTCGCAGCGTCCCTTCGCCATCGTGATCGTGGGCGGGCTGATGCTGGCCATGGTGATGAACATCTTCCTGCTGCCCACGCTCTATGTCTGGGTGGCGCGCAACGCCGACATTCTGCCGGAGCCTGAGCCGGGCGAGGAAGTGTAGCCCGGCGCCTCAGTCGATCACGCGCCGCAGCAGCGGCCCGTAGGCGTCGATTCGCCGGTCCCGGAAGAACGGCCAACCGCGCCGGATTTCGCCGATCCGCCGCGTGTCGCACTCCGCCACCAGGATCTCCTCCCGGTCGTGAGAAGCTTCCGCCATCACCGCGCCGAATGGGTCCGCGATGAACGACCCGCCCCAGAACTCCAGCCCGTCCTCCGCCGGCCCCTCGAAACCCACGCGGTTCACCGAGGCCACGAACACCCCGTTGGCGATGGCGTGCGACCTCTGGATGGTGCGCCAGCCGTCGTGCTGCGCCGCGCCCAGCTCAGCCTTTTCGGCGGGATGCCAGCCGATGGCCGTTGGATAAATCAGGATCTCCGCTCCCGCCATGGCCGCCATGCGCGCCGCTTCCGGAAACCACTGGTCCCAGCACACCAGCGGCGCCACCCGCGCGAAGCGCGTCTCGAAGACGCGAACCCCCAGGTCGCCCGGCGTGAAATAGTACTTCTCGAAGTATTTCGGATCGTCCGGAATGTGCATCTTGCGGTACAGGCCCAGCAGGCTGCCGTCGGCGTCGATGGCCACCGCCGTGTTGTGATGTACGCCCTCCGCGCGGCGTTCGAAAACCGAGCCGATAATCGCCACCGACAACTCGCGCGCCAGCTTCGCCAGGCTCTGGGTGGTGGGCCCCGGCACCGGCTCGGCCAGATTGAAGAACTCTTCGCGTTGCTCGCGGCAGAAGTACTGCGACCGGAAAAGCTCCTGCACCGCGACGATCTGCGCGCCGCGCCCCGCGGCTTCCCGAATACGCCATTCCGCCTTGGCGAGGTTCTCGTTCGGATCCACCGAACAGGCCATCTGGATCAGTCCGATACGGAATTTCGAGTGCGCCACCAGCCCATTGTACAGGGCGGGCGGGTCCGGTTTCCTTGCTATCATGGCAGTTTCCCCGTGACGTTCCGCGCCCTGGTTCTTTTCGATATCGACGGCACGCTGGTGCGGCGCGCCGGACCGCACCACCGCGATGCCCTGGTGGAGGGCATCCGCCGCGTGACCGGTCTGGCGGCCAGCACCGACGGCATTCCCGTGCAGGGCATGCTCGATCCGGTCATCCTCACGCTCATGCTGCGCCAGGCCGGCGTGCCGCACGCTCAGATTCGCCGGGCGATGCCCGAGATCCAGCGCGCTGCCGAACGCTATTACCGGCGCGTCTGTCCCGAGATTCGCGGCAAACTGTGTCCCGCCGTCGAGCCGGTGCTCGACCGCCTCACGCGCCGCGGCATCCTGCTCGGCCTGGTGACCGGCAACCTGACGCGCATCGGCTGGCACAAGCTGGGCCGCGCGGGTGTGCGCCAGTATTTCCGGTTCGGAGCCTTCGGCGAGATGGCGGAAACGCGCGCCGGCCTGGCCCGCCTGGCGATCCGCGAAGCGCGCTCCCGCGGCTGGATCGGCCGCGGCGTTCCCATTTCGCTGGTGGGCGACTCGCCCAACGACGTGATCGCCGCGCGCATGAGCGGCATCCGCTCCATCGCCGTCCGGACCGGCATCACGCCGCCCGCCGCGCTGGTGGCCGAGCACCCCGATTTCCTGCTGCGCAACCTGCGCGACCTCCGTCTGCGGATGGTCGAGGAGGGCTGAAGGTTGGCCCGCCCAAAACCGCCAACTCCCCCAAGACCGGCCAGGCCGCGCGCCGCCGCGCAGTGGAGAGCGCGCGCCGCCCTGTTGGCCATCGCGCTCGCGGCCTACGCGAACTCCTTCTCTTCGGGCCTGGTGCAGGACGCCAAGGCGCTGCTCACGCTCGACGATCGCATCCGCGCGCTGACGTCTCACAACCTCCGGCTCATTTTCGAAAGAACCTACTGGTGGCCCATGGTGGCCGACGGGCTCTACCGGCCGGTCACCACCCTGTCGCTGCTCTTCAACTACGCGGTGCTGGGCAACGGCCTGAACCCCGCCGGATACCACGCCCTCAACTTCCTGCTGCACGCCGCCAACGTGTGCCTGGTGTACGCCCTGGCGCGGCGCCTGCTGGGAGATGCGCGGGCGGCGTTCCTGGCCGCGGCATTGTGGGCGGTGCACCCCATCGGCGTCGAGGCGGTCGCCAACATCGCCGGCCGCGCCGACCTGCTGGCCGCCATGGCTGTGCTTGGCGGGCTTCTGCTCTACGCCCGTCTCGACGCGCTCGAAGGCTGGCGGGCGCGCGCCACCCTCGCGGGCCTGTTCGCCGCCGCCACCGCCGGCGTGTTCTCCAAGGAGAACGCCGCCGTGCTGCTCGGCCTCATGGCGCTGTGGGACTTGTGCCGCGCCACTCCGGCACTGCCGCGCGGATTGCGCGCCGCCGCCTACGCCGCCGTGGCCGCGTCGCTGGCGCTGTTGTGGATGGCGCGCCATGCCGTGCTGGGCGCCATGCCGTCGCCGCAAGTGGTGTACGTGGACAATCCCCTGCGGGCCACCGGGTTCCTGGTGGCGCGATGGACCGCGATCAAAGTGATCGCCATGGATCTCGGCTTGCTCGTCTGGCCCGCCGGCCTCTCCTGCGACCGCTCGTATCGCGAGATCGCGCTGGCCGGGCCGCGCGACGTGGCGGCGTGGATCGCGCTGGCCATCGTCGCCGCTCTCCTGACCGCCGCTATCGCGCGCTACCGGCGCGACCGCGTGGGGTTCTTCGCCGCCGGCTTCTTCGGCATCGCCATTCTTCCCACCTCGAACCTGGTCTTCCCCATCGGCTCCATCATGGCCGAACGCTTCCTGTACCTGCCCTCCATCGGGTTCGCCGTGGTACTGGCGGCGGTGGTGACGCGGGCGGTTCCGCGGAAGGCCGCCACGGTTCTGCTCTCCGCAACGATTGCGCTGTGCGCGTGCGGCACCTTCGCCCGCACTTTCGCGTGGCACGATAACCTGGCGCTGGCCTCCTCCGGAGTTAAGACCGCACCCGCCAGTTTCAAGGTGCACGAAATGCTGGCCAAGTCGCTCTACGACCAGGACCCGCAGGGCAACCTGGACCGCGCCATCGTGGAACAGGAGCGCGCCTGCGCCATTCTGCAGCCGCTTCCGCCGCGGCTCTCGACCGAGCGGACGCCCACGGATCTGGGAGTCTATTACCGCTTCAAAGGCGATGCCTCCGGCGGCCCGCAAACGCCTCAGGGCCGCGCCTGGTATGAGAAATCCGCCGCCGTGCTGCTGCGCGCGCGGGAGATCTCGCAAGCCGGCGAAGCCGCCTTCGACGAAACCCAGCGCGCCGCCGGGAAGCCGCTCTCCGCCCGCGGCGCATTGCCGGACCTGTACCTGAACCTGACCGCCGCTCTGCTGGGCCTGGACCGGTACGGGGAAGCGCTGGAGTCCGCCCGCTACGCCCTGGGTCTGGATCCGCGCCGCGCCGACGCCGTGGTTGGAATGGTACTGGCCTGGAGGGGAATGGGCCGCCCGCGGGACGCCGCCGCCACTTTCCTGGAGCAGGGGCTGATGGATGGCTTCCAGGCCGGCACCGTCAACACCCTGGCCGAGTTGTACGGAAAGGTACCCGAGGGCGCGTGCGCCGTGCGCTCCGGGCAACTGAATCCGTTTTGCCCCGCGGTTGCGAGCGACCTCTGCCGCGCTTCCGCCGAGCTGGTGGCCGCGCATCGCGAGGCGCGCGCGTATGAAGATGCCGGCCGGATTGCGGAGTATGCCGCCACCCGGTATCGCTGCGGGCAGTAGGGGTACGGCTGCCGCAGACGAACCGGCTCTTTCGCGGCTTCTAAAGGCCGCGGCTCCGATGTGCGGCGCGGCGCTACTACCTCTTGTTGGGCGCGAATCCGAACATCACCGTCAACATTACGCTGCGCCCGGGCAGCAGCGTCAACACGTCGCCGGACGCCTCGGCCGGATGTGCGCCGGAACTTGCCGCCGTGATACCGACGATGTTGTGCTTGTCCAGGAGATTGTTGACGCTCAGCCGGAACTTGGTTCCCCGCAGCGGCGATGCGCCCTTCACCGTGTAGTTGAAGAACGCGTTGGTCAGGTTGAAGTGCTCGATGGGAACCGCCTGGTTGAAGGAGCCGTTGTCGTTCCACATCGGTCCGATGCGCTTGTCGAAGAAGGCCACGTCCCAGGCGCGGTGCTGGTAACTCAAACCCACCGTTTCCGTGTTCTTGGGAGCGTTGGCCACCCACAGACCCGTTTTCTGGTACTTGGCGTTGCCAGCGGTGCCGTTGAGGTAGAGGTTTAATCCGTAGTTGAGATAGATGTTGCTCTCGAATTCGACGCCCTTGGTGTTGGAGGGTCCGGTCTGGTAGTAGATCGGCTCGCCGTTGATGTCCGGCGTGGTGGCGTAGGGGTTCTGGAAGTGCGTGTAATAGGCGTCCACGTCCAGCGTGAAGCGGTTCAGTTTCCACTTGGAGCCGGTCTGGTAGGTTTTCGCGAGCGTGGGCTCGGGCAGCACACTGACCGCCGCGCCGGCCGTGTCGAACACGCTGCTGGGAGGGATCACGCTGCCGGTGGAATACTGCGCGTACACCGACCAGTTGTCGCGCAGCGTGTAGCGCGCATCCAGGGACGGCAGCCACGAGTTATACCCCGCGCCGTGCGTAACAAAAGCCACGCCGCCGGTGCAGATGTTATTCCCATTCGAGTCCTTCTTCTCGACGCCGCCCGGACAGCCGATGGTCTTCCCGTTATCGGCGTATTGGTTCAAGGACATGTTGTAATAGGCCAGCTTGATGCCGGGAGTGATACTCAGCCTCGAAGTGGCCTTGATCTCGTACTCCACGAACGGTTGCAGCGACTGCGTGAGGAAATGCTCGTGGAAGTTGGGGAACGGCGTATCCGTCCAGGTGCGGGGATCGGTCGGAATCTGGTAGCGGTCGGTGTACGCCCACTCGTACCACGCGCCGGTGCGCAGCACGCCGAACGGCCCGTCGTGAGACAGGTACATGACGTCGCCGATTTTCCGGTAGCCGTTGAGCTTGTCGATGCCGCTGTTCAAGCTGACCGTGGTAGTGCTGTTGTTGTAGTTCTGCTTGTTCCAGTAGCGATACGTATAGGCTTTGTTATCGAACCGCCAGCCGCCGCCCAGATCGGTGGTCACTCCGATGTACTCGAAGTCGGTCTGCACGTGGTACAGGCTGAATCCGTAGTAATTCGGAGCGGCGGGGTCGCCGCTCATCAGGTAGTTGTCGCCAAACTGGGCCACCATGGCGCGCGTGGGACCCTTGGTGTTGGGCGTGTGGGTGAACAGATCCGTCAATCCGCCGAAGATGGTGATGACGGTTTTATCGGAGAGCATGAACTGGTATTTCAGAAAGCCGCCGTCGCGCTTCTGGTCGTTATAAGTCTGATACCCGTCCGACCTCATCTGGTGCAGGTCCAGCGTGAGGTTGCTCTTGCCGAACTGGCCGGAGTCGTAGTTCAGGTCGTAGAGAGCCGTGTCGTAGGAACCGTAGTTGACCGACGCCCGGATGTCCGGATCCTGCCGCACGGGGCGGGACAAAAGGTTGATCGATCCGCCGAAATTCGTCGGACCGATGGTCGCGGCCGATCCGGGGCTGCGGTCGAAGTTGGCGCCGCCGATCCACTGGCCGGGGATGAACGCCCAGGAATGGTGCGTGGGCGTATTGGTGTCCTCGAACGGGATGCCGTCGAAGGTCATGGTGTACTGCCCGTCGGCGAAGCCGCGGAAATAGGTCTTGCTGTCGCCCATGCCCACGCCGTTGGGATTGATCCCGAACGTGCCCGGCGCCATGTTGAGCACTTCGGTGTAATCCGCCACCGGCGAGGTGAAGTTCTCGACGAAGTGCCCGCTGATGGACGATTCCGCGGTGCGCGCCTCCAGCGAGCTTTGGGAGATCGCCGATTGCGCCGCCACCGAAACGTTGGCTTCCACGCTGATGGTCTGCGGTAGCGCCGCCAGGCTGGTGGCGATGGAGATTTCTTCCGTCGCCCCGGCGGCGAGTTTCACCCCCTCGCGGCGGCTCCTGGCGAAGTTGGGCGCCGACACCTCCACGGTGTACACGCCCCCTTCCAGATTCGCCACCGAAAACCGGCCCACGCTATCGGTGGTGGTCTTGGAAACCGCGCCGGTGGACTCGTTCCTAGCCGTCACCACCGCGCCCGGCAGAACGTTTCCAGTCTGGTCCACAACCGTCCCCGCGAGCGTCGCGGAGGCGGCGGCCGGTTGCGCCGCGAGTGGAGCGGAAACGGCTGCCCAGAGGAGCGCGCCAGCGCTTAAGGCTACGGCAAGACGGCGCGGCAGGAATGTGGCGGGAACGGTCTGCATGGTTACCTCTCCTTGGCTCTTTGTGAGTGAGAAAGGATGGTAGCAACGCTGCCGTTACAGGCTTATGACGAACTTGTGAATTATGGGCTTCCCCGGCGCGGCCGCAGGACGGCCGGCGGGTTGCGCTCAATCGGGCGGCTCCCCACGCGGCTCCGTGGAACCAGGAGCCGCGCGCCAGGGCCGAAGTGCTTACCGGTTTCCGAAGCTGTAACCCACCCAGACCATTTCCGACGTCGCCAGGTTCCTTCCGAACTGAATGAAGTTGGGAACGTAGTGGATATCGAACTCCGGGCGGATAAAGAAATTGCCGCTAATGTAATACTGGACTCCCACGCCGGCATGAACCTGGAAGTGGTTCGCACTCTGCGCATACTGGCTATAGTTGCTGTTGCCAAGCAACGATCCGGTGCTGGATTGCTGAACGTAGAACTTGGTGTTGGCGCCGCCGACGCCGCCGATGATCTGGAAGGCGGCTTTCTTGGTGGCGTACGGCTGATAGGTTGCATCGAACTGGTAGAACGTAACGCGGTCCTGCAGCGTCTCGGTGACGCCCGCGGCGCCTTGCGAGGCCGCCTGCGCGGCCGTCAACAGGGGCGCGTAGTTGGACTTCGCTGCTTGAATGTTGGCATTCACTCCCACGCCGAAGTGCTTCCAAAGCATGAGATTTCCACCGACGCCGATCATCACGCCGCTCAGGCTGGACGGCTGCTGGCAGTAGCCGGTGACTGTGGCGCTCGAACAGGTGCCTAAGTTTGCGCTGCTTGTATCGATGCCTCCGGATGCCGCCGTGTCTTGAGCGGCGCCGACGCCAAAATTGAAATCGAAGCTGCTCTGCGCACTCGCCACCTGGATGCAGAACAGGATCGGAACCAGCGCGGGAAGGTAACGGAAAATGCGTGTCACGTCAGAAGTCTCCTCTATTCTCGTATGTTACGCACGAGATTCTATTATATTCCGGTCGGGCGACTCTCCGGAGTAGCCTGTCACCACTACCGACGCCTCGACCCGTGCAATGGTTTCAGGGAGTACGCGCGGTGGTGTGAGGCCGCTACCGTTTCTGGCATTTCGGGCAGAAATGCGAAGACCGCTGCGCCACCAGGATGCGCCGGATGGGCGTGCCGCAGGCGGCGCAGGGCTGGCCGGTACGCTGGTAGACGCGGTGGTTGAACTGGAAGAACCCTGGGCGGCCCTCGGCGTTCACATAGTCGGAAATGGACGAACCTCCGGCATCGATGGCTTCGGTGAGCACCTCGATGATGGCGTCGTACAGCTTGCGGGCGCGGGGGGCGCGCAGGCGCGAAGCCAGGGCGAGGGGGTGGATCCCCGACCGGAAGAGCGCTTCATCGGCGTAGATGTTACCAATGCCGCGCAGGAACGTCTGGTTGAGCAGCAGCGCCTTGAGGCGCGTCTTGCGCCGCTTCAGGGCGGCGGCAAAGTCGTCGAACTCGACCTCCAGCGGTTCCGGACCCAGACGGGCCACCCGTGCCGGGAACTCCTCGCTGAACTGGATGCTGCCGAACTGGCGGCTGTCGTCGAACAGCAGCGCGCCGCGGTCCAAGGTGAAGATGGCGTGTGTGTGTTTCCCCACATTGCCGCCTAACAGCAGCCGGCCGGTCATGCCCAGGTGAATCAGCAGGTAGCCACCCTCCCGCAGCGTGAACACGATGAACTTGCCGTAGCGCTTGATGGCGCCGATGCGGCGGCCCTCCAGCCGCGCGGCCAATCGCTCCGGGTCGCCGCCGCGCAGGATGCGGACATTGCGGAACTCCGCCGAAACCACGCGCCGTCCGGCGAGCGGCGCGAGCGACCGGGTGACGGTTTCGACCTCGGGAAGTTCCGGCACTCAGGGCACCCGCAGGAAGATGCCGCCGTCCTCCACCTTGACTTCGAAGGTAGCCACGCGGCGGGCGCGATCGAGGTCGTACTCGCCCGTGCGGCAGTCGAATTCCCAGAGGTGGTAGGGGCACACCAAATGGCCGCCGTGGATCTGTCCCTCGCCCAGCGGCCCTCCGCGGTGCGGGCAGACGCCGTCGAGGGCGTAAACCGCGCCCCCGGTGCGGCAGATGGCGTAGGGTTGCCCGGCCACCATGACCTCGCGCGCCGACTCCTCCGGGATCTCGGACAGCCTGGCCACCTTGAGAAACGGCATGCTTTCAGTTAGCGGGGTCCGGGCGGCGGTTGTCAAGCCGTTGGCGGCGATCCGCCGCCCCCTATTGCCAGCCGCCGCCCAGCGCCCGGTAAAAATCCACGAACGCCAGCAACTCCTGCAACCGCAACTGAGCCTGCGCCAGTTGCGCCTGAAACAGGTCGCTCTCGGCGCTGAGCACTTGCAGATAGCTGTCGGCGCCGCCCTGGTAGCGCAGCGTAGCCAGGCGCGTGGTCTCCGTCAGCGCCTCCACCAGCCGGTCCTGCTGGCCGCGTTGCTGGCGCGTGCGGTCATAGCGGATCAGCGCGTCCGACACCTCGCGGAACGCGGTGTAGATGGTCTTCCGATAGCTGGTGAGCATCTCCCGCTGCTGCGCCTCCGTGAGGCGCACGGCCACGCGAACCTGGCCGGCGGTGAAGATGGGCAGCACCGCGCCGGGAG
>Ga0209039_10000947_pt1 | contig 28206 bp, 26 predicted proteins | sample BogFormECP12_OM1_FD_188238 | JGI IMG/M metagenome (GOLD analysis project Ga0209039, IMG submission 188238) | Bog forest soil microbial communities from Calvert Island, British Columbia, Canada - ECP12_OM1 (SPAdes) (version 2) | ecosystem: Environmental > Aquatic > Freshwater > Wetlands > Bog ... | reverse complement strand
GGCCTTAAATTAAGGCCAGGCCCTCTAATTCTTTTACGATGCGGTCTACGGCCGCTTCGGCGTCCTTCGGCTTCTTGCCGCCGGTGACGACTAATTTACCGCTGCCAAATAACAGCACGACGACCTTCGGGACGTCCAGCCTGTACACTAAACCTGGAAATTGCTCAGGCTCGTACTCGATGTTCTCAAGGCCGAGGCCGATGGCGATGGCGTTCAGGTTCAGGACGGAGCCGAGGTCGGCGGACGCGACGATGTTCTGGACGGTGATTTCCGGGTTCGGCATTACCTTGATACCCACGCTCTCCATCTTTTTGAACACCTTTTTTAAGCCCTTATCCACGTCCTCAATGCTCTTAGCGCCGGTACAGACGATCTTGCCGCTCCTGAATATCAGGGCTGCGGTCTTTGGGTCCTTGGTCCTGTAGACCAGGCCCGGGAACTGTTCGGGGTCATAGTCCGCGCCCTCGAGCTGCAGGGTGACCGTCTTCAGGTCGATCTCCTGCCCGATGGCAGTGGAAGCCACGACGTTCTCGATGGTGATCGTCTTTTTCGCTTCATCAGCTTTGCTCATAAGCTTAACCTCTCCTTTAGTAATCTCTTGTTTAACGAGTATTTATCGTATTTGAATATACGCATAAGATACTGGCGTTAGTATGACCTACACCGGGGTCCCTTTAATTCACACCGGAGTATTTAAATGCACTATGATTTTAGTACATCTATGGTATATAAACTTTATATACCCTTTATATAGTTTTCTTTAAAAGAGTATGAAAAAGTAGTACGGGGTCTTCGATGCTAGGGCAGGATGCCCTGAAGCGCCGGGAACGAGCCGCTCAGGCCCGATACCATCATCTGGGTGGCTATGGCGGCGAGCACGATGCCCATCACCTTGGTGAGGACGCGGGTGCCGTCCTTGTGAAAGATGCTGTACAACAGGTCGCTGTTCACCACGACGATCCACGAGCCCGCCATGGCTATGAGGATCGCGCCGAGGATCAGGAACTTGTCGAACCCCGCGGCCTCGTTCATGTAGACCATGGTGACCGTCATGGCACCCGGCCCCGTGATCAGGGGAGTGGCCATGGGCGTAACGGCCATGGAATCAAAGTCCTCCTCGTGGTCGCCGTCCGTCCTCTTAGTCCGCGTCTCCTTTCCCATGAGCATGTCCAGGGCGATGATCAGGAGCAAAATGCCGCCCGCGATGCGCAGCGAGTTAAGCGATATCGACAGGACGTCCATGAACGGCTTACCCACGATGGCAAAGATCACCAGGATGATCGTGGCGACCGCCGAAGCCTTGGTAATAACATAGCGGCGCTCGGTCCCGCTCATGCCCCCCGTCAGCCCCAGGAATATGGGTATGTTACCGAAGGGGTCGGCCATGACGAAGATCGAGATAATGGCGCTGATGAAAAGCTCGAGGTTCATGGACATTCTCCTTTAAGGCTTTAATACTAGAGATAAGCGTTAAGGATATAATTTTATTCGTTCAAGTAGGCGGTTTTCGCAAACGGATAAACTATATAAGTCATTGGCTCGATAAATACCACAACATAACCGACAGATTGTCAGGCATAATAACTATTCACATTTGTGGGTAAATACGAGGAATTATTATGAGTCAGACTAAATCAATCTGCCCTGAGTGTCTTTCAGTAATCGATGCTACAATAGAAAAGCTTAATGGGCAGGTAATCATCACAAAGACATGTAAGACTCACGGCACATTTAGCGATGTTTATTTTTCCGACAGCAAGTTATATGACCGGTATGCAAAGTTCCGGTCCATTGGAAACGGTCTGGAGAACCCGAATACAGAGGTAAAGCACGGCTGCCCCTATGACTGCGGGATCTGCCCGAACCATAAGACGTCCACCCTGCTGGCGAACGTAGACCTGACCAATCGCTGTAACTTCGCGTGCCCGCTGTGCTTCGCCAACGCCCGGAAGAGCGGCTACATATACGAGCCCACGATGGACCAGATCACGGAAATGCTCCAGATGCTGAGGGATGAAAAGCCGGTGGGCTGCTATGCCGTCCAGTTCGCGGGCGGCGAGCCGACGCTACGCAAGGAGCTTCCCGAGATCATCACCATGGCCAAGAAAATGGGCTTTATACAGGTGATGATCGCCACGAACGGTATGAAGTTCGCCCAGAGCAAGGCTTACTGTGAGGAGATCGCGAAAACCCCGCTTTCTACCATTTATTTACAGTTCGACGGAGTCACCGAGGACCCGTACATTAAGCTGAGAGGGTTTAATGCCCTGCCGTATAAGCTAAAGGCGCTTCAGAACATGCGTGAGACGGGGCTTCAAAACGTAGTGCTCGTGCCGACGCTCGTAAAGGACATTAACTCCGGCCAGGCGGCCGACATCATCAACTTCGCTGCCAGGAACCTGGATATCGTCAGGGGCGTCAATTTCCAGCCCGTGTCCTTTGCCGGCCGGGTGGATAGCAAAGAGCTCAAGAATGGCCGGATCACCATCCCCGACTTTTTAACGATGCTCCAGGAACAGAGCAACGGCGCCCTGCTCAAGAGCGACTTCTTCCCGTGCCCCATAGTGGCCCCGATGTCGGACATTATCGAGGCCTGGATGCACCAGCCCCAGGTTAAGTTCACCGTACACCCGCACTGCGGGGTCGCCACCTACGTCTTTGTGGATAACAAGGGCAATCTGTTGCCGATCACGAGGTTCGTCGACGTCGATGGGCTGATGGAGACGGTCGAGCGCATCAGCCAGGACTGCAAGACCGCGAAACATCCCAAGATCCTCATGGGCGAACGGCTCATCCGGGAAATACCGAAGTACGTGGACCTCACAAAGATGCCCGAGGGCGTTAACATTCCCAAGCTGCTAGTGGCCTTCGCCAAGGGCGGCGACCCGATCAAAGTCCTCGCCGAGTTCCACTACAAGTCGCTGTTCATCGGTGCCATGCATTTCATGGACCCGTACAATATGGACCTGGACCGGGTGCAGAGCTGCGGGATCCATTATGCGACGCCCGATGGCAGGATCATACCGTTCTGTACGTATAACACTTTATATCGCACGGAGATCGAGAAGAAGTTCGCAAGGCCTATGGAAAAGGCGATCATTCCGACGGTGGTTCCCACAAGGCCCATCGTGCCGGAACCCGAGTGAAACTCATTTTTTTTTATTACCACCAATTATAAATAGTCTCATGATTATTACTGATTTATAGTATAACGGCAAAGTGGTATTATGGTCAAGAGAACAATCGAGGAGATAAACCGGAAGATAAAAGACGGCTCCGTCAACGTGGTCACTGCTGAGGAGATGACCGCGCTGGTCCGGGAGCTGGGCGTGCAGGAGGCCGCCCGGCAGGTAGACGTAGTGACGACGGGTACCTTCGGCGCCATGTGTTCTTCGGGAGTCTTCTTTAATTTCGGCCACTCCGATCCTCCCATCAAGATGCAAAAGGTATGGATGAACGATGTGGAGGCCTATACCGGCCTCGCTGCCGTCGACGCGTACCTGGGCGCCACCCAGCTTTCGGAAACCAAAGGCATGGACTACGGCGGCTCTCACGTCATCGAGGACCTGCTCCAGGGCAGGGAGATCTCGCTGAAGGCCACGGCCTATGGCACCGACTGCTATCCGAGAAAAAGCGTCGAGACGTCGATCACCCTGGACGACATGAACCAGGCCACGATGGTCAACCCCCGGAACGCCTATCAGAAGTACAATGCGGCCACCAACTGCTCGTCCAAGACGATCTATACCTATATGGGCACGCTTTTAGCCAATAGCGGCAACGTGACCTACAGCGGGGCCGGCGTGCTGTCCCCCCTGTCCAACGATCCTACTTATCAGACCATCGGCATCGGGACCCGCATATTCCTGGGCGGCGCCCCGGGCTACGTGGTTTCCGAGGGCACCCAGCACAGCCCCTCGAGCGGCTTCGGTACGCTGATGGTCACCGGGGACCTCAAAAAAATGAAGCGAGAGTTCCTGCGCGCCGCCACGTTCTACAAGTATGGGACCACCATGTACATCGGCCTGGGCATCCCTATCCCGATCCTGAACGACGACATCGCCAAGAGCACGGCCGTCGGCGACGCCGACATAGTGACCAGCGTCCTGGACTACTCGGTGCCGAGACGGTCCAAGCCCACGCTCCGACAGGTAACCTACGAGGAGCTGAAAAGCGGCATGATCGACCTCAACGGCCACGAAGTCAAAACTTCGTCGCTCTCGAGCTTCTACAAGGCCCGGCAGGTGGCCGGCGAGCTCAAAAACTGGATCAAGGACGGAAAGTTCTTCCTTTCGCTGCCCGCCGAACGTATCCCCGCGGCCGGGGCCGCGAAGCCGATGAAGCAGACCCAGGAGATGCCGCTCATCAAGGACGTCATGGCGCCCGTCGCGACCATCACCGTGGGCTTTAGCGTCTACGACGCGGCCAAGAAGATCATCCAGGACAAGTTCAACCATTTACCCGTGGTCGATGATAAGAAGCGGCTCGTGGGCATCGTCACCTCCTGGGACGTCTCCAAGGCGCTGGCGCTGTCGAAGAACGGCGACCTGGAGCCTATCATGACCCGGGGCGTCATCACCGTATCGCCCGACGATCCCGCCGACCTGGCCGTGAGGCTGCTCGAAAAACACAATATTTCTGCGCTGCCCGTGGTCGATAAGGATAAAAAAGTCCTGGGCATCGTGACCGGCGAAGGCCTGAGCAAGCTGCTCTCCCGGGGGGTGCAACCATGAAGCTGTTACTGAAGTTCAATGCGGGGATCATTAAAAAGCCGATCATCTCTGAAACAATATTAGAGACGGGCGTCATGCTGGACATCGAGCGCGCCCGGGTCGAGGGCCACCAGGGCGAGATCGTGGTGAACGTGCCGGACGACAACTGCCGGGAGGTCGTCAACTTCCTGCGCAAGAAAAAGGTCGAGGTCATGCGCCTGGACGTCCCCATCACCAAGGACGAGGAGAACTGCGTCCACTGTGGCGCCTGCGTCTCGGTCTGCCCCGTAGGGGCAATATCGTACGAGTACGACTGGCGGGTCAGGATGGACGAAAAGGTGTGCGTCCAGTGCGGCACCTGCGTGAGCGCGTGCCCCGTACACGTCATTAAGCTATCCGACTGGTGATATGCTCACTAAGAAATATACCATAAAGGAGACCATCGTCACCGTCACGGCCGGGGAAGAGTACCATCGGGCTTGCGTCGACTCCATCGTGCGCTCCCGGACAGACCTGGAGCGCTACATCCTGGAGGACCCCTATTTTAAGGTCACCTTCGAACCTTATCCATGTACTTCTGACGCTCCGGATGTGGTCCGTCGAATGGTTAAGGCCACCGCCAAGGCGGGTGTCGGCCCCATGGCGGCAGTGGCGGGTACCATCGCGTGGCTCGCCCTGGAGGATATGGTAAAGGCCGGGGCACGCTACGGGATCATCGACAATGGCGGGGACATCGCCCTCATCAACGACCGGCCTGTCGTTGTGGGCATCTACGCCGGCCAGTCCCCCATCAGGGGCCTCGGGCTGGAGATCGAGCCGAGGGACACGATTTTAGGGGTCTGCACGTCATCGGGCACGGTGGGGCCATCCATCAGCCTGGGCAACTCCGACGCGGCATTAATAATTTCAGAGGACGTCTCGCTGGCGGACGCGGCCGCGACCGCACTGGGGAACCGGATCATCGATAAAAATTCACTGGAGACGGCCTTCGACTTCTTAAGGGAGATCCCCGAGGTCTCCGGCGCCATCGGCATCATCGGCGACCGGATGGCGACATACGGCCGGCTGCCACGCATCGTAAAGGCCGACGTAACATACGAAAAGATCACGAAAGGCGACTGACGAGTAAAATGGTTTCTCTTATATAGTTTGGCAGCCAATGCACAACAGAGGCCCATATGGAACGGAAACAGCTCTACCTCTATGCCATTATTTTTATCGCCCTGGCCGTGCTGCTGGTCATCGCCATATCCAACTATTATACGATGCGCTCGATGAACGACCAGCTCAACGTCTATAAAAAACAGCAGCGGGAGTTCGCGAACATTGTCACTGCCCAATACCTGGGCGATATGTCCGCCGCCCGGCAGGGGTGGATCGCGGCTAATCAAAAGGATTATATCGCGTTGCAGAACCAGGGCATCTCCGTCGAGGCTGACTCGCTGCAGACGCAGGACTTTACGGTCGTCTTCGACCTGAACGACCCCTCCCTGACCCGGATAGACATGCTCTCCGGGGACGTGGCGCCGGGCGAAGTCGTAGTGTATCTGGGCCAGTACTTCCGGGACGATAATAACAACTTTACTCGCGTCCCCGGGTGGATCGCCTCCTATACGGTGAATACGACCACCCACGCCGTCTCCGGCCTGACAGCGGTGCTCATCGGTAACATCGCCTATCAGTATTATGTCGATGATCTGTCCCCGACGATATACTTACAGCTCGGCGTTTCTAACGGCACTGTCGTGGGGACGGTCCCGAGGACGATCGACTGCTCCTATGATGTGGGGAGCGGCACATGGATGGACGTGTCCGAGTACCGGTACTCGCTTAAAAACAATAACCTGGCCCCGTACCTGCTCATCAAGACCTACGTGAACGCTACCGATGAACGGGTCAAGAGCTTCGACATCTCGAAGCCCTATTATACCAGCGTGACGGGGAACGACTTCTAGGCCCCGTGATGGGCTTCCCGGCGGTACTCCCGGGCCCGTTTGGACTTATACTCGTCGATGATCCCCAGCAGCTTTTCTTCCCTGCTCTTCTTCTCGAGATCCGCCGCGTATAGCTTCCACCGGCCTATGGCGGCATCCAGCCTGTCTGGGTCGATGACGGCGTAGCCGTCGACGAACTTCAGCGGCACGTCCTCCCGGGAGACCACGGGCACCCGGGATTCCATGAATTTTCCCTCGGCCAGATGGGACATCGGCGTCCCCCGTATGAGCGCCTTTATTCCCCTATCGACGAGCATCGAGGCGGCTTCGACGCCGCCCCCGGCATCCCGCGCGAAGATCACGTCGCCGGCCTTGATGCCGAACTTCCTGTCGCAGTTCATGATCGCTTCCTTCGACAGGCTCTCTATTACTTTTACTGGCGCCTTATCGCCCCGGAACTCCAGGGCCCGGATGTGCTTCAGGCGGTCCATGTTGGACTGGAGCTCGGAGTTGCGCTTTTTAAGCTCGGAGGCCTCCTTTTTGAGGCGGGATATCTCGCTGTCCCGGATAGTGACCTCCTTGGTCCGGCGCAGATCGTCGAGCCCGGCGCTCTTAAGGCGGTCGATGACGCGGTCCTGGGACGTCACCTTTAATTCCAGGTGCTTGATCTCCCGGCGCAGGTCGCTCACGTAGGAGCGCAGGTTCTCGAACTGCCCGTCCTTTTTCTTCAGCTGCGACCGAAGGTCCTCCAGCCTGGCATCCGCCCCGACCTCAACGGGCGTAGCTTCTTTCGGCTTCTCCGGCGCCGGCGGCGCCGTGAGCATATCCAGGGCGACCTCGATAGACTTGCCCTCTATTGTTAGGGCCTTGACGTCACTCGGGTCGAGGTGCGAGGGCGTCTTCTTGTCGATCTGGGCGAACTTATTCTTATAAGTGTTAAAGGCCTTGACGGCCGCGGCCAGGGCGTCCCGCTCGTGGTCGTTGTTGTATCCCAGCGGCTTTGCCAGCCTGACCTTCTCCTCCACGGGTATGCGCTCGTTCGGCGAGAAAAGCACAGCTTTAAAGGCCCTTTTTATCTTCTCCACGGCCCCCGGCGCTGGCCATACGTCCGTGGCGATGATGACCGGCCGGCCGCTCTCGCTGATGTGCTCGATGATCTCGGGAATAGAGGATACCCGGGAGCTGGAGACCTCGACGAGCTTGCCGTTCAGGTCCAGTATAGCGACGGCCGTCGTCGTCCCCGGGTCCACGCCCACGATAATGTAGTCCCTCTTCCTCTTTTCCAGGGGAATGAACTCGATGGCGTCCTTCTCCACGCTGGTGACGGTGACCTGCACGTCCTCTTCGCGGGAGTTGTGTATTCCCAGTTCCGAACGCCTGGCGTTCACCACGAACGTGCCGTTCACATAGCCACCGAAACCCTCGGTGATGGCCAGGTCGTATATCCGGTCTTTCAACTTAGCCTCGATATCCCTCACCTTCTCCCTGACTTTTCCCTGTACTTTCCGGCGATACCGGTTCTGGCTCCAGCCGCCCCGGCCCAGCGACCGGCCCCGGCTGACCTTGATGAGCGTCTTGTCCTCGAAGACGGAGACGACGAAGCCGACGCCCATGGACGCCAAACACGCGGCGGCGAACGCCTCCTCCTCCGGAATGATCGGATTAAAAGTGATATTATATTCCCGGCCCAGCTTCGTCAGCGGCTCCTGGTGCTCGTTGCCCGTGACCTGGACGAGGCGGATGTCGGTCGGGAGCCTTTTTAAGAAGTTCACTAGCTCCTTTTTGTTTTCCGCCAGCTCGGTGATGCTGTCGACGGCGAGGATGGTGGGATGGTACTGCTTGAGGAGCCTTAAAAGCTTAAAACGACTGACAGAAGGGTATTTTACGATGCTCCCGTTCAGGGCCACGACTGCATAGCGAGGGGCTTCCCTGGAGCGGCTCGAGCCCTTTACAATGTCCACGCCGAATATGGTTTGAGTGGTATTAGATGCCATTATGATGTGACTTTTACAGGATTAGTTTCACACAGCAGTTCAAAAAGTTTTTCTTAGCTGACTTCCGACCGTATGATCATCTCTTAGATCATTGGCCTTTACACGTCGACTAGGTTCTAAACTTGTTGAACACCTCCGGCGTCTATGGGGATATCTTCGAGAACTGCGATCAGCATCAGCGCAGTTCTTTCATCAATTGAAAATGGGCGGTCGATATTATAAAAGTATCCGTCCTGTTCTATATATTAAAATATAGCTGCTATATTTTATGAAGATGAATTGTGCTTCATTTTCGCGATTAACGCCGCCGTTGCGCCCGCGTTAAATCCGTTGTCTATATTTACAACAACTAATCCGGGAGCACATGACTGGAGCATTGTCGTTAAAGCGCCTATTCCGCCCGCGCCCAGCCCGTAGCCTATGCTCGTCGGGACGCCGATGACCGGAACGCCGACCATGCCGGCCACCACGGAAGGCAAGGCGCCCTCCATGCCCGCCACGACGACGACGCAGGCCACGTCCTGCTTGATCATTTCCTTGAGCGGCTCCAGCAGGCGGTGAATGCCCGCAACGCCCACGTCGTAGCCCCGGATGACGTCGCAGCCCATGACCTCGGCGACGGTGGCGGCCTCTTCCGCAACGGGAATATCGGAAGTGCCGGCCGTAAGGACGCCGATCCGACCGATCTTTGCCTGCTTACAATCACGCCGGTCCACGATGATCATGCGGGCCTCGGCCCTGAAAGAGACGCCTTCCTGCCCGATGCACTTCACGATCTCGGCGTGATGTTCTGGTGATGCCCTGGACAGCATCACGATGCCCTTATGCGCGATCACGCGCTCGACGATCTCCGCGACCCTCTCGGGGGCCTTGGTCTCGGCGTAGATGACCTCGGGGATGCCGTTCCTGCACTCCCGGCTCATGTCAAAGACCGTATGGTTACCTATCTTCTCGACGTAGTCCAGCTTTAGCAGGCGCTCCGCCTTATCGACTTCAATTTCCCCGCGGGACAATTTTTCAAGTACTTCTCGGGCGTCCAATTCGATCACGCTTCAAAGATCATCAATAGTCACGCTCGACCAGGAACAGCCCGATCGCCCTGAGCTTTTCCATGGGGGCCTGATGAAGCTTCAGCCCTTCGAACTGGGCCATAGCCTCGTCTTTGTACCGCTGGGCCTCTTTCTGAGTATATTCCAGGGAGCCGGCCTCCGTCAAAATATCGAAGACGCGGGAGATATCGGCATCGTTAAGGCTATCCTTCTCATAGATGCGCTGGAGCTCCTTCCTGTCCTTCGACTTTTCCATGGCGTACAGGACGGGCATGGATTTCTTCTTATTCCTGATGTCGTTCTTGGCGGACTTGCCTGTGTTCTCGGGCTTGCCCCAGATGCCCAGGATGTCGTCCCGGATCTGGAAGGCGATGCCGATCCGACGGCCGAAAGTCTTGAACCGGCCGACAATTTCGCTGTCCTCAGTGGCCACCATGGCGCCGATGGCCGCCGCCGCCTCGATGAGGGCCGCGGTCTTGCCGCTGACCATGGTGATGTACTCGTCCACGGACACGTCGTCCCGATTCTGGAAGTCCATGTCCAGGTACTGGCCCTCGCAAAGCTCGATGACCGTCTCGTTAAAGAGCCACATGATATCGACCATGACACTGGGGTTGATGGCGCCGTTCAGCTGCAGCAGCGAAAGGTTGGCCACAATATCCATCGCGTCCCCTGTGTTGATCGCCTGGGGCACGCCCCAGATCTTCCACAGGGTATCCCGGTGCCTCCGCTTCTCATCGCCGTCCTCGATATCGTCATGAATAAGAGTAAAGTTGTGTAGCAACTCAACGGCCGCCGCGGCGGGCAAAGCCTTTTTGTAGTCGTTGCAGATGGCCTCGCAGGCGAGAAGGCACATGGTCGACCGCAGGCTCTTGCCGCGAGGGGCCTTACAATACGAAAATTGATCGTCCAGCCAGCCTAAATGGTATTTCATCATGTCGTACAGGCGGCCCACGCTCCTCCTGTTCTCGAAAACCCGTTTCATCTGGCCATCGGTATAAGCGGAATACTCCTCTAAAATAGGCGTTACCATATCCACCATAGTTTTTCCCTGCAACTTCTCATTGGCGTATAACCTTGCTGATATTAAAATCCTTCGCAAACTGTAAAACAGGGGCCCATGACATTACATGCACTCATTGGAAAGTATTATATGCATTAAAGTGAAAATAAGTATTTATGATGCAGGCGCTCGAAAATATACCATTGCCATCCATCACCAAATACTGGGACGAGAAGCGGGGCCGCATGGCGCTTCTTCTCAAGAACGGGGAGCGCCCGCTCCGCGACGTCACCGTCGAGGACGCGTATCCCGCATCGATCACCGGCATCCTGTGCTTCGCCAAGGCCGGGGGCATCGCGCCCATGGCCTCCGCCGCCGATGGGAAGATCACCTGGAAAGTGGCGAACATTGGGCCGGGCGAGGTGAAAGAGCTCATCTACACCTCGCTGACCCGGGACGCGCTCGAAGGCAGCGCCCCGAGAAAGCCGACGGCGACCGATGCGGCGCTCCTATCCTCAATGGCTTCCCTGACGCCATCCCTTTCCCACGAAGGGGCCTCCCCCGTTCTATTGCCGGCGCCGGAAATACGCCCTGCACCTTCCGAAAAGGTGATCGAGGGGAAGCAGGCCATCGTCATAGCCGTGGGCGCCGGCAAGGGCGGCACCGGCAAGACGACGTTTTCCATTAACCTGGGCGTGGCCCTGGCCGAGATGGGCTACAGGACGCTGCTCATGGACGCAGACGCCAGCATGAGCAACCTTTCTACGTATATGGGCATGGACCCGAAAAGCCTGAAGACGACGCTGCACGAGGTCCTCGCAGGCGAGGCCGAGCCCGATAAGGCCATCTACCGGGCGTTCAACGAAAACCTGAGGGTGGTGCCCAGCGGGCTTTCCATCGAGGGCTTCCTGAAAATGGACCGCGCCCTCCTCCAGGAGGTCATCCAGTACTTTTCAAAGGACGCGGATTTCATCGTGATCGATACTCCCGCGGGCTACAACAAAGAGCTGGCGCTGTCGCTTGCCGCGTCCGACCACCTCATCCTCGTTCTCAACCCGGACGAGGGTAGCATGACAGACGGCCTCAAGGTACAGGAGATGGCCCGTATCCTGGGCGTGAACATCCTGGGCATCGTGCTGAACCGCTTTGACATGAAGAGCCCCCAGTTCTCCCGCTCCGAGATCGAGGAGCACTTCGGGTCGCCGGTCATCGCGATGCTTCCCGAAGAGCCCGGCGTGCGGCGCAAGGACAAGGTGCCCCCGGTGCTGTCGAACCCGTCCGGCCGTATGGCCTCCGAGACATATCATGTCGCCGAGATCATCTCCGGGAAAAAGGCCCCGAAGGCGGAGGGTCCCTCATTCGTGTCCCGCCTCATGGTGGCGCTGTTTAACACGGCAAATATTTAGCTTTCCATGCCGACTATCCTTTGTGATACTGGTCGGCACCTCGGGCTGGTCGTACGATGACTGGGTGGGCGAGTTCTACCCGCAAGGGCTCGGTAAGGATAAGTGGCTCGAATATTATGCCCGTTTTTTCCATACCGTCGAGATCAACAGCACGTACTATAGCTTTCCAGCGCCGGCCTTGGTCCAGGGCTGGATAGCCAGGGCCTCGAAGATGAAAAGCTTCGAGTATTCGCTGAAGCTGCCCAGGCTCGTGACACACGACAGCCTTTTATTGGACATCGGCCGTGCCCTGGACTTCGAGGCCAAAGTCCTGGCGCCGCTCAGGGATGCGGGATGCCTGGGCGCCACACTGATACAGCTTTCGCCTTACCTAATTTTTAGCGAGGCCGGACACCTGGACCGGCTGAGGGCGCTGCTCGAGCGCCTGGATGCGTCGAAGTTCGACTACGCCGTCGAGTTCCGCCATCGCTCGTGGCTGGAAAATGGCGGCCTCGTTCCGGAGGCGAAAAAACTTCTCACGGGCCGGGGCGTCGCCGCCTGCGTCGTGGACGGGCCCTCCATGCCGCCCGTCGTGGAGAATACCGCCCGGCACTCCTACGTCCGGTTCCACGGCCATAACGAGGACATCTGGTATAAAAAAGACTCCAAAGATGCCCGAATGAGCCGCTATGATTACGACTATGGCAAAATCGAGCTGGTCCCATGGAAGGAGCGCCTGGAACCGCTCACGGCCGGAACTGTACGGGCATATTTTAACAATCATCCGCACGCCAGCAGCGTGAAGAACGCGAAGCTCTTCGAGTCGCTCATGGGCGTCGATGGGACACCGCTTAAGCTCGAGAAGCAGTCGGACCTGTCCTCCTATTTTTAAGCTTGCGGCGCAGGCTCTCTCCGCGGCACAGTGAAGCGCATGGAGAATAGGCTCAACTCATAGAAAATGATCAGGGGCACGCCTACCATTATTTGCGTTAGCACGTCCGGACTGGTCACCAGGGCCGCCACGATGAGGATGATGATGTACATGTGGCGGCGATACTTTTTGAAAATGGTCACAGGGACGATGCCCGCCCTTGCGAGGGCGGTCATGACCAGGGGCAGCTCGAACACCAGGCCGAACACGAAGGTGGTCAGCATGGCGAAGTTGACGAAATCGGAGACCCGCCAGTTGCTGGCCACGCCCACGCTCGTCGCGCTCTCGGTCAGGTACCGGAAGACGAGGGGCAGCATGAGCATATATGAATAGGCGCATCCCAGGAAAAACAATATGACCGCCAGGATGGCGGCGACTGCCAGCAAGCCCTTATTGATCTTGAAGCGTTTTCCCAGCTTCAGCGCCCTCAGGTACCGGTAGCCGTAGAAGAACACGATGGGCAGGGCTGCCAGGATACCGATGATGAACGATAATTTAAGCTCGAGCATCATGAGCTCGAGGGGCTGGGTCTGGATGAGCTTGAACTGGTCTCCTCGTAAAAGGTCGTCCCTCATCCGCTCGATGATGGCGCCGGTGAAGGGGAAAGCGATGCAGGCGATGACCAGCACATAAACAGCTAAGTACATGATGCCCTTCTGGAACCTCGCGAGAAGGGATGCTACGTCCTGTAAGGATACCAACGCTACCGCCCTTCGATGTATATCGGCTGTGTCAATAAATACTTAGGGGTTGCGGCGCTCCTTAAGCAAGTCCTCGTATACTTTTTTCGTCTGTGCGGCGATGAGCTTCCAGTCGAACTCTTCCTCGGCCCGCTTGCGTCCCTCCAGGCCCATTTTCGCCCTTTTTTCCGGGTCGTCCAGCAGGGCATTGATCTTTTCGGCCAGCTTCCCCGGGTCCCTCATGGGCACCACGTAGCCGTTCAGGCCGTCCTCAACGAGCTCGGCATCGCCGCCGGCGCTGGTGCAGACAACGGCCTTAGAAGATGACATTGCCTCCAGGATGGCGATGGGCAGCACTTCCCATACCGAGGGCAGGACGAACAGGTCGCAGGTGCCGTAGGACTCCTTGAGCATCTCTTCCGTCATGTAGCCCGAAAAGATGACGCGGTCCTCCAGGCCCATGTCCTTTACCTTCTTCCTGAGGCCCTCCAGGGCGTTACCCCGGCCGATCAATAGTAGCTTCGTGCCCGGGTGCTTTTCCAGTACGGGCGGCATGGCCTCTATGAGATAAGGTATGCCTTTCTGGGTGATCATCCGGCCGACGAATAACAGCATGGGGCCTTCAATGCCGTACTTCCGACGGACGCCGGTCGCATCGGTCGGCCTGAACTCGCTCACGTTAATGCCATTGTGGACGGGAACGATCTTCCGCTCGTCGATGCGGTACTTCGCTATGTCGTACTTTACCCATTCGGATACCGCGATGATCCGGTCCGCGAGGGCGAAGGGCCAGCGGCCGATCAGCCAGTCGTAGGCCGAGCCGAAAACGGTGATCGGCAGCGATATTCCTAATGGCCTGGCATTATGGATGGTCATCATAAAGGGCTTATGGCTTAGGCGGGCGTACAGCGAAGCCATATCGAAGTCGACGAAGAACCTGTTCTGCAGGTGGATAATGTCAAAGCCGTTCTCCCTGTCGAGCTTCCGCAAATAAAAAACGAACAGGGGGGACAGTACGAGCGGCGGCGGGTACAGCCCGGGCACTTTTAGGCTGATGCACGGCACGCGGTATACCTTTACGCCATCGAGTTCCTCGTAGGCCGGCGTGCCTTCGATGCGGGCCGTCACTACGGCCACGTCCACTCCCTGCTTTACCAGTTCCCTGGATAGCTCGTACATGTGCTTCTCCACGCCGCCCGAGAACGGGTGGAACAGCGCATTGACCAGGCAGATCTTCATCGCATCACACTAAGTTCGCACAATGCATAGTATAAGGCGATATTTAATCATTATGTACATGACTAGTATCTATCAAGTTCATCCGACGGTTTAACATGAGCATGGTCTATCCAGATGATAAAAACACAAACCTTATAATTGGCAAAGCGATCACCGATGATGCTGCAGACGTCTTTGCGGACGCGATCCGATGGGTGCCGGTCTCCGACACGTCCGAGCGGGCATACATCAATGTCCTCCTTGACAGGGTGCGCTGCGGCGAGCTCGGAATCTATACGTTATCGGCGGGGTGTAAAACAGTCGGCGTCATCTGCCACCGTGCGCTCGATGGCGATGTGGAGCTGGTCTTCGGCCATTTACTGGGGGAAACCAGAGATGTGGCATACTTCCTGGAGGCGGCCGTCCAGGACCTTTTTAATGGCGGCGCCCATACGGTGAGGAGTAACTTTACATGGCCGGAGCCCCACGAGTTCATTAAAGCCGCAACTTCACTGGGCTTTACGATGACCGAGCGCATGAGCATGGGCCTGGCGCCGTCGACGACCGGACAAAAACGGGGAAATTTCGAGCTTTTTCCATGGCACGACCGGTACGCCCCGGAGGTCTGCCGCATCATGTGCGAGGACTCGTCGCCCGCCGACCGGCACGTCTACCCCATGTTCAGCAGGCCGGACGGTGCCCGAATGCTCATGGATAGCGTGTTGAATGACCGGCACGGTCAATTGTTGCGTGATCTATGCTGCGTCGCCCGTTCGGGCGACCATACCATCGGCTTCCTGTTGTCCACCATGCTCCCGGACGGCAGCGTGCTGGTCCTGAACATCGCGGTCGAGAGAGGTCACCGGCGCATGGGCGTGGGCGGGGCCATGCTGGACCGGCTCTCCGAAGACTCATACCTGAAGGGATACCGGCAGATATTGCTGGCCGTGACCTCCAATAATTATGAGGCCATCCGGCTGTATGAGCGTAAGGGCTTCAAGGTGAACGGGTTCTTCCGGCAGTACGTCCTATCGAAAATAAAGTGATCCTCTATTCCCTGGGCCTATAATCCGAGTCCATTACCTCTCTTATTTTCCGGGCCGTCTTTTCGCCCACCTTATCGACCTGTTGTAATTCGTCCTCGGTGGCGTTGACGATGCACTTCACCGAGCCGAAATGCGCCAGCAGGTTGCGGGCTATGACCGGCCCCACCTCCGATATGGCCGAAACCAGGTACTCCTGCCGCTCGTTCAGAGTATGGGAGGACTTCTGGGCATGCGGGTTCACGCTACGCTTTCTTTCTATTTGCTCCCTTCGGGCGATGGAGCACAAATATGCAGCCGTCTCGGCCTCGTCAACGGTAAAAATGATCGGCACGCCATAATCGACTGCGATGGACGCGATGATGCCCCGGATGACGTTCGGGCTGATGCGGCGCTTTGTATACAGGCCTTCGCCCTCGATGATGAGTAGCGGCCTCAGGTATGAGTGTTTCATCGAGATGATCTGCTCGAAGAGGCTCCGGTTCGCGCCGAAGAGCGTGTCCAAAAAGTCGTCTGCGGTCTTACGCTCGACGCAGACCCGGTCGGACAGCACGTAATCGCCCACTTCGAGCGTTTTGATGTTCAGCGAGACCTTCATGTCTTCTAGTTTTTTCACGACCGCGGAGCGCATCTCCCGCATGTCAACGTATATCTCGATGGCCTCACCCGGCTTCGGGCCCTGCTCTTGCTCGTACTCTCCCAGGTTCCTCTGCCCCGCTTGCGGAGACCCGGCATTTTCCGGTGCCGGCGCCAGTTGTTCGTCGGCGAAGACGTCGTTCATGCGCTGTCCATCCTTTATATTCTGCATGGTCCGGTACATTTTTTTCTCCTTCGCCTGGCTCGCCCTGTACGTACCTTCATCACGGGTGCCCTTCGATATCAGGACGACCACACGGCCAATGGCATTACGGCCGGTGCGGCCACGGCGCTGGATGCTGCGTATCTCCGAGGGCACGGGCTCGTAGAAAATGACCAGGTCCGTCGACGGGATATCCAGCCCTTCCTCGGCCACCGAGGTGGCGATCAGCGTGTTGAACTCGCCCGACCTGAAGGCGTTCAATATCTCCGTTTGCTTCTTCTGAGAAAGTCCCTTGTCGTTCAATTTCGAGGCCTGCCCGACAAAGCGCACGGGCCTGGCGCCCTCCAGCGAGGCGAGCTCCTTAGAAACGAATTCCGCCGTATCCCTGAAATTGGTGAACACGATGATGCGCGAGGACGGGAAAAAAGCCAGCTGTTGTCGCACGATCTCTTTTACCTTCTCCGTCTTGGGGTTGACCTCGTCCGCCGTGCCGGCGATGCGCATGGCGCCGATGAGGCGGGCGTCCTGCATGAGGCGCTTCGTGGCCTTGCTGCCGCCCTTGTTTTCCATCTCCTCCTTGAGGCGCTCGAAATATTTCTTGAGCGGCACCACTCCCTGGGTCTGTATGAGGTCGACCGCATGCTCGACCTTCATGATCTCTGCTAAAATGGAGACTGCCTTGTAATTTTCCGGCGTGCCTCCCCTGGCGATGCTTGCCTGCAGCTTCGCCTGGAGCATGAGCAGTTCCTTTTTATTGATGAAATTGCCGTGCATGACGCCCATGGCCCTGAGCTTTTCGAACCGGTCGTCCATGAGCGACTCCAGCAGTATCTTTATTTCGGCCGCCTTGTCCGGCACGTTTACCCGGACCCATTCGACGTCCTTTTCGAAGGTGTAGGGCGAAACATCGGGATCTTCCTCCGTCTTAAGCTCGACGTGCTCGATGAACAGGTTCTGCCGGACCTCGTTTATCTTCTCCGGCGTGCTACCCGGCGATGCGGTAATGCCCAGTATTAGGGGGTCGGATGCCTGCTCCACGTATTTTTTCGCTATATAAACGTAGGCGTAATCGCCCGTCCCCCGGTGGGCCTCGTCGAAAATAACTAAAGAGACGTCCTTCAGGTCGAACCGTTTCATCAGCACGTCGTTCTCGATGACCTGGGGCGTGGAAATGATGATGGAGGCGTTTTTCCATATCTCCTCCCTTTCGGACGGCGGGACGCTTCCCGTGAAAACGGCCACATGATCGGGATCGATGTTCATGGTCCTCTTGAAAAAGGCTGCGTGCTGCTCCACCAGCGGCTTCGTCGGCGAAAGCATCAATATTTTTTTACCGTCCTTCAGCCGGTCGGCCATTACGAGAAGCGCGATGATGGTCTTCCCCAGCCCCGTCGGCAGGACGATGAGGGAGGACTTCTCCAGGGCCTTTTTCGCCAGCGTGAGCTGATAGGCACGGCTGGAGACCGTGTCGGGCTTGATCAGGGGATGACTGACGAATTCGGACATGTTCTTTTCTATGTATGGCTCGGGCGTTATATAAGTTGCCCGGACGCCCCCCGAAAATAATCCTAGATCAAAAGAGCGAGCATCATCAGTGCGCCAGAAAATAACGGAATCGACAGGTTGTCATCCACGATGAACCCGAAAAAGCGCCAGGGGAACGCGTCCGCGATGACCGCCCCCAGGGCCCCCGCGATGATGGCCGCCGGGGAAAGCGAAGGGTATAGGGCCAGGCCGATGAGCCCGCAAACGATGAACATGACCGCCATGAGCCAGGGCGATTTATGGTGACGCACTGCGTCGGAGAGTTCCCCGGCGATCGTTCCGGGCTTATGATCGTAATCCCTTTTATCGGCTTCCTTCCTGCCCACATGCATGGTCATTATCGCCCCGGCCAGCCCCGTGATGGCATCGCCGAAGTCCAGGAACAGTAAGGCGGCCACGGCCACGGTCTTATCGAAGATGATCACCGCCAGGAACGAGGAAAGCACCGCAAAGAAATACCCGCCGAGAACCCCCTTTTCCTCGTGGCCCCGGAGCAGTATTTTAGGAAATATGAGATTGCCCGACGTGCGTATGAGCTCCAGGAGGGCCGCGACTGCCACCCCCACGCCGAGAATGCTCAGTATCCAGATTCGAGGAATAAAAAAATAGTACGCGAGTGGTACGATGAAGCCGGCCATGTGCACCGACTTCCTCGAAACCTCCTTGATCAAAAGTTCCCGGTCCAGGGGCATAGATCTACGCGACCTTTTTGCCGAAGTCAGCCAGTTGCCTGTCGCTCTTCAATAGCTCGTCGAGCACCTTCGGGATGTCCTTGGCCGGCACCCGGATTTGGTCCATGGTATCCCGGTCCCTGAAGGTGACGGTATCATCTTCGATGGTGTCGAAGTCGATGGTAATGGAGAACGGCGTGCCGATCTCATCGTTGCGCCGGTAGCGCTTGCCGATGGTGCCTGACTCGTCGTACTCGATGAAGAAGCCCCTCTCCTTGAGGTCCAGGGCGATCTGCCTCGCCTTGCCGGTGAGCGGCTCCCTGCTCAGGAGCGGCAGGACCGCGGCCGACACGGGCGCCACCAGCCTGGCGAGCTTGAGCACGATGCGCTCCTCGCCCTTGACCATTTCCTCTTCGTAGGCCTGTTCCAGCGCTGAGTAGAGTATCCGGTCGATGCCGTAGGAGGGCTCCACGACGTGCGGGATGATGTTCTCCCCGGCCACATCCTCCTGTACCGTCTTATGCTCGAACAGGCTGCTCTCGATAGTGATCTCCTCGCCGTCTATGTTGAGCGTGACGTCTGTCTTGTTCAGCTCCGACTGGCTCATGGCCTTGAGCGCGGCCATGATCTTGCCCGCCTTGCCCTTATACTTCGGGCCCAGCACCGCCATGTTCGGGGTGACAACGGTCCGCTCCACCTTCATGGGCTTCTCAAACTGGATGAACACGGACATGTCGACCTCGCTGCGCTTCTGGTGCGCCGTCAGGTCATAATTCGTACGGTCAGCGATGCCGACCACTTCGACCCAGCCGAAGCGCTCGAGCAACACTTCCGCGTCCCAGCAGTCCGTCGCATAGTGGGCCCGCTCAGTCGTCATATGCTGCCGGAACCTCAGCTTTTCGGGGCGAATGCCCACGGTGACCAGGAATACGTGGGTGAGCGCCACATAGTAGGCTAAATACTCGTTCGCTATGATGCCTTTAGACACTGCTTTGCCCACGGTCATGGGCACGGGCGGCTTACAGTTCAGCTGGCAGTCCTCGTTGAACAGCGGCAGCACCATGTCCCGGACGGCGGCGAAGTTCGGGTGCCTGTTCTTCTCCACAGGATTGACGAAGACCTCTGCCTCAGCCTGGGTGAACTCCCTCAGCCGGATGACGCCCTGCCGGGGGGATATCTCATTACGGAAAGACTTCCCGATCTGAGTCACGCCGAAGGGCAGCTTCTCTCTGTAGAAGCGCAATAGTCGTGGAAAGTCGACGAACATCCCCTGTGCCGTTTCGGGCCGCATGTAGCCTTTTTTCTTCTGCCCCGGCCCGATCCAGGTCTGAAACATCAGGTTAAAATCATAGACGTCGCCCAGCGGCCCGCCGCACTCCGGGCACTTGATGTTTTTGTTCTTCTTGATGATCTCGGTGAGCTGCTCCTTCTTGAGCCCGTCCGATATCTCCATTTCGCCCTTGATGACGTGGTCGGCACGGAAGGACTCCTTGCACTTCTGGCAGGTAGTCATGGGGTCCGCGAACCCGCCGACGTGGCCGGAGGCCTCGAAAATGGCCTCGACGCCGATCGTGGGGGCCTCGATCTCGTAGAAGCCTTCCCCGACACAGTAAAGGCGTCGCCAGGCGTCCTCGATCTTTCGCTTGAATGTGGCGCCCATAGGCCCATAGTCGTAAAAGCCGGAAGCTCCGCCGTAGATCTCGAATGAAGGCCAGATGAACCCGCGGTTCTTGACGAGCTCAAAGACCCTGTCATATTTATCCATGCTCTCTCCTCAAAATAATTAACGCAGCAACATATCAAGTAATCGGATATATTTTTTTTGTGGGTTACCGGGCACAAATTTATTCGAAAAGGGAAAACATCTTTTCCGGCCCATCCATAAAGAAAATCAAAGCTATATCAGGCAAGCGATCTGTCTTACCAGGCAATCGGTTGAAGTTGGAAATATATGGCGATGGGGGGCTCATCGTTGTTATATTTTTTAACTCGCTGCCTTATGCTCTTCCGTGTGGCCCGTGAGCAGCGTGCTCGGGTCCATGTTAAACATTTCTTTGAAAGCGTTCGGGTTGAATCTCAGCTTGAGCTTCGGCCTTCCAGGGCCTTTGTTGTGCATCGATTCGGTATATATGAGCCCTGCGCGGCGCATCTCGTATATTCGCCTGGAGAACGTCTCGACGCTAGCTATCCCGAGCTTTAAGCCCGCTTCCCTCAAGTCCTTATAGAGGATATTGCTGTTGGCGCAAGCCATTATAAAGACAGATGTTGAGTCCTTGAAGGTGTTCTTAATAGCGCTGAACCGTGGTTGGCTGACCTGGTTCATCATGTTGACGTAATCGTTGGCGATGGTGTCGCCGCACAATTCCCTGATATTAACCACAAGCTCTTCAGAGGGGGAAATTTTCGCCATAGTAACTACCAATTCGTTATCTAGTCTTAAATATTGCGTTAATCGAAAAAAATGCACAAAATAGCGCTTTTTATCGAAAAATAACGACAAATATATATTATTTTGGGGAAATCGTTTATTATATTTATCATTTTATATCCAGAGAGCCTAAAAACCCGTGGATTTTATACCATCAGGATAAACGATTATCGTCTAACCGTAACGGATGGAAAAGTTTTTACCGAATCCCTCTGTTTTTTACATAGACATGGCTAAAAAACTTGATGTTAAACTCTTCGGGTATTACCCGGACTCGAACTGTAATGAGTGCTCGAACTATTATGGGTGCGGGGGACAGGCACACAGGAACGACGACGGCACGGTCAAGGCCCTGCTGGACGCCTATGGAGATCGCATACAAGTATCGCTGGTCAACCTGTTCTCGGAGGAAATGAAAAACTATCCCGACGTCACGGAGTGCATCAAGAAGAACGGGCTGAGGGTGCCTGTGGTGACCATAAACAATATGGTCAAATTCTGCGGCAGCGATGCCACCATCGACGCCATCAAACAGGCCGTCGACGCCGAAATAAGCAAGGGGCCGCTCTCTTTCCTGGGCAGGCACGCCTGAACCGGCATTTATTTCTTTAAACGCGCTCTCACCGTGCTTATCCTCGATTAATTATAATATAATCTAAATAATTGATTACTTAGATAGCGCATGAAGACCGTTTCCATTGTCATCCCCACGTTAAACGAGGCCGAGGGCATCGCCGGGGTCATCGGCTCGATCCCCGGAGAGCAATTGGTGAACGACGGCTATGCAGTCGACGTCGTGGTCATCGACGGGAATTCCACCGATAACACCGTGGAGATCGCAAAGGCGGCGGGTGCCCGGGTCATCATGGACGGGCGCAAGGGAAAAGGCATGGCCATCGACACCGCTTTTAAAAAAGTTAAGGCCGACTATCTCATCATGCTGGACGGCGACAATACGTATCCTGCCGAGCACATACCGGTGCTGCTGGAAGGCCTGCAGCGCTACGACGTGGTCATGGGCTCCAGGCTGGCCGGCCAGATCGACCGGGGCGCCATCTCCTCCCTGAACCTCCTGGGGAATTATATGCTCACCGGGCTGGCGAATATATTGTATCACGCCCACATCAGCGACCTGTGCACGGGCTTCTGGGGCTTCAGGGGATACGTGACGGGGGACATACAAATATATGCCGCCGGCTTCGACCTGGAAGCTAACATCTTTTCCGAGTGCATGAGGCTCGGCTTCACCATCGGCGAGGTACCGATACGCTACCGGGTGAGGACTGACTCCTCAAAATTAAGGCCCTCCGACGGGCTCCTCATCGCCGAGTCCCTCATCGTGAATACCGGCAGCAACCTCCGGCTGGCGCAGTACAACTGGCTCAGGAAGATGTATGAGCACGACCTCATCTCCGGCAAGAACCTGTATAAGCGGAACATCCGGATGGGCGAAGCCCTATCGCTAAAGCTCCAGCCCAACAGGAAGAAATGAGCCCCCTGAATAATTGAACAACCTTTTTCCATTAGCCTTTTTTTCAGTAATCCCGCAAAGGGTAAATACTATAACGGGAATAACGTCACCGGATGGACGCGACCAGGAGACTCAACGAAATGGGCTTCACGCCCGCCCGAAGAAAAAGCACGGCGGGTAAGTATAAGCCGCATTTTTCGCTGACCTTCAAGTCCGAAGAGCGTGATATCACGTTCGGCGTGGACACCACGAGACTCTCCAGGACCGATGACCAGTATTTTTTGATCACCCATGCGCATACCGACCACTACGGTAAGTCGGCGATGCTATCCAAGAAGTCGTTCGCGTCCGATAAGACCGCCCTGGCCCTGGAGCTCAGGCATGACCAGCGCTTTGAGGGCACCCGTTTCAAGGTCGGGGATACGCTTGACGCGGACGGCGTCAAGGTGAAGACCTACAACACTTACCATTCCATCGGCTCGACGGCCTTTTTCTGGGAGAACGAGCTCGGCATAAAGACGCTAGTCACGGGGGACATCAAGGATCCCAGGGACCTTCCGAAGTGCGACCTTTTGGTCACGGAGGCCACCTATGGTAATCCAAGCGACCTTAGCTGTGTTTTCGAGGACGATTACGAGGCCTTCCGGGATGCGCTGGGCCATAAACGGGTGGGCTTCGGCGCATACTCGTTCGGCAAGGCGCAGCGTGCCGTCTCTCTCATACGGGAGATGGGCGACAGCCGCCCGATCGGCATGGACAGGAGCTCTCTCCGGTTGACGCGGCACCTTTTGGGCGATGAGGCGGGCGATATCGGGAACCTCGACGCCGACCATAGCGATCTTTGTATCACATCCCCCTGGAGCCTGAATAGTTTGCCGTCGGCGATGAAAAAATACGTGTTGACCGGCCAGCACTACTATGATCATCCCTGTATCTGTATCAGCGACCATATCGACTTTAACGGCCTCAAGGGGATGGTCGATAAGCTGGACCCCCAGTTTGTGATCGTTTACCACCCTGAGATCGGTAATTCGCGCAATTTTTCAATGTACCTGAACGGGAATGGCCGCGATTCCTGTATCCTGTCCGAGTTGTCCTCTGTTCGTCAAACGACATTATAGAAAAACTACGATTTGTACTTGGTCTTCTTCGAGTTGTATTTGGTCTTCTTCTTGGCGGGTCGACGCCCGGCCTGTTGGCCGGGCTACTCGGTGTTTTGAGTGCTGCGATGTCGGGGCCGGACCTGCACCCCGCTTCGCAAGGCTGCTTCGCAGCTTGCTTCGCTCGCAGGTCCTAAGCGACGTTTTACCCCTTCGGGGTATAAACGTCCATTACCCCGCCATTATGCACGAGCGCTTCGCGCGGCGTAGCATCGGCCTGATGGCCGACTGATGCCCAAAACGCCTCGACGACCGCCTCATATTTTTAGCCAAAAATCGTTCGAGCATCGCTTATACTATGGTTGGGGCTTTTATTTCGTTTGCCTCATCAGAGGCAATCAAACTTCGAGGGTCATTGAGGGGGCGGAGCGAAGCGAAGTCCCCCTTTAGCCCCTAATAATAAAAAAAAGAAGGGTACCAAACCATCCATTATTTTCTCGAAGTAGCCATGTGTTATTTTCTCGAAGTAGCCATCTGTTATTTTCTCGCAGCCTTCCATTTTCTTATTATAATCATTTACTATCTGCTCGTAGTTAGGCGTATGAAGCACTAATTCAAATAAAAAAATAGCAGCAAATGTTTATATTAGAAAGTAGGTAATGGATATAAATTGAACGATTGTGAGAAAAGCTATATATGCTAGTTTCTTTACAATTGAAATAACAGTAAAACCAAATGTAAAAATGTAGAGGGAATCAGTGTGAAGAGGATCGGATTAATTCTAATGGCTATCTTAGTCATAGCTTTATTATTACCGGCACTGGGCACTGCACAAAGTGCACAGACGGTGACAGTCACCGGTACCGTTTATACCGGAGCATTACCCGTAAATGGCGCAAAGGTACAGATCTATTCATGGGACGGAAAAAGCATGGGCACCGCACCCATGGCCACCACCTACACCCAGGTCATCAATGGAGTAGCCGGGTCCTTCGAGTTTGATAACGTACCTTATGACCCCTCTAAGACCTTTAACTGGGTCGTACAGGCCCAAAACGACGTGGGCGCAGCACATGCAATGGTATACATCCTGCCATCCGATGCGGACCATCCATTACCCGCCGTCCAGCCATTAATACTCGACCTGAAAATGTGGGACTGGAAGACCGACCTAACGGGCATGGTACAGAGCGGCAACATGGCACAGCAGGGCATAGGCATACCCAACGCCAACGTCTCAATATACGCACGGGACAGCAACGGGACCATAGGCCAGACACCGGTGGCAACGGCGATGACAGGCTCCGACGGCCAGTTCGATATCAAGAACGTGCTGGATTACGGGCAATACCAGGCTGTTGTGAACGCAGTTGTCAATAACAATCACTATGTGGATAAGAAAAACTTCACGGCCTACCAGCAGCAGACGCCGTTCCTCTCTACTATGACCCAGATCATCCTGGCAACGCCGACACCGACCCCCTTACCGACGGCCAAGCCAAGCGGCAGCGGCGGGTTCTTCGGCATACCGGGCTTTGAGGCCATACTGGCGCTGGCCGCCATAGGCGGAGCGGCGCTGTTCCTGAGAAGGAAGTAGAATTAAACTCCGAACGGGCGGCTAATACCGCCTTCCTCTTTTATTTCCACGAGATATTTTGGCTCTTTTTAACGGATAAGACCGCGAATCAAACCGTAGCTATAGAAAGAGAGATAAATGATGCCACTTTAACAGTAACTTGATATGGCGGATGATGACAAACTATTAGTGGTCCCCCTGGGCCATGAATCAAAGGCACTCACCCAGACTATCTCCAACGATACGGCCATGCAGATCATGGGCCTCATGGCGGACGGCCCGATGTCCACGTCAGCGGTGGCGGAGAAGCTGGGCATACCGCTCACCACGGCCCAGTACAACATCGAGAAGCTCATGGAGGCGGGCCTGGTCAAGATCGAGAAGACCAAATACAGCGAAAAAGGCCGGGAGGTCAAGCTCTACCGGGCTTCAAAGCGCTTCATAGTCCTGGTGCCGGAGAACACGGGCGGACAGGCGGTCATCGATGCCCTTAAGAAATATCTCGTCCTCGTTCCCATAGCGGTCGTCATGTCGCTCCTGGTGGAATACCTTCTGCCCACGGCGCAGAATAATAGCCAGACCTTGCAGAGCGCTAGCTTAGGGGCCATCGATAAGGCTAACGGCCCGGTCACATATGCCGCCGCATCGACGGCGCCGGAAACTGCTTCAGGGTCGACTGTTCCGCCAGTGCCAATGCAGGTGTCTGCGCCCGTTCACGAGGCGACCCGATCGGTCGCCGACCAGCTGAGCCAGAGTATTACGTCCACGCTCCAGCATCCCGGAGTGCTCTTCTTCGCAGGCTGCCTGCTGGTGTTGCTTCTGCTGGTGGTGCTCGAATATTTCAGGCGAGACGGGCTTCCCTGGACTAGAAAATAACTTACTTTTTAAAATAAATTTAAGGCTGCTGCGGTATATTATCTTCCATGCCCACCGCGGCCCGGAACCTTCGGGTAATGGCCTCTTCGGTGAGCTTCATGAGGATGGCCTTGTCCTTGACGCCGCTGAAAACACCAAGTGGGATCTGTGCAGCGGCTGTCTTCTGGTGGCCGCCCGCAGAGCCGATGTCCCCGAAGGACTTCTGGATGATGTCCCCGATGTTGATGCGTATGTCCTTGCTTCTGGCCGAGATCACGATACGGTCCTCTACGATGCCGAACACGAGCACTGTGGCGATGCCTTCCAGCTTCAGGAGATAATCGGCTGCCCGGGGGAGCGTGTCCCGGTCGTGGACGAAGCCGACGTTGGAGATGAGGTAGCTTCCTTCGATCTTTTTGTTGCGGATGGCCACCCCCAGTATGTCCATCGCCTCCACGGACATGGCGGGCGTCTCGATCTGCGATAAGAGGTCCTGGTCGACAAAGCCGTACAGATAGGCGGCCGCGGTCAGGTCCGCCGAGGACGTGTTTCTCTTGAACTCGTTGGTGTCCGTCCGGATGCCAAAGAAGAGCGCCGTGGCGATGTTGCTCGATAGCTCGAAGTCGAGCTCTTGAACATAACGGGTCATCATGGTCGACGCCGCCCCGACCTCCGGCCTTATGTCCACGAAATCGGCATTTACCTCTCCGCCCTCGGGAAGCGGATGGTGGTCGATGACGATGTTGACCCTGGTGCCTGGCGGTAATGAGTTATTCTTGCCCGGGGTGTTACAATCGATCAGCGCTATGGCGCTGTAGTTGTTTATCACCCCGTCCATGACGTGTATGAGCGGTATGTCCAGCAGATTCACAAACGCCCGGGTCTCATGATGGCCGATCATCCCGTAGTACAGGATGTCCGCCTTCTTGCCCAGCGACTCCGCCATGGTCCGGAGGCACAGCGCGCTGGCGAAGGCATCCGAGTCCGGGTTGTCATGGACCACGATGCCCATCCTCTGGGAAGGGTCGATCGCCTTCAAGTATGTCATGAGCTGCCACGCGGCCCCTCGGAGCTCCATCTTCTGCAACTCTTCGATCGCCTCCTCCGCCACAATGGTGGGCGGGTGTAGGACAATGTCGGCCCCCGCATTATACAGTTCGTCGATGGTCAATAAGTCCATGGCCCGTGCCATTACGAATGTCTGGGGCGAGGCGCTTTTCACGTATTCCAGGGCCTTGAGGTTGGCCATGCTATTGGAGCTGATGATGAAGATGCCCTCGGCCGTCCTGAGGGGCAGTTCTTTCAGTGCCCGTGTCGAGCCGATGTCGCCCTCCACCGCCTCATAGTCCTGTTCCCGCAGCGCCTCGACCCTGGCCGGGTCGGAGTCCATGATCAGGAATGTTTTAGGAGATTTAGAAAGCTCCCTGGCTATGGCGAGGCCGATGCTGCCCCCTCCGAGGATGATGTAAGAATATTTTTGTCTTTGCAGTGCCGGGATCTCCCCGAATTGTTGTTCAGATTGGATGATAAAAGCCCCCTCGATTTATTGAGTCTTTATTACGTTTATCTGGAAGCATTGATAGGTATAATGTATGATGATAAACTTTCTGTGTGCGGATTAAGCGTATGTTACATTATATTTGGCATACCGCAACGTATATATCTAAGATGATACTTATAAAAGGTTCGCTGCGCTGTAACGGTGAATGCTATAACGGCGCCGCTTTTGTATCTTGGGCCCGTGGCTCAGTCAGGCAGAGCGGCGGACTCTTAATCCGCATGTCAAGGGTTCAAATCCCTTCGGGCCCGCTA
>Ga0209039_10000946_pt1 | contig 28208 bp, 22 predicted proteins | sample BogFormECP12_OM1_FD_188238 | JGI IMG/M metagenome (GOLD analysis project Ga0209039, IMG submission 188238) | Bog forest soil microbial communities from Calvert Island, British Columbia, Canada - ECP12_OM1 (SPAdes) (version 2) | ecosystem: Environmental > Aquatic > Freshwater > Wetlands > Bog ... | reverse complement strand
TCTCCTCGCCGCCACCTTCCACCCCGAACTAACCACCGACCCCACCGTCCACCAGCATTTCCTCTCCCTACTCTCCCACCACGCTCCCACAAAAAAGCTCCCCCGCGCCAAATGATTGTCCCCACCGGGTCTCGGTTGCCCCAGGCACGGAGTCTGTGCCTGGGTCTTGGGTTCCTCTTCTCGTGGCACAGTCACTACTGACCGTGCTCTTGGGTTCCTCTTTCCTCTGCGTACTCTGTGTCCTCTGTAAACTCTGCGTAGGCCTTTCCTTTTTTCCTATGCCTCACCGTTTCTACTTCTTTGCCACTCGTCTACTCCTCCGAGGCGTCTCTTACACTCTTTCACTCTCATACTCTTCCACCTCTTCTCCTATCTCCCGCCCAATCTTCCAAGCTACAATTCCCCCGTGCCCACTCCCGAACGTTTCCGCGTCCTCTTCCTCTGCCTCGGCAACGCCTGCCGCAGCCCCATCGCCGAATCCATCGCCCGCCGCGATGCCCCCGATATTCTCGATCCCTCCAGCGCAGGCCTTTTCCCTCTCGGCTACATCCCTCCCGCCACCCTCCACGCCCTCCATTCCAACGGCTACTCCTCCGAAGCCCTTTCTTCCAAACCCATCACCCGCGAAGCTTGGGATGCCGCCAACCTGATCATCAATCTCACTGGCAGGCGCAGCGACTCTATCTTCGATCAGTCCGATAAAGTCGAAGACTGGGATGTCACCGATCCTTATGCCGGCGCGCCTGAGGTCTATCAGCAAACCCTCGAAGACATCGCCGCCCGCGTCCACGAACTAGCCGATCGCCTCCGCCTTCAACGCACTACCAGCCACGCTCAAAAAGGGTAGGGAACTGTGCCCCATGATCGCAGGGTGCCCCAGGCCCGCCGTAGGCGGGTGCCTGGGTCTTGGGTTACCTTCTTCTCTTCCTCTGCGAACTCTGCGCCTCCTTGCACCGGGCTGCGGGGAGTGCGTTATCTCCGCTTTTTCCGAACTGTTTAACTTTCAACTTTTAACTCTTCAACCTCTTCTCCTCATCTCTCCTGATCGCTAATAACCTTCCTCGTCACACTGAAGACTTACAACTTACAACTGAAAACTACTCTCCCCCGGCGCCCAAAAATCTCTCCTTGAATTCTCCCTCCTTTCTGTCTAACGTAGTCCCACACGAATCTCCTGCCCGGGCACGTGTGGCCCGGCGGGCCTCTTCAGGAGAATACTCAATGTCGGTGAACCCGCCCGTTCAGCCGCGCGTTGTCAGACCGCGCCATCACTGGGTCCTCTACGTTTTCGTTGCTTTCTTCGGAGGCCTGCTCACCTTCGCCGGTGCACGCGCCCAGCAAAAAGCCACCGACACCGCCACCTTCCGCAAACTCATTGACAACTATTGCGCCGCTTGGAGCTCCGGCAACGTCGCCAACGCCGCCAAGTTCTACGCCAAGGATGACGGCCTCGTCTTCTACGATGTGGCTCCCTTTTCTTACAACGGCTGGAAGGAGTACGCCCCCGGCGTCCAGCAGCAATTCCTCGAAACCGCCGCCAGCGTCTCCCTCACCGCGGGCAAAGAACTAAAGGTCACCCGCCACGGCAACATCGCCTGGCTCACCGTCCCCATGCATCTCACCGAAAAAACCAAGGACGGAAGAACCGTCGAAGTCCACATCCGCTACACCGGCATCTTTGAAAAGCGTGGCACCGCCTGGCTTCTCGTCCACGAACACCTCTCCGCCCCCATCTCCTGAAGTCTCCGTGGAACAGTCATTCCTGACTGTGCTCTTGGGCTCCCTCTTCTCTTGGGTTTGGGTGCCCCAGGTAACGATTTTTTACCTGGGTCTTGGGTTTCTCTTTCTTTCTTTTGCTCCTGGCACTGCTGCGCCCCATGTCCGCAAGATGCCTTCGTTCTGGCGCTCCTTTCTTCTCTGCGACCTCTGCGTCCTCCGCGACCTCTGTGTAAGCCTTTCTCTTTCCCTTAACCATTTTTTCACGCCGTCATCGCTTTCTCCCATGTACAATCCTTCCATGTGGAAGACGCTCCGCTACTACTGGATAGCCGCCCGCGGCTATCGTCTGCAACCTTGGAACAGTCCCTATCTCCAATGGCGTTTTGAAACCTTCCTCGGCAAAGAAGCCGCCCATCTCGACGCCAGAAAATTCCTCCAACTCGCCTGGAAATACCGCGACAACCTCCGCAGTTTCGCCGATTGGTCCGCCCAACGCCGCCGCGTAATGCGCACCCGCGCCTAACCCCAGCTTCTATTTGAATTGTCATCCCGACCGGAGAGGCCCGATCTTTCTCTTCCGCGCCGCCTTTTGGCGCGTCGGGCCGCGCAGTGGAGGGATCGTGGCAACCCTTTAGCTTCGTTCACCGCCCCGATTTCCGCACTCTTATACTCTTGCACTCTTGCACTTCTGATCTCTTGAACCTTCAACTTTCAACTTTTGACTTTCGACCTCTTCTCCGTGCCCTCTGCGTTCTCTGCGCCTCTGCGTTATCTTTTTCTTTCTTTCCCCTCAACTCTTCTCTTCCTCCCCAGGCGTATACTAATCGCAGGATCCCCCACCATGTCCGACCTCCAAATCCTCCAAACCTCTCCTGCCCTTCACGAAGCCCTCTGGTGGGTCCCCGAATCCAACAACCGCGTCCACTGCTACCTCTGTCCTCGCCACTGCCACATCGGCCCCGGCCAATCTGGTTTCTGCTTCATCCGCGTCAATCAAAATGGCAAACTCTTCAGCCTCGGCTACGCCTCCCCCGCCGCTCTTCAGGTCGATCCCATCGAGAAAAAGCCTCTCAGCCATTTTCTTCCCGGCACAAAAGTCTTCAGCATGGGCACCGCCGGATGCAACATGGGCTGTTTCTTCTGCCAGAATTGGGACATCTCCAAATCCCATCAGGATCAAGTCAACTCCCGCCACCTTCCTCCCGAAGAAGTTCCCCTCCTCGCCCTCCGGCATGGCTGCCATTCCATCGCCTTCACCTACAACGAACCCACCATCTGGGGCGAATACGTCATTGACATCTGCAAAGCCGCCAAACTCCACGGCCTCAAAACCGTCATGGTCACCAACGGCTACATCACCCGCGAAGCCTTCCACGACATTTACGATCACATTGATGCCGCCAACGTCGACCTCAAATCCTTCACCGAAAACTTCTACGGCAAAATCACCCTGACTCATCTCCAGCCCGTCCTAGAGATGCTCACTTGGCTGAAAAACGAAACCAAAGTCTGGTTCGAACTAACCAATCTCATCATTCCCACCCTCAACGACAATCCCGCCGAAACCCGCAAACTCGCCGAATGGATCCTCACCCATCTCGGCCCCGACGTCCCTCTCCACTTCACCGCCTTCCATCCCGATTTCAAGCTCCGCGACAAGCCCCCCACTCCGCCACAGACGCTCCACCGCGCCCGCCAAATTGCCCGTGAAGTCGGCCTCCACTATGTCTATGAAGGCAACATCCACTCCGAAGCCGCCAATACCTATTGCCCCCACTGCAACGCCCTGCTAATCCGCCGCTCCTGGCACGATGTCCTCACCAATCACCTCAGGGCAGGGCATTGCCCCCATTGCAACACTCCCATCCCCGGCATCTGGTCCGCGTGATTTGCCTTTGTAGTGGCCGACCTTCAGGTCGGTTCTTGGGTTTGCCTTTGCTTGGGTTTGCCTTTGCTTGGGTTTGCCTTTGCTTGGGTTTGTTCTTTCTTGGGTTTGTTCTTTCTTGGGTTTGGGTGCCCCAGGCACGGAGTTTGTGCCTGGGTCTTGGGTTTGCCTTTTTCCTGGGTTTGGGTGCCCCAGGTAACGGTTTTTTACCTGGGTCTTGGGTTTCTCCTCATTGGTTTTTCTCGCGTAAGGGCGCAGCACTCCTGCGCCCCATGTCCGCAAGATCTACATTGCGTAACGGTTATTCTTGCCTCTTTTGGAGTGCGGCGGCTCGCCGCCGCTTTTGCGCTTGCTAATCCCACCACACAACAAAAATCTCCGCGCTCTTCCGTCCACCTACCGTCCCATCCCCCAATACCCCGGCCCCACCGTTCGTGGCGCTTCAATAGTGTCATCCCGACCGGAACGGCCCGATCTTCTCCGCCGCGCCGCGGTTTGGCGCGTCGGGCCGTGCAGTGGAGGGATCAGGGCACCATCTCAAGCAACCAGAGCAGCGCGTGGTTAGCACTCTTTAACTCTTACACTCTTACACTCTTTTACCCTTCTTCCACCTACCGTCCCATCCCCCAATACCCCGGCCCCACCCGCATCGAATGGTGCCACGCCAGCGGAAACGCCCACCACACCAGCGCCCCCAGAATCGCCTGCCCCACTGCCAGCGGCAAAATATTCCGTTCCCGCGCGAACAACCAAGCCATCCCCACCCCTCCCACAAACGTCAACGGCACCAGCACCGGGTTCGGCCAGTGCAGCGCCGCAAACAAGATTCCCGCCATCAGCGCCGCCGCCCCGCGCTTCTCAAACGCACTCAGCAAACGGTTCGTCACCAGCGAATTCAGCCCCACCTGCTGCAGCACGCAAAACGCAAAATATCCCACGAACTTCCGCGGTTCGCTCAAATGCGACGCCGGCCGCTGCAGCATTCCCAGAAACAATCCCGCCACGCACACCACCGCACACGCCGCGCCAAAAAACAACGCCGCTCTCCGCGTCGCCGCCCACAAATTATCACCGCGCCATCCCAGCGTCTTCGGCGTGTCTCCGCGCAGCACAAAGCTCCCCGCCAGCCACACCGCAAACACCCACCATGTCGCAGGCATCATCGCTTGCCCGCGCCAGATGTACCACGCCACGTACGCAACGAATCCCACCGCCTCCACCAGACAGGACACCCGCCGCGCGCTCCAGCCCGTCATCAATTTTTCTCCGCCGCATCACCCTCGCCGTGCCGCATTTCAATCATCTTCAGCACGCTCTCAAGCAGCTTTTCGATCTCCGCCTCCGTCGCCTTCTCCGGCGCCAGAAACTCCTTCAAATCAAAATCCGGGAATCCGCGGTTCGTCATCCGCCCAGGCAGCAGTTCCCGCAGCTTCGTCGAACTCACCGCCCCAATCCCCGCAATCTCCTCGAACACCGTCCGGTGCAGCGCCTCCGTAAACAACTCCGCATCCAGCAATCCCGTCAACTCCACCCGCGTCACCGGCTTCAGCAGCACCGAACACAACAACCGCAGCGTCTTCCTCTCCAGCTCCTCCTGCCTCGACATCCCTCCATGCCTCTTTCCTTCTCCACTCATCGCTCCCCCCATGCCCTGGCCGCCTCCTCTCCGTTTCCCATATTCTACAACTCCCCACCTCCCGCATCATTACGCCCCGAGCCTCACCCTCTTGCACTCTCTCACTCTCATCTTCCTCGATCGCTTTTCCGCTCCCTCTGCGGGTCCTCTCCGACCTCTGTGGTAAGCCTTTCTCTCTTCTTCTCCTCTCTTCTCCTACCTCTGTGCCCTCTGTGTTCCTATCTCTGTGATCTCTGTGTTACCGTCCCTCTTTCTTTCGTCCTTTCCTTCCCCGCGCCACAACCAAAACTGTCATCCCGACCGGAGCGGCCCGGTTTTCTTTCCCGCGCCGCGGTTTGGCGCGTCGGGCCGCGCAGTGGAGGGATCGCTGCACCATCATTGCGTCCCAGCACCCTTTCCGTTTTTCGAATTTCGCCTTTCGAACTTCCGCCTCCTGATCGCTGATATCTGATCGCTGATATCTGATCGCTGATATCTCCCTCCCCGCTTTACTACAAACGGACAACTAAAAACTTTTAACTCCATCGCCTCTACCCCCGCTGCTACTCTGTTCCCATGGACTGGCTCAACGAAAACTTCGGCGAATGGAAACCCGTCCCTCGCCTCGCTGCCGGTGCTTGGCTCGCCCTGTATGTCCTCTTCCTGATCTACGCCTACGCCAACGCCCCCAACTTCCTCTTCGTCGATTTCGTCAATCTCATGATTCACGAAGCCGGCCATCCTCTCTTCAGCCCCTTCGGCAACACCATCATGCTTCTCGGCGGCACGCTTTTCGAACTCATCGTCCCCGCCGCCTGCGCCATCTATTTCTTCTTCCAACGCCAGCCCTTCGGCGTCACTTTCTCTTCCTTCTGGTTCTTCGAAAATTTCCTCTATATCGGCACCTATATGGCCGACGCTCGCTCCGATTCGCTCCCTCTCGTTGGCTCTGACACCAGCGATTGGCTGCTCCTATTCGGCCGCTGGGATCTCCTCCTCGACGACCAGAAAATCGGTCATGCCGTCCGCTTCCTCGGCTGGCTTGGCATGCTCGCCACCCTTGCCTGGCTCATCTATCGCGCCTATCGCTCCTCCCAACCCCACCTAAAGCCCCTCGAACTCTAGTTGCCGTGCGCGGCGAGTCCCCGCGCCAGTCATCATTACTCGAACATACCTCTTTCGTTATTCCCCTTGACACGCGCGCCCCCCCGCGCCATTATGTTTATCGAGTTTTACCCCCCTTCTTTTGGTTTTCCCGGGACCTCCCTCTCATCAACCTGTTTCTGGCATCTTGGGAAGATTCGCCCCTATTTCCAATGTTTCCTGATTTGTTTGCGCACAACCGAATCGCCCCACTACCTCGGCACTCCCCCGTTTTGCTCCGCGCTTTGCCAACACAAGCGCACGCCATCCTCCTCCCAAGCAAAGGCCCCTCCGCATGAACTTCGCCTATTCCACTCTCTCCCCATTCGGTCTTTCCACTCGCGGAATGCGCGCCCGCCTCTTCCGTTACACTTTCGCTTTTTTCGTCGTCCTCGTCGCCGCTTCCACACGCTACGCTTTGGGCAGGTATTTGGGTGTCACTCCTGTCTACATCACCTTTTATCCCGCCGTCATGCTCGTCGCTTTCTTAGCCGGTTTCGGCCCTGGCCTTCTCGCCACCTTGCTCTCGGCATTCGCCGCCGTGGCTCTCTTTCTTGTTCCGCACGGAACGCCGTTTCAGCGCGGCGGCGAGTTCATGGCCCTCTTCATCTTTGTCCTCATGGGCGCTTCCATCAGTTTCTTTGCGGAGGCCATGCGTCGCCGCAACGTCGAACTCGATAACACCCGCTCCGAACTCGAAAGCATCCAGGCTCAGTCCTTGCTCGCCGCCATCGTGGTTTGCGCCGAAGACGCCATCATTCGCATAGACAACAACGGCATCATCCAGACCTGGAATCCCAGCGCCGAACGGCTCTTCGGCTATCGCGCCGATGAAATCATCGGCCGCCCCATCACCGTCCTCTTTCCCCCAGGCCTCGAGGCCGAGGAAATCGCCATCCGCCAGCGCCTCTCCCGCGGTGAAAGCATCCAGCACTTCGAATCTCTACGCCAGCACAAGGACGGCTGCCTTCTTCACGTCTCCTTGACCATTTCCCCGGTCAAGGATCAAGCCGGCAACATCATTGGTGCCTCCAAAATCGTCCGCGACCTCACCCATCGCAAACGCACCGAAGGCTTGCTCGCCATCCAGACACGGATTCTCGAAATGATCGCCACCGGGGTCTCTCTCAAGGACACTCTCTCCACTCTCGTGCGCTTGGTCGAGTTGCAGTTCCCCGGTCTCCTCTGTTCCTTCCTCCTTCTGGATAAGGACGGCCGCCACCTCCGCCACTGCGTTGCCCCCAGCCTCCCTGAAGCCTACATCCGCGCCATTGACGGCCTCCCCATCGGTCCTTGTGCCGGATCCTGCGGCACCGCCATGTACCGCAAAGAGCCCGTCTTCGTCGACGACATCCTCGAAGATCCTCTCTGGGAAGACTTTCGCGAACTCGCCAGCGACTACGGCCTTCGCGCCTGCTGGTCCTCTCCCATTCTTTCTCATCAGCGCAACGTCCTCGGCTCCTTCGCCATCTACTCCTGCCAGCCCCGCGCTCCCATTCCCGCCGAAGAGCACCTCATTGATTTCTGCATCCACCTTGCCGGCATCGCCATCGAACGCTCTCAGAGCGTCGAAGTCCTCCGCGAGAGCGAAGAACGCTATCGCTCCGTCGTCGCCGCCATGGCCGAGGGTGTCGTCGTTCAACATGCCGACGGCGCCATCATCGCCTGTAACAGAAGTGCCGAATGTGCCCTCAACGTTCCCCCGGGCCTGCTCCTCGGCCGCACTTCCGCCGACTGGCAATCCTCCACCATCCACGAGGACGGCGCTCGGTTCCTTCCGGAAGAGTATCCCGTCATCCTTGCTCTTCGCACTGGCAAGCCCGTCTCTAACGTTCACATGGGTATCAAAACGCCCAATGACTCCATTCATTGGCTCCTCGTCAATGCCGAGCCCATGTTTGATGACTCCGGCGATTCTCCCCACGCCGCCGTCGTTACTTTCACGGATGACACCTCACGCTTTGAGACGGAAAGGCGGCTCCGCAACGCTCTCCTCCACACCCATGCCCTGATCGAGGCCTCCCTCGATCCCCTCGTCACTATCAGCCCGGAAGGCAAAATTACCGACGTCAATGCAGCCACCATCGCCGTCACCGGTATCCCACGCCCGGAATTGATCGGCGCCGATTTTGCCAACTACTTCACCGAACCTGCAAAGGCTCGCGAGAACCACCGCCTTACCTTCTCCAATGGTTTTGTCGCCAACTATTCCCTGACCGTCCGCCACGCCCAGGGACGCCTCACCGACGTCCTCTGCAACTCCTCCCTCTACAAGGACACCGACGGCAAAGTCCTCGGCGTTTTCGTCGCCGCTCGCGACATCACCGATCGCAAGCGCGCCGAGGCGGCCTTGGAGATTGGCCGTGCCCAGGCTGTCTCTTCCGCTCGCCTTTCCGCTCTCGGCATGATGGCCGGCGGCATCGCCCACGAAATCAACAATCCACTGGGCATCATCCATGCTTCCGCGAGCAACCTTCTGGAAATGGCCGAATCTGGGGCCGTGCCGCTGCCCGAACTGCAGCACGCCAGCACGCGCATCAAGTACACCGCCAATCGCATCAGCAAGATTGTCGTTAGCCTCCGCCAGATTGCGCGTGATGGCAGCGCCGACCCTTTCCAGTGCACCTCCGTCGGCGAGATTGTCGAGCACTCCTTGGAACTGTGCAAGGAACGCTTCCGCGAGCATTCCGTGCGCCTGGATACCTCCCTTGTGGACACCCGCCTGCATGTCTTTTGCCGTGAAGTCCAGATCGCCCAGGTCCTCCTCAACCTCCTCCAGAACGCCTTCGACGCCGTCGCAGACCTCCCCGCAGACCGATGGGTCCGCCTCGAAGTCACTCCCAGCCACCCCTTAAATGGTTCCCGCGTGCTTGCCGCTCCACTGGCTGCGGCAAAAGGGCTATCCCGTCATTCCCAACGGAGTCTGCGCAGTGAGGACCTCCGCCCCATCGCACGCTTTTTGTGCGATGAATCCCTCTTTCCTGAGCTGGGCGTGCCAGGATCGCAGAGTATTCCCGAGAGCGGCTCTAACTATGAACAAGCCGTCCTTTTCGCCGTGATCGACAGCGGGCCCGGTGTGCCTCCCGAACTTCGCGCGCGCATCATGGAGCCCTTCTTCACCACCAAGCCCGTTGGCAAGGGCACCGGCTTGGGATTGAGTTTGTCCAAAGCCATTGTTGAAGATCACGGTGGTGAACTCAAACTCGGTGATTCGGCAAACCACACTTGCTTTTCGTTTACTCTCCCCCTTTCAAAGGAGCTGGAAAATGCTGCTAAAGAATGCCTCAATCCTGGTTGTTGATGATGAACCCGATTTGCTCGAAATCATGGCCGACTGGTTTCGCCGCGAGGGGTGCACTGTGCTCTCCGCGGAGAACGGAGCGGAAGCTCTCCGCCTCCTCCAGTCCAATCATGTGGATGTCGTTGTGTCGGACATCCACATGCCTGTCATGGATGGCGTCACCATGTTGCAGAAAATCAAATCCGCCAGCGCCTATCTGCCCTCGGTGATGTTTATCACCGGCTTTTACGACATCGAACCACGCGAAGCTTATGAACTTGGTGCGGAGGCCATGATCTCGAAACCCGTCGAGCGCAAACAGCTCACCTCGGTCGTTTCCCGCATCTTGGCCGCGCGCGAAGATCTTTGGCGCTTGCCTGCCGCCGATAAAGCCGATGCCGTTCTCCTTGCTAATTTTGAGAGTCTCGCGGCGGCGCTCACCCGCGGCCTCATCACTTTTGGGCGGGGCGGCTTTTGTATTTACTCCACGCTCCAACTCGTCGAAGGCCCCGTGGATCTCCTCCTCGATTTTCATGCCGATCATCGCCAGGTGACCGGGCAGGGAATCGTCCGCTGGGCCAATTTTGCCGAAGCGCAAATCGGCATCGAAATCACCCACCTCGACGATGCCTCTCGCCCCTGGATTCTCAGCCTCACCGAACCCAACAGGTCCGCTTCTTTCATTCCGCGGACCAGTTTCACCGAACATACCATGGCGCGCAGGGCTCCTCTGTGAACCCTTCCCCGCTCGCCACATGCAAGCTGCTGCGCACAGCACCTCCGCCATTTCGATCCCGCAACGCCTCTCTCTGATCCCGGCTCTCTCCCCTCCAGCGGCCACCTTCATGTGGCCCGGCCTGGCTCTTTTCCCGCCGTGGTAGCGCAGGGCTACTCCCCGCCTGCCCGCCGCTTTTTACCCGAGCCCGCGCCCTTCCCAAACCACACCTCAATCCTTACCCTTAAGTCCCGCGCCCTTTCCAAAACACGCCGAATCAATCTCCCCATCCCCGGATCTCCCAGCAACACCCTCACCCAAACAGCGCTCTCCTCCGCGCCTTCTCTTCTCCTAAACTGTCAACTGGAAACTGATAACTGAGGACTTACAATGGTGCCGGGGGCCCGGCATGCACGATTCTGCCACAAGCTAAGTTCTTTGTTGACTTGGCCGCTTAGTCCCCTGGCAACGCATCGTGGTTGACATCCTGTTCATTGGCCTGATCATGACCCTGCGTTGGCGTCATAACAGAGAAGATCCATGATATGCGTGCTCGCGGCACACCCGTTTGAAGCCACTCCCGGACCGTAAGGCAGAGCGGGTATCGTTGGGGAAGGGTCCACCAGCCCGGCGATCACCTCGCAGCCCCAGCCGCTTGCGATACGGTCTGGACATACCGATGCTCCGTCTGCTTCATCATAGTTCAACTTATCTCACAGCCTCAGACTCGAGAATCCGGTTTAGGATGCACAACTGCGAGCCGCCGTGGTAGGCGGATTGCACATCCGGCAACAGGTGATGCAGGTACGGAGTCCGTCCTGGCCGTTTTCGGCAATAATTAAGATCAGTCTCCGTGGAAGTCATGACGAATAGGGCGACAGCATGCCGTGGCTAGGCCAATGATTATGATTCACGATTCCTTCGTTCAGCTTGTCTTCGTGCTTGGCTCCTGGTCTAGCGGATGGGTGCTCATAGACGCTCGAATGGGCTTGTGGCCCATCGTTGGAGTTGTGATGCTGCTGGCTTATTATGCCGCTGTGTACCGCGTGTTTCTGACCCCACCTCCCCAGCGCTCTATCACGCCGCGTTACGAGCCACCAGACAATACCTCGCCGGCGATGTTGCGCTTCCTGGAACGCAGGACTTTCGACGAGAAAGCATTCGCAGCGACGGTGCTCGACCTGGCCTCGCGCGGTTACATGGAAATCCAGGGCGGCCAAACTGAGCCGTATACGTTTTGCCGTACAAGAAACGACGCGTCCTCACTGCCGGCCGACGAGAAGGTGCTGGCTGATGCGCTATTCCACGATGGAACCGTGTTGCGCATTGACTTAGGCCACAGGGCGATGATTGAGAGAACCAAGAAACTAATGGCGAACTGCGTAGAAACTCTTGCCGCGCGTTACTTCAAGCCAGGCACCCTCTACGTCATGGTGGGCGCGGCGCTGACAATTGCGGCCTTGCCGGCGTTAGCTCTGCGTTCCGCCTCCATCGGAGCTGTGCTGTTGATTTGTGTTTTGCTGGCGGTGTTCGGCAGCATCATGACGGTCACGTGGATTTCCGTAGTGCGCACAATTCGGCAGTCACTGCAAAGGCGGTCGGCGCTTGGCATATTAATGGCAGTTACGGCCAGCGCCGGCATCGCTCCAGCTTTTATCCTGCTGTGCGGCTGTGTGCTGCTGATGGTGCTGCTGGCACAAGAAACCTCAATTGCCTTTGCGTTGTGTTTGTTTGTGGCCGTGCTCATCAATGCCGTGTCCCACCACGTGCTGCATGCTCCCACCCCGGAGGGACGCCAATTGCTCGATGAGGCCGCGGGCTTCCGGTTGTTTCTTGCGACGGTGGAGGCAGACCAACTGAACCGGGTGTCTGATGGTGCCACGGCGCCGGAAGTGATCAGCAGGGTGCTGCCCTATGCTGTGGCGCTTGACCTCGAGCACCGCTGGGCCTCGCAGCGCTTCGCACATGCGTTTGGATATGCGGGCGGCGAATACGTCAGCAGCAAGCACGTCGAAACGGGATCGGTGCTGCCGCAAGGCATGAACTTGCCGAACCCGTTCGACCTGCTCTCGCTTGCGGGCTTCCTGATGGAGGCAGCCCCGCAGATCAATGTTGCGCTGGCCCAAGCCTATGGCGAACGCAAGTCGCCCTACGCGAATATGCAGGAAGTCTTGCAGGCATTAGCTACTCGTTCGGCACGTGGGCCCACGCAGACGACAAAGAAATCTGGCATAGGCAGATGAGGGGCATAGTCCGGGGGAACGCCCCATCGAAGAGTAATTGGTCGTCGAGGCATGGGACACAAACTAGGATCGAAGTCCTCCTGCATTTTGACAAAGACGCATCTTGCTAGGCGTGTTCCCCTGCACAAGGCATGAAACAAACGTGACCCGGCACAATTCCACACCGGAGGGAATGGGTGTAGAATGGCCTCAATTGGTTAGCCGCAGACGGAGACACTTCTCGTAACCGGCGTTTCGCTCCAAAAACCTTAGAGGTCCAAGGACCGCGCTAGCAATCATCGGGCCTCGCATTCTGTGTGAAGCTGCCTCCGCGCTTGATGCGACAACATCTGTGGCCCTTTGGGAGAAATGCCATGCGCCATCTCAGATCGATATCTTTTCTGGTAGTTCTAGCCTCCGCTGCGGCCGCCCCTGCCGCCGCGCAAACTCCCCCGGACAAGGTTTTCGAGATGCCCGGTGTCTTTCGCATCGCGCTGCCGCAAGGCTGGCAACGATCAAGAGTGATTGACGACCAGCACACGGTGGCGGCGTTTTCCAGCAAAGATATGACGCTGGAGGTGACACGCGAACTGGCTAACTTCTCCGCGGAAGGATATGTCCAGACAATCTCCGGTCTGCAGAGGCCCGACTGGGACGAGTACCCTGGCAAATACGTGCCGGCGGAAGTAGCGGCTGATCCTAATTACTCTAATGATTATAAGAGTGACTTTGCCGATCGCTTTGATGAATACACGCTGATTGGGGGGTTGCCGGCGCTATGGGTCCGCTACCGCGTGGTGTACACGAAAGCACCAGCGGAGGTCCGCGCATCGCGTGCATGGACTGTATTCATCCTCAGCCCAGGCGAGTACTGGAGCCTGCAACTGAGAGGTGACGAGCGCGCCTGGCCTGCTTCCGACAGCGATCTGTTGCGCATGGTTCGCTCGTTTCAATTCCTGGAACCGATGCAGGCTCGCGTGAAGGCCGCCATCCCGGCGGAGGCGTGGAAACGCGTGCCCTCCAACCTGCCGGAAGGCAGTTGCCAGTTCGCCGGCACCGCCTCCGGAGTAAGCGTGGTCGTTCCCTGCGGCACGAAAGTGACACTCCGATGGGAGGGAGCAGCAGACAAGTATGGAATCGTCGGCAAAGATACACTAAAACTGGGCGAGGCTGACCTCGTCTTCCTACACTATGTCGCCGACTGGTCAGCCGAGAAGTTTTCGCAGAAAACAGAGGACATTTTTGCTGAACGTATGAAGGAGCAAAAGATTGCGGGCCACGAAGGATCGTACAAGCAGAACGATAAGCGCGAAGTCTCCGTTGACGGCACCCCGGGGACAAGCATCACTGCCACCGTCATATACAAGAAGGCTCGCGAGGAGGGTTTGCGAAGGTTACTGACCGTCTCCAAGGGAACCGATCACTTCTACATCTCGTGCTCCTATATCAGGACTAACAGCGACCAAGTCACGCGGATCTTCGATTCCATTCAGATTTTTGCCTTGCATCCGCAACTGACCCCGGCCCCCGGCATTTATGACCCGGAGGGAGCGGACGGAAAGCCTGCTCCCGCTACCGCGGATCAACTGAAACGGCTTCGTGAAGACGTTCGGCTCCTGAACGACTCCGTTTCCCACTACCGTTTGGGGAAAGCACTGGATGCCAGTGGCGACCATGCCGCCGCCTTCAACGAATTCGCGACCGCAGTTCAACTGAATCCAGGCAATGGCGACGCTGACATGGAAGTCGGGCGTGTGTACGCTGCGCGGAATGATCTCACCGACGCTATCGCCGCGTACCAGCGAGCCTTGTTTTACTCCCAGATGAATTACACGGAAGCGTCGACGCAATTGGCCACGCTTTACGCCAAGAGCGGGAACTCGCTATTCGCCTTGTTCCATCTGGACAATGCCGGAGAAGGCGCTCCCGCGATAATGCTGCCGGAGGATGAAATCGCTCCCGGCCGGAAAGCATTGGAGGAGTACGCGAAACAGCGTGAAGCGGCGGAGAAAATCGAGAGCGAAGATACCGGATCAAAGCTTGTGCAGGACATGCTGGGCCTTGCGGAGTTGGTGATGAAGTATGGAGACTTTGCCAGCGCGAACATATATTGCCGTTCTGTGCATGTGGTCGACCGCCGAAATGTGAGGGCTCTGGCATGCCTGGCGCGGACCGCGGAAGCTCGCGGAGAACATGAGGCCGCCGTCAGCAATGCCCTCGAGTGGTTAGTACAGTCTCCGAATAACCCCGAAGCCTATTTCTGGCTGGCGCGAGGTTATGCTGTGCCACCGGCAGACTACGTGAACGCAGCGGAAAGCTATGAAGCGGTGATTCGCAATGCCGGGCAGGCGCAGATTGCGCCCGAAATGTTGCGGGAAGCGCGGATCACTTTGCCCGTGATTTATGGGCAAGTGCAGGATTTGCAGGGCGCCGCAGCCGCCTACGATAACGCGGTTCGCGAATTGCCTTCCGATGCGCAGGTCCTGAACAACGCCGCTTGGTTCTACGCAACCATCGAATCGCAGGTCCGCAATCCTGTGAAGGCTCTGGATTATGCCAATCGTGCGTCGGCAATTGCCCCCAAAGATCCCAACATCATGGACACACTGGCGGAGGCGTACTTCGCCAACGGGCGCATTGACGAGGCTATCGCTACGGAGCAGAAGGCCCTGGCGCTGGTTCCCGAACAATCGGAATTTAAGAAAAACCTGGAAAAATTCAAGCTGGCACAGCAGTCCAAAAAGACGCAGCAACCGCACAAAAAATAGTCTGGAATTCTGGGCGCATTTCTTGGACTTGGGTTTGCGCTCGCTATTCGTTGCCCAGAGCCGCCCTGCATCAAATAGCAATCAGATTGCGGCAGATCACAATTCAGCGCGCTATGGTTTCTTGCCCGTGAGGTTGGCGGTGACCCGGGCTACACCGTCTATTGCATCCTGGTCTTTCGGGTTTAGCTGCGCCGCACGCTGGTACTCTTCGAGCGCGGGAGCCAACTGATCCTTGTTTTCAAAGGCGATGGCGAGGGCGAAGTGGCCCTCAGCATTATTGGGACTCAACTGCACCGCAGCGCGGAGTTCCGTGATTGCGCCATCATAATCGCCCTTGTGCTCGAGGGCGTCCCCGATGATGTAATGTGCGCCGGACAAATCTGGATTATTTTGCAATGCGGCCCGGCATTGAGTGATAGCTCCATCCCAGTCATCCTGGTCATAGCGGGAACCGCACAAGGAGAAGCGAGCATCGGCGTAATTGGGACTGAAGCGAAGGATCGTCTCCCATTCGGTGATTGCGGCGTCGCGGTCGCCCTTGGTGTAGAGATCGTCGCCGAGGTTCTGGTGAGCGTCGGCACAGTCCCTTGGGGGGTACGCCGTGAGGCGGCCGGGGGTGTAGTGCCCGTCGCCGCAATTGGGATCGATGGCGATTTCGGCGCGGTATTCGGCGATGGCGGCATCCAGGTCATTCTTCTTGTCGTAAGCGATGCCGAGGTCGTAGTGCACCCTGGCATGGTTGGGATCAAGCCGCAGCACGGTGCGGTATTCACCGATTGCGCCATCCAGTTCACCCTTCTTTCCCAGCGCGAGACCCAGGCCGAGGTGCGCCAGAACGTTGTTGGGTTCGGTCCGCAATGCCGCGCGAAATTGCGTGAGCGCGGAATCGAAGTCGCGTGTTTCGTAATACGTCATGCCAAGGGTGACATGCGCCTTGACGAAATTGGGATCGGCAGTGAGCGCGGCGGTGAAGGCCTTGATTGCGCCGTCCACGTCGTTATCCTCAAGCGCATCCTGGCCTTGCATGAAGAGCGCCATGGCGCCTGTCTTCGGTGCGGCGGCGTCCTTGGTAGCCGGGGCAGCGACAGTCGAAGCCGTCTTGGGTGGCTCCCAAACATACTTCCCGGCCTTGTCTACGTAGCCCATTTCGCTGCCAAGCCATATGAGCGCGAGTCCGTCGGAGAATTCAGAGGCCATGTCGAACCGTGGCGGAATGATCGTTTTTCCAGTCTTGTCGATGAAGCCAACATTCTTGCCGTTCTCGTTAAACAAGCCAGTGGACGGGCCGACCTGTACGGCGGACAGTCCTTGGGAAAAGGAATAAGCGGTGTCGTACTTTGGCGGGATGACCATCTTGCCGGTCTTATCGATGAAGCCCCATTTGCCGCCGGTCTGCACGGACGCCAGCCCTTCGGAAAAGTGACTGGCATAGTCATACTGCGGCGGGATGACCAGTTTGCCGGTCTTGTCGATGAAGCCCGATTTTTCGCCGATCTGTACTTCAGCCAGCCCTTCGTGGAAGGAATAATAATCGATATGGGTGCGGCCGTATTTTTGCGGGATGACCATCTTGCCTGTCTTGTCCAGGAAGCCCCAATTGTCGCCGGTAAGAACGGCGGCGAGCCCCTCGGAAAAGCCATCGGCGCCGTCGTATTGTAGCGGGATGACAACTTTGCCGGTCTTGTCAACGAAGCCCCATTTGCCGCTCGCCTCAACGTTCGCCAGCCCTTCGGAAAAGCGTTCGGCACTGTCGTATTCCAGCGGGATGACCACCGTGCCGGTCTTGTCGATGAAACCACTTTTGCCGCCGGCCTGTACGTGAGCCAGCCCTTCCAAAAATGGGTCCGCGGAGTCGTACTGTAGAGCGATGACCACTTTGCCGGTCTTGTCGATGAAGCCCCATTTATCGCCGCGCTTAACTGCAGCCAGCCCTTCGAAGAAGTTCGTTCCACCGTCGAACTGTGGTGGGATGATCATCTTGCCGCTCTTGTCGATATAGCCGTATTTTCGGTCCTTGATGACAAAAAACAGTTTGACTGTTTCGTTGGCCGAAGAATGCAGGCCAGCGGTGCTGGCAGGACTCGTGGCCTGCGGAATCGCCGCGGAGTTGGACACGAAGGTCGAAGCGGCGATGAGAAACACCAGAGCGAATATGGCAAGACATGGTCGCGAGTTCATGGAGGACTCTCCTGTGGCAAATCAAATTTCTATGGAAGCGAAATCGCAGATTGCGGCTAGTGACTGCATTTTACACCTTAAGACAGTCCGTGGTGGGACGCCTTCCGGCCAATTGCGTTGCATAGTAACTGCCGAAGGCTCGCTCCCTTTTGATCCTTGATTGTCACCGCCCGCCATGCTGTCGCAGCAATCGGACTACCTCCTCGTTGTGTCCCGTACTCTTGGCGAAATCCAAGGGCGTCCGGCCTTCGTTGTCCTTGGCGTTGACGTCAGCCTTGTGCGCCAGCAGGAACTGCACCGCGTCCTTTTTGCCAAATGATGCCACTTCATGCAAAGGAGTCCCGCCGTCCTTCTCTCTGGTATTGACGTCTGCGCCGTGCGCCAGCAGCAGTTCCCCCACGTCAAAGTGTTCGCGGACCATAGCCAGAACGAAGGCCGTTTGCGCATGGTTGTCCCGGGCCTCGACTTCTGCTTTGTGCGCCAGGAGCACTTGCGCGATCTCCACATTCCCCTGTGCGGCCGCGAAATGGAGGGGTGTCCGGATCGAGTTGTCTTTGGCGTTGACGTCCGCCCTGTTGGCCAAGAGGAACTCTGCTATCTTCGGGGTCCCAAGACCGGCCGCTACAAACAAGGGAGTTTCCCCGAGATTGCCCCTTGCTTCCATGTCAGCATGGTGGGCCAACAGCAGTTCCGCAGCGAGTTGATTGGACGTTGATGCGGCGTAATGCAGAGGGGTCCAGCCGTTGTTCTCCTTGGCGTTCACGTCGGCGTGGTTGGCCAGGATAAACTCGATGAGTTCTTTGCTTGCACCTGCCATCACTGCTAAATGCAGCGGTGTGCAATCGTCCTTCGAACCCTTACTGCCGACTAGACTTGGATTTTCCTTGAGCAGCGCCTGCACTTCTTGCAACTCACCTGCCTCGAAGGCTTGAAAAATATCCATATGCCCCCTGCTCGGCGACGGGGCAACTGCGGGTTGCGGGGGCAACGCAGCGGCTTCCTGAACCTCAGTCTGCACAGTGCTATGCGGCTGGCTGCGTTCCGCTTGGCGCAGCAACGCCACTATTTCCTTCTGTTGCGGAGTCTTGATCTTGACCTTGGAGCTGGTCATGAAGGCCAGGGGTGTCACGCCTTTCAAGTCTTTGGCATTTGCATCGGCTCCGTGAGCCAGGAACAATTGCACAATTTGCGGTCGTCCCCCTATGGCCGCGTAGTGCAGCGGCGTTCGGCCATGGGCATCCCTGACATTGACGTCCGCCCCATGCGTTAGCAGGAGCTCCACCATTGTCGGGGTACCAATTAAGGCCGTCGAAAGCAAGATTGGCTCTCCATGATTGGTCTTGGCATTGACATCGGCGTGGTGGTCCAAAAGCAGTTGCACCATGGACTCAGCGCCGATGGAGGCAGCAAAGCACAGGGGCGTGCAGCCGTAGTTGTTCCTGGCATTAATATCAGCGTTGCTGGCCAGGAGAAACTCGACGAGGTTCTTGCCCGCTTTTGCCGCCACCGCCGTGTGCAACGGAGTGTCACCGTCCGCGTCTTTGCTGGAAATTAATTCGGGATGAGCTTTGAGCAGCTCCTGGACGCGATTCAAGTCTCCCGCGTTGGCGGCTTCATTTATACTCGCTCCACCTCCGCCACCCGCCGACTTTACGATAGCGTGGGTCGGGTCGGAATTTTCGTCAATATTTCCCGCGAGAATGACTTGCCCTTCGGCGAGGACGGCGTCGCTTATCGTTTTCTTGTCCAGTGTGTCCGGAATCTTGGCCGCCGGCACAATGAAGGTGATGGCTTTCTCGACCGTCTGATCTTTGACGACGGTATTCTCGTTCCAGACCTGGACCGTGTGCATTTGTAGGGTGTTGTAGTGATACTTGCCGTCATACCCCAACCTCGCGCCAGAATCAACGTACTGTTGGTTTTGCATTGATGAGACGCGTTCGGTTTCCAGAACCGCCTCCGTCGTGGAGTAAAAGCCACTCACGGTAATCACCTTCAGGTCTGGAAATTTGGCGGCGACGCGATGGAACCGAGCCACGACCTCAGCCAGGCCGCTATCCAAAGCGGCCTGCCCCATCTTCTGATGACGTTCCTGCGAATTCGAGTTATGACTCGCCAATCGGAAAGCCGGTCCCCCAAAGGAGCGATCCAGTCTGAGAGCCACGTTGAGGTTTGGCGCCCCCGTTTCCTCGTCTTTGGTGAGGTGGATGAAATACAGGTCGAACGGGGCGCAGCGAAATGCCTCCTGCTCGAAAAGAAGTGTCTTCCCAAACTCAGTTCGCAGTGCGTCGTTCAATTTTACGAGTTCAGGCGGTGCATCGCTCGCCAGAAGAAATGAAGTCTCGTAATTCTTCGGGTCCAGTGTGGCTTCAAGTTCCTTGTCGGTGGATTTGACGTCGAGGACCTTGGGGGCGTAACCGAACCTCCGCAATTTGATTCTCTGGACATCCATATCACCGTGGAACGTCAGATCGACCGTGCCCGGTGTCACAGTATTCATGCAGGTGAAGTCTCTTCCGTCCTTCTTCCAGATCGTTGCACCGGGAGGATTGGACTTAACCGCAACCGCATGCGACTGTGTCGCTGTGCTCTGCCCGCCAGCCTTGGCAAGGCCGAAAAAGCCGAGCAGGCAAACGCAGAGTGTTATAAGGGCAAGCCGCACCGCACCAGCAGTCCGTCTCTTTCGATCATCAAGCACACGCATAAAGCCTCCGCGCCGATGTCACCTTCAGTGATACGTGGACAACACTTTCTGCAGCTCCTTAAGAAAGTCTTCCGAGTCTTGCGCCAATCCAGAGCCGAAAAGCTTTGACCCCTTCAACTTCGGAATGACCGTTACTCGTGTCTCAGGTTTTGTGTTGAGGGTTTCGACGTGAATGTAGAAATCTACCTTCCTGTTGCTACTAGTTGCGGTGACCGTCCCTTTGTCTTTGTCTTTGTCCGTAACAAAATAGCCCTTCCGCTCGACGGTCTCCTGAATGGCCTGGAAAACTTCGTCGTAGGTGTGCTGGTAGACCTGCGTGAACTCCTTGTCCTTGTTGGGCGCGGCTGAAGCCGAAGGTGCGCCGTACACTCCGAAGATCAAAATGCCAAGTATCAAGGCCACCGCGATGACCCCAGCGCGTTTTGCCCAACAAAAAGATTCGTGCTCATTTTGAAGCATGTCGATGTTCTCCTTTGTGACTTGCGTGGCCAGTCCTTGCACGTGCCGGCAAAGGCTTCTGCCCAAACCCGCCATCAGTGATACGTGGCCAACACTTTCTGAAGTTCATTGAAAAAATCAGGGACGAAGTTGCGAGCTATTCTTCCTTCTAGTGGAGGGGCTTTGATCTTTAGCACGAGGGTGACTCGAACTTCAGGCTTGGCGCTGATGGTTTCGATGTGGGCTAGCACATTCACCTTCGCGAAACTGCCATTGCTCATTCGATAATCGCCATTACCGTCGACCGTCCCCTTGTCCTTATCCTTGTCCGTGACGGTTAGGCTCAGCCGTTCGAGCGCTTCCTGGGAAGCCTGGAAAACCTCATCGTACGTGTGCGTGTAAATCCGGGTGAGTTGCTCGTCTTTCTCCTTTCCGGGCGCGCCACTGGCCGAAGAGCTGCCGTACCCACCGAAAATCAAAACGCCCAGCACCAAGAAAATTGCAGCGAACACAGTGCGTTTTGCCGAGCAAAAGAATTCGTGCTTAAGTTGAAGCATTTGAATGTTCTCCCTTCAAACCGACGCCGCAAATATTCGGACTTGCCTGCAACCACCCGTAACAGATGCCGCCCTCAGTGATACGTGGCCAATACTTTTTGCACCTCAATCGGAAATTTATCTACGAAGGTCTGTTCCGTTACCCTGGCGGCAAGGCCCGTCGCCTTGCAGTTGGTTGTAAGCCGTGTTTCAGGTTTGGTACTGACTGCTTCGATGTGAATCTCGAAGGTGATCGGCGCTCCTCCTCCAGGGAAGAGGTATTTACCCTTACCGCTAATCGTCCCCTTGTCTTTGTCCTTCGCAGCCACAAACACTCCCATCCGCTCAATGGCGTCGAGAGAGGCCTGAAAGACTTCGTCGTAGGTGTGCTCGTAAACCTGGGTGGCCTCCCTGTTGGGCACGGCTGGCCGCGCTCCGCCGGGTTTGGGCGAGGAAACCGCGTACCCGCCAAAAATTAAAACGCCCAGCACAAGGACAAGTGCAGTGACCCCAGCGCGCTTTGCATACCTGGAAGATTCGTGTTTTTCTTGAAGCATCTACATGTTCTCCTTTTTGACTCTCGCGGCCAGTGCTTGAAGGTGCTGGCAAAGGCCTCTGGCCGCACCCTCCATCAGTGATACGTGGACAACACTTGTTGTACCTGGCCGACAAACTCGTATCCGAACTGATCCTCTTCGCGCCCCATACCAGCCCCTCCGTGCTTCTTGAAGTTGATGGTTAGTCGTGTCTCTGGCTTAGTGCTGACGGATTCGATGTGAATGTCGAAACTGAAAGTCATCAAATATTGCCACCCCTTTGGCATGTATTTGCCGTTACCGCTGATTGTCCCCTTGTCTTTGTCCTTATCCTCAACAAACAGTCCCATCCGCTCAATCGCCTCCAGAGAGGCCTGAAAAACTTCGTCGTACGTGTGCTGGTAAATTCTTGTTGCTGTCTTGTGCTTGTCGTTGTTGGGCGCCCCCGAAGCCAAAGGTGCGGCGAATCCACAAAGAACCAGGGCGCCCAGCACCAGGGCTACTGCAGTTATCAGTGCGCGTTTTGCGTACCAAAAAGATTCGTGCTCATTTTGAAGCATATGCATGTTCTCCTTTGTGACTTGCGTGCTCGGTGCTCGAAGGTACTTGCGGTTACCCCTGGCCAATGCCGCCATCAGTGATACGTGGACAGCACTTTCTGTAGTTCGCTTGCCATATCTTGTTTGAAGGCGGCCTTCTCACTAGCAAGGACCCACCCCCGTGAGCTGGCGTTGATCGTTACTCGTGTCTCAGGTTTAGTGCTGAGTGTTTCGATGTGAATGTCGAAAGCCCAGTCTCGCGGTAGTTGAACGCCTTTTTGCTGGTGGCTGCCTTTGCCGCCGATGGTCCCTTTGTCCTTGTCCTGGGCCGTTACGAACAGCCCCATCCGCTCGATAGCCTCCAGTGAGGCCTGGAAAACCTCGTCGTAGGTGTGTTGGTAAACCCGGGTGAACTCCTGGTCCTTGTCCTTGCTGGGCGTCCCCGAAGCCGAGGGTGCGCTGTACCCTCCCAAAATCAAAACGGCCAGCACCAGGAGAAGTGCAGTGACCCCAGCGCGCCCCGCCCACCAAGATCTTTCGCATTCGTTCATTCTTCTCATCTCAGCGCCTTCCTTCCCGCTTCTGCCTCGAAAAACCAATGTCTGGACTTCATTTCTTTCAAATTCGTAATTCTTCGTACCACGCTTGCACGCTCTGCACCGCCAACTATTTCCTTTGTGGCTGCTGGACTTTCTTTGCTTGTTGGGCCTGCTTGAATTTCTTCATCTGCTGCTGAAGGTCCTCGCGATCGGGCGCCAGCGCCAGGGCCTTCTGCTCCGTGGCCACGGCGGCGTCAATGCGGCCGTTGATGAAGTAGGCTTCCGCCAGCGTGTCCACGATATTGGCGTCGCTGGGCGCGGCGGCAACGGCGCGATTGGCGTATTCGAGAGCTTTTGCCGGATTGCGCAACGCCGATTTCGTGGTGGCAAAGAACCACGCCGCCTGGTTGAGGACATGAGCATCATTTGGCATTTCGCGCACGTTAGCTTCATTGGCATTGGCGGCGTCCTGCCACATCTCTGCCTTGTCATAACAATACGGCCACAAGGTTCGTGCTTCCTGCAGATGAGCGGGTGGGATTGGCCCCTTGCTGGAATTGCGAATCACCGACTCAAAGGCATCCGCGGCCATCTGAAAGTTCGCGGGTTCACTCCGATAGCCCTGCCCAAGCCAGTAATAGGCCTCGGGATTATCGGGAGCGCGCGCGAGCCAGTCCTGGGCATAGCTGATCGTGGCGTCATGCCGGCCGCGTTCTTCGGAGGTGTATCCGATGATGGCAAGGTACTGGCTGCGCAAATTAGGATTCTTAGTAAAAAGGTCGCTTTTCTCACCCTCGGCCATTTTGCTTGTGGCCAAGTCTGCCGCCGTTTTGCCGTCTTTGTTCTTCAGGCTTGTATCGGCGCCGCACGCAAGAAGCACTTTCACGGAATCGGCGTGAGGCTTCTGAGCGGCCATCATCAAATAGGTTTCGCCGCTCTCACTCTGCCAATTGAGATTGGCGCCATGGAACGCCAACACTCTCAGCGCCTCCGCATTCTCAGCCGCAATCGCCAATTCAGCGGGCGTGTTGCCATCTTTATCGGTTTGATCAACCTTCGCGCCCCGCAGCAGAATTGCTTCCAGGATTCTTGGATCAAGAGATACCGCCATCAAGAGGGGCGTGAGCTTTGCGGAGGTGCCGCTGCCTTGCACGGCCACATTCACATCCGCGCCATTCTCCAGCAGAACCGCGGCCACATCCGTGGCCTTTCCCAGCAGCGCGCGATGCAACGCGGTGTAACCTTCGTCGTCCACCGCATTCACTGGGGCGCCCCATTGCAGCAGTTCTTTGACGTGCTGGACATCGCCCGTCCCGGCCACGTGCGGGAGAATGCTGCTCATGTCCTCCTTGTCCGTCATCTCCAGGTGCCGCCACACAGTTGCCGTGGTCCTAAGACCCGGGCTATAAACCGACACGGTATCCCAATCCGTGCAAGTCCTGGTGTGAACTGTATACCAGACGATATGTCCTTTCCCGTCGCCAGCGCTGACTTGCCTGTCCGGGCCATCTTCCGAACTCAGGCAGCGCCCCCTTTTTGATTTTTTGTATCTCGAGCCAGGGACGTTTTCCGTGTCGATGCGAACCACGTCGCCGCCGCGCCCTGCAGCCTCTCTTAAGAGAACTTCTCCGAGCTGGCCGGACACCTCCATTTCCTTTCCCTTTTTGGCGGGGTAGAAGACGTCTATGGTCCCCAACTCAAAGTAGCCTTTATTCTCGAGGGTCTGCGCATCATCGCGGGTTGCCGTGGCCGCGGCCTGGCGTGGCTGAAAGGTGTGCTTTATGACCGAAGTAAAGTCCACACTCTCGAGCCGCTCGTCCTTGTTCGGCGCCCCCGAGGCCATGGGTGCAAGTGCAAGAAGTGCAAGAGTGACAACAAGATTGCCAAGGGTGGCACCACCCAACGATTGAGATCGTCCGCGCTCGTATCTTCTTCTCATTTCAGCAACCTCCCCATTGGCTTTCACCTCGAAAAACGCAACGTGGGAAGACCGGGACAGTCGAGCCTTCAGGCAAGTAGTAGTTTGAGAACGCGCAGGAATGAATCACGAAGGGGACAGCGTGGAGCCTGTGCTCACCGGGAAGCATCCAATTGCATCGGTGTTTCGGAACAGGAGACCTGGTAGCGGGGCTTTTCCAAGCAGGGGCACGCACGAGCAACAAGCGCAGCCCGGGGTCCCGTGCAACTGGAGTCAACACAACCATGCTTACTCCGGGCCCGGGCAGGTTCCCCCCGGCTCGTCACCGACCTAGCCTAACTACACAAGTACTTTATCCTCTGCGTTCAAGAAGAGCGCCGTGACGGCCATCACGTCCGCCAGTGACGACATCTACACTCGCCCTCAGCATCTCGGCCGAATACCGCGCAACCTCACGACTCCGTATCACCTTCACTTCTTGGCCAGACCGAGGGGCGTTACCGGACCATCACCAAAGCAGATTGCCAATGTGGAAGGGGCGCCGAAAATCATCCATTCTATCGGGCCGGAAAGAGAGACAATTCAAGCAGGTCTGTCCCTGAGCACGGACACTAAAGGCTCAGCGGGGGTGGAGAAACGCCATGGGAAATGACGGCGTTTTGGGGTCTGGATCTCGCGATTTGAACTCAATGCCGAGCGAATGCGACGCAGAGAGGCACCCGGTGTTTGAGATTGTGCCAGGAAAATCAATCGGACCATTTCATCTTGGAATGACAAGAGCGCAAATTGAAACGATAAGTCACCAAATCGGTGTTCCGTCAGATGTTGGCGCGATGCACCACGGCATGTACGTATCCTTCGATCGACACGACCGCGCTGTAAAGATCGAAGTTCCTGCTGACTTTGGACTCTTCCGTCTGGCGATGGCGGGCGAAGAGCTCAAGTCTTTTTACAATGACTATGTTCGAAGCCTTCTCGCAAGAATCGTTTCGCTCCCAAGCGACTGGACGAACCCCGTCGGTATCACCGTTTATCATTGGGAAGCGCGCGATCCTGATGTCTTCTCGTTCATGGTCTACTTGCCGGGGTGGGGTTGCAATCGGGATTTGAGGATTTTATGGAAAGGTGAGTTTCTAAAGCGTCCGTCACACCAGCTTGCCGCGCAGATTCAGCAATGGATCGACGATGGCCGGACCACGCATAGGAACGACTCGGACCGGAACCCATTCTGTGATCAATGCTCGGATGCAGGCGCTCTTCTGTTGCTGGACAATGGAGCCGAGTTCTGGGGGATCAAAGCTAACGCAGAAGTCGTCATGGGAAACCACAACAGAACGGCAATCGAAACGGAAACAGATGTTTTCTATATTTACGCAGTTGTCGATCAAGGAGCGCGCAAGTATCCGGCGCTTAGGGAATTATTGCCGTCGAAGCCGCCTGCGGATCTCGAGCAGTGTCCGGAATGTCTTGGGTCCGGTTTTCGAGAAATGGGAAGCAAGCCACAGTTATGCAACTGTTACGGCCTCGGCTGGCGAGTCTGAGAGTTGAGATGGTTGGGCGCTAACGTTCGTGTTGCAGTTGATAGCCTGACTTTGCTCTCCAGTGCCGTCAGTGCCGACTCGGTAACAAAGCCCGCATCTTGCATCGCCATGACATGCCTCAGCTCCCGTTGACCTCGTTAGCAAAAGCACGACGCGATGAATTGTCAACCTTGCTGAGTTTGCAAACCATTGATTCTAGGCTCATGAAAGTCTGCTTTCGGCACACTGCTTGGAGGCTCGGATCGTTCGGCGAATCTTCCAGTGACAAGTGGGTCGTCCGCCACATTCCGGGGCAGCGGATCATCTCCGAAGAACTGTGGAACGCAGTGCAAGCGCGCATCGAAACAGGCAAGCTGCTCTACGGTGAGATTGGGAGAAAGGGAGGGATGCAGGGCCGGTCGGTCAGCTCGCCTTATCTGTTCTCCGGGCTGTTGAAGTGCAGCGAGTGCGGCGCGAATATCAGCATTGTTTCCGGGCGCTGGCGTGGGCGCAGCGATGTCGTGTATGGCTGCCCGCAATATACCTTCCGTGGCACAAGCGTCTGCACGAACAGTGTGCGCGTTTTTCGCAAGACACTTGAAGAAAAATTGCTCACCGCGCTACAAGAGCAGGTAAGCCGGCAGGAAGCTGTTGAATACGTTCTCGGCAATTTCGAGGCCGAATTTCTAAAGGCGTTGGACAACTTGGGCGGGGAACTGGAGCAACTGCGACCCCGCAAAGAAGAACTGGCGCTCGAGATCGTGAACCTCACCAATTTTGTGGCTCAAGGAGACGGTTCACCAGGATTGAGAGCGGCACTTGTGGACCGTGAACGCCAAATCAGCGAGCTCACCGCGAGGCTCCTCGAAGCCCACCCGGATTCTCTTCGCGCCAAACTTCGCAACATTCGGGGTTTTGTCACGGCACGGATGCGAAATCTTCGGACCATCATGAACTACGATATTGCCCACGTGCGTGCGGAACTTGCAAAGCATATCGAGAAAATCACGCTAACCCCTAGTGGGGAATGCTACATAGCGTCAGGCACTTGGAATTTCGTTGGGCGTAGCAGTATCGATGGTGCCGGGGGCCAGAATCGAACTGGCTACGCCCGCCTTTTCAGGGCGGCGCTCTACCAGTGAGCTACCCCGGCACGCTTGCATTCCATTTTAGAGACGCCCTCCCACCGTGTCAATTCACCTTCGCCCCATCCTCGCAATAGACCTCTTCCTCCGCCCCACCCGCAATCCCTCTTTCCTTTACTCTCCCGTCACCTCTCCCGCCATTCCACTTTGCTCCCCGCCTCCACTTATGTTCGACTGATCTGTCATGACCACCACACATCCGAAACCCTCCGACCTCATTCCCGAACTCAACTCTCTCGCCGTCACAGCCCTTTCCGCAGAGGCCCTGATGAAGGACATCGTCACCCTCCTTCACGGCAAGCTCACCAAATACAATTGGGTCGGCTTCTACATGCTTGGGAAAGACCCCGATCACGCCACACTCATCCTCGGCCCTTTCAAGGGCACCATGACTCCCCACACTCGCATCCCTCTCAATCAAGGCATCTGCGGTGCCGCGGCCAGCACCGGCAAGACCGTCGTCATCGACGACGTCGCCAACGATCCTCGCTATCTCGCCTGTTCCCTCGAAACCAAATCCGAAATCGTCGTCCCCGTCTTTCATCACGGCAAAGTTGCCGGTGAACTCGATATCGACTCCCACTTTCTCGCCGCCTTCGGTCCCGACGATCGCCTGCTCTGCGAACACGCCGCTGCCCTCCTCGGCAAATATCTCGATTCCCATTCCTGATCTTTGAGTACGGTTTTTCCGTCTTACGGTGCTCCACATTGATCTTGAGGGTGCCCCTCGATAAGAGCGAAGGCGTTGTCAAGCCACAAAACTCCCCTGCCGTGTTTTCCACCGCTTGGCTCCCAGAGGTTGGTTGAG
>Ga0209039_10000945_pt1 | contig 28219 bp, 23 predicted proteins | sample BogFormECP12_OM1_FD_188238 | JGI IMG/M metagenome (GOLD analysis project Ga0209039, IMG submission 188238) | Bog forest soil microbial communities from Calvert Island, British Columbia, Canada - ECP12_OM1 (SPAdes) (version 2) | ecosystem: Environmental > Aquatic > Freshwater > Wetlands > Bog ... | reverse complement strand
GGGCCTCGGGCAACTCGGGCGGCGGCGCAGCGGAGACCGCGGGCTTGCGGTCGGGCAGGGGCTGAAATGGCTTGGGCTGAGGGCGAGGCGTGGAAACAGCCAGCGGACTGGCTGTGGCGGGCGCCTTCGCTTCCACGCTCGGCGGATCCGGCAGCACCGGCGGAGGGACCTCCGCGGGCGGGGCCTCGGGCGGGGGCAGGAAGAGGCGGGGATGCGGAGGCGACGCTCGTTCCGCCACCACGTTGGGGAGCGGTAGCGGCTTGGGCAATTCGGCCGGGGGAGCCTCGGTGACGATCGTCTGCGGCGCGCGGGAATCGTCCTTCATCCCGGATACCAGGGCCTGCGGGAATTTGCGTCGCGCGCGCGGGCGCTGTGCCCCGGCCTGGTCCGGCGCCGGGGCCGGTTTGATGTCCGGCAGTTTATCCCGCAGGTTGTACCAGACCAGGCGCTCCTGGTTGGGGCGGATCTCCTGGTCGTAGAGGCCCGGCGGGGCATCGCTGGGCAAACGGGCGGCGGCGGCCGCCAGCCAGAGCAGCAGCGTGCCGTGGATCGAGCCCGACGCGCCGAACGAAAACCAGGTTCGCAGCCGGTCCGGATTCGGGCGCCCCGCGTGGCCCATCGTTCACAATCCCGCGGAACGTCCGCCGCAGCCGTTGGTGGGCGCCACCTCACGCGCATGGGCGATGGCGCGCTGCCGGGGAATGTAGTGCGAGAGGTACTGATTGAGGCGCTGAAGACGGTCGATCTCGGAGTGCCGCACCAGGAGCGAATTCAGAAAATCCAGGTCGGGCAGACACTGCGCCAACTGGAAGCTGAGCTGGGAGTCCGCGAGGTCCGGCTCACCGCGGCCGGCGAGCGAGACGAAGGGCAGGAGGTCGCGGAAGTGAGCGAGCGCGGCGGCGCGCAGTTCCGGCGGGACGGGCGAGAGATCGTCGTCGTCGAAGAACGCCGGCTCGCCTTGCAGGTAACTCTTCTCTTCATTTAGGGAAAGGATTTCGAAGCGGCGCCGGCCGCGCGCCAGGATGTCGAGGCGGCCGTCGGGATAAGCGTGGAGCACCCGTTCCACCACCACCGTGCAGCCGACGCTGGCGATGCCCTCTTCCTTGGCCAGCACGACACCGAATTCGGACTTGTCGCGGATGGCTTCCCCAACCATGGTTTTGTAGCGTTCCTCGAAGATGTGCAGCGGCAGGCCGGTCCGCGGAAAGACCACCACCTGCAGCGGGAACAGGGGGATGAACCGCGAAGGCATGGTAACATTATGACCGATTCCCCGCCATGCGGATCGACGGAAAAGTGACGCTTATTACAGGAGCATCCGAAGGCTTGGGCGCGGCCTGCGCGGGCGAGTTCACGCGCGCGGGCGCGCTGCTTTCGCTGGCGGCGCGTTCGGAGGAAGGACTGCGGCGCGCGGGAGGGCCGGACGCCTTGATCACGGCCGGGGATCTCACGCTGGAAGAGACGCGCCGCGCCGCGGTGGAGCGGACCATCGAGCGCTTCGGACGCATCGACATCCTCATCAACAACGCCGGGGTGGGAGTCTACCGGCCGTCGTGGAGCACGCCCATGGACGAGGCGCGGCGGATGTGGGAGCTGAATTTCTTCGCCGCGCTGGGAATGGCGCAACTGGCCGTCCCGCACATGCGCGAGCGGCGGAGCGGCACGATCGTGAATGTGAGCTCGATAGCCGGGAAGTTCACGCTGCCGTGGCTGCCGCTGTACAGCGCGTCGAAGAGCGCGCTGGGCGCGTGGACGGAATCGTTGCGCATGGAGTTGGGGCGGGACGGCATCCACGCCATGCTGGTGTGCCCCGGATACGTGAAGACGGAGTTTCACCGGCACGCGATGGGGGGAAAGCCGCCGGGCAAGGTGGCCGCGGGGAAGCGCTTCGCCGTCTCGGCGGAGGATTGCGCGCGGGCGATCCGCCGCGGGGTGGAGCGGGGCGCGCGCACGGTGATGGAGCCGCGCTCCGGATGGCTGCTGGTGGCGGCGGGGCGCCTGTTCCCCGGACTGGTGGAGACGGCGCTGGCGGAGCGTGCGGGTTAGGGCATGAATCTGCGTCTCAAGCGAACGCCGGGAATCTACCTGGTGGGCTTCATGGGATCGGGAAAGTCCACCGTCGGCCGCGAACTGGCGCGGCGGATGGGGTGGAGCTTCTTCGATCTCGACGACGAGATTGAGACGGCCGAGGATATGGCGATCTCCGAAATCTTCCGGACGCGGGGAGAGGAGGAGTTCCGGCGCATCGAATCGGCCATGTTGCGGCGGCACGTGGGCTGGATCGAGCAAGGGCGGCCGGCGGTAGTGGCGCTGGGAGGCGGCGCATTCGTGGCGGAAGCCAACCGCCAACTGCTGCTCGAGAACGGCGTGGCGGTGTGGCTGGACTGCCCGTGGGAGACGGTGGAGCGGCGCGTGAGCCAGGCTTCGCATCGCCCGCTGGCGCGCGATGCGGAGAAGTTCCGCAGGCTGTTCGACGACCGCCGCGCGATCTATGCCCTGGCGGACGTGCACGTCCCGGTGGAGAGCGACGACCCGGCCGCGGCGGTGGAGGCGATTTTGCGGCACCCGGTTTTCGAGAAATGAGCAACCTTCTTTTACGCAGGCAGGCCGCGCGGATTTTCCGGGCGGCGCTAAGAGCCGCGGACCCGGCGGGCGCCGTCGCGCGCTACTTGAAGCGCCGGGATTACACGCGATACCGCAACGTTTACGTGATCGGCGCGGGCAAGGCGGGAGCCACCATGGCGCAAGCCGCCGAGCGCGCGCTGGGCCGGTCGATCGCGGCGGGCCTGGTGAACGTCAAGGACGGGCACACGGCGCGGCTGCGGCGCATTGAATTGAACGAGTGCGGCCACCCGGTGCCGGACGAGCGCGGAGCGGCGGGCGCGCGGCGCATCGCGGAGATGGCGGCGGCGGCGGGGAAGGGCGACCTGGTGCTGTGCCTGATTTCGGGGGGCGCGTCGGCGCTGATGCCGCTTCCGGCCGCGCCCATCACGCTCGAAGAGAAGCAGGCGGTGACGCGCCTGCTGCTGGCCTCGGGCGCGGACATCCACGAGATCAACACTGTGCGCAAACACATCTCCGGGATCAAGGGCGGACAACTGGCGCGGCTGGCGGCGCCGGCGGCGGTGGAGGCGCTGCTGCTGAGCGACGTGATCGGCGACGATATCGGCGTCATCGGCAGCGGGCCGGCGGCGCCGGACGCTTCGACCTTCGGCGAGGCGGCGGAAATTTTGCGGCGATACGGCATCTCCGAGCGCGTGCCGCGGGCGGTGCGGGAGCGCATCGAGCGGGGCGAGCGCGGCGAGATCGCGGAGACGCCCAAGCCGGGGGATGCGCTCTTCGCGCGCGTGCGCAACACGGTGGTGGGCGGCAACCGGCTGGCGCTGGAGGCGGCGCGGCTGGAAGCCCGGCGGCTGGGCTTCCACACGCTGGTGCTGGCGAGCGCGGTGCAAGGCGAGACCCGCGAGGTGGCGCGCATGCACGCGGCCATGGCGCGCGAGGTGGCGGATTCGGGGCAGCCGGTGAAGCCGCCGGCGTGCCTGATCACGGGCGGCGAAACCACGGTGACGATTCGCGGCGGCGGCCTGGGCGGGCGCAACCAGGAGTTCGTGCTGGCGGCGGCGCTGGATATCGCGGGAATGGCGCTGACGGTGGTCTTCAGCGCGGGCACCGACGGCACCGACGGCCCCACGGACGCGGCCGGGGCGGTGGCCGATGGCGAAACGCTGCGGCGCAATCCCGAGGCGCGGCGGTACCTGGACGGCAACGATTCCTACCACTACTTCGAAGGACTGGGCGATTTGGTGAAGACGGGTCCGACGGGGACGAACGTGATGGACGTGCGTATCCTACTTATAGGGGCCTGACGGGGCGCGGGAGCCGACCGGCAATCACCGCGGCGAGAACCAGCAGGGCGGCGCCGGCCAACGGCCAGGATGCGGGTTCGGGCGTCACATCCACCGTGACGCTGGAAATGTCCGCGGTGGCGGTGGAGCTATTCTTGCCGCCGGGGTCCGTGATGCCGATCCACAATGCCGCGGCAGTAGTGGGGTACTTGGCCTGAAGAGCGGCGAGGGTTGCGCCGGTGTCGGGACCCGCGAAGTACTCATACGCCGACGTCCCGCCGACAGAGGTGGTGTTTCCGAAGCTGCCGTAGCTATCGCCGTTCAATCCTTGCAAGAGGTCGCCCGAGAACGCGAAGAACTGCCCATCGCCGCCGCTGTCAAGCCAGAGGTTGACGGTGATCGCACCGGGATTGTCGGTGGCGACGGTCACACTTCCCAGTTGCCAGAGCGGCAGTTCGCCGTTGAAAAACAGAACGATTCCGGCATCGGAGTAGAAGGACGCGTCGCCAGTCGCCGAGAGAGCAAAACTGGAGCCCGATATGATCGCCGACGCATCCGTCATGGTGATTCCGGAGCCGCTCACGTAGAAGCCGCCATCGCTCACGGCGAAGTCCACACCGGGACTGGCGGTTGTAAACACAACCAGGTCGGCCTTGGCCGGGGTTTCCAACAGGAACAGGACAAACCCCGCAAGCGCCAGGGATCGGAGTTTCATACCTAAGGGTGCGCCCATAAATATATTTGTAGCAAGTACTGGCTTGTTCTTGGTACTGCCCATACCCGCGAAAGGGATGGGGCCGGGCGGCGGCCGGCACCTCACACTGGCGCTCAAGGCGGCCAGAATGCCCGCCGGCTGCCGCTGGCGCCCCGGAATCCGCGGTAGACACAGCCGGTTTCCATTTGGTACACTACTTGCAGTCCCTTTTGAAAGTGCTCAGTGGGAGGTTCGTTTGCTTTTTTGACGGACCGCTTGCACCAATGAGGAAACATGCCGCAGAAACCAGGAAAACAATATCAGGCCGCGCGGAAGCAGGTTGAAGCTCGCGAGTATTCACTCGAAGAGGCGATTCCGCTGATCAAGAAAATCAAATTTGCGAAGTTCGACGAGACGGTGGAAGTTCACATGCGTCTGGGCGTCGACCCCAAGCACGCGGACCAGATGGTGCGCGGCACGGTGGTCATGCCGAACGGGCTGGGCAAATCCAAGAAGGTGCTGGTCATCGCCAGCGGCGACAAGCAGCGCGAGGCCACCGAGGCGGGCGCGGACATCGTGGGCGGCGAGGACATGGTGAACAAGATTCAGTCCGAAAGCTGGACGGACTTCGACGCGGTGATCGCCACGCCCGACATGATGCGCTCGGTGGGCAAACTCGGCAAGGTGCTCGGTCCGCGCGGTCTCATGCCCAACCCCAAGACGGGCACGGTGACGGTGGACGTAGCCAAGGCGATCAAGGAAATCAAGGCCGGCAAAGTGGAGTTCCGCGTCGACAAGACGGGCATCATCCATGCGCCGGTGGGCAAGGTCAGTTTTGCGGCCGCGGCGCTGGTGGAGAATGCCGCCAGCCTGATTTCGGCGGTGATCAAGGCGAAGCCGGCCGTGGCCAAGGGGAAATATGTCAGGAACGCCACCATTTGCTCCACCATGGGGCCCGGCGTGGCGGTCGACACGGCGCCGTTCAGCGCGAAAGCTGCGGCAGTCTAGAACCGACGGGTGCTTCCATGAAAAAGAAGGCAGACAAGAAGAGAGATATCGATTCTCTGCACGGCGACCTGGAGAAAGTGCAGAACCTGTTCGTCACGGGTTACGAGAAGTTGCGGGTGAGCCAGGACTTCGAACTGCGCAAAGTGGTGCGCGGCGCGGGCGCGAAATACCGGGTGGTGAAGAACAACCTGGCGGACGTGGCCAGCGAAGGCACGCCTTCCGAGCAGGTGCTCAAGGGGCTGCGCGGGATGACCTCGCTGGCCTACACCACCAACGATCCGGTGGCCCTGGCCAAGGCGCTGACGGCGTATGCGCGGACCAACCCGACGTTCACGTTCAAGGCGGGACTGGTGGAGGGCCGGGCGATCGACGTCAAGTCGATCCAGGACCTGGCGACGCTGCCGTCGAAGGAAGAGATTCTATCCAAGCTGCTGTACCTGATCAACGCTCCGGCGCAGCGGTTGCTGGGGACGATCAATGCGGTGGGCCGCAACCTGGCGGTGGTGGTGGACCAGGGAGTGAAGGAAAACAAGTTCGGAGCATAGCGATTCTGGCGGATTGGGGGCCCGTGGCAGTCTGTCCCGAATCCAGTCGATTTTACCGATTATCGAAGGAGTTTGAAGAGAAATGGCGGATATCAACGCAATTGCGGATCAGATTCAAGGGCTGACGCTGCTGGAGGCCTCTCAGCTCGTCAAGATGCTGGAGGAGAAGCTCGGCGTGTCGGCGGCGGCTGCGGCCCCGGTGGCGGTGGCCGGTGCGGGCGCCGGCGCAGCGGCGGCTCCGGCGGCGGAGGAGAAAACCGAGTTCACCGTGGTTCTCCTGGCGGCGGGCGCCAACAAGATCAACGTGATCAAGGCGGTTCGCGAGGTGACCAGCCTGGGCCTGAAAGAAGCCAAGGATCTGGTGGATGGCGCTCCCAAGCCGGTGAAGGAAGGCGTGAGCAAGGAAGAAGCCGAGACCATCAAGAAGAAGTTCGTCGACGCGGGCGCCAGCGTCGAAGTGAAGTAGCCACTGGAAAGCGTAGGGTGGGGTCTCGGGGCGGATCTCCGCCGGGCCTCGCCCGACGTGTGTTTTTTTAGGGTTTGACGCGGGGCCTAAGTCCTGGTAGCATTAGTAGTTGGGCTTTGGATTCAGCCGGATTCGATCCCAATTGGTGACTGTGATTCCTAAATCCTGGTACTTCAATTGCAGGCCGGGCGGAACTGCACAGAGGGGAGCTTTGTGCATTTCCATGCCAGTGGCGACGGTACAGGGTTGGAGTCCCCGTAGTTCCTCCAGGCCGGTCTTCATTCCCGGTAGTTCCCCGGCGCCCGATCTATTCCCGCCCCGGTTTCATCTCTCGGCGCATCGTCGATTCCCCAACACGGGCGCGCCGTTGGCTTTGTGCTGTTGAGCGCAGTTTCTGCGTTGGCTGGTCTGCCGTCAGGAGTTATAACGAATGGATAAGCAATTAAACGCCGCCGCACGTGAGCGAGTGGATTTCTCCAAGATCAAAACTTCCATTCCGATTCCCAACCTGATCGAAGTGCAAAGGAAATCCTACGAGCGTTTCCTGCAGATGGACCTTCTGCCGAACGAGCGCGAAGACATCGGCTTGCAGACGGTATTCAACTCGGTGTTTCCCATCTCGGATTTTCGCGGGGTGAGCGAACTGGAGTTCGTGGACTACTCGATCGGCAACTGGGAGTGCAAGTGCGGCAACCTCAAGGGACTGCACCACCTGCGGAGCACCTGCCGCAGTTGCGGCGCCACCATCCGCACCGATCCCTTCCACGCCGGCGACGTGCTGTGCAATCACTGCGGCACCTTCAACAAGAACGTGGTGACGTTCTGCAACAAGTGCGGCGACCCGGTGGGCCTGCAACTGAAATACGACATGCAGGAGTGCCAGGAGCGCGGCATGACGTATGCCGCTCCGTTGAAGGTCACCATCCGCCTGACGGTTTATTCCAAGGACCCCGAGACGCAGAAGAAGAGCGTCCGCGACATCAAGGAGCAGGAGGTTTTCTTCGGCGAAATTCCCTTGATGACCGACAACGGGACGTTCATCATCAACGGCACGGAGCGCGTGATCGTCTCGCAGTTGCACCGGTCGCCGGGCGTCTTCTTCGAGCGCGTGCCGGCGCAGGGTTACTTCCTGGGCAAGATCATTCCATACCGCGGAAGCTGGGTGGAGTTCGAGTACGACAACAAGAACATTCTCTACGTGCGCATCGACCGCAAGCGCAAGTTCTACGGCTCGGTGTTCCTGCGCGCCCTGGGTCTCAAGACCGACGAGCAGATTCTGCGCGCTTTCTACCGCGTCAGCAAGATCTCGATCCGCGACAAGAAGCTGCTGTGGAACGTGGACGAAGGGCTGGTGGGGCTGAAACTGTCGTACGCCATTACGGGCAAGGGCGGCGAAACGGTGGTGGGGCAGGGGAAGAAGATCACCTCCTCGGTGTTCAAGGAGATTCAGAAGGCCAGGATCCAGCAGGCCGAAGTGGCCGCCAACGACATGGAAGGCGCCTACGTGGTGGCCGACGTGGTGGACATGTCCACCGGCGAAGTGCTGGTGGACGCCAACAGCGAGCTGACGCCGGTGGCGCTGAGCAAGCTGATGGAAGCCGGGATAGCGGAATTCGAGATCTACTTCCCGGAACGCGACGACGTGGGCACGGTGGTTTCGGCCACCATCCGCAAGGACGCGGTGAAGACGCAGAACGAAGCGCTCATCGAAATCTACCGCAAGCTGCGCCCCGGCGATCCGCCCACCCTCGACACGGCCACGCAACTGTTCCAGGGCATGTTCTTCGACGCGCGCAAGTACGACTTCTCGCGCGTGGGCCGCATGAAGTTCAACATCAAGCTGCACGAACACGCCGACGCCACCTCCCTCGACAAGCGCACGCTCGACAGCGAGGACTTCAAGGCCACCATCAAGTACCTGTTGAAGCTGCGCAAGGGCATCGGGCAGGTAGACGACATCGATCACCTGGGCAACCGCCGCGTGCGCGCGGTGGGCGAGCTGCTCGAGAACCAGTTCCGCATCGGCCTGGTGCGCATGGAGCGGGCCATCAAGGAGAAGATGTCGGTGTACCAGGAGATGTCGACGGCCATGCCGCACGACCTGGTGAACGCCAAGCCGGTGATGGCGGCGATCCGCGAGTTCTTCGGGTCGAGCCAGCTTTCGCAGTTCATGGACCAGACCAACCCGCTGTCGGAGATCACCCACAAGCGGCGTCTGTCGGCCCTGGGACCGGGCGGATTGAGCCGCGAGCGCGCGGGATTCGAGGTGCGCGACGTGCACCCCACGCACTACGGCCGCATCTGCCCCATCGAAACGCCGGAAGGCCCCAACATCGGACTGATTTCGTCGCTGTCGTGTTTCGCGCGCATCAACGAATACGGGTTCATCGAGAGCCCCTACCGGAAAGTCATCAAAGGGGTGGTGATCGACGAAGTCAAGATTCTCAACCCCGGCGACGCGGATTTCAAGGTCGGGGACATCGTGCCGCGCTCTCATGCCGAGGATGCCAACCGCAAGCTCAGTTCCAAGAAGCAGCCGGCGGAGTTCGAAGCTCACTGCGAGTACCTCTCGGCATGGGAGGAAGACAAGTGGGTGGTGGCGCAGGCCAACGTGGGGCTGGACGAAAAGGGGCGCATCGTTCCGGATCTCTCCAACGCCCGCCAGGCCGGCAACTTCGTGCTCAAGCCGCGGGAGGAGATCGAGTACATCGACGTCAGCCCGAAGCAGCTCGTCAGCGTGGCCGCGAGCCTGATTCCGTTCCTCGAGAACGACGACGCCAACCGCGCGCTGATGGGATCGAACATGCAACGCCAGGCGGTGCCGCTGCTGCGCGCCGACGCCCCTTACGTGGGCACCGGCATGGAGCACGTGACGGCGCGCGATTCGGGCGCGGTGGTGCTGTGCAAGCGCCCCGGCGTGGTGGATTCGGTGGATTCCGAACGCATCATCGTGCGCGTGGAAGGCGCCACGCACGAGGGCCAGCTCTCGCGCGAAGTGGGCGCGGACATCTACCAGCTCACCAAGTTCAAGCGCAGCAACCAGAACACCTGCATCAACCAGAAGCCCATCGTGAATGTGGGCCAGAGGGTGCCCAAGGGCGCGGTGCTGGCCGACGGCCCGTGCACCGACGAAGGCGAACTGGCCCTCGGCCGCAACGTGCTGGTGGCCTTTATGCCGTGGCGCGGGTACAACTTCGAAGACGCCATCCTGGTGAGCGAGAAGCTGGTCAAGGAAGACTACTACACCTCGATTCACATCGAGGAATTCGAAATCGAGGCGCGCGACACCAAGCTCGGGCCGGAAGAAATCACGCGCGACATCCCCAACATCGCCGATTCGTTCCTGCGCAACCTGGACGAGAGCGGCATCATCCGCATCGGGGCCACGGTGAAGCCGGGCGACATCCTGGTGGGCAAGGTGACTCCCAAGGGCGAGACGCAGCTCACTCCCGAAGAGAAACTGCTGCGCGCCATTTTCGGCGAGAAGGCGGGCGACGTGAAGGACGCCTCGCTGTACTGCCCGCCGGGCATCGAAGGCACCATCGTCGACTGCAAGATTTTCTCGCGCAAGGGACAGGAGAAGGACGAGCGGTCCAAAGCCATCGAGGAAACGCAGATTCAGCGCCTGCAGCGCAACCTGCAGGACGAAATCCGCATCCTGACCGACGAGCGCGCCAAGCGGTTGAGCGGGCTTTTGGAGGGCCGGAAGCTGCTGGCCGACCTGCACGACGAAAAGACCAACAAGCGCCTGCTCTCCAAGGACACGGAACTGACGCGCGAGCTGATCGAGAAGATGAAATCGCGCGATCTGAAGCGCATGCGCCTGGCCAACAAGGATCCGCGGCTGAACGAGCAGATCGACGAAATCGAGGAGATGACCTCGCGCCAGATCGCGGTGCTCGAGAAGATCACCGACGAGAAGACCGGCAAGTTGCGCAAGGGCGACGAACTGCCCCCGGGCGTCATCAAGCTGGTCAAGGTCTACATCGCCATGAAGCGCAAGCTCTCGGTGGGCGACAAGATGGCCGGGCGCCACGGCAACAAGGGCGTGATCGCCCGCATTCTTCCGGATGAGGACATGCCGTACCTGCCCGACGGGACGCCGGTGGAGATCGTGCTCAACCCGCTGGGCGTGCCTTCGCGCATGAACGTGGGGCAGATTCTGGAGACCCACCTGGGATGGGCCGCCAAGGCGCTGGGGGTGCAGTTCGCGACCCCCGTCTTCGACGGCGCCACCGAGCGCGAAATCAAGAAAGCCCTGGCCGACGCGGGACTCCCCAGCTCGGGAAAGACCAAGTTGTTCGACGGCCTGACGGGCACCGAGTTCGAACAGCCGGTGACGGTGGGCTTCATCTACATGATGAAGCTCTCGCACCTGGTGGACGACAAGATCCACGCGCGCAGCATCGGGCCGTACTCGCTGATCACGCAGCAGCCGCTGGGCGGCAAGGCGCAGTTCGGCGGACAGCGTTTCGGAGAGATGGAAGTCTGGGCGCTGGAAGCCTACGGCGCCGCTTACATCCTGCAGGAATTGCTGACGGCGAAATCGGACGACGTCTATGGCCGCGCCAAGATTTACGAGGCCATCGTGAAGGGCGAGGCGGCCATCGAGCCGGGCGTGCCGGAGTCCTTCAATGTGCTGATTCGCGAGTTGCAGTCGCTGTGTCTGGACGTGGAGTTGATGAAGAAGGCGCGGGAAACGCCGGAGCCGGCATTAGCCGCCGATTAACAGATATGGGCCACCGATGAACACCGATAAACGCCGATAGAAGGAAGCTTCTTATCCGTGTTTATCGGTGTTCATCGGTGGCTGATTTGGGTTTTTGGAACTGGAGGCCATTTTGAGATCTTCACCGTACGATCGAGCGAATCTGATCGCAGACTTCGATTCCATCCGCATCTCCCTGGCTTCTCCGGAAAAGATCCGGAGCTGGTCCCACGGCGAAGTCACCAAGCCGGAGACCATCAACTACCGGACCTTCAAACCCGAGCGCGACGGCCTGTTCTGCGCCCGCATCTTCGGCCCCACGCAGGACTGGGAGTGCCTCTGCGGCAAGTACAAGCGCATGAAGCACCGCGGCGTGGTGTGCGATAAGTGCGGCGTGGAGGTCACCCTGGCGCGCGTGCGCCGCGAGCGGTTGGGCCACATCGAACTGGCCAGCCCGTGCTCGCACGTGTGGTTTTTCAAAGGGCTGCCTTCCCGCATCGGCCACCTGCTGGACATCACCCTGCGCGAACTGGAGCGCGTGCTGTACTTCGAAGCTTACGTGGTGGTGGACCCGGGCGATACCGGGGTTCTGAGCGGCAGCGAAGTCATCACCGACGAGCGCAAGCGCCAGCTCGACCAGGAATTTCCGGGCCGGTTCGTCGCCATGATGGGCGCCGAGGGAATCAAGGAACTGCTCAAGAAGGTCGACGTGGAGAAGCTCAGCGAGGACATTCGCGAGCACATGAAGACCGAGCAATCGGTGCAGAAGAAGCTGAAATACGCCAAGCGGCTGCGCGTGGTGGAGTCCTTCCGCAAATCCGGGAACAAGCCCGAGTGGATGATTCTGGACGTGATCCCCGTGATTCCGCCGGAGTTGCGCCCCCTGGTGCCGCTGGACGGCGGGCGTTTCGCCACCTCCGATCTCAACGACCTGTACCGCCGCGTGATCAACCGCAACAACCGGTTGAAGAAGCTGATCGAGCTGCACGCCCCGGACGTGATCGTGCGCAACGAAAAGCGCATGCTGCAGGAAGCCGTCGACGCGCTGTTCGATAACGGCCGCCGCGGCCGCGTGCTGCGCGGCGCCAACAACCGCCCGCTGAAGTCGCTCTCCGACACTCTCAAGGGCAAGCAGGGCCGCTTCCGCCAGAACCTGCTCGGCAAGCGCGTGGACTACTCCGGCCGTTCCGTCATCGTGGTGGGGCCGGACCTGCGCCTGAACCAGTGCGGGCTTCCCAAGAAGATGGCGCTCGAGCTGTTCAAGCCGTTCATCTACCATCGCCTGGAGCAGCGCGGCCATTGCACCACCATCAAGCAGGCCAAGGAACTGGTGGAGCAGCAGGACCCGGTGGTGTGGGACATCCTGGAAGAGGTCATCAAGGACCACCCCATCCTGCTGAACCGCGCGCCCACTCTGCACCGCCTGGGCATCCAGGCCTTCGAGCCGGTGCTGGTGGAAGGCAAGGCCATCAAGATTCATCCGCTGGTTTGCACCGCGTTCAACGCCGATTTCGACGGCGACCAGATGGCGGTGCACATTCCGCTCTCGCCCGAGGCGCAGATTGAAGCCTCCACGCTGATGCTTTCGTCGAACAACATTCTGTCTCCGGCGCACGGCGCGCCCATCGCCATTCCGACGCAGGACATGGTGCTGGGCTGCTACTACCTGACCAAGGCGCGTCCCGGAGCCAAGGGCGAGGGCCGCACCTTCGCTTCCACCGACGACGTTCTGATCGCCCTCGAAATGGGCGAGGTGGGAACCCTCACCCCCATCAAGCTGCGCTACACCGGCCGCGTGATCGACCTGGTGCACGCCTTCGACAACCAGAACATTCTGCACACCGAGCCGATCGAGTTCATCAAGCAGTACATGGAGACCACCGTCGGCCGGGTGATTCTCAACGACAGCCTGCCGCAGGACATGCCGTTCATCAACGGCCTCCTGAAGAAGAAGGGCCTGGGGCAACTGGTGCAGTACTGCTACTTGAAGTTCGGCTTGCAGACTACCGTGCAGATGCTGGACGAGGTGAAGGCGCTGGGCTTCCTGTACGCCACCCGCGCCGGCATCTCCATCGGCATCGACGACATGGTGGTTCCCGGCGAGAAGGCCGGCCTGGTGGCCGAGGCCGACAAGGAAGTGGTGGCCGTCGAGAATCAGTATCAGGACGGCGCCATCACCCACGGCGAGCGCTACAACAAGATCATCGAGATCTGGTCGAAGGTCACCGAAAAGGTTTCCGATTCGATGTTCCAGGCCATGGAGGACGACGACCGCACCGGCCGCTACCTGAACCCCATCTACATCATGGCCGACTCGGGCGCGCGCGGATCGAAACAGCAGATCCGCCAGTTGTCCGGCATGCGCGGTCTCATGGCCAAGCCCTCGGGCGAGATCATCGAGACCCCCATCACCGCCAACTTCCGCGAAGGTCTCAACGTCCTCGAGTACTTCATCTCCACGCACGGCGCCCGCAAGGGCCTGGCCGATACGGCTCTGAAGACCGCCGATTCCGGCTACCTGACGCGCCGCCTGGTGGACGTGGCGCAGGACGTCATCGTGACCGAAAACGACTGCGGCACCAGCGAAGGCATCTACGTGGAGCCGATCATCGAGAGCGGCGAGATCATCGAGCCGTTGCGCGACCGCATCGTGGGCCGCGTGGCTCTCGAAGACCAGAAGGATTACGAAGGCAACATCATCGTCGGCATCAACAACGAGATTACCGAGGACCTGGCGGCGGCCATTCAGGCGGCCGGCATCGAGCGGGTCAAGATCCGCTCCGTGCTGACCTGCGAATCCAAGCGCGGCGTGTGCGTGGCGTGCTACGGCCGCAACCTGGCCACCGGCCGCCTGGTGGAGCGCGGCGAGGCGGTGGGCGTGATCGCGGCGCAGTCCATCGGCGAACCGGGAACCCAGTTGACCATGCGCACGTTCCACATCGGTGGAACGGCCACCCGTATCAGCGAGCAGTCCACCCAGGACGCCAAGAGCGACGGCTTCGCGCGCTACATCGGCATCCAGACGGTTCGCAGCAAGGCGGGCGAGCTGATCGCCATGAACCGCAACGGCATCATGGCGGTGGTGGACGATAAGGGCCGCGAGAAGGAACGCTACCCGGTGGTTTACGGCGCGCGCATCATGGTGGAGGCCGGCGCCCCGGTGAAGAGCAACCAGATCCTGCTGTCGTGGGACCCGTACACTTTCTCGATCCTCACGGAAGTTTCCGGCGTGGTGCATTTCAAGGACCTGCTGGACGGGCTGACCATGCAGGAGCAGGTGGACGAAGTCACCGGCATGTCGCAGCTCGTGGTGACGGATTCGGCCGAAGAGAAACGGCAGCCCCAGATCATCGTGCGTCCCGAGGGCGCGCAGGGCTCGCGTTCGGAAGCCAAGAAGTACCTCATGCCGACCCACGCTCACCTCATGGTTCACGACGGAGAAGAGGTGCACGCCGGCGACGTGCTGGCCAAGATCCCGCGCGAAACCACCAAGACCAAGGACATCACCGGCGGTCTGCCGCGCGTGGTGGAGCTGTTCGAGGCGCGCAAGCCGCGCGAGACGGCCATCATCGCGGAGATCAACGGAGTGGTGAAGTACGGCGAAGTCACCAAGGGGCAGCGCAAAATCTTCGTGGTGGGGGACGACGGCGAACAGCGCGAGTACTCGCTGCCGCGCGGCGTGCACATCAACGTTCAGGAAGGCGAGCGCGTCAAGGCCGGCGAGCCGCTCATGGACGGGCCGCGCAATCCCCACGACATCCTGGACGTGCTCGGCGAGAAGGAACTGCAGAAGTACCTGGTCAACGAGATCCAGGAGGTCTACCGTCTGCAGGGCGTCAACATCAACGACAAGCACCTGGAAGTGATCTCGCGCCAGATGATGCGCTGGGTGAAGGTGGAGGACATCGGCGATACCGAGTTCCTGCCCGAAGAGGTGGTGGACAAGTTCAAGTTCCGCGCCGAAAACCTCAAGACTTCCGAAGCCGGCGGCCGCCCGGCGCAGGGCAAGGCCATGCTGTTGGGCATCACCAAGGCGTCGCTTTCCACGGATTCGTTCATTTCCGCGGCGTCCTTCCAGGAGACCACGCGCGTGCTCACCGAAGCCGCCATCAACGGCAAGGTGGACTATCTGCGGGGCCTCAAGGAGAACGTCATCATGGGCCGCCTGGTCCCGGCCGGCACCGGCATGGAATACTATCGCCAGGTGAAGATCGCGGGCGAGGACGTGGTGGAGGAGCCGGCGGCCGAGCCGTCGCTCGACGTGGTTCCCGGTTACGACGAGGAGACCCGGCTGCAGTACGCCGGCGGACTTCCCGAGGATTCCGGGGAAGAGTCGCTGGCGGAGTAGGCCGAGCCAGTTTGTTATCCTGAAAGCCGGAGGCTTCCCGCTGGGGGAGCTTCCGGCTTTGGTGTTTAATGCGGACCCACGAAATGGTGAGCGTGCACGAATATCTCGCGACGTGTTACCGGCCGGACTGCGATTACGTCGACGGCGCGGTGATGGAGCGGAATGTGGGCGAATGGGATCACGGAAGAATACAGGCCCTGCTGGCGGGCTTTTTCCTCAAGTGTGAGCGGTGGGCCGGCATTCGCGTGGTAACCGAACAGCGCGTTCAGGTCAAACCAACGCGATTCCGGATACCCGACGTCTGCGTGGTGGCCGGTCCCAAACCTGACGAACAGATTCTGACCAAGCCGCCCTTCATCTGCATCGAGATTCTCTCCCGCGACGATCGCATCTCCGATATGCAGGAGCGCGTGCAGGATTACCTGGAATTCGGCGTCCCGTACGTGTGGCTCCTCGATCCCAAGACGCGCCAGGCCTGGCGGTGCAGCCCCGGAGAAATGCGCCAGGTCCCGGAGCTACGCACCGAGAACCCGGCCATCCTGGTGCCGCTCGACGAGATTTTCGCCTGACGCCCCTCAGTTCACGGACTTTCCGACTGCCGCTGAAGCCGTTCACGAAACACCAGGTGATAGGCAAGAAGCCTCGCACGACAGGGAAGGGAAGAGGCGAGCGCCTGAAGTGGAGCGAAGAGGACGCGCGGACACCCGCGGCAAGCAGGTCTCTGAGCTGAAGAACGCCCGTCCCTTGCGCGGTGGCGCAAGAGATTAAGCCCTCCGGGCGTGGTTCTTCAGAAAGGCAGTTATGACAGCATGTAATCATGACCGCATGTCAGGGAATTGGAGCCGCTCGCTTTTCTAGCAAGGCCTTGCCCTGCATGCACCTTCTAAGGTACACTGTACTAGATAAGGTTCAGGATGGCTGAAGACCCGCAGCCCCAAAAAGCCCCTTTGATCTTCTTCCGCACGCTCGCGGGTAGCGAGCCGGTGCGGGAATGGTTGAAGGAACTGCCGGAAGAGGAGCGCCAAGCGATAGGGAGGGACCTGCTGCGGGCGCAATGGCGGTGGCCGGTGGGGATGCCGCTGTGCCGCCCATTGGGAAGCGGGCTATGGGAAGTACGGACGGACCTGCCGACGAAACGGACGGCGCGCGTTGTACTGTGCTTTCACCGCGAGCATTTGGTCGCGTTGCACGGGTTCATCAAGAAAACGCGGGCCACGCCGGATGAGGATTTAGCAATGGCGCGAAAGCGCCAGAAGGAGTTGGAGCGATGAGCAAGAAGCATATGGGTTCCAGCCTTGATGACTTCCTCAAGGAGGAGGGCATTTTCGAAGAGGCGCAAGCGCAGGCGGTCAAAGAGGTCGTTGCGTGGCAGCTCGCCGAAGCCATGAAGAAGAAAAAAATATCGAAGAACAGAATGGCCACGCTGCTGAAGACAAGCCGCACGCAGGTTGACCGGCTCCTCAATGCGAAGGATGACATCACGCTGTCGAGTCTTCAGCGGGCGGCGGCGATGGTGGGCCGTCGCGTCACAATCGAGCTGGTCTAAAGCGCCTATCCGTGTTCGACTTCACGGATTTTGCCCGGAAAATCCATGATGACCGAAGCGTGCCCGTGGTCTACGAAGAAGAGCCCTTCATCCTGCCTGCGTTTTATGGAGGTGAGCTGCCCCTGGGTGAAGAGGGCAACAGGTCTAAAGCCTTGCTCGCACCCGTATTGATCGGGCCGCCCGATGCTAAAATCGGTCGTTCCCCATGCCACCCAGGCCCGCGCCACGCGCGCAACCCGCCGAAAAGGCGCCGCCGCAGTCTCCGCCCAAACCGCCGCCCCGCTGGCTGCGGCCGCTGATCGCGGCCCTGGCGCTGGTCTACGCCATCGGCCTGTTCTCGCGCCCTTTCAGCGACACGGATTCCTGGTGGCAGCTCAAAACCGGCCAGTACATCGCCACCAATCGCAAGCTGCCCGTGCCCGACCCGTTCTCCTACACCACCGCGCGGAGCGCGCCGGCCTCCCCGGCCGAGGAACGGATTCGCCACTTCAACCTGACGCACGAATGGCTGGCGCAGGTGGGGATGTACGGCGTCTATTCCGTGGCGCGGTTCGGCGGCATCGTGCTGGCGCGCGCCCTCCTGCTGTGCGTCTTTTGCGCGCTCGTCGGGTTCGCCGCCCGCCACAGGGGCGCGGGGTTCTACGGCTCGCTCGCGGCCGCCCTCGCCGCCGCCAGCATCATGCCCTTCCTCGCCGCCGACCGCCCGCAGATCGTCACTTATGTTCTGCTGGCGCTGACCGTGTACCTCCTCGAGACCCGCCGCTTCCTCTGGGCCCTGCCGCCCATCTTCCTGTTCTGGGCGAACGCTCACGGGGGTTTTGTCATCGGTTGGATCGCGGTGGGGGCTTACTGCGCGGAAGCGCTGTTCCTGCGGTGGCGCGGCAGGCCCGTCGCGGATGAGCGCCGGCTGTGGATGGTGGCCGCGGCCTCGGTGGCCATCTCGACCCTGAACCCCAACGGCTGGCGCGTGATCCAGGTGCTGGCCGATTACCGCCGGAGCCCGCTGCAATCCACCCTGACCGAGTGGCAGCGCACCAATTACTGGGAAGTCTCCCCCTTTAACGCGGTGCTCTACGGATCTCTCCTGACGCTGCTCTGGGCGGGCGGGAAGGCGCGGTTCGTGGACTGGCTGCTGTACGGAATGTTTGCCGTGGCCGCGCTGAGCGTGGTCCGCAATATCTTCCTGATCGCGCTGATCGGGCCGGTGATCCTGGCCGTCTACTTGCCCTGGAAGCGCGCGCTGCCGGTGGCTGGGGAGTATGCGGTGGCCTTGCTGCTGGCCGCCGCGGTCGCGTGGAGGTGCATGAGCCCGGTGTCGTTCCAGTTCCGCGCCGACGAATCCGATCTGCCCAAGGGGGCGGCCGGCTTCCTGCTGGCTCACCACGTCACCGCGCCCATGTTCAACACCTACGTGGAAGGCGGCTATCTGATATGGAAGCTCTGGCCGCAGGAACGCGTCTTCACGGATGGCCGCGCGCTCAGCGAGTCGGCGTTCCAGGAGTCCGTGCGCATTGAGGGCAACGCCGATTCGACCGGTGGCAAGAGCGCCGAGCGATTGCTCGCCGATTACGGCATCGAAGTCATCCTGATGAACGGCTTCGAGTATTTCACGGGCAGGGTGTACTACCTGCCCGCCGCGCTCTCCGACCCCAGCCAGAAGGAGTGGAAGCTGGTCTTCGCGGACTCGGGCGCGACGGTCTTCATGCGCCATCCGCCGCCCGGCGTGCAGCCGCTCAATTCGCTTGAGGCGCTCACCAGCATGGAGCGCCAGTGCGCCGCGCATGTCCGCCTCTTCCCTTTTGAGAACGGCTGCCAGGCCGAACTCGGCAAACTGTTCAGCCTGATCGGCGACCCGGTGCGCGCGCAGAAGTGGGCGTCAAAATGGGCTGAATCCGGCGGCCAGCCGTAGGCCGGCGTTCGCCCGCGGCCCGCCTTCAAGTCTCCAGCTTGTATTTCGTCTGCGCCAGCGTGTACAGCCGGCGCCACAGCAGGCGGTTGATGGTCACCACCATGGCCACCATCATGATGGTGGCGCCATAGAGCAGCGGCAGGTTGCCAGCGTCGGTGGCGGCGCTGATGGTGGCGCCCAGGCCGGTGACGGTGAAGGTCTGGCTGTGAAAATGGAAGTACTCGGCCAGGATGCTGGCGTTCCATGCGCCGCCGGAGGCCGTCACGAAACCCGTGAGCAGGTACGGGAACACCGCCGGCAGCAGCAGTTTGCGCCAGCGCTCCACGCGGCCCAGGCGGTAGATGTCGCACACTTCCTTCAGGTCTGTGGGGATGGCCATGGCGCCGGCGATCACGTTGAACAGGATGTACCACTGCGTGCCCATCAGCAGCAGCACGATGGAGGCAATCCCCAATCCGCCGCCCCAGCGGATCAGCACCAGCAGCACGATGGGGAACAGCGCCGTGGCCGGGACCGACGCCGCGATCTGCGCCAGCGGCTGCACCACCGCAGAAATCCTGGGGTTGAGCCCCACCCACACGCCCACCGGGATGGTCCACAGCCCGGCCAGCACCAGCGTCAATTCCACGCGCAGGAACGTGCTTCCGGCGCCCGCCAGAATGTGCCGCAGGTCCCAGGACGAGAGACTCGCCAACGTCTTCCCCATGCCGGCCACGGCATACAGCAGGCCGGCCACCGCCGCGATTCCGATTGCGGCGGAGAGCCAGCGGCGTAACCCGTGCCCGGGCGGTCCGCCGGCGGCCGCCTCGCGCCGCCGCGCCAGGCGGAGCGTGATAGCTTCGTAGGCCGGATCGACCGTCGCCGCCGACACGCGCGCCAGCACCCGTGAGCGCCGAAACAGCTCCAGGATCGGCGAACGCGGCGCGTGCGCGGATTCCACCTGCTCGAACTTGAACTTCTCGCTCCAGGCGATTACCGGGCGCCAGATGAACTGGTCCATCAGCACGATCACCGCGATCATGGCCGCCACGCCCCACAGGATTGCCCGCGTATCGCCGGCGTTGGCCGCGGTCTGCAGATAGGAGCCCAGGCCGGGAAGGCGCAGGTCGTGGCTGTTGAGCACGAACATTTCGCACGGCATCAGGAAGAACCAGCCGCCGGCCACCGACATCATGGAATTCCAAACCAGGCCGATGGTGGAGTACGGTACTTCGAGCTGCATGAACCGCTGCCACCAGGTGAGGCGGTAGATCTCGCTGGCCTCCAGCATTTCGCGCGGAATGCTCTTCATGGAGGAGTACACGCTGAAGGTCATATTCCAGACTTGGCCGGTGAAGATCAGCAGGATGGAGCCCATCTCCACGCCCAACTGGCGGGTGGGAAACAGCGCCGCCATGGACACCATGACGCCGGGCAAGAAGCTCAGGACGGGAATGGATTGCAGCGTGTCGAGCAGCGGGATCATCACCCGCTCCGCCTTGCGGTTGTGCGCGGCCACCCAGGCGTACACCAGCGTCACCAGCAAACTGATCCCGTAGGCCAGCGCCAGGCGGGCCAGCGAGAACAGTGCGTACTTCGGCAACGCCCATGGCGACAGGCTGATCTCCGCCTGGGTGTTAAGCGGGCCGGACCAGTAACGCGTGAGCGAAAGCAGGCCATAGAAGAGGGCCAGGCCGGCGACGACGATGGGCAGATCGCGCGCCAGCGTCAGCGCGCCGGTGGACAGTTCGCCCCACGGCAGCAGCCGCGGGGTCCGGGCGTGCCGGGCGGGCGTCATGCGTGTCCGCCGGCCGCCGCGGCTGCGTCCGGCTGGGGAAGCGACAGTTGGTCGCTGGAGTCATCGTAGCGCAGGATGTCCGCGTAGAGACCCCAGTTGATCGCGGTCTCCATCTGGCGCTTCGACTCTGCTTCGGGGAAGTGCTCGTCCAGAACGTCGCGGAAGAACTCCGCCGGCATCTTGCGGTCGGTCTTGCTGGCGAGCGCGGTCTGCATCTGTTGCAGCAGTGTCACGTGGGCCAGGGCGGCTTCGCGGAAGAGGCGCTTGCGGGTTGCGATGTCGGCATCGGCGAAGGTCTTGCCTTCGGCCGTCACTGCCACGTCGCCCTTGTCGGCGCTAACGAAACCGAGCAGTACCGCGCCTTCCACGATGGGCAGCAGGTCGTCCACCTCCAGCCGCAGTTCGTCGGCCACGTGGTAAAGGTCGTCGGAACCGCCGCGGTCGTCCAGCAGTTCGAGCAATCCGCCGATGCCGCCGGGGCGGGCGTGCGGCAGCATGGGATATCGCGGCCTGGCCTTCGGCGCGGTCAGCGGCCCGGGCTCCATCTGCGGCTGCGTAATCAGCTTGTAGATGTAGTCGACGTACATCAGGAACTCGGCCGAGTTGCGGTCGCGCGGCTGCGCCAGGGGAACGCGGAAGCCGGCGCGGACGTGCGCCGGGTTGCGTCCCAGAACCACCACGCGGTCGGCCAGCAGCACGGCTTCCTCGATGTTGTGAGTCACCATAAATATGGCGCGCGTGGGAATCTTCTTGCCCAGCCACAGTTCCATCAGCTCGCCGCGGAGGTTCTCGGCGGTGAGGACGTCGAGGGCGCTGAAAGGCTCGTCCATGAACAGGATCTCGGGCTCGACGGCGAGGGCGCGGGCGAACCCCACGCGCTGTTTCATGCCGCCCGAAAGGTCCTTGGGATAGGACGATTCGAAGCCCTGCAGGCCGACGGTCTCCAGGCTGCGCTGGGCGCGCGCGCGCCGCTCCTCGCGGGCCATGCCCTGGGCGAGCAGCGGCACTTCCACGTTGTCGATCACCCGCAGCCAGGGAAACAGCGCGAAACTCTGGAAGACAATGCCTACGTGCGGCTGAGCGCCCGCCAGCGGACGGCCATGCCACAGCACCTCGCCGCTGGATGGCGGGGTGAGGCCCGAGAGGATGCGCAGGAGCGTGGATTTTCCGCAGCCCGAAGGGCCCAACAGCGCGATGATCTCGTCCGGCTCGATCACGAGGTCGGTGGGCGCGATGACCTGCACCTGGTCTCCGCCCGGCCCCTCGAACAGCTTCTCCACGCCGCGCGCCTCGATGATGGGTTCCCGTGCGGCCCCGGCGGGCGCTTCCGCTACGGCCGGCGCGGCTTGGGGTGCGGCGGGTTTCTTCTCCGCCAGCTCGTCCATGAGCTGCCGCCAGGCTTCCTCGGGGAGTTCGTCGAAAAAGTGCATGCGCTCGCCCGGTTGCATGGCGTCGATGATGGCGTTGAGCTCGTCCATGGGCCGGGCGTGCAGCAGCACGTAGGTGTGGTAATAAGGAAATGCGCCCGCGAGCTTGGCCGCGAAGGGAACGGGCAGTTTGCGGAAGAGCTCCTTCTGCTGCGGGAACGGCACCGACATGAAGGTGTCCGCGGCTTCCGTCAGATCGAACTCCTGGAGCATGTCGATGGCCTGGCTCCAGCGCTCCGACGCCAGCAAGGCGCGGAACTTCTCCGCCACTTTGGTCAAATTCAGCAAGGTAAACAACAAGGGTACTACGGCAACGTGTAAAGCGGATTACGGGCAGCGCAACACCACGGCATCCGCCGGTTCGAAGCCGGGGAAAGGCTGCTACTCTGATCTCTATGGATTCGCGAACCCGCAGCCTCGTTCCCTTCGCTCTCGCCTATGGCGCGGCCGTGCTGGTGGCCTTTATCGGCTGGCGGGAGTTCGCCCGCAATCCGCCGCCGCGCTACGGCGACCTGTTTCTGCCCGGAGTCGCACTGCTGGCGACGAAGCGGAGTTGGAAGGCCGGCGCGTGCCTGCTGGCGGCGGCGGTGACGATGATGTTGGCGGTGGTGACGCCGCTCACCCTGAGGAAGCTGCTGGGATTCGGGATATTCACGGCCACCGGTTCCATGATCGTCTGGGTGGTGGAACTGGCCAAGCGCCGCGGGACGAATCCGCCGGACGCCGGGAAACCATAGCGCCGCTTCGCGCCGGTTACGCGCTGCGGCGGGCGCGCATGGCGGCCGCGGCGCCCAGCGAACCGGCGGTGGCGGACTGGGTGCGCGCCTCGCCCCCGTTGGCGGACCAGGCCTTCTGTCCGGCGGCCCCACCCGTCTCCATAAAGCGCGCAATCATGGCTGCGCGGGAACCCACGCCCATCTTGGCGAAAATGCGGCGAAGATGCGTGCACACCGTCCACGAACTGATGCTCAACACTCCGGCAATGACCTTATTGCAGTGGCCTTGAGCCACCATGCGGACGATCTCCTGCTCCCGCGGGCTGAGTAACACGCGCGGCGTTCCCGGCTTGGGTAAACGGAGCAAGAGATAGCGCGCGCCATCCACGTCCATGTCCAGGAGCACTTCCTCCGCCCGTGAGGCATCGTCCGGAAGTTCCTCGCCCGAGGGGTCGGCCGCATGCGCCAGCAGTTGCTTGAGGAGCTGCGCAGGAGTGGCCGCCGCGCGCCTCGCCGGGGGTGTTTTCGGGCTCACAGACTCACTCGCCATATACCATTAACATTCGAAATCCCTATGAATTCCCAAGTGCCATTGCGGAATCCTAACACGGGAGAAGTGGCAATACCAGTACCTTTTTCCAGCGACCCCCAAATTTAACTAGCGCGTTCAAGTTGCACTGTTTGTGTTCGCACAAACGAGCTACCCGGAACCGGTCCCACCCATACAGGCGAGCCTATCCGGGGGAAACCCGTGCCAGGTACCGGCAAAATGCGACTATTCGAAATTTGATTCGCGATTTAGTATTGGCGAGTGTCACGATTTCGCGGGAGGTAGACGGCATGGCGAGCATATACGAAAGCGAACTTGAGGCTGAGCTGGAGCAGGAACTCAGCGGGCTGCACGAAGGCGAGCTGGAAGGCGAAGGCGAAGGCGAACTCGGCGGACTCCTGAGCGGCCTGTTTGGCGAAGGCGAGGGCGAAGGGGAGCTGGAGTTCGAGGGCGAGGGCGAAGGCGAACTCGAGCTGGAGGGCGAGAGCGGCGAGGCGTTCTCCTTCGGCGGCATGTTCAAAAAGATCGGAAACTTCGTGAAGAAAGCCGCGCCGATCCTTAAGAAGGTTGCCAAGGTCGCCGCGCCGATGGTGGGCACCGCGATCGGCGGTCCGTTCGGCGCCGTCCTCGGCAACCTGGCCAGTTCGGCTTTGGGCGAAGGCGAACTGGAAGGCGAGTTCGAACTGGAAGGCGAGTTGGAACTCGAGGGCGAAGGCGAGCTGGAAAACGAGATGGAGAGCGAAAGCGAGATGGCCCAGGAGATCATCGGCCACGAGCAGACGCAGCACGAGGCGCTGGCCGAGCTGATGGCGGAATCGGCATCGCAGGAAATGCACGAAGGCGAAGCCGAAGCCATGATCGGGGCCGCGACGATGACCACCATCGGCCCGGCCGACCGGCGGGCGCTGCGCAAGATCCTGCCGCACCTGATGCGCGGCGTCGCCATCCTGACCCGCATTCTGCGGCGGCGGCGCTCCACGCGTCCGGCGGTCCGCGCGATCCCCACCATTGTGCGCCGCACGGTGAAGACCTTGAAGAAGCACGCGGCGGCCGGCAAGCCGGTGACGCGCCGCACCATGGCGCGCGCGGCGGCGAGGCAGGTCCGCAAGGTGTTGGGAAGCCCCAAGGCCTGCACGGCGGCCATCGCGCGCAACGTAAAGTCAAGCCGCAATATGAAGCGGAAGCGCCTGGCGCGGGCGGGGCGCGGGTAGATTCCTAGGGTCCGCCGGAAAGCCGGCGCATATCAAAAGGAGCATGACAATGGCGGGCATATTCGAGCAGGAACTGGAAGGCGAGTTGGAGCTGGAACTGGAAGGCGAGCTGGAAGGCGAGCTGGAAGGCGAACTGGAGCTCGAGCTGGAAGGCGAGGGCGAGGGCGAACTCGGCGGACTCATCAGCGGATTGTTCGGCGAGGGCGAACTGGAAGGCGAGTTGGAGGGCGAAGGCGAACTCGGCGGGTTGATCAGCGGTCTGTTCGGCGAGGGCGAGCTGGAAGGCGAGTTCGAATTGGAAGGCGAGGGCGAAGGCGAGCTCGGCGGCTTGCTCGGCGGCTTGTTCGGCGAGGGCGAACTGGAAGGCGAAGGCGAGCTGGAGCTCGAGAACGAAGTCAGCCCGGTGCGGAAGATCTACGCCGACGCTATGATGGAGCACCTGGCCCACATGGCTACGGAGTGCGAAACCGAACAGGAAGCCGCCGAGCAGTTTCTGCCGCTTATCGGCATGGCCGCCAAGAAACTGCTGCCGATTGTGGCGAAGCGCGTGGCGCCGGCGCTGCGGCGGGCGCTTCCGCGCGTGGTGCGCGCCGTGACCCGCGTGGAGCCGCACCTGACGAAGGGAGTGACCCGGATCGCCCGCATTCTGCACCGTCGTCCCGGCACACGCGGACTGTTGCGCGCCTTGCCGGCCATTGCCCGCCGGACGGTGGGCAGCATCGCGCGCCAGGCGGTGCACGGAAGGCCTGTCACGCTGCGCCGGGCGGTTCGCACCTTGGCGAACCAGACGCGCCGCGTGCTGGGCCATCCGCATCACCGCCGCCACGCGCTACGGCACGGGCGCCTGTTGGACCGCCGCTTCCATCGCCAGATGCCAGGAGTGGCTCGCCCGCACGGCATGCGCTGGCGCAGAGGTGGTTGGCGCCCCGGGGCCCCGGGCGTTGCATACCCGGGCGGATATCCGGCCGTGCGCCCCGGCGTGGCGCCGGCGCCAGGCGGAGGCGTCGCGCGGCGGCCCGCTGGCTGTCCCGCGTGTCCGCACTGCAGAGGCACTGCCGTCTGCCAGTGCTGCGGACAAGTGATCCGGTAACAGGCGGGGTCCCATGGCAGCCACGGCTGAGGCGTTAGCACAGATCGCGGAAGAACTCGACCCGGGTTCGGCTGTCCCGAAGGCGGCCGATCCCGGCGCCGGCTCCGGCTCCGACCGTGTGCTGCGGCCGTGGGTTTGGACGCAGGCCATCAACGTGACTCGCCACGCGGCGGCCCTGCGGCCGTTCAAACGGGACGAGTTCGGCAGCAATTCGGCGGCGCCCACTCCGGGTCACGTCGAGGCCGTTAACAAGTTGATCTCGGGCCTGCGGAAGGGGCTGCTGGCGTACTCGAAGCGGGTGACCACCACCGCCAAGCAGGTGGAAGCCTCGCCTTCGACCGCGACCTTGCAGGCGCTGGTAAATCGCAAGGAAAAGGCGCACCATTGGGTCCAGGGGATAGAGAAGATCTGGGACTTCTACTTCGAGCTCTTCGGCCAGCGGCAGTCGCGTTACGCCAACTGGCTGCTGAGCTGCGACCGTATCGCGCTGGACTGTTACCGGGCGGCCTACCTGAGCCTGGGCGTGGCGCGCTCGATCCCCGCGCCGCCGCCGTTCTCGTACATGCGGACGGGGTTCTCGCCGGCCACGTTCCGCCGCGGGATTCCGCTGACGCGGCTGGGGAAGCAGCTCAATCCGTTTCCGCTGATCGAGCTGCCCTACCACCGGCTGGTGAATCCGTGGACGCTGGGCGCGGTGTTGCACGAGCTGAGCCACAATCTGCAAACCGACCTGGGGCTGAGCAAGGACGTCCCGCGCAAGATCGGGCTCCGGCTGCTCGATGCCGGCGTGGACCGCAAGGTGGCCTTCACCTGGGTGCGCTGGAACCGCGAGATGTTCGCCGACATGAGCGCCCTGCTGCTGGGCGGCCCGGAAGTGGTGGGGTCGCTGATGGACGTGATCGCGCGCGGCACGCGGACGGTGGTGAGTTTCAATCCGCGCGGGGTGCATCCCACGCCGTATCTGCGCATGTTGAACAGCGTGGAGCTGCTGCGGCGCATGGGGTTCGAGAAGGAAGCCCGGGAGTATGCGGGAGCGTGGAAGCGCGTGTATCCGGGCGCGGGCGGAGGGAGCATTCCCGAGGGCATGCTGCGCTCGTTTCCCAAGGCGTGCTCCGTGGCGGTGGACACCATGTGCTTCCAGCCGTATCCGTCGCTGGGCAACAAGAGCCTGGCGCAGGTGTACTGTTTCGGCCGCAAGGAGCAGCAGATGATGGAGGAGGCCGCCAAGCGGCTGGCCTCCGGGACCGACCCGGGAATCGTTCCGGAGCGCTTCGTGATCGGAGCGGCGCGTATTGCCCTGCGGCGGCGGATGGCGCGGCCGGGTGTGATTGCGCACAACTTTTATAAGGCACTGGCCAGCGGGTGAGGTATGGGACTCGAGAAGACATTTCGCGAATTCTCCAGCCAGTTGCACCGCCTCGACGACCGGCTTCGGGAACTGCGGCTTACCGTGGTGGAAGACCGGCCGGCGCGCAACGACGCGGTGGTGGTGGACAACCTCGAGTACGCCGTGGAAGACCTGTTGGGCTGGGTGGGCGAAAGCCTGCGCTACGCCCGGGCGGCGGAGCGCGCGGTGGCGCACCCGGTGGATCTCGACAGGGCGCGGCACGAACTGGCCGCGTGCCAGGAACGCCTGCAGCGCATGGATCAGGTGTTTTCGTCGAACCTGGTGGCCTACGAACGGATGAAGGACCTGGCCAGCTTCGGCAGCGAAAGGCGCGGAGAGTGGCCCTCGTGGGTGACCAGCGTGAAGCAGGGGATCGAGCATTGCCGCCAGCCGCTGGACGGCAGCCGCGAGCGGCTGGCGGAGTGCTGGCAGGATATCGCCGAGCGCGTGGGCACGACCTCGATCTCGGTGCGGACCACCAACATCGGACAGAAGATCGAAGCGCAACATGCGGCGGCGGCGGGGTCCGAGGCCGATGAGTGGGTGAAGCAGGGGATCACGTGAATCGTGCGCGGTACGACCGAACCGTCAGAGGAGAACGCAATGGACATGACACAGACTAGAACATCCAACCCGTCCCAGAGGACCGCCGCGCGGGCCGCCGAGCGCGAGCAGCGAACGCGGGAGAAGATTCAGGAAGAAGTGGCCAAGGAGTACACCGCCGAGGTCAAGACCGTCAACGTTCTGGATCTGGAAGGCGACGCGGGGGTGGCCGGACAGGTGTTCGAAGTATGGACTCCGGACGGCCGCTGCGTAGTGGTAACGGATCCGAACCCCATTACGGCGAAAGTGATTGTGTGCGTGGACCAGCCCGGCACGTACCTGGTGAAGTACCTGGTGAACAACCAGGTGATGGAACAACGGAATGTGGCGACCGAGCCGATTGCGCTGGCAGTCGAACTTAGTTGAAGGCGGACGGGTTCTGTAGCGGA
>Ga0209039_10000944_pt1 | contig 28236 bp, 24 predicted proteins | sample BogFormECP12_OM1_FD_188238 | JGI IMG/M metagenome (GOLD analysis project Ga0209039, IMG submission 188238) | Bog forest soil microbial communities from Calvert Island, British Columbia, Canada - ECP12_OM1 (SPAdes) (version 2) | ecosystem: Environmental > Aquatic > Freshwater > Wetlands > Bog ... | reverse complement strand
CGTCTCCCCAGGGGGGTTTCCACTGAACACCGCGCATTCGTCGCAGGTATGGCCGGCTGGAGGAGTAGTCACCCGCGTGGTGGACAGCCCGCTGGTGCGCGGCGGTCTGACCATCGTGGCCGGCATCGTCACCGGCAACGTCCTGGGGTTCGTGCGGGTGGCGGTCATCGCGTATCTGCTGGGCACCCATAGCCGAGCCGACTCGCTGGCGGTGGCCATGGGCCCGGTGGACACGCTGAACCTGGTGCTCATCAACAGCATGGTGTTCGCTTTCGTGCCCATGCTCACGGCGTGCTCGGCCGAACGGCGCACCGCCTTGTTCCTCAAGCTCAGCCGCGGGTTCACGTGGGTGTTCGCCATCCTCTCGGTGACGCTGGCGCTGGCGGCGCCCTGGCTGATGCGCGCGCTGGCGCCGGGCCTCGATCCCCGGTACTTCCCCGCGGCCGTCCTCAACTTCCGCATCCTGTCGCTCTCCACGCTGGCGGCCGGCACGGCGGCTGTGCAGTGCGCGCTGCTCTATACCGGACGCCGCTTCGCGCCCATGGCGTTCTACCAGGCGGCGCTCAACGTCTGCACGGTGGCGGGCGCGCTGCTTCTCTGGAAGTGGATCGGCGTGGCGGCTTTTGCGGTCGGCTATCTGGCCGGCGCGTGGGTGCAACTGGCCATCGTTTACGTTGCCGCGCGCCGCGGCCTGGACACCTCGGGCGATCCGAAGTGCGAGGTGCGCTGGCGGGAGATCCTCGCCAGACCGTCGCTGTTTGCGGTCTATGCCGCCGCGCTCGGGCTCAACATCACTTTTACCCGCGCCTATGCCACGCACGCCGGGCCCGGCATGGCCGCCGCCCTGGACTATTGCATGCGCGGAGTGGGTGTGCCGCTGGCCCTGCTGGTGAGTCCCACGTCCAACTCGCTGCTCCCCGAAATCGCCCGTCTGCGAAGCCTGTTCCGCCTGAAGGAAGCCTTCCGGCTGATCGACCGCACCATCGGAGTGGTGGCCCTGGTAGCCGTGGGCGGATGCGCCTTCGCCCTGCTGTTCCGCGCGCCGGCCATCGCCCTTCTGTTCCAGCACGGCAATTTCACCGGCGATTCCACCCGCCTGGTGGCCGCCGTCTTCCTGGGGCTCGGCCCGAGCATGGTGGGCTGGAGTCTTATGGAAATCGCCTCGCGCTCCCTGTTCGCGCTGGACCGGCCGTGGCCCCCGGTGATCGCCGCCACCGTACCGCTGCTGTTCAACGCCGCCTTCACGCTGGGCTGCGGTTCCTTCCGTCCCGAATGGATCGGCATCGGCTCCTCCGCCGGCCTGCTGCTCGGCTTCGGGACGCTTCTGGCCATTGCCCGCGTAAACCGCCCACGCTGGCTGGCGCAGGGGTAGCGCGGCGCACTTCCCGCCGCTCCCTTGGGTTCCTCATTGCGGGCCCTGCGCCTTTGCGCGACGCACGGTTTCCTTCACGGCTTCCAAGGGAGCGGTTGCTCGGCTTTGGCGCGAGGCCGGATTTGTTCGGCCGCCATGGCCAGCAAGGGGAGCGACAGCAGGAGCGCGGGAGGGAACCGCGAGTCCATCCAAAACGGCAGGTACGCAATCGGGCAAAGCAGGAGCGTCGCGGCCAGCCGGAGCGGAAGGCCGGACGCCCGGCTGAGCAGCAGGAGGCAGGCCGGCGCCAGGATCGACGCATCCGCAAAGAAGGCGTGATAGCTGACGGCCAATCCGCCGGCCAGCGCCGCCGAGACGGCCGCGGCGATTTCTCCGCGGCGGATCACCAGCCATACGGCGGCGAGGGTCGCGCATGTCCCGGCCGCTTCCCAAAGACCGCCGTGCGGCAGACCGGAAAAGACGCCGTGGAGATTGGGCATTCCGGAGTAGCTGGGTGTGGTGCCGGGCAGGCGAAGCATGGCCGCATACCGCCAGGGCCAGGACCAGCCGCCAACCGCGAACGACATCGCCACCAGCGCCCCAACGCCCGCCGCCACGCCCCCGCCGAACTTCCAGAGCCGCTTCCCGGCGATCAGCAGCGGTATGGGCAGGAACAGGTTGTACTTGATGAGGCACAGGCTGAAAACGCAGCCGGCCGCGAAATGCCGGCCGCGGAAGAACAGGGCCATCGAGACCGCCAGCGCCAGCATGATCACCGGCACGTCCTGGCCCACGAGGAAATTATTCAGCAGGGGCAAGCTCCAGCAGCACGCCATGGCGGTCATCCACTTCCGCGGCGCCGGCCAGAACCAGACGAACAGCAGAACCGCGGCCGCCGAGATCGTTTGCCAGATCCAGTAAGCCGGCCGGTAATCGAAGAAGCGCAACGGCGAGATTGCCGCCGCATAAACCGGCCATCGCACGAAAGGGACGAAGTGGGGCAGTTCGGACACCCGCGACTCCGCGCGCAAGAGGGCTTCGAAGCTGTACAGGTCGCGGGAACCCGCAAGTTGCGCCCCGGCGTAGAAGCCCATGAAATCGTTGTCGCTGGGGAGGACACGCGAGAGGGACGGGAGTTCCAGGTAGCAGTTCAGCGCGATCCCCAGCGCGCAGCCGAGCGCGATCAGGCCCCGCCGGAGCCAGGGCCGCATTGGGGCGGACCGCGGCGGCGCGGCGGCCACCGGGGCGGCGGGTTCCGTCACTCGCATACCCGCGGGGCGCCGGCCGGAGAGTCCTGGGACGGAGCCGCCCCGGCGGCGAGCTTCTCGAACGCCGCGTGCCAGATCCGCATGCCCTCGATCAGCTTGGCACGCCATTCCTTCTGCGATTCCGTCCATTCCGGCCCCTCGGCCCAGGCCCGCGGCAGGAGTTCGACGATTTCGCCGAAACACCGGTGATAGGTGAGGCCGGTGAGCGGGATGGAGCGCAGCGCCTCGCAGAAACCGCCGGTCAGAATCATGCCGTTGCGCTCGGCATCGAGATCCCTCCAGAGATCGTGGGGATTGCGCCGCTGGCGCACCAGCGGCTCCCCAAAGCAGATGGCGTCGCCGAGATGTCCGGCGATGCGGTTGACGATGTAGCTGGCCCAGATATCGTCGTACCGCCCCACATAGGGGCTCAGGAAATAGGCGGGCAGGACATCCCGCATGAGAGCCGTATTCTGCGAGTTAAACGGCGACCAGGTCCCCGGCTCCAGCGCGATGTTTCCCGTCCAGGAAGGCTTGAATCCGCGCACCACCGGCTGGCGCTCCATGCGGGAGAGGGCGTCGATATCGGGATCGTCGAGCCAGAGACCGGCGTTGACCGCGACGCGGCGCCGCCCGCGCCGGGTGGTGATGAAGTGGCCGCGTTCCGTCCAGCGCGCCTTCGACGGATAGCCGCGGTGGTAGAAGCGCACGCCGTCATCCACTTCCAGGAAGGCGCAAACGTCCAGCCAGCCCGAGGTGGATGCATAAACCGGGAGTTCCCGCCAGGAGCCAGCGGCCGCGTGCGAGCCGGCGAAATCCTGGTTGGTGACGAAGTTGTCGTCGTCGATGGTGATGACCAGGCCGGCGCCGTTCCGGTACGCCTGGAACATGCCGGCATTGCGGCGCTGGATGGAGTCGAAGCGCAGGTGGCGCCACAATTCCGGGAAGCCGGCCAGGCTCTCCTCCTGGGCGGCGAGATCGAGATACGCGCACGGGCAGATGCGGTCCACCTCCTGGCAGAAAGCGGCGGTCCCGGGCGGGGTTTTGCGGTCGCCGATCACAATCATGTCGACATCCGTATGGCCGAAGCGGACGGCGTTCTGCGCGTAGTCCCGCAGCAGCACGGGAATGTTGATGGTGGTGGTGACGATAGTGGTTTTCATGCGCGTGCGAAGCGGTCTTCGCCGGTGAGCGAACTTCTCATGAGCGCACCCCTGCCAGAAACCGCTCCTTCCTGCGGCATCGCGTCCCGATGGCGATCCGGAAGTAGCCCAGATGCTGCAGGGACTGGGTGTGCGAGGCTCCTTCGACGCGGCTTCGCCACACCGTGGGAACCTCGGCGACCCGCGCCCCCAGCCGCAGGGGCTTAAGGATGGTCTCGAGGAGGAAGGCGTGGTGCAGATCTTCCCATTCGACGTTCTTCACCCACTCGGTCTTGAAAAGGCGGAAGCCATAGGTGAGATCCGAGAGAGGCGTGCCGTAGAGCAGTCCGAAGATCTTCTGAAACACCAGGTTGAGCCAATGCTTCAGCGGATTGTAGCCGTGAAAGCCGCCGCGGTGCGCCCAACGGGTGGCCGTCACGATGTCGTAGCCCCGGCGGGCGGTCGAGATCAGATCCTTGACGGTGGCGGGATCGGTTTCCAGGTCGCTGGCCATCATGAGGACGTGGGAACCGGAAGCCCATTCGAACGCGTCGCGGATGGCGCCGCCCAGGAAGGGCCGCTTCTGCGCGCGGATGCCGATCAGCGAAGGGTGCTGGCCAGCCACTTCCCGGCAGACGGCCAGCGCCGGCTCCGTGGTCCTGGCGCAGGTCACGATGAGGATCTCCGCCAGGTCGGGTGCATTCTCGGCAAGCAGGACCTCGACGGTTTTCCGCAGAGACGCAGTCTCGTCGATCACCGGCAGGATCACCGAGACACGCAGGGCCGTTTGCGCCGGGACGGGAGCGGCGCCGCCCGGAAGGGCGTTTCCGTGGGATATGGTCGGGACTTCCGGTAACGACACACTCATGGCGGCCACGCCATTCATGGAGGCGTACGTTCCTAGTATTCACCAGATTGATCCTGGAACTAGGCCCTATTTGGTTTTGGAGCGCGTATATCCCTTAGTTAACTGGCGTTCGCTATGCGGCCGGGACCGCCCGCAGCCGCTCGCGGCTCCGTTCCGGGTCGAGGGGGCGCCCTGTGGGCCCGGAGCGGCTCCCCGCTGCGGTCCCGGATCGCCCGGTGGAAGGTTTACTGTTTCTTGCCGGCGGCGTCGGCCGGCGGCGGAGCGGTCAGAGGTTCGGCCGCGCCCCGGTGGCAGGTATAGCAAGTGACGTGCTCCTTGCCGTCGGGGAATTTGGCATTGATGTCGCAAGTCATTTCAAACATGTGGCGGGCGATCACCTTCTTGGGGTTCTCGTCGCTTGCAAAATTGCCTGCGGCGTGACAGGCGTCGCAGCGCACGCCCAGACCTTGCGTGGCCTTGCGCATGGCCGGGCGGAGATCTTCCGGCTTGAGGACCTTCAGATTCTTGGGAGCTTCCCCGCCTTGGGGAAGCGGAGCGGCGGAGACGGAAAGCAGCGCCGCGAGGCAAATGGCTGAGGTGACGATCCAACGCATGTGTGCCATCATACCGCACCGGATTCGGGCTGGGGGGACGCCCTTCCACCGGCGCCGCTTCCCTACGCCGCGGGCTCGTCCGGCGCTGAGCAGCGGTTTCCGCTATGATGGAGCCATGGGCACTAAGCTCCTTGGCTTGGTTTTCGCCGCGTTGCTGGCTGCGTCTTTGGCGGGATGCAATTCCAACGAGGACAAGTACGTGGTGACAACCCCCATACCACCGGCCCCGCAGACGGGACAGGGCACGGGACATTAGCTTGCGGGCCGGCGGCTCTTCCGCCTTATTCTCTCGCCGCGTCTCTGAGACGCTTGACGGCTTCCAGAAGCTCCGTGGGATGGAAGGGCTTCTGCAACACCCGGCAGACTCGAAACCGGGCAGCGAGATCCAGGTTCGGACAGGCCGCCAGGTAGATCAGCGGCACCTGTTCTGCAATGGGAAGGAATATGCCGGGAGCGTTGGTGATCACGAGCCCCACCGGCGGCACGGACAGGTTCACCAATTCCAAAGCCGACTGCGCCTCCGCCTCGACTGGCTGGTACCCCTCCCGCTCCAGCACCGCACGGAGGAATTTCTGGACAATTGGGGCCTCCACGATCAGAATAGGCCATCCAGGGGAACCACACACTTCCCGGGCAGCCACTTCGGAGATCGCGTCTTCTAACGTAATAGCACCTCTATTGTCCGCTCTAGGTCCGGCTGGTACAATCCCCCCAAATAGGAGCGCCAACCGAACGAAACGCGGGGGTTAACCCGCTATCCTTAAGGATTTCCCTTACAGAAGATCGCACCACCGGCCAAAAACCAGATTGGCCAGTTCTGTCAGACGCGCCTGATTGTGCACCGGGTCGAGCGGGGCGCTCAGTTCCCTTACATCGCCGCAATTGGCGTCTTGCGTGCACCAATCGGCGATCATCCCGGGCGTAACTTCCAGGTGGAACTGCAGCCCGTAAACCGCGGCTCCTACGCGGTAGGCCTGGTGCGGGCAGGCCTCGGAGCTGGCCAGCAGGACACCGCCGGGGGGCAAATCGAACGTTTCACCGTGCCAGTGAAACACGGTTTCAGCGCTGGAGAGGCCGGCGAACAACGGGTCGTCGAGGGCGGCCGCGGTGAAGCCGATGTCGAACCAGCCGATCTCCTTCACCGGGTTCCGGTAGACTCTGGAGCCGAGGGCCCTGGCGACCAGTTGCGCCCCCAGGCACACGCCCAGAACGGGCAGGTTCCGCGCCACGGCCTGCGCGATGAGACGCTGTTCCTCGACCAGCCAGGGAAGGCTGTCGTTCGCCGACATGGGGCCGCCCATGGAGACCAGGCCGGCAGCGTGGGAGAGATCGGGCAGGAGTGCGCCGGGCCGGTAGAGGTCGGCATAGTCGAGCGCGACGCCGCGCGCGGCCAATACTTCCCCGATGCGGCCGGCTCCTTCAAACGCAACGTGGCGGAAAGCGATAACCCGCACGGTGTCTCACTTACCCGGAGGCGTCTGAGCCGTGTCGAAATGGCTCAGCGTCTCGGCGTACCTGGCCACGCCATGGTAGAGGGCATCGGCCAGTTTCTGGCGGTAGTCCGGCCTCTTCAGCAAGGCCTCTTCCTTGGGGTTGGTGACGAACCCGATCTCCGCAAGCACGCTCGGCATGGCGGTCCCGATGAGCACCACAAACGGCGCCTGCTTCACGCCGCGGTCGTACTCGCCGGGGAAACTGCGAGAGGAAAACGCATACAGCGCCGCCTGGATCTGCTTGGCGAATTCCCTGGATTCCTGGGCCTTATCGTGGGCGGTGATCTTCTGGATGACGTCGTGCAGCTCCGACATGGACGTCTGTGAGGTGGCATTCTCGCGGATGGCCACATCCAGGGCGGAGCGGTTGTCGGTAAAGTTCAGATCGTAGGTTTCGACACCGGAGACATTCGGGTAAGGCGACGAGTTGGCGTGAATGGAAAGAAACAGGTCGGCCTTCTTCTCGTTGGCGAGTTGCGGGCGCCGTTCCAGCGCAACGAACGTGTCGTCGGAGCGGGTGTAGAGGACTTCCGCGCCCAACTGCTCGTGGATCAGCTTTCCCAGGCGCAGGGAGACATCCAGCACCAGTTCCTTCTCGATCAACCCGTGCGGACCCGAGGTGCCCTGGTCGTGGCCGCCGTGGCCGGGATCGATCACTACGCGGTTGAGTTTCAACCCGAGGGCGCGGGTCAGCGAGGCCGGTCCGGCGCTGGTGCGGCGCGCCGGCCTGGCGTCTTCGATGGCGGCGGGAGACGGCGGGAGTTTGACCGAGTCGGCCACGGAAACCACCGGCGCGGCGGGCTCGGGTGCTTCCGGCTTCGGGGGGTCCGGGCGGGGCGTTTCCGCCTTGAACGAAACGGCTTCGGGGTTCTGGGCCTTGACCGCCGGAGAGGGCGCCAAGCTCGGTGGAGTCTCCAGGGGGCGCACGGAAACGTCCGGCAGGGTCCACTTCCGGACAGGCGGCGCCGCCGGCCGCGCGGGGATTGCCAGGGGCGCGGTGGAGGGAGCGGCCGAGGGCGCGGCGGAGGGAGCGGCCGGGCTCAACTCCACCACCAGGCGGTTGGGATTGGGAAGGCGCGAGGCGTGGATGCGGACATCCCCGTTCAGGTCGAGCACGATGCGCGTGACGCCGGGTTGGGTTTCCGCCACGCGGATGCGCTTGAGCAGCGGGCTGTTGAGATCTTCGCTATAGGCCCGCCGGGAGTTGAAGTCCGGGCGGGACCTGGGGATGTCGTAATAGGCCCGTTCGGGATTGTGAAGGAAGTCGCCGCGGAAATCGAATTCGCCGGAAACCTCAATGGCGATGCGAAGGGTGTCGCCCGAAACATAGTGACGGATGGCGGTGACGGCGCGCAGCGGGCGGTCGTTCTGTTGCGCCAGAAGCGCGAGAAACGGGATGGCGGCCGCTGCAACCAGCTTCATACGCGATCATCGTTTGGAAACGTACCGCACCGTGCCGTCCGGCTGAACCACTTCCTGAAGATGGCTCACACCATCGCTGGCGGGGGGATCCGGCAGGGGCGCGGGTTTGGCTTCCACGGGTTTCGGCTGGGGCTGCCCAGCCATGGACTTCTCCAATTGTTTGCCGACCTGGACCAGGTAGTTGCGGGTTTCGGCGTAGGGCGGCACGCCGCCGTATTTGGCCACCGCGCCCTCGCCGGCATTGTAAGCCGCCAGGGCGAGCGGATAGTCGCCGTTATAAAGTTCCAGCAGGTATCGCAGGTACTTCGCTCCGCCCTGAATGTTGTCGGCGGGGTTGAAGGCATCCCTCACTCCGAATCGCCGGGCGGTGGCGGGAATCAACTGCATCAGCCCCAGAGCGCCTTTGGGAGAAACGGCATAGCGGTCGTAATTGCTTTCCACCTTGATGACCGAGTGGATCAACTGCGGGGGCAGCGATTCGCGCGCGGCAACCTGGGCCACCACCTCATCGATGGCGCGCGCGGGTGGGGCGCCGGGCGCCACGGCGGCGGAGCCGGGAGCCGGAGCGGGCGTGGAAGAAACCACGCGGGGAGCCACCACGGTTCCCTCTACCGCGTGCCCGGCGGCGGGTTTGGGATTCACCATTACGCTTCTCACCAGTTTTCCGGTACGCTGGTCGCTGCGCACCACGCTGGTCATCCGCGCCGGCTTATCCGGGCCGGACGGCAAATCGGCGGCCCACAGACCGGCGGCGGCCAGCGCCACACTCCATCCCATCCTAAAACAAAAATGCTTCAAAATGTTTGCTCCTCAAGTGTACACCAGGCAGGCCGTTTCAGAGCGTGAGTTTGATGACCTAACCGGTTGTTCCTGCAACTCATCCTGAGTAGACGTGGCGCCGCCGCCAGGTATCCTGAAACCCGATGGTATCATTTCTGTGTGGACCGGGCTGGATACGTTCTGGTGGGCGGCAGGAGCCTCCGGATGGGCCGCGACAAGGCTCTGCTGGGGACGCGGGCAGGCAAGCTGGGCGCATCGGTGGCGCGAGGGGTGGCCGCCGCCGCCGGAAGCGCGGTGCTGGTGGGCAATCCCGAACGCTACGGGGCGCTGGGCTACCCCGCGATCCCCGATCTCTACCCCGGAGAAGGCCCCTTGGGAGGGATTCTGACCGCGCTGGCGCACACCGGCGCCACCTGGAACCTGGTGACCGCCTGCGACATGCCGGGGTTGACGGAGAAGTTCCTGCGGGCCCTGCTGGAGGCCGCCGGGCGAACCCGGGCGGACGTCGTGATCCCGGTGGGGCCGACAGGCCGCCTGGAGCCGCTGTGCGGGGTCTGGCGCAAGTCCGCGCGGGCAGCCCTGGAGGCGGCGTTCGCCGCCGGAGTGCGCCAGGTGGCGCACGCGGCGTGCGGCACTCCGGGACTGCGGATGAAACCGTTCAAAACCTCGGAAGTCTCTGTTTTTCAAAACGTTAACACCCCTGAGGAATGGGCCGCGCATGGAGCCGAGTGAGAGCTACCCGCACTACATCGAATTCCGGCACATCTATAAGACGTTTGATCGGCCGGTTTTAGTCGATTGCAATTTTCAGGTGGACCCGGGTGAGACGGTGGCCATCATCGGCCGCAGCGGTGTCGGCAAGTCGGTGACGCTGGCGCACATCATGGGCTTTCTGCGGCCGGACAGCGGGCGCGTAATCGTGGCGCACGAAGACGTGACCGATTACGGGGAAGCGGAGATGCGCCGCATCCGCCGGAAAGTCACCATGGTGTTCCAGTCCGGCGCCCTGTTCGACTCGCTGACGGTGGCCGAAAACGTCCTCTTTTCGCTGGAATTGCGCGAAGACTACGACGCGCAGAACAAGGAAGACGTGGTGATGGGCCTGCTGAAACTGGTGGACATCGAGGAAGCCCGCGACGCCTACCCTTCAAGCCTCTCCACCGGGTACAAGCGGGCGGTGGCCATTGCCCGCGCGCTGGCGGCGCAGCCGCGCTGCATTCTTTACGACGAGCCCACCACCATGGTGGACCCCATCATGTCGGGCCACCTGGGCGACCTGATGCTGCGCCTGAAACGGCAGTTGAGGCTGACCTCGGTGGTGGTGACTCACGACCTCGACCTGATGTACAAGGTGGCGGACCGGGTGGTGTTTCTGTACGAGGGCACGGTGATCTTTTTCGGGCCGACGGAGGACCTGGAAAAATCGGACCATCCCCACATCCGGGAGTTTCTGGAGATGGACCGCGTGGTCCGGGTCTGAGCCGCCGCGCTATCCGCCCAGGCCCACGAACACCACGCCCACCAGGATCAGGCACAGGCCCACGAGTTTCTGCGTCGAGAAGGCTTCCTTGAAAAACAGGCGGGACCACAGCAGCGTCCAGATGTATCCGAGGGAAACCATGGGATACAGCACCGAAAGCTGGCCGCCCTTGATTCCCAGAATATAAAAGACCGTGGACCCCAGATACAAGGCCACCCCGGCGGCGAGGCGGATATTCAGGAAGCTCCGGAAGGACTTGGTCAGCCTGTCCGCCCCCAGTTTCAGGAAAACCGCGCCGAAGGACCCCACCACGCCGGCGATGAAGACCAGCAGCATGGATCTCTCGAGCGGCGTCACTTGCGGCCTCCGCGCCCCAGCACGGCCACGCCGATGACGATGACCGCGATGCCCACGTTCTTGAACAGGTTGGGCTTCTCGCCGAGCACCGTGTAGGAGAGCAGCGTGACCCAGACGTACGTCAGCGAAATAATGGGATAGAGCATGGACAGCTCGCCTTCGCGCAGCGCCAGCACCATGAGCAGCGTGAATCCACCGTATAGCGCGAGCCCGGCGATGAGCGGAACGTTGGTGACGGCGTCGAGCGGGTGGGAGATGCGGGCCGCTCCGAACTTGAACAGGATCTGCGCCGCGGCGCCCATAAGCGTGCAGAAGAACACCAGCGCGATGGACCGCCGCGCGGTCGCGGGCGCGGCCGGGGGCGCGGGAAGTGGCTGTGAGGGTTCGGTGCCTGGAGTGGTCAACTAGAAACAGGATAGCAGGGATTCCAGCTAGAATGGTTAGCAGTGAACGAAGAGAACCCGGCCGCGGGCGAACCCGCGGCGGCGGACTATTCCGGGCAGTCCGCCGAACCTCACCCTCCGGCCGAGCCCGTGGAGGCCCCCTCCGCAAGTCACACTGACGACCGCCCCGGGCCGGGAGCGCCGGAGCCGGCGCACGCGCAGCGCGGCTTCATCGCCGAGTGGACCGTCACCATCGTCCTGCTGCTGTTCGGCACCACCAACCTGGTCCAGGCTTTCGTGATTCCCACGGGGTCCATGGAAGACACGCTGCTGGTGGGCGACCACCTGCTGGTGGACAAGCTGTCCTATTCGCCGGCGCGCGGCGTCGAGAAGACGCTGCTGCCGTACCAGGACGTGCGCCGCGGCGACATCATCGTGTTCCGCTATCCCGTGGCCATTCAGCAGACCTTCGTGAAGCGCTGCATCGGCGTCCCGGGCGACCGTATTCACCTGGTGGACAAGCGGCTCTGGCTCAACGGGAAGCCCATCGATGAGCCGTACGTCTACCACAAGACCGGGTACATCGATTCGTATCGCGACAATTTTCCGTCGGAGCCGAACGTCCACCTGCCGCCGGGCGCGCGCGAGATGCTGGCCAGCCACGTCGAAAACGGCGAGGTAGTGGTGCCGGAAGGGCACTACTTCGCCATGGGAGACAACCGCGACAACTCTTCCGACAGCCGCTACTGGGGCTTCGTGCCGCGCGCCAACATCATCGGCAAGCCGCTGATCGTGTATTGGTCGTACGACGCGCCCACCGAAGCGCTGGCCGGTCCCTTCGCGCTCGATCACCTGCTGGACATGGTGGTGCACTTCCCCACCAAGACGCGGTGGAATCGAACGTTCCGGTGGATCCACGGTTACCCGTTGAAGTGAAGTCATGAATCGCCATTACTACGGTTTGATCCTTGCCGGAGGGCGTGGAACGCGCTTCTGGCCGCGCAGCCGCAAGCGCTCCGCCAAGCAGGTGCTGAACGTGTTGGGGGAACGCACGCTGATCCAGGCCACGGTGGACCGGCTGGCGCCGGTGATCCCGCCGGAGCGGGTGTGGGTGATGACCAACGAGTACCTGCGCGAGGCCATCATCCGCCAGCTTCCCGAGGTTCCCAAGCGGCAGGTGCTGGCCGAACCAATACAGCGCAACACGGCGCCGGCCATAGGCCTCGCGGCCCACATCCTGCGCTCGCTCGACCCGGAAGCGGTGATGGGCGTGTTTCCGTCCGATCACGCGATCGGCAAGCCGGCGGCGTACCGCGCGGCGGTGAAGAGCGCCTTCCGCGGCGCCGCGGCCGGGAAGCTGATGGTGGTGGGCATCCAGCCGCGATGGCCGGAGACCGGGTACGGCTACATCGAATTTCCGCGCGGGAGCGAGGCCGGCGGGAGCGAACCGGTGGCGGTGCGCCGGTTCCACGAGAAGCCGGTGCTGGCCAAGGCCCGGCGCTATCTGAAGGCGGGCCACTTCTACTGGAACAGCGGCATGTTCTTCTGGCGCGCCGGTGCGCTGCTCGACCAGTTGCGGCAGCACGCATCCAGGACGGCCACGGTGCTGGCTTCCCTGCCCCGCTTCGGCGCGCGCGATTTCGCCCGCAAGCTGGGCGAAGCGTTTCCGCTGTGCGACAACATCTCGATCGATTACGCGGTGCTGGAGAAGGCCGCGGCAGCCGGCGAAGTGAGCGGCATCCCGGCCGCCGACTTCGGATGGAGCGACGTGGGGAGCTGGAACGCGGTCTTCGAACTGCTTCCGCGCGACGCCGACGGCAATGCCGCGGGCCGCGAGTCCCTCTGCCTGGACGCCCACAATAACTTCGCGGACGCGGCCGGCAAGCTGGTGGCGCTGCTGGGCGTGGACGATTTGATTGTGGTGGACACGCCGGATGCGTTGCTGGTGGCGTCGCGCAACAGAGCGCAGCAGGTGGGCGAAGTGGTGAAGGCGCTGGAGTTGAGGAAGCGGGAGGATTTGCTGTAGGGGGGCGGGATGGGATGCAACGGCATCGAGATGCGTGATGCGTCGCACTCGATTCCGTAGCTCCGCGCCAGTTTATCGCCACAACAACTGGCGTCGGAGCTCCTCTCGATTGCTGGGATCTGCCAACGCTTCAGTCGCTTTCATCTGGAGGAGTGTAGCTTCTTCGTTCTCTCCGACTCCCTCGAAGATGCTCGACACTTGCCGAACATGTTTTGCGTACACTCCGATCAACGCCTCATCGTGGGCAGGGTGTGGTCGCTTGTTAATCACTTCCGCAAGCCGGGCCAGGGAGGTATCCAACTGCTCAGTGGGCGATCTGACAAAACTGCGGGCCAAGGCGAACTTTCCGGTGCGGATTAGGGCGAATCGCGCGAATGGAAAACATCTACTTGCGAATTCAGGTTCACGTTCCGCGATGGCTGCGAACAGACTGCTGGTAAGGTCATGGCGCCCCAAGTGTTCGTTGATCGACGAAAAATCGTGGAACTGCCTCGCGTTGTGTGACCCGTCTTGAAGCGAACGCAAGTTGGAAAGTTGGATGGATTCGAGGGCATCTCGTGCAGGCGGATAGACCGCGCTGAGTTCTACCCATTCGGAAATGGCGTAGGACAGGCGGACACCAACCATCGCCGGATCGTGTTCCAGCGCGTGGTGATGAAACCAGAGATACTTTTCCAGCGCGTCTGCATGGGCACCTTGCCGAACCGCATTCCGAGCTTCTCTAAGAACCTGCCCAGGATCATCCGCCATTTAACGCCCTCCGCCCGTACGATGCCGGAACGAAGCGCCGCACCGCAATATTCGATGTCTCACTCTCAATTATCGCACCTACCTCTTTCCGGTCGAGAGGCTGTCCGTTCGAGCGCGCTTCATGCAGGTCGCCGTCTCGGCTCATGATGCTCACCCGTAACCGGTGCGCAACCTCGACGCACCGCTGCGGGCATACACATGGCGTTTCACCTTCGCGTGGCCCTCCGGGACACACGCAAGCAGTTGCGGATGGTAAACGGGCTTTCCGGAAACTGGCTGTCCCCCTATCAAAAGCCACCTGGCCGGGAAGTCATCCCGGACTTGTGCCGCCTCGGGTCCGGACACGTTGTTGTAGGGACGGTCCGGCCCGCTTTGGCTGGACCGTCACTTACTCATCCATGGCCCGTTCCGTGCCGGAAACGGCGGGACAGTCCGGCGGCTAGGGCCGGGCAGCGTCCGGCTCGAAGCTGATTCTGAGACGGCTGCCGGTGGCCTTGGCGTAACGCTGGAGCGTGCGAGTCGACGGCCTGCCGCTTTTGCTCTCCAGCCGGGCTATGGCCGCCTGCGTGGTCTTCATCCGCCGCGCCACCTGCGCCTGGGTCATGCCGGCTCGAATCCGTGCTTCGATCATGGCCGCGGTGAGAGAGAACTCCTCATCGAGCGCCTCGTACTCGCGCCGATAGTCCGGGTCCTTCATCCAGTCCTTGTGCAAATCGTCAACGCGCGTGCGGCTCATCGTTTCGTCACCTCCTTGGCCCTCTCCAGAGCCAGATCGATTTCCCGCCTTGGCGTCTTCGGGGCTTTCTTGACGAACACCCGAACGACTACCACGCGGCGCCCCTTCGCCGTAACGTAGATCGCGCGCGCGATGCCGTCCCTTCCTTTCATGCGCATCTCCCACAACGAGCCTTCGAGATGTCTCACATGGGGCTCGCGGAGCTAATCGAAGCCGTAACTCTGTATTAGCTCGACAATCCGGCGGAAACGGGCTTTCATGTCGAGGGGCAGGACATCGAGCTCTCCGAGAACCCGATCGTCCAGCAGTTCTACGATCCACGTCACCTGCTCGTATTATTGCATTTTTGCAATAGCCGCCGGGAGCCCAGTCTTGCGATCCGCGCGGCAGACGGGGCGCCGCCTAGTTCCCCGTCGGCGCCTTCTCCGCGCGATCCACCACGATCACCTCGCGCGCGGCCTTCTTCGGCACCAGCCTCAGACCCAGTTGTTGCTCCAGGGCCGCAAACAGGCTGCCGTGAGGCTCGCTGGCCTCCTGCGGGACGCCAGCCCCCGGCCCGGCGTTTCCGCCCGGTTCGGTGGCGTCGGGCGTCCAGTTCAAGGTGTAGTCGTAGGTTCCAGCCAGCCCGGTCTCGTCGGTCACCACTCGGTCCAACTGGTTCGAAAGGCTACTTGCGAGCTTGGCGAGAGTCGCGTTGCCGGCCTGAAGACGCGCCCGGCCTTGCCGGTACAGGATGATCGGGCCGCCCGCGATCGCCGCCGGCCGCAGAATCGGGAACCCGTCCTCGCCCACGGGAGGTGGACCGGCAGGTTTCGCGTCGTCAGTGGCCGCCGGCGCCGGGGCGGATTCCTTGATCTTGAGTCCGCCCTTCGCCACCGTCAAAGCATAGACCGGCAGGACTCTGTCTTCGCGGTGCAGCGCCACTTTGAAGCGCTCGGCGAGCAGGTTGCGGAACATGGCGGGCACCTGCTCCTTGGTGGCGCCCTGGGGGAGCTTGGCGTCGATGTTGAAATGCCCGGAATCCAGCCAGCCTGGCCCGAAGACCTCCGAACTCTTCGCGGTGTACGCCATCATCAGCAACATCTTCGGAGTCGTGTACTCGCAGTCGATACGGCCCGGATGGTCCGTGCCCGGCCCGCCGTCGCATCCGCTCATCATGATGACCGCGCCTTCCGGGAAGGGCTTGATGGAGACCGCTTCGAATGCCGGCGTGGCGGCTTCCGGGGTTGCCGATTTCGGCGTTGCGGCGGGCTGGGACTGGGCACCGGTTGACAGCGCGTTGCGAGGCGCGGCAACGATCCTGAGGGGCGACAACCCGATGACGGCCACCGCGGCCGCCATGCACGCCAGCGCCACCTGAAACGCCCGCGCCCGGCCACGCCGCTGCCGGGGGTCGAGCACCGCGCCGACGCGCGCCGCCAGATCGGCACGATTGGCCATCGCCAGAAGCGGCGATTTCGCGGCCAGAGAGAGCCGCCGGGCGAGCCCCACCAGTTGATCGGCATAGGCGGCCGCCTCCGAGCGTGCCAGAACCGCGTCATCGCAAGACCGCTCGGCTTCGAGCGCGAGCCGGCGCCACGCGATCCAGACCAAGGGATGGAACCAGTACACGGCGCATACGGCCCGTGCCAGGCAGTGGACAGCGCGGTCGCAGCGCCGCACGTGTTCCAACTCATGCACCATCGCCCGCTTGAGGTCCTCCGCCTCCCAGGTCTGGGCATCGGGGGGCAGCACGATGGCGGGATGCAGGACGCCGCAGGTCATCGGCCCCGGCACGGCCACGTGCAGCAGCACATCGACGCGCCGACGAATGCCGGCATCGAGCGCCAGCGCGTCTAGGACCGACTGTCCATGGCGCCACGGCAGACCGGACCGGCGCAGCGAGCGGATTCCACCCAGACCCAGGAGCATCGGCAGCAGGCACAGGGCCGCCCCGGCGATCCATCCCGCGATCCACAGAGCCGACGGCGAGAGCAGCGGTGACGGCCGAACCGCGGGCGTAACTTGAACGCCTGCGCCAGGCGGCGCGATGGGCGGGACCGCCTCGATGGCCCGCGGCAGAGGCGCCGGCACGCTCCGCTCGCTCCCCGCGACCGGCACCGCGATGCCGACCGGCGGAGCGACCAGGGAGACGACCGGCAGCGCGAGCATCGCGCCGAACGCCGCCCCCAGCAGCGCATGGCGAACCGCGGCACGGCTCCGGCGCGCCAGCCAGGCACCGATGAGAGCCAGCGCCGCGGTGACGGTCACCTTGGCGACGATGGACGCGGGCAGCGAACCGCTCACTCGAAGCATGACTCCAGCGATGACGTGCATCATGGCTTCTTCCTCCCGTTGCGAACGCGGTCGATCTCGGCTTGGAGTGCATCGAGGTCGCCGTCGGTCCACGGCGCCTCGCTAACGAGGGCCGTCATCATGTGTTTCAGCGAGCCGCCGAAGAAGGTCCGCAGGTACTGCTGCAGCGCCGTCCGCTTCGCGGCGGACGGCGAGACGGTGGCGGAGTAGATGTAGCGGAGGCCATCCTGGCGGTGTTTCAGGCAGCCCTTCTTTTCGAGCCTGGCGAGCATGACGCGGACGGACGAATCGCCGGGCGGGTTCGTCAGCCGCGCGCGAATATCCTCCGCCGGTGCGCGATTGCCCAGCGCGAAGATGGCGTTCATGATTTCGCGTTCGCGGCGCGTCAGGCGGTCTGGAACTGCGTGCGACACTTGTCACATCTTACCCGCGACAAATGTCGCATGTCAAGCCCTGTGGGGCGGACGCCCTGGTCCGCGCGGGACGCCCTCGTCCCGCGTCCGGAGTGACGATATCGGCATCTCGCAGGGTAGAGGCCGGCCGGGGGGCCGGCCGCGGACCAGGGGGTCCGCCCTACTGCTTCCGTGCCCGGCTCAGCCTCCGGTAGTATTCCGCCACGGCGTCCAGGTAGCCTTCGGGGACCGGTTGGTTCCCCGGACTACGAACCGTGCCGCCAGAGCCCGAAGCGTCCACCAGGCGCCGCAGTTCCAGTTCCACCTGCTCCACGCTGGCCATGGCCGCCTGGATGCGCTCGGCAAGCATCGGATCGTTGGTGTAGTGGGCGGGATCGAGCGGGCGCAGATCGCGGATGGCGTTCCCGATGTCACGCCCGGTCTCCGGATCGTCCTTCAATTGCCGCTGCAACTGGCCCAGGCCTTCGAGCGTGTCGCGGTAGAACTGGCCGAAGTCCTGCCCGTCCCAGGCGCCGCCGTTGTTCCGCATGGCCCCGCCGGGTCCCCAACTGCCGGCGTTCTGCCGGCCATCGGGCTGCTGGCCGCCCGCCTGCTGCCCAGCCTGCGGCTGGCCCTGCGGCTGGCCCTGCTGGGCCGCCTGCAGCATCTGCCGCAATTGCTGGAGGCGGTCGAGGGTGGCCTCCACCGTCTTGTCGTCCGGACCCGGTTGGTTGCGGCCGGCGCCCAGCGCCTGCTGCACCTTCTGCAAATCGTCGCGCAACTGGTTCAACCCCGCGGTGATCTCCGATTCCGACATTACGGCGTAGTCCCCGAGGCCGCGGCGGGTCCACTGGGAGTTGCGCTGCATGTCGCGGGTCATTTCGCGCTGCTGCATGTTGCCGAGGGCGTCGCGCATCCTGGCGGAGGCCTGGCGCTCGGTGGACTGCAAGTCGCGCGCCGCGTTCTGCATGTCCTGCTCCAGAGTCTTCAGGCCGGTGAGTTCCTTGTCATGGTCATCCGCCAACTGGCCGGCCTGCTCGCGGCCGGGGTTCTGGTCGTTGGCGAAGGCCCGCCGCATCCGGCCTTCGAGATCCTGCTGCTGGCGCGCCAGATCGCCGGCTTGCCGCGTCAGATCGTCCACCTGGCCCGCGGCCTGCTGGCCCTTCATGCCGGCGATCAGTTGCCCGGCCTCCTTCAGGCGGTCCGCGGCGCGGCGCTGCGCCTCCTGGGCTTCGGGCGATCCGGCCCGCATCGACGAGTTGGCGTTGCGCATATCGTCCAGGGACTGCCGCAACTGCTCGATGGCCTTGTTCAGGACGGCGGCGTCCGCGCCCCGCAGGCGCCCGCTCTGCTGCTGCTGGCCCGATTGCCCCGCCTGGCCCTGCGCCATCCGGGACAGCCGGCCCGCGTCGCTCTGCTGGCCCTGCTGGCCCTGCGCACCGCTTTGCTGCTGACCACCCTGTGGCTGGCCGCCCTGCTGCTGGCCGCTCGCCTGCTGGCCGCCTTGCTGCATCTGCTCCATCTGCTGGCGGAGTTGTTCGGCTTCGCGGCGCAACTGCTCCTGCTGCCAGCGCTGCTGGGCGGTCTGTGGCGCGTTGCGGCGCTGCTGTTCGGCCAGTTCCTGCTGGCGCCGGGCCAGTTCCTGGAGCTTCTGCATGGCTTCGTCCACCTGCCGCTGATGCTGTTCGGCCGGCTGGTTGGGGCGCGCTCCTTCGTACTGGTTCTTCTCGGTGTCCAATTCCAGGTCGAACAGCCCTTGCAAGTCGCGGGTGGCGCCGTTCATGCCTCCGCCCCCGCCGCCGCCGGCGCCCTGGGAACCAAAGGCCACCTGGATGTCGCGGAAGGTGGCTTCGGCGCGCAGCAGATATTGCAGCGCGCGCTGTTCCGGCGCCAGGGCATCCTGCCACTTCGCGCCTTTCAGCTTGACGGCCGCGGGAGACATCTCCGCCGCGGCTTTCTCCATGTCGTCCACAAAGGCCTTGAAGGCGTCGCCGGCTTCCTGCAACTGGCGCACCTTCATGCGCTCGGCCAGCGACGTGGCCTGGTCCCGCAGCTTGGATTGCACCTGCGAGAGGAACGCGGCGTTCTCGGCGTCGCTGCCCTTGGCGCCCTGGCCCTTGGCCTGGTTCCAGGTGGCCGTGACGATTTCCTTCTGGCGCTTGGAAATCTGGCCCTGCTGATTGGCCGGATCGTCGTCTCCGCCGGCCATGCCGCCGCTCTGCTGCGACTGCGAGTAGTTCCGTTCGAAGGGCTGCGCCTCGATGAAGAACATGTCGGAGTTGGAGGTCTGCCGCGCGCCCCTGGCCACGGCGTACAGGCTCACGATGTCGCCCGGCACCAGCTTGAAGTCTTCCAGCGCGAGGGTGGTGCTGGCCGAGGAAGTCTTGCCGTCCTTGGATTGCTGCAGCGAAACGCGCTGCTCCGGCGCGCCGTTGACGGAGTAGCGCAGATCGACGCCCTTCAGCCCGAAATCGTCCCTGGCATCCACGGTCACGGTGACTTCCTCGATAGGCGACGCGCGGAAATCGCCGCTGGGCCGCGCGATCTTCACTTCCGGCGGGCGGGGCTTGATGGCCTCGATGAAGTAGTCCTCGCTCAAGCGGACGTCTTCGCCGTTCTCGATGGAGGCCACGTGGTACATGCCGTCCTTGAGAATCGGCACCCTGGCCGCCGGCTTCCCGGCCGCGCCCGCGCGCAAATCGATTTTGGAGCCGTCGTCCAGCATCAGGACGCCGTTCGGAATAGGACCGCCGGCTTCGACTTCCACCACGCCCTCGGCGCCTTCCACGGCGCGCAGATCGCCGCCCGGATCCTCGACCGCGTCCTTCATCCCCGTCCAGTCCGGATAATGGTACGTCACGCGAATGTTCTTGACCGAGGGCAGGTCCACCACCGTCAGCCGGTAGGCCGGGGACCGCACGCCGCCGGCTTCCACGTAGTAATCCAGGCTCTCGGAAACGCCGGCGATCAGGAACTGGTACAGCGGGCCGCCGGCCTGGGTGCGCATCTCCGCCTGTTCCCACTGGGAGGCGCTGGCATAGCGGGCGAAGAAGCGCACGCGCGGGGCGCTGAAGCCCGTCAGTTGGGCGGAGATCGTCTGGTCGGCGCGCTTGCGGATGGTGCGGTTGCCCGGGTCCACGCGGATGGCGTAATAGGGGCTGGCGCCGCTTTTTGCCAAGCCGGCCCATAGCAGCGACGTGCCATACCCCAGGAATCCGGGGCCGGAGGTCCCCAGCCACACCAGCGCCAGCACGGCCGCGACGGCCGTCGAAGAAAAGCTGACGATCGACGCCGTTCGGGCAACGCCGGCGGGGTGCGCCTCTTGCGCCACCGCCAGCGCGTCGCCCGCCAGCAGCGGGAGGAACGGATCTCGGGGATCGGCGTCCAGCTTTTCGGCGAACGTCAGCAGGCGTTCCTCGAACTGCGGATAGCGGCCCTCGGCCCGGCGCGCGGCATAGCGCCGGTTCAGGCGGAGGGCGGGGACGGCCAGCGCAGCGGCGGCGGCCAAGGCCAGGCCCAGGAAGAGGCACAGGCGCGCCCATAGCACGCTTCCATCCGAGAAGGCGAAAGCGTTGGCCGCCAGCACCACCAGCACCGTCAGAGTGAGCGCCGCCAGGGCCGTGACGGCCGCGCCGCGCGTGAGCGCCAGCCATCGCAGCCGCCGTTCCATGGCGTCCAGGTAGCCGGACAAGCGATCCAGGGAATTCATGCGGCCTCCTTGCCGGCCAATGGAGGCCGGTTCTCCGTGGGGCTGTTGGCAGGCGGAAGCGCCTGCCCCACCTGGATGCAACCTCTCCGGCACGAACGTGGGGCAGGCGCTTCCGCCTGCCAACCGGACAATCGATCCTGGGAGCTCATGCGGCCTCCTTGTCAACGGAAAGATGCCGGTTACCGAGCAGGCTCTCGGCCACCACCAACGCCAGTACCGCCAGCATCACATACCACCAGAGCGAGAGGGTGTTTGGAGTTTCGGCCGTGGCCCCTCCGCCCGTGGCATTCCCTTTGGCTGTATTTTGCCACAGTTCCAGGGTCTCCGGCGGAGCCGGTGTCAAATCGGATTCGCGGCGGTCGGAATTCACGGCCACCAGTTCGCCCGTTCCATTGGGGCGGCGAATCTCGTAAAAGCCCGCCATGGTCAACTGGATGTTCTGGGCCGTGGCCGCCTCTTCCAGCGAAAGCGCGCGGGCGCCCGTAGGATCGACCACGTCCACCGCCGCTCCCGTTTCCCTGGATTCGCGCAGTTCGGCGAAGGCGCCGACGGGCACGCTGGCGGGATCGTCGTCCATCCGCCCCAGGTAGCGCGCGGTCTGCTCGACGAACGGCACCCAGGCGGCGTGGAGCGGCAGGTCGTTGTCCACGTTATCGAACGTCGAGGCGAATACCAGGACGCGCCCGCCGCCCACGCGGGTATCGAGCAGCAGCGGCAACTGGCTGCCCAGGCGCGCCGCGACGCGCGCGCCCATCGGCTGCACGCGCACCGCGCGGTAGAATTTGACGTCTTCCCAGCGGCTGCTCTTGAGGATGGAAGGATGCGACGGATCGAGCCACACGGCCGTTTCGAAGCGGTCGCCTTCGCGGCCGGCATAGGATTCGCCGGCGATGGGCAAGTCCGCCACGGGCACCTTGGAGCGCTCCGCCAGCGTGCGGCCCAGGGCCACCAGCAGGCCGCCTCCGCCGCGGACATACTCCCTCAGCCGGGCGTCGAAAGCGGCGGGCACGGAAGCGTCCGAGAGCACCACGAAGGCGTACCTGTCCGGCGCCACGTTGGCCAACTGGTCCGGGGTTGCCGCGTCGACGGCGAAAGCCGCCTGACCCGAAGCCTCCAGCGCCGCCTTGAAATAGAGAAGCGCGCGGGGATTGCCGGGCGATTGAACGAACAACGCCTGGCGCGCGTCGGCCCGCTCCACCGAGAAGTAGAATGCGTCGTCGGCGGGGAGCGCGTCGCCGCCATCGATGACCACTTCGCCCCGGTTGCGTCCGTAGGGCACGTCCATGGACAGGAATTCCACCGATGCGCGCCCGCCGGCGGGCACTTCCACCTTCTTCGATTCCACCTCGCGGCCATTGAGTTTGAGGGTGACCTGGCGGGTTGCCTGGGGAGCGTTGTAGCCCGCCACGGTTGCCAGCACGCGCGTCTTCCTGCCGCCGAAAACGCGCCGCGGCGCCACCACGTTCTCCACGGTGAAATTGGGCGTGGGCCCGGTGGCGAGCGCGTGCGGCCGGAATTCGATTCCGGGGTTCAGCCGCAGGTCGTTGAAATTCGCCGGCATGCCGCTCTGCTGCATGTCGGAGTACAAGTGAACCGTCAGCGGCAGGCGCAGCAAGTTGGCGATGGAGCCGAGCGAGCGCGCCAGTTCGGCGAAGGAGGTGCGCGCGTCGGAGGCGGCGATGGCGGCGATGGCGGCGTCGAGGGCCGCGTGATCGGCGGTGACTTCGCTCATCGCCTCGACTCGCGAACCGAACGCCAGCACCTGCGCCCGCCGTCCGGGACCGAGGCCGCGCACCACCGAGCGGGCCATGTCCCTGGCTTGCGACAGCCGGTCTCCAGTGCGCATGCTGAGCGAATTGTCGATGGCCAGCACGGTGACCGCGCCCGACCGGTCGAGCGGCAACAGCCGCCGCGGCACATAGGGATGGGCGAACGCCAGCGCCAGGAGCGCGAGGAGCGCCGTGCGCAGCGCCAGCAGCGTCAGATACCGCAGACGCCGGTGCTTGATGGAGCTCTGCGTGCGCCTCTCGAAAAACCGCAGCGAGGCGAACGGCAGCGGCGTGGATTTGTGCTTGCGCAGCAGGTGCAGCCACACGGGCAAGCCAACCGCCGCCACTCCGGCCAGGAACCAGGGGGTCAGGAAGCCCATGTGGGGCCTCCGGGAGCCTGAGAGTTTTTGTAGGGCAGGTTTGTAACCTGCGGCGGGTTTTCAACCCGCCTGCCGACCTGTCTGGCGGAATCTCGGAAAGCGGCCTTCTGCGACTTGCGCGCGCGAGTTGGCCGGATGCCAGCCTGCCCCGCAGAGCGGCACAGCCGCAACCGAATCACGCGCGATGTTTCAGCCTTCGGCGGAGGGTTCATCTCCCGCGCAGGCGAGCTTCGCTCGCCGGGCGGGTTGAAAACCCGCCGCAGGCTGAAAGCCTGCCCCACATAAGACCGGCGACACGGAGCGGGAAGCGCCATCACAGCCTGCCCCTTCGCACGGCCAGGTACTCGCGCAAGCCTTCGTCCAGGGGACGGCTGGTGTCCATCAGAAAGTAGTCGAAGCCCGCGCCGCGCGCTTTGCTGCGCAGGGCCTCGATATGCGCGTCGATCTTCCGCCGGTATTCTCCACGCGCGTATTCCGGCGAGACTTCGAGGGATTGCGCGGGTTCTTCCATGTCCACCAGCAGCACCGGCTCGTGGAACGCGGGTTGGATCTCGCGCGGGTCCAGCACGTGGAACAGGACCACGTCGTTGCCCTTGTAATGCAGCGGTTCGATGCAGCGCACGATCGCCTCCGGGTCCTCGTAAAAATCCGAGATCACCACGGCGATGCCGCGCCGGCGCAGGTAATTCTGAAAATGCGCGAAGGGCTTGAGGTAGTCCGTGCGCGTTCCGGCCTCGGCCTTCTCGACGGCGTGCAACAGGCGGAAAAGCTGTCCCTGGCGGGTGGAAGGCGCCACATAATTCACCACCTCCTCGTCGAAGACGATCAGCCCGGCGGCGTCGCGCTGCTGGTGGGCCAGGTAGCACAGCGACGCCGCCACGAACCGCGCGTAGTCCAGTTTGTGGACCGAATGCGAACCGTAAGCCATGGACGCGGAGGCGTCGAGCAGCACCAGGAGTTGCGAGTTGGTCTCGCCGCGGTAGCGTTTCAGGAAGGTGCGGCCGGTGCGGGCGAAGACGTTCCAATCCACGTGGCGCAGGTCGTCCCCTTCGGAATAGGCGCGGTATTCGGCGAACTCCTGGGAAAACCCGAAGTAGGGCGAGCGGTGCAGGCCGGCCACGAAACCGTCCACCACCGTTTTGGCAACCAGGTCCAGGCCCGAGATGGAGGCCAGCGTGGCCGGGTCGAGGAATCGCTGCAGCATGGCGGAGGCTCCTAATCCCGCGGCGCCGGCTTCCACTCCAGGATGCGCCGCAGGATGTCGTCCTGCTTCAGGCGGTCGGATTCGGCGTGGAAATTCAGCAGCACGCGGTGGCGCAGCACGGGGATGTAGAGGGCGCGAATGTCGTCGTAAGTGACGTGGTAGCGGCCCTTCATGAGCGCCCGCGCCTTGGCCGCCAGCACCAGGAACTGGGCGGCGCGCACGCTGGCGCCGTAGTTGACGTACTTGCGGACGAAATCGGGCGCGCTCGCGTCGCTGCTGCGCGAGACGCGCACCATTTCGACGGCGTACCGCGCCACGCTTTCGCCGATCGGCACCATGCGCACCAGTTGCTGGAAGTCCAGGATCTCGCTGGCGTGCGTGACCGGGTCGGCGGTGGGCACGGTGGTCACGGTGGTGAGGTCCACCACCTGCAGTTCCTCGTCGGCGGTGAGGTAATCGAGCACCGTGTTGAACAGGAAGCGGTCCAACTGGGCCTCGGGCAGCGGGTAGGTGCCTTCCAGTTCGATGGGGTTCTGGGTGGCCAGCACGAAGAACGGCGCGGGCAGCAGATAGTTGGTGCCGCGCACCGTGCAGGCGCGTTCCTGCATGGCCTCGAGCAGGGCGCTCTGCGTCTTGGGAGGCGTGCGGTTGACTTCGTCGGCCAGCAGGATGTTGCCGAAGATGGGGCCGGGCACGAAGGTCCAGGTACGGTGCCCGGTGGCCTGGTCCTCCTCGATGATATCGGTGCCGGTGATGTCGCTGGGCATCAGATCCGGCGTGAACTGGATGCGCTTGAAAACCAGGCCGAGGGTCTGCGCCATGGTGCGCACCAGCAGTGTCTTGGCGGTGCCGGGCAGGCCGGTGATGAGGCAATGGCCGCCCACAAACAAGGCGATCATCACCTGTTCCAGCACCTCCTCCTGGCCGACGATGACGCGGCGCACCTGCGTCACGATTTCGGACTTCACCTCGCGGAAGCGCTCTACGCGCGCCTTCAAAACCTCCGATTCCGGCTGCGGCTTGGATATGGGCATGTGTGGTCTCGTTCCTAGTTCAGTTCCAACAATAACTTCTGGGCCGGGCGGAAACCCGGCGCGATTTCCAGGGCGGCCAGCACTTCATCCCTGGCCAGGTCCTCCTGGCGGTTCGAGCGGTAAGCCCGCGCCAGGTTGTAGTGCGCCTGCGCCGGGTCGATGGGGTTGCGCGCCAGCACGGCCTGGAATTCGCGAATGGCGCCCGAAGCGTTGCCTTGCTCCAGCCAGAGTCCGCCAAGTTTTTGATGCTGTTCGGGGTCCATCGGATAGATATAGTTCAGGCGGTCGAGCGCGGCGGCGGCTTCCTGGTTGCGGCCGGCGTCCACCAGGCTGGCGGCCAGAAGCTGGATGCGCGCCGGGCTGCGTCCGCCGGCATGCACATAGCGCCACAATTCGTCGATGGCCGCGTTCCGGTCGCCGCGGGCGAGGTAGAGGGCCGCCAGCGATTCGTAAACGCTGCCGGCTTCCACGTATTCGGGATACCAGCTCTCAATCGAGCGGCCCAACTGGATGCCCGGTTCAATACCGGGCTGGTCTTTGTTCTTTTCGGCCTTCGACGCCAGATCCGCCAGTTCCCGCGCGGACTTCTTCCACTCGTCGAGATGGTCGAGGATCGGCTTCGTCTCGGCCTCGATCGCGGCCAGAAACTGGCGGTCGAAATCGGCGGGATCGAGCTTCAGTTTCCGCCTGAACACGGCAGGCGTGTCCGCGCCCCGCGCATAATCGTGGAGCATCGACAGGATGGCGTCCCATCCCCACTTCCTGGCTATGTAACCGCAGATGCGGCCCGCCTGAAAGTAGCTGACGACCACCTGCTGGGGCCGCGAGGGGTGGATGAATCCGCGGTCGAGCGAGGCGACGGGCAGCAGTTGGCGCTCGCGGATGGCGGCGAGTTCCTCGGGGCCCAGGCGGTCGCCCCACTCCGGGTTGACGGCCGTTTCCTCGTACACCGCGATGCCTTCGGTGAACCAGCGCGGCACATGGGAATCGGTCATGGCGAGGGTGAAGACATGGCTCATCTCGTGCCACAAAGTGGAGGCCCAATGGAACTGGCCGGGGGGACGGCCGGAAGGGCTGTCCATGGCGATGGTGTAACCGAAGGTGACCCCGAGGGCGCCGAAACCGGGCATGCCCAGCGTGCGCACGGCGAAATCGTCGTGGTCGGGGTAGACTTCCACTTGCACCGGATGCGCCAGCTTCATTTGGTACTTCTTCTCGTAAGCGGACATCACGCGGTCCATTTCGGACTGGAAGTACGGCCGCAGGAATTCGCCCTCCTTCTTGTCGAACCGCAGGATGGTGCGGGGAGTGGAGAAGGCCACGAACTTCTTGTCGAAGCTCTCCAGCAGGCGCAGCGAGTTGGCGGTGGCCTTGCTTTGAAAGTGATTTTCCCAGCAAAGCTCCAGTTGGCGGAAGGCCTCGGGGTTGCGGCCCATGCGCATCAGACCGATGCCCAGCTCCGAGCGCGCCGAAAGAAGCTGAGGGTCCAGTTCTACGGCCTTGCGATAGAACCCGATGGACTCTTCATAGCGCCGGTTGAGCATGAAGAAATGGCCGATGCTCTCGTAACCCCTGGCGGTATGCGGATCGAAGGGGGACTCGGGCCTTCCGGCCAGCAGGTCGATGGAGGCGAGAACCGCGCCGGCCCCGATCGAATGGGGGTCCATGGCCAGGGCCTTGCGGGCTTCATCGGCGGCGCTGGCGTTGTCGTTGTCTTCGAGCGCCAGGCGCGCCAGCAGTTCCTGCGCACACAGCAGCCGCGGATCGAGGTCGAGCGCGCGCCGCGCCAGCGCGGAAGCGTTTCCCTCGAACTGATCGGCGGCCAGCAGCGCTTCGCCCAGCACGGCGCCGGCGTTGTTCTTGTCCAGCGCGAGAGCTTCGGCGAAGAGGGTGGCGGCATCGTCGGCGTGCCCGTACTCGAGGTACATGCGGCCCCAACTCACCTTGCACGCGGCGTCTTGCGGGCGCTGGCGGTCGCAGACCGATTTGAAGACCTCGTTGGCTTCCAGCATGCGGTGCTGCCGCCAGAGCGCTTCTGCCTGTTGCAGGGTTTGGGCGGGGAGCAGGGCGGCGGCGAAAAGCAGCGCGGCGAGCGCCGAGATTCCCGGCATCACTTGTCGATCGCCTCCTGCACGCGGGCCAGTTCCAGCAGCAGCGCGGCCAGACGCCTCTTGTACTCGCCGGTGGGCAAGGCTGCCTTTTCGAACTTCAGCTTGTCGATGGCCTCCTCCAGCGTCTCCTTCCGGTCTATCAGCGGGCGCTTCGCGGGATCGTTGGCTGCGGCGGCATTGGCGCCGAGGCGAACCAGCAAAAACGAAGCCGCCAGGCCGCCCGAGTCTTCCAGAACGGCGTGTTCGGTAGCCAGGCGCTTCTGGGCCTCGAAGAAATCTTTGGTCTTGCGCTGCGCGTAGAGGAACGCCTCCTGCGCGGAGACGGATTCGGTCTTGCCGGTGTCGGCCGCCGGATCGCGCAGGGCTTCGGCCCAGTAGCGGGCGAAAACCGTGGCGTTCTTCTCGGTTCCGCTCTTGGTGGCGGCGATCACCACCCGGCCAGGCTTGCGCAGAACCTCGATGGCGCCGCCGCTCGAGCTGGTCATGACCGCCACGCACTGGCGCCCGGCGGGGATCCGGTCCAGGAGCGACGCCAGTTCCGCCGCGGTGATATCGGGGCCGGGGACGTTGAACTTGTACTCCGCGCCGTCGAAGGCGCCATGGCCGATGAGCATGAGCACCACCGAGTCGGCGGGTTTGGCCTGCGACGCCACGCGCGCCATCTCGGCGCGGATCTTCTCGCGCGTGGGAGCTTCCAGGGTTGCGATATTCGAA
>Ga0209039_10000943_pt1 | contig 28246 bp, 19 predicted proteins | sample BogFormECP12_OM1_FD_188238 | JGI IMG/M metagenome (GOLD analysis project Ga0209039, IMG submission 188238) | Bog forest soil microbial communities from Calvert Island, British Columbia, Canada - ECP12_OM1 (SPAdes) (version 2) | ecosystem: Environmental > Aquatic > Freshwater > Wetlands > Bog ... | reverse complement strand
CCTGACCGCCGCGTTGACAATCTCCGCCGCTGCCGGCGTCGCGTTCGTTCCTCCATAGACTCCATTCTCCACCAGCACCGCGAAAGCGATTTTCCGGGCCGCCCCTTCATGCGATGTCCCGTACGGCGCAAACCCAATGAACCACGCGTGCGAGGGCGCATCCGCCAGTTCCGCGGTCCCCGTCTTGCCCGCTATCGGCACGGCTGCGGCGGCTGCCCGTTTCCCCGTCCCCGCCGTCACCGCTTCCCGCATGAACCGCCCCAGCAGCGTGGCCGCATCCGCCGCCAGCACCTCGCGGGGCTCCGTGGTCCGGGTGTTGGTCTCGTCCGTAATCCAGCGGCCTTGCGGCATGGCGCCGCCGCTCGCCACGGTGGCCGCCACTCGCGCCATCTGGAACGGCGACGCCACCACCTGCCCCTGCCCATACGCGGATTGCGGCAGCGATTTCTTCAACTGATCGGCGCGGTTGGGCGATGCCGTCGCGATGCCCAGCGCGCTGGCGGTAGTCCACAGCGCATCGGCGCCCACATCGTAGGTACCCAATTGCGCGAAGTAAGCGTTACACGAAACCACCAGCCCGCGCTCCAGGTCGAGCGTGCCGTGCGGCGCCCGATCCTGAATGTCGTCGCGGATCGGCCGGCTGGAGCCTTTCAGGTATTGGCCCACGCGCCCGTCCGGCAGCCGGATGCACTGGTAGGTGCGATGCGCCAGTTGCATGTCTTTGCGTAGCGCCGCCATGGCCGTCACCACTTTGAAGGTCGAACCCGGCGGATATAACCCGTAGCGCGCGCGATCGAGCCACGGGTTGGCCTCTTGACCCTCCTGCGCTACTCCGTTGAGCACCGGCTGCGGGAAGCTCACCGCCGCCAACAGATCGCCGGTCGCCGGGTCCAGCACCACGGCCGCCCCCTTGTCCTTGCCGGCTTGTTTGAGCTGGTTGCGCAGAATCTCCGCCACTTTCACTTCCAGCCGCGCATCGATCGACATGTTCACATCGCGCGCCCGGTCGAGCACTTTGCGCACTTCGGGGCTCCGAGGGTCGTGGCGATGCCGCAGCAGCGGAACCAACTCGCGATAATCGTAGCGCAACACCCTGTCCATCTTGCCGGTCTTGGGATTCTTCACCTCCACCAGCGTGGGGCGGTCATCGTAGCCGCGCAGGCGCCGGGCCTCATCGCGCTCCACAAAGGATGTGTTGGTGGCGCCCCAGCGCTGGCGCGTCCGCAAGTCGCCCAGCAGGTCGAACATCAGCCCGCCGAAAGGATAATGCCGGCTTTCGCCGCGCGGGCAGGCCTTGTCGATATCGATTCCCAGAGCTTGGTAATCGGCGCGATGTTTTTCCAGCAGGTCCCAATCGCCGGTCGCCAGCGGCAGCCCGTTGCGGTCGTAAACAGTGCCCTTGGGAATACCGCGCATCACTTCCTGCAGCCGCGGGTTGTACTGATAGCGCCGCGCGCCATCGGCCTCGGTGACCAGCGTTCCCGCGCCCATCACCGCATCGCTAGCGAGCACTTGCACGTAGCCCGCCTTAGCCAGCACTACGGCCGCGCCCATCGCTAGGATGGCGCCCACCAACGGCACCGGCCTCGCTGCCGGCCTTCGCTCTTCCTGCCCTCTGGCCGAAATCGCCGCCACCATCCCCACCACCACGAAGTTCGCCAGCATGGCCGTGCGCCCGTAGCTCAGAAACGGCGTCACCACGCCGGAGAGCGGCACCACTCCCAGCGATCCGCCGGCTATCAGCAGAATCTGTAGCGCCGTCGCCGCCGCCAGTCCCACCGCCAGAAAGCATTCGTAATCCGTACGCGCCCTCACCGCCGCGCGCAGCGTTCGCCACACCAACACGCCGTAGAGAAGGAACGCGGCGGCCACGCCGATAAAGCCCCACTCTTCCCCCAGCGCCGCCAGGATCAGGTCCGTATGCGCCGCTGGCACCGCTTGCGGATCGCCTTGCCCGGTTCCCATCCCCGCCGGCCCGCCCGTGGCATAGGCCCACAACGAGTGTGCCAGTTGATCGCCGCCGTGCACCAGGTTGTCCCACGGCGAGAGCCACATGTGGACACGTTCGCCCACTGTGTGGGGCACGCCCAGCCAATAACCCACCGCAAAGCCCGCCACCACCAGCGCCAGGCCCGCCACCGGCGCCAGCGCGCTCGACCGGGCCATTCCATAGAGAACCAGGAACAGGCACGAGAACACCAGCGCCGGTCCCATATCCCGCTGCAGAAAGAAGAACACCAGCGAGAGCGCCACCGAGACCGCCACCGGCAAAATATATTCGAGCGGCGGAATATCCAGATATTTCGTCAACCCCGCCAGGCGCGGCCGCGTTTCGCGCGCGTGACGCAGCACATCCCACCGCTCGGCGAAATACCCGGCCAGAAACAGCACCAGCAACAGCCGGATGATCTCCACCGGCTGGAACCCCAACAGGTTTACTCTGGCGTCACTCGTGCCCGGCCCGGACCCGAACAGCACCAGCGTCACCGAAAGCGCAAAGCTCCCGAGCAGCGGCACGAAGCTCAACTTCCCCAACAGCCGCTCATAATCGATCCCGCTGGCCGCCGCCAGCAACAGGCATCCGCCCGCCACGCCCTGCGCAAAATCGACGAACAGCAGCGTATCCCGCAGCGGGTCGCGCAGCGCAATCATGAGGATGAGGCCCGCGCCCGCCAGCAGCATCGTCGCCGGCAGCAGCCACGGGTCGCCGTCGAACCCGCGCACGCTCCACCACACATGCACCAGCAGGAACGCGACGAAGAACGCGCCCGCCCACCGGTAGAAGGCACTCTGGAATTGCTCCGGACGCCGCACCACGAAAAACGGCTTCAATTGCCGGAACTGATCGCCCGTAAAGAGGCCGCGAATCCGCGCCAGTGCGCCGACATTCGCCAGGCCGCCCGAAGCGTAGTAGATTCGCCGCGCCGCCTCCGTGCGCGCATGCGCATCGGCAATCGTGCCGAGCGCCGGCAGCAGGTCTTCGCGCGCGCTCAGATCGTTGAGATTGAGCAACCGCCTGGCGGCCAGGCCCTGCGCGGCTTCGGCCAACGCCGGTGCTTTCGCCTGGTAAACCAGATGGAGGCCCAGCGCCACCAACGCGCCCGCCAGCAGCAATCCCAACAGTTCCCTCGCCCGCCACCGCTTGCCCGCGCGCCTGGTTTGCGGCCGTCCCGCCGCCGTGCTTCGCGTCACCGCCATCTATTGCCCGGCGCCCTTCCGCTCGGCCGCTTTGCCGCGCAGCGCATCGATCAGCCCCACGATGGCTCCCGCTACCCGCCCATGATCCGGCGCGGCATTCGCCTGCGCTTCCCGCTCAATCTCCGCCAGCCGGAAGTTGACGCTCTCCAGACTGCTTTGCACCTGCCCCATGTGCACGTTTGCGTTTCCGTAGGGCGCGCTTTGCCGGTACAAATCCAGGGCCCGTTTGTAATCGTCCGCGGCCCGCTGGATCTGGTCTTTCTCCTGCGGCAGCCCGCGCGCGTTGCGTGAATCCCACCACAGCCGGTCGGCGCGCTCCCGGTATCCGTCGGCCAGTTGCGACTTCTCGCGATTCCCCAGCTTGTACCCATGATTCGCCGCCTGGTCGAAAGCCTGCGAGGCCCGGTCGATATCCTTCAACCCATACACGTACACGCGCGCCAAACCGAGCGCCGGATCCGGCGACTGCGGCATCAACTGCTGCGCCTCCGTGAACTTCTCCACCGCATCGTTCAATTCCGCCGCGCTCTTGTGGCTGGTGCCGTTAATGCGCGCCAGGTGGCCTTCCACCAGACGCAGCTTGCCGTGCACCATCTTATCGTCCGGGTCCGCCGAAAGCGCGTGCAGCAGCATGGTGCGCGCGCGCTGCCAGTCCGCTTCATACACCGTCAGCGCTTCGTTGTTGCGGTAAGTATCGATCGCGTGGTCCGCGGCCGCCACAAACTTCTGCTGCACCACGCGGCGCGGCCCCTTCAGAAACAGGGACGCCGGATGGCCCTGGGAGAGTTTCGCCCAGCGGTCCCAGATCTGGTTCGGGTCGGTGATCTGTTCGGCCGCCACGTCGTGCTCGAATTCCTTGCCCCGCTGGTACAGGCGATAGTCCGACACCGCCTCCCAAGCCGCGCCCACCACCGCCACCAGCGCCAAAGCCGCCACCGCCCGCATGCCCCAATAAAACAGCTCGCCGCGCTCCGCCGGGGCGGGCTTGGGCGTCGCAGCCGTTGCCGTCGCAACCGCTGCCGCGGCAACCACTGGCGCCGACTTTCGCGTCGGCGCATCGTCGTCCGCCGCCTCCACCGTGCGCCGGGTTTCGTCCCGGTCTCCGCGAAAGGTCCGCCGCGTCGCATCCAGGTCCTCATCCACCGCTTTCACCGGCCGGCCCTCGCGGAACGCCTGCAAATCTTCCTCGAGCTCATGCGCCGTCCGATAGCGCGCTTCGGGCGTCGCGGCCAGGGCCTTCATGAGGATCCTCCGCACCGCTTCCGGACAGGGGTCGGGCGCCGGCGGCGGCGGAATCCGCGAGCGGATCATGCGCTCCAGCCGCTCCGTGGAATCGGCCTGGTAGGGCTGCATCCCGGTGGCCATCTCGTACAACATCACCGCCAGCGACCAGAGGTCCGATCCGGCGTCCACCGTGCCCGTTTCCAGCCGCTCCGGCGACGCGTACGGCACGCTGCCAAACTCGTTCCGCGTGAGCCGCCGCGAGAGCGAAAGCGCCTTGGCGATGCCGAAATCCAGCACCCGCACTTCACCCCTCGCGTCGATCCGGATGTTCTTAGGCTTGATGTCGCCGTGCACCATGCCGCGGATATCCCTGCCGTCGATGGTGGCTTCCAGTTGGTGCGCGTTCTCCAGCGTGTGCGCCACCGCCGACGCCACATCCGCCGCGAATTCCACCTGCAGCGGCCCGCGACGCATCAACTCCGCCAGGTCCTGCCCGTCGACGTACTCCATCGCCACGAAGAAGAACCCATCCATGTCGCCCGCATCGTAAACCCGCACCACCCGCGGATCCACCGCCGCCAGCCGTTCCTGCAGTACCGCCCCGCGCATCTCCGCCGCAATGGCGTCGCGCGTATCGGCGTCCGTGCTGTGCTCGATCAACTTCAGCGCCACCGTCTGGCCGGATTCGGTGTCCCGGGCAAGGTACACGTCCGCCATGCCGCCGCGCCCCAGCTTCTGGCGGATCTCATACTTCCCGAGTTGGCGCGACGCCGACGCGATCATTCTTCTTTTTTCCGTGGGGCGGCTTTCTTAAAAGACGCTCCCAAATCCAAAAAAGTGTTTCGCTCCAGAACGGTCTGTCTCATGTCCTCCGGCACTTCCACCGCATTTTTCTCGAAAACGTTGCCCACCATGGCCGGCCGCGCGCCATCCCGCGCCGCAATGCCCGCGCCCTTGTTCCGGCGAATGTCGTTATGCGAAATCCACGGTTCCGAAGCGCCCAGAATCAGCACGCCCTCGTGCGAGCAATCGTGAATCGCGTTGGCCCGCAGCACCGGGTTGGCCGTCCCGCGGATCTCCACACCCACTCCCGCGCCGTCCACCTCCACATCGTCCACTTCAACGTCGGAATTCCGCAGCAGGATGCCGGTCGGAATCGGCATGTCTTTCGCCGCCAGAATGCGGAATCCGCTCAGACGCGCGCCCTCGACATTCTCCGCGACCGCCGCCGGTCCGTTGGCGAGCGGCGCCGCCCGCAGAATGGCCGCGCGCGGGACGCGACTGCGCAGTGTCACGCCGCTCGCCAACTGCACCTGTTCGCTGTACTCTCCGGCCGCAACGTCGATGGTGTCGCCTGCGCGCGCCGCTGCCAGGGCCGCCGCAATGCTCGGGTACGCCGCTCCGCGCCCCACCGCCAGCACCCGCGGCTTCTCAACCACCGGCTTGGGGACCCACAGGCTTCGCGAAAACCAGGCGCCCGCCGCCGCCAGCGCCAACCCCGCCACAAACCACAAAGCCCGGCCCATCGCGCCACCGCCGCCCGCCGCGCTGGCCGCAAAACTCTCCCCTTCCACCACCACCACCGTGACGTTATCCTTGCCGCCCGCCTCATTGGCCGCGCCGATCAGTTCTTCGACGGCTCGCGCAGGCTCTCCCGCGTGGCGCTCCACCGCGCGCTGGATTTCGCCCGAGCTCACCTGGTCCGTCAGCCCGTCGCTGCACAACAGCAGCGCGCTGTCGGGCTCGAACGGGATGCGCTGCAACTCGATGAAATCGGCGTCGCCCGGAGCATGTTCCTCCGACCCGACGTCGCGATACACTTCGTTGCGCCGCGGATGCCGCATGGCCTCGGCTTCGCTCAACTCACCGCTGTCTTCGCGCTCGCCCACCGGCGAATGGTCGTGCGTAATCTTCTGTATCCGTCCGCCGCGGATCTGGTAAGCCCGCGAATCGCCCACGTGCCCCACCACCGCCGACCCGTTCTCCAGCACGGCCACCGTCAGGACACAGGCCATGCCCTCCCATTCCGGATTGCCGCGCGCCGCCTCCAGAATCTCGTTGTTCGCCATGGTGATGGCCTCGCGGATGCGCTGCTCCACCGTGCCCGTCTGCCGCTCCAGGCGCGCGCGCACTCGGCTCACCGCGATCTCCGCCGCTTTCTCGCCCGCCGCCTGTCCGCCGATGCCGTCCACCACCAGGAAGATGCCGCGCTCCGCGTCCACGTGCAGCGCGTCTTCGTTATTCCGGCGCGCCCGCCCCGCGTCACTCGCTCCCGCGAACCTGATTCTCGGTTTATCCATGCTGAATACTTCGGAAATCCAGAAACACCACCCCCGCCAGGCCGATCCGCGCCCGCGGCGGCACCGGGGCTTCCACGTTCCGGTCGCGCTTGCCGCCATCGCTGAAATCGATGCTGGAGGGCGCAGCCTGCCCGTCAATCGTGGTTCCCAACCGGCTCAGGTCTTTCAGAAAGAAATTTCCGCTGTCCGCGTCCCGCCGCAGCCGAAAATGTTCCCGCGAAACGTCCGGCAGCGTATCCAGTTTGATGTCGGTCCAATAATCGCGGCCCCCGCGGCCCACCACGATTTCGTTCTTGGTCATGCGAAACGTCTTCCGCCCGGAATGGTCCGCATACTCGATCACCGCAAAGGCCCCATCGTCGGGCGCCGGTGCTTCCAAAGCTGCCGCCTCCAAGCCACGGGCCTCTGTCGGCGGCGGCGTAGTCGCCTTTGTCGCCCCCAGTTTCCGCGTGGCGATCCTCCTGGTCATCGACCCGGCGCCGAGTTCCGCCTTCACCGGCAACGCCAGCTCCGAGTAGATCAGGATATCGCCCGCCGCCACTTCATCGTCGGTGTTTTCCAGGATGCGGATCTGCCATCCGCCGTCCGGCGCCGCCACTTTGGGCGCCGCCCGCCGCGCCAGCTTCAGACGTTCGACGAGCGACGGCCCGTTCAGCGCCTCAACCTCGGCATCCAGCGCCCGCCGCGCTTCCTCGACGATGCGCGGAACAATCGCGCGCAGCCGTTCCATATCGTCGGGATGCAGGTAGACGTGGTATACCGCGGGCGGAAGAACGGAATAGTGCAGCGGCTCGAGACCCTCCTTCATATTCCGCACGATTTCGAGAATGACATCCCGGGCGGTCGCGGAAGTGGGAGTGGCAGGCCGGTCCATTGGGGAACCTCCTACAATGTTAACAACGTGCGCCGCGGAATTTCGTTCACAAGATTCTGCCGGAGGTCGACGCGGCCAGAGCCAGGTGAATCATCCGCGTTTTTGTGCAGTCCAACTCACGGGTCGCTTCCTGATAACATGTCTACCGGGGGCGGGCGAACCGCTTCCGGCTAGTGGGGAGAGTGTCAGATGTCAAACGGTTCGAAAGCGGAAAAAAAGGCGCATGTCGGCGACAGGCGCAACTTTCTCAAAGGGACCCTGGCGGGCGCGGCCTGCGTGCTGGGGTTTCCAACCATCATTCCGGCGTCGGCGCTGGGGGCCGAGGGCACAACCGCGCCCAGCGACCGCATCACGCTCGGCTGCATCGGAGTGGGGCGCCAGGGCACCGGCGACATGCGCGGCTTTCTGCAGCACGACGATGTTCGGGTGGTGGCGATCTGCGACGTGCAGGAAACCGCTCGCAAGGCCGCCAAAGCGCTGGTCGATGCCCGCAATGGAGACAAATCCTGCGCCACCTATAACGACTTCCGCGAGCTGCTGGGGCGCAAGGACATCGATGCCCTCCTGATGGCTACCGGCGAACGATGGACCCCCTACATCGGAATCGAGGCGGCGCGCCTGGGAAAGCACATGTATTACGAGAAACCCTGCGCCCTGACCGTGGAGAATGCCAAGGCGATTCGCGCGGCGGTGAAGCAGTCCGGGGTGGTCTTCCAGTTCGGCGCGCAGCAACGCTCCAGCCAGTATTTCCGCTTCGCCTGCGAGCTGGTCCGCAACGGGAAGATCGGCCAGCTTAAGACTATCGCCATCGCGTCTTCCGGCGGCGGAGGCCGCTTGCAGCCCGAGGCGCCCAAGGACCCGCCGCCGGGCTTCGACTGGGACATGTGGCTCGGTCCGGCGCCGTGGGTGCCATACAGCGACTTGCGTACCTCGGTGTACTGGTTGCGCATCTCCGATTACGGCCTGGGCAACCTGGCCGGCGGATGGGGCATCCACGATCTCGATATCGCACAGTGGGTGAACAACTCCGACGACACTACACCCATCAGCGTGGAGGGCACGGGGACGCTCTACGACGACATCCGCGATACCGTCGCCACCTACGATATCGAGCACACCTACGCCAACGGCGTGAAGATCAAGTTCATGGATGGCGGCACCGCGCGCCGTCAGTTCACCCAGTTCGGGCCCGGCAACAGCGACGTTCTGATCGGGACCGAAGGCTGGATCTGGGTCAGCCGGGATGGTATAAAGACGCAGCCGGAGTCCCTCATACGCGAGATCATCGGCCCCAACGATAAGCACGTGATCGGCGGCTCCGATTTCACGCAGGAGGCGATCCTGACCGGGTCCTCCGCAACGCTCCACGCGGCAGCCGGCGGCGATCACCGCACGAATTTCCTGGACTCGATCCGGACCGGCCGCCCGAATGTGTCGCCGGTCGACGTGGCGGCGCACGACGAGATGATCGCCCAAATGGCGGATATCGCGGTCCGGTTGAAGCGCAAGCTTCACTGGGATCCCGTCAAAGAGGAGTTCATCGACGACGAGCAGGCGAACCGCCGCCTGGCCAAGACGGCCCGCGGCCCCTGGCGGACCGAGGTTCCGGACGCATCCGGGACAGCGTAGAAAGCGCCATCAAGTGTGCAAACCCAAGGTTCCCCAAATGAATAAGAGCACGAGTAGTTTGATTATATTGGCCGCCATGGCACTGGCCCTTTCCGCGCAGGTGTCGCCCAAAGCCGCGCGGACCGCGGACGAGATGGAGCCGCTCCTGGCCAGTATCGCGAAATACGAGTACGGCCAGAGCCGGGTGCCTCAAGCGGAGTTCACCCAGTTCGTCCAGGATTCGCTGGCTTCCCCCGCGTTGCTGAAGCAGATCGAGGCCCGGTTGCTGGCCTTTGTGCAATCGGAGGCTACCGCCCCGGCGAAGCAATTCGCGCTGCGCGAGCTCAGCCTCATCGGAACCGATGCCTCGGTGCCGGTGCTGGCTCCCATGGTGCTGCAGCCCGCAACCTCCGAGATGGCGCGTTACGCGCTCGCCCGGATACCGGGACCGGCGGTGGATCAAGCCCTGCGGGACGATCTCGCCAAGAGCTCGGGAATCGTCCGGATCGGGATCGTCGAATCGCTGGCCCAGAGGCGCGATACGAAGGCGGTCCCCGCCATCGTGCCTCTTTCCGCGTCCACCGACGTGGCCACCGCGGAGGCCGCCGTGGCCGCCCTGGCCGATATCGCGGACCGGCCGTCGCTGAATGCTCTGAGCGCTCTGCACGGTAAGGTCTCCGGAACGTTCGCGCGCCGCGTGTCGGAGGCCTGGCTGAAGTGCGCCGACCGGACCGCCGCGCGAGGGGACAAGGAGAGCGCCCTGAAAGTTTACAAGGAGTTGCTTGCCGCGCGGGAGTCGCCGCAGGTAAGGGCTGGGGCCTTGACCGGAATCGCATCCATCAGCGGGAAGGCGGCTGTTCCCACGCTGGCGCCGGAGGTCGAATCGCAGGACCCCGTAGTTCAGCGTACGGCAATCAAGCTGCTCGGCGGCATTCCCGGAGCCGATGTGACCGCCCTGATCGAGCGCGAGTTCCCCAAGCTTTCGCCCACCGGCAAAGTGAGACTGCTCTCGGCTCTCACGGAGCGCGGCGACAAGTCGGCGCAGCCGCTCTTTGCGGGTGCGATTAAAGACCCATCCACGGAGGTAAGGGCTGTGGCTCTGGAGGGCTTGGGCGTGCTGGGAGACAGCTCTTGCATAGCGGTCCTCGCCAATATCGCGGCGACGGGCCAGCCGGCGGACCAGATGGCGGCCCGGATGGGTCTCAACAAGCTGCACGGAGCCGGCATGGATTCGGCGCTGGCCTCCGCCATCGCCGCTTCCAAGGGCAAGACGAAGGCCGAGCTGATTCTGGCAGCCGGGGATCGCGGCACCACCGCCGCCGCCGATGTGGTGTTGAAAGCCGTTCAGGAGGACGATCCGGACGTGCATCGGGAAGCCCTCCGGGCGGCCAAGAATGTCGCCGGGCCGCAACAGATTCCAGCCCTCGTGACCCTGGTGACCAGCGCCTCCAAACCGGCCGACCGCAAGGACGCGGGCCAGGCGCTGACACGCGTTCTGGAGAAATCCGCGCCGGACCGCATTGCGCCGGTGATTGCAGCTTACAACGGCGCTACCGCCGTCGATGCGCGTGTTTCCCTGCTCGAGGTGCTCGGTCGAACCTCCAACGAGCAGGCGCTCGCGCTGCTGCGCTCGGCGTTGAGCGATCCCACGCAGGAGATCGTCCGCGGTTCCATTCTGGCCCTTTCGGACTGGAAGACTACCGCTCCGTTTCCCGACCTGATGGCGGTCGCCAAGAGCAACTCCAACCCGGCCCTTCAGGTGCTCGCGCTGCGGGGCTACCTGAAGCTCGTGGGACTTCCTTCCCAGCGTCCCAACCCCGAGAGCGCGCGCCTGCTTAACGATGCCCTGGGGCTAGCCAGGCAACCGGCCGAGAAAATCGCTCTGTTGGCGCTCCTGCCCAACTATCCGTGCGCCGAATCGCGCAAGATTGCCGAGTCGATGCTGAAAGATGAAGCGGTGGGTAAAGAAGCCCAGGCCGCCATCGACAGGCTCAACGGTGGGGGCAGAGGAGGGCGCGGAGGGCGGGGAGGAAGGGGACCCCAGGGGCCGGGGGAGCCGCCGCCGGACGGATCGCCTCAATAAGGTGTTCACGGCCACCTGATGCGCATGTGCTTGATCCTGTGGTGCGCCCGGCGTGACTCGAACACGCGACCTTCTGGTTCGTAGCCAGACGCTCTATCCAACTGAGCTACGGGCGCTTGCCAAAGCAACCAACCTCTACACTGTACCCAACCGGGTGGGGGTCGCGCAACCGCATGCCCCATCTGCCACAATGGCAGTGTCGCCATGACCGACCGCCTCTATTACACCGATTCCTATCTGCGCGAGTTTGCCGCGCGCGCCGTGGAACGCTCGGAAGACGGGCGCACCGTCTACCTCGATCGCACCGCTTTTTATCCGGCGTCCGGGGGACAGCCCTGCGACACCGGGACCATCGCCGGCATCGCCGTCCTGGACGTTGCCGACGAAGGGGAGCGCATCGCGCACCGCCTAGCCGCGCCGCTTGATAGCGCGGACGTGGAGTGCGCCATCGATTGGAGCCGGCGCTTCGATCACATGCAGCAGCACAGCGGGCAGCATGTGCTCTCGGCGGTGTTCGAAGAGCGGTTCGGGCTGCACACCGTCAGCTTCCACCTGGGTGCGGAGGGTTCCACTATCGACCTGGAAGGCGGCGCCGTGGAAGCGGGCGCGGTGCTGGAGGCCGAGCGGCGGGCCAACGAAATCGTCTTTGAGAACCGGCCCGTGACGGTCGCCTTCGAACATGCGGCGGAGGCACAGGGGCTGCGCAAACCCACGGACCGCGAAGGCACCCTGCGCATCGTTTCCATCGAAGGGCTGGACCGCAGCGCCTGCGGCGGGACTCACGTGCACGCCACCGGGGAGGTGGGGCCCATCCTGCTGCGCAAGCTGGAGAAGGTGCGGCAGACCGTCCGCGTGGAGTTTTTGTGCGGCGGGCGGGCGGTGCGGCGGGCGCGCGCGGATTACGAGGCGCTGTCCAAAACGGCGCAACTGTTTTCGGCGCCCTTCGAGGACGTCCCGGCGATGGTGGCGGCGCAGTTGGAAACGGCGCGCGCCGGCGATAAGGCGCGGCGCAAGCTGGAACTCGAGCTGGCGGCCTACCAGGGCAGGGAACTCTACCTGGCGACGGAGCCGGGGGCGGACGGTGTGCGGCGCGTCACCCGGCGGGTGGTGAAGGGCAGCCTGGAGGAACTTCGCGCCATCGCGCAGAGTTTCACGGCGCAGCCGAAAGCCGTCTTCGTTGCCACTCTGGCCGACCCACCATCGGTGCTGCTGGCGGCCTCGGCGGATGCCGGCATCGACGCGGGGCAGGCTCTCAAGGCGGCCCTCGCGGAAGCCGGCGGCCGCGGCGGTGGAAACGCGCGCATGGCGCAGGGCAGCGTGGCGGAGGCGGCGGCGCTCGAGCGGGTGCTGGAGAAGCTCTGAGCCGGCTTTACTTCTTGGGCGCGGGGGCGCTCTTTTTGGCGACGCTCTTTTTGGCCGCGGGGACGGCTTGATTCAGCAACTCCTCGATCTTGGCGCGCAGGTTTTTCTCACGCCGATCTTCGGCGAGGAATACGTCATCGCCTTCGTATTGCGCGCGGATTATGCCCTGGCGGTCGATGAACGCCAGGATCGGCATGTGCGGGGTGAGCATGGGCGGATGTTCCAGGTAGTCGATGGCCGCCAGCGGGTTAGTGGTGAAACCGACGGGGAACGGCGGCTTGAACTGCCGGATGAAAGCCGGCACCTTGGCGGCGGCATCGTCGTCGACGGCCGAAGCCAGCACCTGAAGACCACGCGGACCAAACGTGTTCTGATCCTGGCTCAGGTAGCCGACGATGGCCTGGCAATGGATGCACGAGGTGAGGATGAACGCCAGCACCACCACCTTGCCTTTGTACTGGCTTAACCGCACCTGTTGGCCGTTGTTGAGGCTGATGGCGAACTCGGGCGACTGGCGCGGCAGGTTGATCGCCCGGACGGCGGGCGCCGCCACAAAGAGCAAGGCCAGGGCCGGCGCCAGGAAGCGACGCTTTGACATAGACCTCAGTTTATCGCAGCGTCGAGCCCTTCTACACTGGTGACGATGGCGCCTTGGCGGCGGAGCTCGAAACGCCCGTCGTCGCCGGAGCCGGTGACGGAATCGGCGGTCTCGGAAGCCACCGACATCTTCTTCCACTTTTTCGCGATCGCCTCGCGGTAGGCCGCAAAATACCGGCCGGCGCTTTCTTCGCTGTCCCATTCGGCGGCATAGAGCAGCACTACGCGGCCGGCCTTCTTGTTCTCGCGCAGCTCGAAGTTGCAGCCGCGCCAGTGGGGCGCGATCTCCGCGGCCTGCTGGCTGCCCACGAATTGCTCGAGCAGCACGGCGTGATCGAACTCGCCGAGCGTGCCGCCAACCAGGCTCTTGTAGCCGTGCGGCAGGTGGGCGTCGGGGAGCTCCGGCTGGGTGGGCTTGAGATCCGAGAAGTAGTCCTCGGGGTGAATGATCTGCTGGGTGGAGACGGGCGCGCGGCGGAAGACTTCGGCGAAGCCGGCCTGCCCGTCGCGCTGGCAGACGGCGTTCTGGAACAGCATGCCCTTGGCATACGGGAACACCAGCGTCAGGCGCATGTAGAGGGGCGCGTTATCGTAGACCGGGAAGTCGCCGGCGCCGCCTTCGCCCAGATGGGCCATGCTATCGGCGAGCGCGGGCGAATCCTTCAGCGACCGGCCGAGCTTGCGCGCGAGGTATTCGGACATGAGCCAGGTGGCCTGGCCTTCCATCACGGCCAGGCGCGCGGTGGACCCGTCGTCGCTCTTGCGTCCCTGGCGGATGAAGCGGGCCAGGTTGAAATTCTGGTCGGCCAGGGCGTGCGACAGTTCATGGGCCAGCACCGGCTCCTGGGTATCGGAGGGCGTGGTCTCGGTGATGAAGAGCTTCTTCTTGTTGTAATCGTAGAACGCCGCGGCCTGTTCGGTAAGCAGGTCGACGGTGGTCCGGGCGAGGTCGAAATCCGGCGGCACGAAGCCGAATTTCTTGAGCGTCAGCTCTTCGGCTCGGATCTCCTCGGGGCGGGCGGCATCTTTCATCCGCTCCTTGAGAAACGCGTTGATCTTTTCCTTGGTGATGTAATCGCACGGGACGGGGTGGCGCAACTGCATCCCCGTAATCCGCGTCAGATCGAGGACGATGCGGCTGGCCAATCCGCAAGTTTCCTGGGCGCGCGAAGATTGAGCCGGAGCCGGGCCCGCATAGAGCTGGAGCAGGAGCGGGAAGACAATTGCCAGACTGTGACGGGATTTCATCCTTTCCACCAGGATAATGCGCGCTACAATGAGAGATCAATCCAACCCATTACAGGAGAATCCTTTTGGCCGACGACAAAACCTATAAGGCCGAGTATCTGGGGAGCGGCACCTTCGTTTTCAGCAAGCCCAAGCGAAAGAAAAGCAAGGTTCGGCAGTCGCAATTGAAGAACCCCCAGCGCGGCTCGCGCAAGTAATTCCATTTCCCGGTGATGGGCGATTCGATTGAGCGGCTGCATCGATGGTATGAGGGCGAAATGCGGCCATCGATCCGGCGCGGCTGAGATTCGATGGCTGATATGACGATTGCGAGCCGGGCCGAGACTGCCCGGCCCCTGCTCGATGAGCTGCTGGCGGAAGGTGTCGCCGGCGCCATCGAACGCGAGCGGACGGAGTTCGACCGTTTCACCGCGCCGTTTACGGATGCGCTGGTACTCTTCGGAGCCGGCAACATGGGCCGCCTCATACGACGGAAGTTACGCACCGTGGGGGTCGAGCCGCTCGCATTTGCCGACAACAACCCAGCGCTTCGGGGCGGGCTGGTGGAAGGCGTGCCAGTGCTGTCGCCGGCCGAAGCGGCCAACCGGTTCGGCTCGTCGGCGGCATTCGTCATCGCCATCTGGGGCGTGGGTGCAAAGGACCGCATGGCCTCCCGCGTGCGGCAACTACGCGATCTCGGCTGCCGAAAGGTGGTCCCGTTTCCGGCGCTTTTTTGGAAACACCCCGGCCTGTTCCTGCCCTATCACATGGTCGACCGGCCGCACAAAGTGCATCAGGATGCCGGGGTGGTGCGCGAGGTCTATGATTTTTGGGCCGACGATTTCTCCCGCCGGGAATACCTGGCGCAATTGCAATGGCGGTTGCGCGGCGATTTCGACTGCATGGCCGACCCCGTTGAGCAGACCGTTTACTTCCCCAGCGGACTGTTCGGCCTGGGAGAGCGCGAAGTGTTTGTGGACTGCGGCGCGTACGACGGGGATACGGTCGAGAGCTTCCTGAAGGTGACAGGCCGCCGCTTCCAATGGATCGTCGCGTTCGAGCCCGATCCGGCGAACCATGAGAAACTGCGGAGATCGGTCGCCGCGCTCCCATCGGAACTGGCGCGGCGCATCGAGACGCATCAGAAGGCGGTCGGCGCGTCGGATGGCCTGGTGCGCTTTGCCGCCCTGGGAACGGACGGATCGGGCATTGGCGAAGGCGATCTGGAGGTGGAATGCGTCACCCTGGACCGCGCTCTGCAGGACCGTCCGGCGCCCTCCCACATCAAGATGGATATTGAAGGCGCGGAGATCGAGGCGCTACAAGGCGCACGGGCAACCGTCGCAAGGCACCGACCGGTGCTGGCCATTTGCAGCTATCACCGCCAGTCGGACCTATGGAACATCCCCAGCCTGATTCACTCGCTAAACCCGGACTACCGGTTGTTTCTGCGGCCCCACCTGATGGACGGCTGGGACGTGGTGTGCTACGCGGTTCCGCCCGGCCGGACAGCCGTATGACGCTCCAACCACTGCTGGACGAGTTGCTGGCGGAGCCGCGGGAGCGGATGGAAGCCCGCGCGGCCGGGGAATTCGATCGAATCGCGGCGCCTTTTGAAAACCGGGTCGTCCTGTTTGGCGCGGCATACCTGGGCAAACTCGCCCTGGCGGGGTTGCGCGCCGCGGGCGTCGAGCCGCTGGCGTTCTGCGACAACAATTCCACGCTGTGGGAAACCAAGGTCGAGGGCGTGTCCGTTGTCTCGCCCGCCACGGCCGCGGCCCGATACCGGGACAACGCGGCTTTCGTCACCACCACCTACAATCCGGCGTTGCCGCGGCACCAGTTGCGCGAGTTGGGTTGCGGGCGGGTCGCTCCCTACCCGGCCCTGTTCTGGAAGTTCTGGCGTTTTATGCCGAATGAGGACCGGCTCGAATTGCCGCACCGCATCCTGGAACGCGCCTCGGAGATGGGGCCGGCGTACGCAATGCTCTCCGACGAAAAGTCGCGCCGGGAACTCTGTGCGCAGATCCGCTGGAGGTGCCTGCTGGATTCCAACTGTCTGCCCCAACCCGACCCTTCCCAGGATATGTACTTTCCGACGGACCTGTGGAGCATGTCGCCCGGCGAAGTCTTCGTGGACTGTGGCGCCTTCGACGGGGACAGCATCCGCGGCTTCATTCAAAGGACCGGGGGGCGCTTCGGACGCATTCACGCGGTAGAAGCAGACGCCGCCAACGTGCGGGCGCTGAGGCGTTATTGCGCGGATCTTCCCGCCGATGTGTCGGCGAGGATCACGGTCTTGCCCTACGCCGTGGGCAAAGTGGATGGAACGGCGCGATTCCGCGCCGGGGAGTTCGAGGGCTCCAAGGTGGCCCACACCGGTGCGGCCCTTAAAGTGGAGTGCCGCAGCCTGGATAGCGCCCTCGATCGGGAGCGTCCCACGTTCATCAAGATGGATATTGAGGGCGCGGAATTGGATGCCCTTCTAGGGGCCGCGAAGACCATGGCCCGCTGCCGTCCGGTGATGGCCGTGTGCGCGTACCACAAGTGCGACCACCTTTGGATCATCCCCAAACTGCTGAAGGCCGCCAACCCGGATTACCGGATCTTTCTGCGCCGGTACGCGGAAGACTGCTGGGAAACCGTGTATTATGCGGTGCCGCCGGAACGGTCCATGTAACGAAATTCTTCCAGAATTACCGTGAATTCCCCGAATTCTCGACACTCATCGGTTTTGAACCGTAGCGGATCGGGCATGACGGGACGGCGGCTGGAAGAATATAATGCAAGAGACCATGACAACTAACTTCCCTGTTGTCTATAAGGCCGAGGTTTTGAAGGCCATCGAAACTGTCGACCTGAAGAAAGTGGCCGAGGCCATCCGGGTCTTCACGGAGGCGCGCGCGGAAGGGCGTCAGATCTTCACTTGCGGGAACGGAGGCAGCGCCGCCACCGCATCGCACTTCGCCATGGAGATGGTCAAAGGCGCCAGCTACGGCCGGCCGAAGCGCTTTCGCATCATGGCGCTGACCGATTCCGGGCCCACCATCATGGCGTATTCCAACGACGTCGGCTATGAATGCGTCTTCGTCGAGCAGTTGAAGAACTTTGCGCGGCCCGGGGACGTGGTGGTGGGATTCAGCGGTTCGGGAAACTCGCCGAACGTGGTGCGCGCGCTGGAATATGGAAACTCCATCGGGTGCCTGACCATCGCGCTTACGGGCCGGGATGGCGGTAAGATGGGGCCTCTCGCGCAGCTCCACATTCACGTCGCGCATCCGCACATGGGACGAATCGAAGACGTCCACATGATGGTGATGCACATGATCTGCTACTATTTCATGGACACGGAGACATCGGCCTGTTAGGGGACTCTATTGCGGTGAAAAGCATCAGCATTCTGACGCCGTGCTTTAACGAGGAGGCCAACGTCGAGGAGGTCTATCGCCGCGTGCGGGCCGTTATGGCCGGGTTGGGGCGCTACCGTTACGAACATCTCTTTATCGACAACTGTTCGACGGACCGAACGGTGGAGATCCTGAAACGGATTGCCGCCGATGACGCCAACGTCAAGATCATTGTCAATGCGCGGAACTTCGGCCACATCCGTTCGCCGATGCACGCGCTCCATCAGACCCGCGGCGACGCGGTGATCGGCATTGTGGCCGATATGCAGGATCCACCCGAGCTCATCCCCGACCTGGTCCGCGAGTGGGAAAAGGGCTACGCCATGGTTCTGGCCATCAAGAACAGCAGCGAGGAGAACCGGCTGATGTTCTGGATCCGCAAGAAGTACTACCGCCTGATTAACCGCCTCTCGTCGATCGAAACCTTCGAGAATTTCACTGGCTTCGGGCTCTTCGACCGGCGCGTGGTGGAGATCGTGAAGTCTTTGGACGATCCGTATCCGTATTTTCGCGGCATGCTTGCCGAAATCGGTCTTCCGCACGCCGAGGTTTTTTACGACCAGCCCGCCCGAAAACGGGGCTTCACCAAGAACAACTTTTATACGCTCTACGACACGGGTATGCTGGGCATCGTCAATCTTTCGAAGGTGCCGCTGCGGATCGTGACGTTCTCCGGCTTCGTGTGCGCCGCCGTCTGCATTCTGGTGGCATTGAGCTATTTAGTTTACAAGCTGCTGTTCTGGAACCGGTTTTCAGTGGGCGTGGCGCCCCTGGTAATCGGCATCTTCTTCTTCATCTCGGTCCAGTTGATTTCCGTGGGAATCCTCGGCGAGTACATTGGCGCGATCCACACCCAGGTGCAAAAGCGGCCGCTGGTGGTGGAGCGAGAGCGCGTGAACTTCGAGCACGAGCCCGGATTTCCCAAGACCGGGAGCGCGGCTTCCACCAAGTGAAACTCCGTCTCGGCCGCCGCGCTTGGTCGTGGATCCTGTCCGTTCCGCTGGCCGCGGTTCTGCTCTATTTCTCCCTGCGCGGCGTGGATTGGAAGGGCGTCTGGCAGACCATCGCCGGGGCGCGGTGGGGATTCCTGGTGGCCGGAAGCGGGTGCTCGTGCGTCTCGTTCTTCCTGCGCTCGCTGCGGTGGCGCATTCTCCTGAATGCGGAGGAGCGCCTGAGCGTCGGTACAGTATTCACCGCCAGCATGGCGGGTTACATGGGAAACAGCTTTCTTCCAGCCCGCGCGGGGGAACTGGTGCGGACCTTGGTCATCAGCGCGCGTTCGTCCCTGAGCAAGACATACGTCCTGACCACGGCTCTGAGCGAGCGCCTGATGGACGTGATCGCCCTGGTCTTGTGGAGTTCGCTGATTTTGCTGCGAGTCGAGGCCAAGCCGCGCTGGATCGAGGACGTCTCCCGGACCATGGCCATGGTGGCCGCGGCGGGCGCGCTGGCCATCGCATTGCTCCCGCACACGGAAAGCCTGTGCCGGAACCTGCTGCTGCGGCTCGCCCTACCCTCCGCGCTTAGGGAGCGGTTGTTGCGCTTCGCCGATCAAGTGTTGCTGGGAGTGCGGGCCTTCCACAACGTGGGCCGCCTTCTGGGTTTCACTGTGCTGACCGTGGCCATCTGGATGACAGACGCTTTCGGCGCCATGTTGGGGGCGTACGGACTTCACCTCCACTTTTCCTTCACCGTGGCCATGCTGCTGCTCACTGGCATGGGCCTGGGGAGCGCGCTGCCCTCCACGCCCGGCTATGTGGGGATCTACCAGTTTGTCGCAGTGACGGTTCTGACGCCGTTTGGAATCAGCCGGGACGCAGCCCTGGCGTACATCCTGGTGGCGCAGGCATCGGCGTACGTGGTGACGCTGGCGCTGGGCCTGCCCAGCCTGTATTGGATCCAGGCATCCTCGCCCGCGCGGGTCAGCGTATGGCGCCTGGCCCGCCGTGAAGGCTAGATCAGGGGGCGTCGACGATCTCTCCGATATAGCCGATGTTGTCCCCCTTCTTCATGGAGGGAACCGCGCCGATGTATAAGACCACGCCCGATACGGGAGCCATCACATCCCACACTCTTTTGCCGAAGAAGTCCGTCAAGTAGCCGATCTTCATCCCCTGCTTGACGTAGGCTTCCGGAACCACGAGCGGGTAGAAGATGCCATCCCGGTCGCTGGTGACGACGGAGTAGCGGCCGATCCACAGTGGATGCTCGACCGGCGTCACCAAGCCCGGCAGCATTTTCAGGTGACGCATGACATTCAGGGTGCCCCGGACGAGGGCGTCCACATCTTCCGCTTTCGTGGTGCCGGCATACCCCGCCTCCACCGCGATGGACGGCTTTCCACCGATCTGCGCCTGCCGCGTAATGGTCGCGCTGGGGGGCGGGTCCGACGGCCGGTTCCTCTGGATGATGATATGGTCGAGACCGAAGGCCAGCACCATTCCGCGCGAGGCGGCGTCGAGGCGACCGTTGCCTGTGTCCGCCCAGTAGGAATACGGGCGGAGGTTCTCGTCGAGATCTCCTCCGTGGTAGTCGATCAGGTAATCGCACTTCTCGATCACCTGCCTGGTCATGTACCACGAGATCCGTTCCGTCTGGGTTCCATCGGGCTTGCCCGGATACAGCCGGTTCATGTTCTTGCCGTCCACGGGATTGAGGTGAGGAACCTTTTGCAGGAAGGATGCGACATTCAGAAGCGGCACGACGATCAGCGTTCCGGAGAGGCCGGAGGGGTCGGCCGACTGCGCCAGCTTCTCCAAGGCGACGATGGACGCGTACTCGGTCCCGTGCGCGCCGGCGACCAGCGCCAGCACGGGCCCGGGTTTGGCGCCGTTGATGACAATGACGGGGATGTCGGCCGCCATATCCACGCCGGCCGGCACCTGCAAATAACCGGTGGCTCTCTCGCCCGGATGCGCGGTCGCGGTACCCACGGCAACGTCCGCCGCCCGTCCCGCGGCGCAGAGTCCCCACACCAGCACCACGCTCCGCAGTGCCCGGACAACCCGGCGCATGGTATCCTCCTCCCGCCTTACAGCTTCACCACCGTGCACTTCTTCAAAAAGTCCGGATCGAACTCCAGCCCCATCCCCGGTCCCGTCGGAACTGGAATGACGCCGTTCTTGATCTCGAAATTCGGCGAGAACCAGGATTCCTTCCGCGCCGGCGCGCGCCACACGTACTCCATGTAGGGGCCGATGTTGGGAGTGGTGGCCGCGAACTGCAAGATATTCACCGAGGCCGCGCTGGTCTGCGTGTTGTGCGGGCAGATCCACATGTTGGCCTTGCGCGCCATCCGCGCCACGCGCGCGGCGCGTATGAACCCGCCGTTGTAGTTCAGGTCGGGCTGCACCACGCTCATGACCTTGTTCTCGATCATCCACTGGAAGAGCCACAGGCTGGTATCCTGCTCTCCGAACGCGACCTTCATCTTGAGCGCGTCGGCGACCTTCTTGGTCTCGCTCAGTTCTTCCCACGGACACGGCTCTTCAAACCACAGGTACTTCATCTCCTGGAGCCGCTTGCCCATCGCAATCCCATTGGCCGCATCGTACGACCCGTTGGCGTCGGCCATGAGCGTGACCTTGCCGCCGAGTTTCTTTTGGGCCAATTCGAGCAACGTGTTGGTGCGCCCGGGGGAGGCATCGCGGTTATCGCTCATGCGCCCGCCGATCTTGAACTTCACCGCCTTGGCCCCTGTGTACTCCACGCCCCGGACGTAGATATCGACCTCTTCCTCGGCCGTGGTTTCGCGGCCCGAGCCGGAAAGGTAGACGGGAATCTCCTTGCGAAGCACCCCGCCCATGAGTTCGCCGGCGGGCTTGTGGGCCGACTTGCCCATGAGGTCGAAGAGGCTCTGCTCGACATAAGCCACGGGGCACCAGAAGGCCTGGCCGGCGATCTTGTAGTGGGCGATGTAGACCTCATCGACCAGGGTCTCGAGATCGCGCGCGTCCTTGTTCAGGAACATCGGAATCACCCGCCGCAGCAGGATGGGGATGTAGTCCATGATGTCCTTGGTCTCGATCACGCCCTCGGCGCCGTCCGTGGAGCGTGTGCGGACGAAGTAGCGGGCTCCGGACTGGAGCAGTTCGATGGAAGCGATCTTGACGGGGGCGTTCAGAGACTTGTGGAGATCGAAGACCGGCTTCTGGTATTCGGGGCCCGAGGAATCCGTGTCGGCGGCGGAGAGCACCCGTGCGAGAGGATCCCCGAGCAGCGCAGCGCCCGCCGAAGCCGTCAGAAAATGTCGTCGGTTCATACCTTCAAGGATATGCGAATCTGGGTGTGAGTGGTGACCTAATGGAGTTCCAGTCGGGGAACCTGACCGTTCGCGTTTTCCGGAGCAAACTCGAGTTGGGGTCCGCCGCCGCGCGCCAGGCCGGTCCCATTCTGGAGCGGCGCATCCGCGAGGCCGGCCGCGCCCGAATCATTCTCTCCGCCGCCAACTCTCAGTTGGAAATGATCGATGCTTTGGCTCGCCTTTCGGGCCTGGACTGGCGCGCCGTCGAGGTCTTCCACGTGGATGAGTACGTGGGGCTCGCGGCTTCGCACCCGGCCAGTTTCCGTCTATGGGTCAAGACCCGGTTTGCCGACCGCGCGAACCCCGGCGCAGTCCACTACCTGGCCGGAGATGCCCCCGATTCAGATGCGGAGTGCCGGCGCTACGCGGCCCTGCTTGCGGCCATGCCGATCAACATCGCTTTCCTGGGATTCGGGGAGAACGGCCACATCGGGTTCAACGATCCGCACGAGGCGAACTTCGCCGACCCTTATGCGGTCCGGCGGGTGACTCTGGACGAGAGGTGCCGCCGGCAGCAGGTGGGCGAGGGCCATTTCCCGGATCTGGCTGCCGTGCCCCGAGAGGCCATGACCCTCACTTGCCCCATGTTGGTATCGGCCAGCCACCTCATCTGCTGCGTGCCCGACCAAAGGAAAGCCGAAGCCGTGAAGAACGCGCTGGAAGGGCCGGTCACGCCGGCCTGTCCGGGGTCTATCGTGCGGACGCACGCGCGGGCGTGTCTGTATCTCGACGAAGATTCGGCCTCGCTGCTGGCCGCGCGTTGACTATGACCTATTTGCCGTTTGCCGGGCAACTGCTCGCTTACACTCGCCGCTCAGTATCCTTGTGGTCGGGATCCGCGAAACAGCGCGCATCTCCCGGCGTTACTTGACCTGAATGGATTCGATGTACTTCGTCAGGTTCCGAATTCGAAGGTTTACGCCAGCGACGTCAGTGCCATCCATCTGTCTAAAAACAGCGCCCCAGGTCGGCATACCCTTAGACCCGTGCGCGGTGACACGGAGGTCCCCGTCGATTGCGCCAAACACCCGTAGCTCGGGGAATTTCCCGGCATTCCGCTTGGCGAGATTGGTCAGGTCCGAGGGACGGGATTTCAAAGCCGCACTGGCCGGTCCATCGCCTTTGCCCTCGGCGCCGTGACAGGCGGCGCAGTATGCCAGGTACATTTCCTTGCCGGAAGAAGCGGACGTCTGCCCGGCTGGCGTATTCCGGATAACGGCCCGGCTTTCATTCTGCGCGCATAGCACCGCGGCCGCCAGCGCGAACAGCACCAATCTTTGTAGCATTGCCGTCGTCTCCATTCAGAACTCGAGCCGCATTTGGATGGCAACCATGCGGGGCGCGTTATCGCCGCCAAGACCGACGCCGAGCAACCCGGTTGGCGGAGACGTCGTGTAGGTCAGAGCACCGAAGCCGACTTGCGTCGCCGGCTTGCCAGGTATGCCGGCGATGGCCGCCGGCAACCCGAAATTGGGGTGATTCAAGACGTTGAAAAACTGCCCGTCCACCCGCAGGGACAATCGATCGCTCAGCCGGAATTGCTTTGTAAGATAGACGTCGGCCCAGAAGAAACCCGGGCCACGGAGCGAGTTGCGGCCCAGATTGCCGAACTGGCATGTCGCGGGCGAGTCGCCGCCGGCGCAGGCCCCCGTGCTGGGATCGACGGTCGAAACAAACGCATCCGGATTGAGCCACTGAATGGCGCCGGGTTGCGTCACGCCTGGAATCGGATTGTGCTGGTAGAGTGGCACGCCTGGGCGGACACTCGCGAACTGCGGACCGCCGCCCTGTACGATGCCGTCCCCGTGGGCCGAATACGGCGCGCTCTGAACCGTGAACGGCACGCCGCTATGATAGAAGAACGTACCGGACAACTGCCAACCGTTGACGACCTTAGCCAGTACCGAGTTGCGTGCGTGTATCGGCAACCCGTACACATAGTTCGCATTGAAATTCTGCCGGATGTCGTAGTCGCAGTTACCGTACTGGCGGCCCAACATGCCGGGCAATGGGGAAATGATCCCCAGCGCCGAGAAGGATAGGAATCCACCGTTGGACACCGTGTCCAGACAATGACTCCAGGTATAGTTCACCCGCGCCTGCAAACCGTGGCCGATGCGCTTCTCCGCCGTCATCTGAAGGCCGTTGTAGTGACTGTTGGCCCCGGTAGCGAACTGTGTCACTGCCGCGAAGCGGGGGTCCTTGGGCGCGTCGTAGGGGAATGGGTTGAAGCAACCGGCGCAAACCGTCTGGTATCCGTTCACCTCGGTTGAATAGGGCTGGTTCACCGCGCGTGTGCCGACGTACTGAGCGCGCAGACTGCCCGTGTTTCCGAGTTGCCGCTCGATGGCAAAACTCCATTGCAGGAAATAGGGCGCGCGCAGTCGACCGTCGGGAATGGCGGTGAGGGCGACCGGCGGAAGACAAGTCTTCGGGTCGGCTGATGCGGCAGCGCAAGAGGGAACCCCCCGCTGGAATCCGTTGAGAAACGCCTGATTGGCGGCGACGGTCGCATCGACGGCGCTGTTCGGCACGCCAGGCGCAATCGCCAGCCCGCCCGCCTGCCCCAGAAGGCCGCCTTGGTAGGTGTTGATGTACGGCGGATTGGCGGCGATCAGATCCACGATGCTGCCCGGAAGCAGATCGCTGAACATGCCGAATCCAGCGCGCAATACCATTTTGGGCGCGAACTGCCAGGCAATTGCGGTACGGGGCTGCCACAGCAGGAGTGGCGTCGAAGCAAACAGCTTGTCGCGGCCCGTGAAGATCGCCTGGTTGAGGGGCTGATCCGGATTGTGGCTCGAACCATCGAAGGAGCCGGGTAAGCTCGCGATCAGGTGGTGCGGGCTCATCGGATTGGTGTTGGTGGCGGTACGCACGCCCAGTGTCCAGGTCACCTTCGAGGATACCTTCACGGCGTCTTGCCCGAACAAATCCAGGTTCAGGTAGTTGAATGGCTGCGACGCGGCGATGGGAAACGCCTTGGTGGCGGTGGACGCCACGCCGTAGATGAATTGCGCCAGCGTCGTGTAGGTAACGAGGGGTGTGTCGTAGGTGCTGAAGTCGTAATCGTTAATCCGCAGGCGGCGCGAACTGATGCCCAACTTGAATTGATGGCGGCCCGCGGTCCATGCCAGGTTATCGTTGATCTGGAAGCGCGTGGCGCGGCGCCCCTGTACCCAGTTGTAGTCCAGGCCGCCAACCGTGGTGAACGGCGCGCCGGACCCCACGCCCTGAAGGACGATGGGGAAGGCCGCCAGGGTCTTGCTCGCATCTGCCGGCCCAAACAGGCTCTCGTACCAGGAAAACGCCGGGTTGAAGTAGTTCACCAGGTTCTGGCTGAAGATGTGCGTGTATCCGGCTGCGAACGAATACAGGGGCTGCGGCGAGATCGCATTGAACAGGGGATTAATCGGGTCGGTGTAGGCTGCCTGAAGGCCCGTGTCGGACTGGAGGCGGTACCAGACCATGTTATTCACGTCGATGTTGTGATCGACTCTGGCGGTGACGACCTGTTCGTGATCGGCACTCGACTGTGAAGTTGTCCGCCGGTTCGCACAACCGTTTCCATTCGGCGGGGCGCCTGCCGCGGGGCTGCCATCGGCGTTCAACGGGCAACCGAGCACAGGCAGCGGAGCTCCGGCCGTGTTGGCATCGAGCGAGAACATCTTTCGGTAGAACGGCACCAACTCCGGGGCGGCGGGGTAGCTCGATCCGGAAACCGTGTCGCTCCCCCCTTTGGGCAATTGCTGCAACACGTAGCTTTGAAACGCCGCCGAAGGGAGGGTCACCGTGTTGACGATGGGCAGGGCGATCCGCATCTGCTCGAAGTCACCGAAGAAGAACAGCTTGTCCCGGATGATCGGGCCGCCGAGACTGCCGCCAAAGTGGTTCACGTTCGAACGCGGTTTATGACCGCCGGGAGTCGCGTTCGTGAAGTAGTTCGCCGCATTCAGCCGCGATCCGTTCCAGAGCTCATACAGGTTGCCGTGGAGCGTGTTCGTCCCGCTCTTCGTAACGTAATTGATCTGCGAAGCCCCGTAGCGGCCCTGATCGACCGCATAGGAGGTGGTGTTGACCGTAACCTCATCGATGGAGTTGAGGCCCAGAACGAGGTTTGTAGAGAGTCCGCTGTTCAGGTTCGTCAGCGGATCGTTGGTCTCCAGGCCGTCCACAATATAGGCATTGGAGAGCGCGGGCAACCCATTGAACTGCACGTTGCCGTACCCGTTCTGGCCCCCGACGAAATCGTTCGACGAACCGGCCGTGTTGATCAGCGCGCCGGGTGCGAATTGCGCCGGGTAGGTGAGATCGCCACCTGGGTTCGGCAAGTCCTCGATGGCACGCCCGGTGAGGGTGGTTGTGGTATTCGGGCTTTCCACGTTAATCAGCGGCGCCTCACTGCTGACCGTGATGTCCTGCGTGACGGCGGCAACCTTCAGGGTGAAATTCACCGTTTGGGTCTCTCCCAAGCCTGCGGAAACCGATTCGTTGACTTGCTCATCGAAACCCAATGCCTGGACCCGAACCGAATAGGGGCCAGGGCGCAGTTGCGGGAATGCAAAGCGCCCGGCTTCGTCCGCCTGGACTTGACGTTTGAGCCCGGTTTCCCGGTGCGTGATGGTCACGGTGGCCCGGCCCACCGCCCGGCCGCTGGTATCCGAAACCTGCCCCGTGATGGCGCTGGTCGTCTCCCCTTGGGCCCACAATTGGATGGTGCCCACGGGAGTGGCGAGGGCCAGGCAAAGGATTCCCGCAAACCTGACGATCGATCTTGTGTGCTTCATATTTGTATTTAGGCGAGCCTAAATATGATGCTACACCCGTCAAAGGGATCGTGTCAAATCTGAACGTTGATTTTAACGAGCCAGGTTGAGCATAATTTAGTTGTGCCGAACTCCGGTTCTGAATCCGTGGATGACTACCTGAAAGCGATCTTCGAATTGAGCGGCCCTGCGGGAGAAGCAGCTACCAGCAATGCGATTGCGCAGCGCCTGGACGTTTCGGCGCCCTCCGTAACCGGGATGCTCCAGAAACTGTCCACTGGGAGACGGCCCTGGATCGCATATCAGAAGCACCGCGGCGCCCACTTGACCCACGAAGGCCGAAAACGGGCGCTTCGTATCATTCGCCGGCACCGCCTGGTGGAGCTTTTCCTGTGCCAGATCCTTGGTTATTCCTGGGACGAAGTACACCAAGAAGCTGAGCGACTGGAGCACTTCATTTCCGAAAAGCTCGAAGAGCGCATCGCTCAAAAACTGGGAAACCCCGAATTCGACCCCCATGGAGACATCATCCCCGGGAAAGACGGCACGCTGCCCGAGCGCAAAGCGATGGCGTTAGCAGCCGTGCCGCCGGGCAGTTCGGTCATTGTGAGCAGCGTGTCCGATCGCGATCCGGAAATTCTGCGCTACCTGGAACGTATTGGCCTTACGCCAAACCGCTCGTTGGTTGTGATCGACCATGGCCCATTTGAGGGCCCGATCACCGTGCGGTTGCACGACGAGGCCGACATCCGTGCTCTGAGTCCCAAACTCGCCGCCTCCGTCCTTGTTCGAATGACATGATATGGCTGCTTCGTCCATCTCCGGTGTAGCGGTTTTGGCCTCTAACCTGTTGATTCTGCACAGAGCGACCGCTACAGCGTAGCGGTTTTGCTCTTTCCTGTGAGGTCGGTTTCTTATCGCCGCCGCTCGGCCACAATGGTGATCTGCATGTCGCTGGCCTGCCTCACCACCTGCTGGACGATGGTGTAGCGGAAACGCTGCCACCAGGGCGGGGGCTGCGAGCGGCCCATGAAGATCTGCGTGATCCGCTGGGCGCGGGCGAACTCGGTGATGGCGCGCGGCACGTCGTCGGCTTCTATAATGTGCGTCTGAATGCGCAGGTTGCGGGCGAAGTTCATGTGGCGCTCGACGGCTTCCCGGTTCTGGGATGGGCCGCTCGCGCCGGAATCGGGTCGAGCTACGTGAATCGCCAGGCAGTCGCCCTGTAGGTAGTCGGCGACGCGCTTGCCCCTTCGAATCAGGATCGCAGATGCCGGCCGGCCGGTGAGACAGACCA
>Ga0209039_10000942_pt1 | contig 28249 bp, 19 predicted proteins | sample BogFormECP12_OM1_FD_188238 | JGI IMG/M metagenome (GOLD analysis project Ga0209039, IMG submission 188238) | Bog forest soil microbial communities from Calvert Island, British Columbia, Canada - ECP12_OM1 (SPAdes) (version 2) | ecosystem: Environmental > Aquatic > Freshwater > Wetlands > Bog ... | reverse complement strand
GCACCGACGACCGTGGTATGCTCCAGACTCCGCTGGCCGTACTGTTTTCCACAATAGTGTGACAAAGCTGTGAATTTATCGCGCCCGAAGCCCGTCCTCATCCTTTAGATGGACGATCCCAGACGAAATGCCCCGAAATCGGGCAATCGGTAGAACGTTCGCCCTTACAGCCCGCGCCGCTGCCGCCGATCACTGTCAGCGCCGGGCAGAACGAATTGCTTTCCACGCCTTCGCAAACATACTTGCCGTGGCTGCGATCTGGTAACTAGCCGAATGCGCACTCGGGGCCGCGCGGTCACGGCGCGCCTGCCACACTCCCGTGCAAGCGCGGGGTGGGCCGAGCGGCGCTGCTCGCGCTCTTCGCCGCCGCCAGCGCTCGCGTCTCGGCGGCCCTTCGCCGTGCGGCGCCATGAAGCGACGGCGCGGGGCGTTCGCTTCCGGCGCGCGGGCGCGCCGGCGGCGAAGCCAACGTGTTACCGGCTCCGCGCCGACCGCACGTCCGAGGCCGGGGATTCTCACTCAGTTTCTCCCGACTTGATGCAGCCAAGTTCAGTAATTCGGCCGTCGAGTATTGCCCACCCGTCTGCCGGCTTACACGGATCGACATGGACGAAAGGGATTCCCGATGCCGCCGCTGCTTGCTCTTCCTCAAAGGAATCCCCGATGCTGGCGATTACGTTGAAGTCTCGGCTGAGCAATTCATGCCGCTTTAGCTTGTTCATCGTCCAATCTCCAGTGCTGCCCTGTGCCACGGCTAATCGGCGCGCGCAAAACCGGACTGTTTTCGTGATTCAACAAGGCCGGTGATAGCGCTCTTTTTCAATCTATACCGCATTGTGGTCGTGGGCTTCTCGTACAGTGGCCCCGGACGTCGCGTGGCGCAAGAGCGCTGCCCTGGAGCGACGGAGGGCGCGTTCGCTCTTTGGCGCGCTGAACGCGCAGTCGGGGCCAGGGGCGCGGCCCGGCGGTCGCGGCGCGCCCGCCAGGCTCCCGTGCCGCGATGTGGGCATGAGCGGCGCCGCTCGTGCTCTGCGCCGGCGCCCGCGCTTGCGCCGCGCCGGCCCGGCGCGGGAGCAACCGTGTGGCGCGTTCTTTCGTCCGCGCGCCGACCCGGCCGTCGCCGAAGGCACCGTCGATCGTGAAGCAGTCCGGTTGCACCGCAACTACCAGTGTGTAGGTCTACTGCTGCTCCGCTGTCACCGTGGGATCGTGAATCACCGCAAAACTCATCGATCGCGCTAAAGCGCACATTTCGCGAGCCCGATCATGCAGCGCAACCGCATCGCCAATCCGGCTCGCATCGCCAATCTTCATCCGAGGCCGCAGAACCACCCGCCGAAATTCGCCCGACCCGTCTGCGTGTTCCACCATCTCGCCCCAGGCATCGTCGACGTATTCCGTCACCACCACACCCGCGTCTGCGCATAGGTGCAGCACCCACAGCATATGGCAGGCCGACGCCGCGCCTACCAGCAGTTCTTCGGGGTTGTAGCGCGCGCAATCGCCCCTAAAAATCGCATCTGACGAGCCGGCGATTGGCGCCGTCTTTCCCGCGCCGGTCAGCTCGTGGTCCCGGCTGTAGGCGCGGTAACCCGACGTTCCCTCGCCTCGATTGCCGGTCCAGCGGTTCGTCACGCGGTACTCGTGGATGCGTTCGGCAGGCATCGCTTTTCTTTCACTATACGAGATAAGCGCGCTAATACCGAGAGTCACGATTGGGCAGCGCCCGCGCGCGATCCTGAGCACGCTTTGACGAACCGGGCGCTACGCGCCGAACGTGCAGTCGAGGCCCAGCGCGAGCGGCTAACGACGGCTATTGGAGAAAGAAAACCCGGCAGTGCTAGGAACCGACGCCAACAGAATCAGTAACGGAGGGTGCCGTGGATGTTTCTATTCATCAGAGTATTTGACATGGATGCTGCGCAGGAACCTTCGGTCATCCGGCGTATCCATTGTCAGATTGGCATTCGACTTCGGTGTATTTACTGTTGCTTCAGTGAAACACTCTTCCCAACAATCCGAGAGAGGTTTCACGGTACACACGTTTCTGCGGCACCCTGGACATCGCCAGTGAATCACGAGTTCATGGTTTGCCGAGAGGCCGAGCGCAGATATAGTTTTCGGTACTCGACCACATTCACAGGACAACGGCAATGTGCGGTATTCCATTTTCGGCACCCTGTCTACCGTCTATCAGCTTCGCAATCGCCGCTGTAAGAATGTGAGCGGCGAAGTTGGTGTTCGGTTCAATTCTTTCAGCAGGCCGACACCAGAACAAGATCGGCACTTGTTAGCGATGGACGGATAACGACGGATATGGGAAAAAGGAAGTGGTAGTACCGGAAGGCCGAAGCAATCCCAGGTGAGTGTAGGGTCGGAAGCGCGCGGGTGGCCCGGCGGCCACGGCGCGCCCGCCAGACTCCCGTGCACGTGGCGAGTCGTCCCGAGTACCGCTGCTCGTGCTCTGCGCCGCCGCTCGCCTCGTGTTGCGCCGGCTCGGCGCCCGTGCGGTGCCACGGCGCGGCAACTCGGCGCGTTCTCTCTTCCGCGCAGAGGCGCCCGGCGCAGGCGAATCGTGAAGGTCGTCATCTGCGAGCCGTCATCGACTGCTAACGGATTGACCGTCGACGGAAGACGGCTCGACGGGAGGTGCAATGGCGGCAGCGAGATCCTGCGTACTCACCAATCCGAAAAGGAACCGACCCGGCACTTCGACTACTGGGACTGAACGGAGACCCTTGGACACCAGAAGATCCGGCCGCAGTGTAACATCGATCTTTTCCAGAGAGAAGTTCATGATCTTCTGCAGGCTCTCCAGGCGCTGCTCGATTAGCGGGCAAAATGGGCAGCCGAGCGCGGTGTAGAGAGTGACCTTCACAGGCGCGGGGGCAACTGTCCTGGCAGGCTCGTCGGTGATGTGCCCGTATCCCATGATGGCTGACAGATTCGGGAACTTGCGAATGTACAGCCATTGAATAGCGGGGACAATTACGAGCCAGACTGCCCCGAGGGCCCACTGGGAATACCAGACCGAAGCGGCGAGTCCGCCCAAATAGAATGCCCACGAGAGATAGATTATTGGGATGTAGCACTGCTGCTTCATGGCTTCACCTTCCTAAAGTGTAGGACCTTGAGGTCTTATGATCCACTATGGTGCTTAGCCTACGCCTGATCCCCGCCCGAATGGCTTGAAACGGTAGGTGCGGAAAAATGACCTCCTGCCTGGCCGCCAACGGTTTGCCGATGCCGCCGGCCGGAGGAGCGGATTCATTGGGGCAGGTAAACAGGTTTGTCCGAGATTAGCCCGAGCGGCGCCGGCCGCGCCAGGCAGCGACCGAGCGTGCCGCACTCTCTCTTCCGTGCCGAACGCGCACGCGAGGCCCGGCACCGCCCGCGGCCGTCGGTCGCGGCGCGCCCGCCAGACTCCCGTGCACGTGGCGAGTCGTCCCGAGTACCGCTGCTCGTGCTCTGCGCCTTCGCCGCCCGCGCGCGTGTCGCGCCGGCTCGGCGTAAGTGCGGCGCCGGATGCGGTGGCGAAGCGGCGCCCGTTGTCAGCGCCACCGGCGCGCGAGCGCTCCGGCGGCCGCGGCGCGCCCGCCATACTCCCGCGCACGAGTGCACCCGCGCGGCTGCCGCTCGTGCTTGGCGCCGCCGCCCGCGCGCGTCGCGCCGGCTCGCCGCAAGAGCGGGGCCGCTGTGTGGCGCGTTCTCGCTTCCGCACGCAGACGCGCCGGGCGCCGAAGGCAGCGGCGACGCGAAGCGGCGGTGCAACTGAATGGGTGTTCGCGAGTTTACTTCTGCTTCTGCATCCTGACTGTGGCGCACTTCGGGCACTTCCACTTCCGCTGCTTGTGGTAGATGTGCCCCTTGAACTCCTTCATCGGGACTTTGCACTTTCGACACGTCACGTGTACACCAGCATCGCACCGAAGTCCGCCTCTCCATGGCGGCGTCAGGGAGCGACGGCGTGGCGCGTTGTCGCTTCCGCGCGCAGACGCGCGTCCGTACGCGGAGGACAGCAGCGGCGGTGAATCGCGGAGCCGAGCGCGCAGTCGGGGCCACGCACGTGTGGGGTCCGTGCGGCGCAGGGCGCGACAGCGTGGCGCGGACGCGGCCCGGTGGCCGCGGCGCGTCCGCCAGCCGTGCGTGAACGTGCGAGGTGGCCCCGCGCGGCGCCGGTCGTGCTCTGCGCCGCCCGCGCTCGCGTCGCGCTGGCTCGGCGCGCAGCGACTGCGTTGCACGCTCTCTTCCGCGCGCAAACGCGCCCGTCGCCGAAGGCAGCGGCGACGAAGCGGCGAATCCGGCTACGCGCCGAACGGCAGTCGGGGCCGCGCGCGCGCCCCTAAGGCCTCCTACTGCTTCGGCGCCCAAATGCGGAATTGGCCGCTGCAGTGCAGGAAGCCCATGATGTACCACATGCCGTCGTAATAACGCCACAGACCCGATGGAACAGGGGCGTTCCACAGTGCTTCGACGAACTTCCGGGCGCGCGCCGGATCGGTGGCCGCCAACCCCGCAACCGCGTTCGTCGCCACCAGTGCGATGTCGTGCGAAGGGTTGCCCACCGGGTTGCCGTCAAGCGAGTAGCGTGTCGGATAGTTGTCGTCCTTCGAGGCGAAGAACGCTTGAATCAGGTCGCTCAATTCCCGCTCGCGCGGATCGGCGTTCCACCACGACCAATCCGCAGACCAGTTCGCGGCCGTACGCCAGGCGTCGTCGGCGAAGGGGCTGGAACGGCCGCCGAAGCTCGTCGGCGTGCCATCGAAATTGGCGGCATTGGGCGCAAGCCCGGTGTTCGGATCCGTGACTTTCCAGAAGAAATCGCGGCTGGCGGAAGCGGCGGCGGACCAGAAGGGCCTGTCCGCCTCGGGGCCCCATCGCGCCCACAATTCGTAAAACGCCGGCAGATGATAGGACGGGTCCGTGTTATCGGGGCGGCGGTTGTTCGGCGTGAAGCGAACCATCTTATGCTCCGCATTGAATTCCGCACCGTCCGTCTCTTCGCCTCTCACAGTCTTTCCAGTGATCACTTGCCGGTTCTTCATGGCGTCCAGCAACTGGTCGGCCTCGGCCTTGTAATTGTAGATGCCCTTCCCGCTGCCCCACCGGTTGGCGGCGAAGTACAGGGCCATGGTCCAGTATTCCTCGCCGTCGGGCGCGGGCGAGTTGTCTCGCGCGATTCCATTGGTGTTCATCGACCACGAGAAAAACTTATAACCAGGCTCCTCTGGCTTACTGTGATACATATAAGTCTTCGACCAGTTCCATAGGGCGTCGAATTCCGCCTTTTTATTCATCTGGACCGCAATCATCATGCCGTAGGACATGCCCTCGGAGCGCACGTCGTGATTGCGATAGTCCGTCAGGTACGCGAGCGGACCGTTTTCGTTCTGGCCGGCCTCGTAATAGACCGGTTGGTCCTCCTTCTCGCCATGGAACAACTGCTGGAACGCGGCATCGATTCTCTGGTCGATCTCCTGCTGGCTATGCCCGGCTTCCAGGAACAGGTTCCTGTATTTTCCGGTGTAGAATGCACCCTTTGGCGCCGGAGTTGCAGCAGCGCTCTTCTTGCCACCCTGCTTCTGGCTGGACTGTGCCCCTGTCAATGCCATGCAGAGGACGGCGGCCAGCAATGGCGTGGATACGGTCTGGATTGGGAATCTCATTGGTTCGATTGTGAAACTCTCTCCAAAATGCTCACCTGAACAGAGTGCTCCCCCAAAGTCAACCACACCTTCTGAAGTCAGGAGGTTGCCAAATCTGCCGCGGCTTAACGCATCCCGATAGGTAAATGGCGTTCAAGGACATCGCTTCCGACAAGATTCGCGTCACGCCACCTGGTCGTATCAGGGCCAACTCGCGGATGTGCGCTCGGCGGTCTTGGGCGTATCGTCCTCACTCGGACAGAGCTTGGGGGTTGCCCGGATAGGGAACGATAAGTCGGCATCCCACCGGGAATCTCGATTCAGGGCTAAACCCGACCTTCTTCTCCCCACTCGATGTCACCGCCGCGGGCGCGCCCGGCGCTGAAGGCGACGTCGACGATGAAGCGCGGATCGAAGCCTCGTGCACTTTCTTCTCCCGACTCGGCGCACGTGCGGCGCTAGGCGCGTTCTCTCGTACGTCACAGGCTCGCCCGTCGCCGAAGCCACGCGGTCACGGCGCGCCCGCCACACTCCGTGCGTGTCGCCGGAAGCAGCGTAGGACGGTGAAACGGTTGGGATCGAGCGGCGGCGTTCCGCAGCGCTAGAACGGTACGATGAAGGCTATGAAGACAGAGCATCTAGCCGCATGGTATTTTCGACTCAACGGCTTCTTCACAATCACGAACTTTGTCCTCCACCCTTCCCGCCGGGGACCCCGACGAACCGATGCCGATATTATGGGAGTTCGCTTTCCGTACCGCTCAGAATTTCCGGATGCACCAGGTGGCGACGAGCCTGAGTTCACCCGGATCCCGGAGAGACCCTACTTTGTCATTGCGGAGGTAAAGCGAACCTTGTGCCATCTCAATGGCCCGTGGACTGATGAAACCAAGCAAAACATTCATGCGGTGTTGCGTGACTTGGGCCCATTCCCGCCGGATCGAATCGGGGAAGCAGCCGAGTCGTTGTACGAACAGGGTGTATTTGAGCATTCGCCATTCCATTGCTCGCTGTTCTGCGTGGGTGATGTAGTAAACCCGGACGTTACGAGCCGCTATCCCCGTGTCCCGCAGCGGACTTGGGAGCAGATTCTGAAATTCCTCTTCGAAAGATTTCGGACGTATCGCGATCGAAAGGCCGATCATGACAGCTGGGACAACGTCGGAAAGGAATTATGGAACTCGTGGAGTGGCACAACGGAGGAGCAGTTCATAAAGAAGGTGAAAGAGCAGATCGGCTTGGCTACCTAGCGAGGTGCTGCAGCCGACCAGAAGGTCGGGTTTTCAGCGATCGCTGGTCGCCGTCGCCCGCACTTGCGTCGTGTCGGCAACGCCGCACTGCGGTTTCTTCTCCGGCTCTTCGCCGCCGCGGTGGGCTACGCGCCGCCAGCGCACTCGAGGCCCCGCGCGCGCGGCCCCGCGGCCGAACTCCTGTGCGCGAGGTCGGCACGAGCGGCAGCGTGGCGCGTTCTCCCTTCCGCCCGAGCGGGCGCTCCCGTCGCCGTCTTACCAGTTGACGTGACGGGGACATATCGGGAGTGATCTCCCAGAACGCCGTTCGGGGGCCGTGAAGCCGGGTTCCTAATCTCCGGAATCTCTACCACTGTCCGGAGGGTTGAGACGTGATCTAATTCCCATAGGCTGTACGATGAACATCACGCAACCGTCGGACCACCGGGAGGGCTCAAGCAATGGCTCAAAGCAAGACGGCGCAGCAGGTTCGCGATGAACATGTTTGCGTGCTCGGCCCGGATCTGGGGTCGCTCTACAACGCTCTGTACAACGAGTTGACTTGGCTCCATGCAAAATGGAATCAGTACCGGGTCCTGTTTGCAGAGTCACCAGGCCGTATTGAGCTCTTGAACGACGTTGCTGGATTTTTCTTCGGTGTGATTCAGGACGTCCTTTGGGAAGACGTAGTGCTACATATTGCGCGGCTAACCGATCCGCCGCACTCCGTAGGGAAAGACAATCTTAGCCTCTTGAGGCTTGCCGAGACCGTGAAAGATCCCGCACTTTCTCTCGAAGTAAGAAACCTCGCCGAACGGGCCAAGGCTGCTGCAGACTTCGCAAGAGATTGGCGAAATCGGCGACTTGCTCACAGGGATCTGGCCCTCGTCGTCGATGATCGAGCTAAGCCGCTTCCCGGGATCAGCCGCGAGAAGATAGACCGCGCGCTAGCCGGCGCGGGGGCAGTTCTGAACAAGATCGAGAGTCATTTTTGGCAGAGCGAGGTCGCATTCGCACAGTTCATCCAGCCCATCGGCGACGCGGAAAGCCTCGCTCACTACCTCCAAGTTGCCGTCGATGCTGAAGGTCGGCAGTGAGGCTGCACTCCTGTTGCGAGACCCTTCCCGCCTGCAAAGGGCCGCACAAGTCCTCATCTGGGAAGCTCGACAGTCCAGCGCGGATTCCTCCCGTGCCACGCCGTTCACGTCAGCGGAGCCGTCGGGATCGCACAGGCGGCCCGCCGTGCCCGCCGGACTCCCGTGCGCGTACAAGACGGTCCGGGCGGCGCCGCTCGAGCTCTTCGTCGCCGCCCGCGCGCGCGTGTTGTCGGCTCGGCGCAAGCGCGTGGCAGCGGTACTGCGGCGAGCCCGAGCTCGCGCCGAATGGCCGGGCCGGTAGCACGCCCGCGAGCGGCCCGCGGCGCGCCCGCAAGCCTCCCGCGCGCGAGGTGGCGCGTTCTCTCTACCGCACCTGGGCCATCGCTAGTGGCATGCGGCGCCAGGGAGCGCCTTTCCGGTGGTTGGGCACGTAGCAATGCGCGTTTCCCGTCAACTTGACCGCCACCGCCTAACCTCCGGTTGGCGCGAGTCGGGGCCACGTGCGTCCGCGGCCGGCCGCTCGCGGCGCGACTGCCAGTCTCCCGCGCATGTGTGAAGGGCGAGCGCGGCGCCGCTCGTGCCCTGCGCCGCAGCCCGTGCGGGCGTGCGAGTCTGAGCGCGCGACCAAGCGCCCGCGGCGCGCCGCAAGACTCCCATGCACGTGGCGGGACCGAACGGCGCTGCTCGTGCTCTTCGCCGCGCGCGCGTCGCGCCGGCTCGGCGCGTTGCCGATATCGAGCAGATCCTGGTTCACGGGGTCCACGGTCCTGGCCTGGTGAGCGTAGTGGTGGTCTAAGCTTACAAGCTGCCAATGGCCCGAGTCCCCGGCGGCCGGCGGGCCGCGATCATATCGGTCATCAGCCGCTCCGTTAGTTCCGACGCCTTATCCATATAGCCGCAGATCAGCGACAACTCATCATCGCTGTACTGCCCGGCGACGGCCATGTACGCCTTCCCGATGGCTTCATATTTCGGCAGCAATGGTTCCAGGCTACCAGCTCGTACGCGAACGAACAGTCGGCGCCGGTCCCCCGCATCGCGCACACGTTCGACAAATCCTCGCCTTTCCAGCCGGTCCACAATGTGGGTGATGGCCCCCGTCGTCAGGCCGGTCAGGTCTGACAACCTTCCAGCCGTAACCGTGCCATCCGGCTCAGAGCCAATCAGGTCCAGGCACTTGGTATCGGTAGCGTTCAGGCCGATGCCCTGCGCGATTGCTTGGTGCAGGAAGACCGTTTGCGTGCTGATCTTCCTTCCGAGGTCCGAGAGTCTTCGCAGCAGTTCGGCCCGCTTCTGGTCTTTCCTCAGTTTTCCGCTTGACATACGATAGCTGCATTATTAAGATAAATTAGCTGCACAGTTAAGAAGCTGCAACATTGAGATATTAACCGAACGTCAAAAAGGAGTCAAGCCATGCCCACTGGACAGCCGAAACCCTGGAAAGGAACGGGAATGGAAGGATGGATTGCACGCTGGTACGCCTCTACCAGACGGAACGACATGGAGGACTTTCGCCGCGAGGCGAAGTCCGCTGCCGAGCGGTTGCCTGCCGGCGCTTGCGTGTTGGAGGTTGCGCCGGGACCTGGATTCTTCGCCGTCGAACTGGCGAAGCTCGGCGATTTCCGGATCACCGGCCTGGACATTAGCCGAACGCTGGTAAAGATCGCCGCTGAAAATGCGCGAAAGGCAGGCGTGAACGTCGATTTTCGCCTGGGGAACGCATCGGCCATGCCGTTTGCGAACGAGTCGTTCGATTTCGTCTATTGCTCGGCCGCCTTCAAGAACTTTTCAGAACCGGTCAAGGCCCTGAACGAAATGTATCGCGTGCTGCGGCCAACTGGCGAAGCGTTGATCGTGGACCTCTGCAAAGAATGTCCCGACGCCGCGATCGACGCATTTGTGAAGCGGAGCGGGCGTGGTCACATCGACGCCTGGATGACAAAGTGGACGTTTCGGCACGTCCTGCTCAAGCGCGCGTATACGCGGGAAGATTTCGCCCGCATGTCCGAACGGAGCCATTTCGGAGCTTGCCGGATCGACGGGGACGGCTTTGGAGTTGCCGTGCGATTCGCCAAGCAGACCGCCCGGGTCGCATGAGCGGAGTCTCGCTGAAAATGAAACGTGTTCTGCCGGCTATCGGACTCTTCCTGGCCGCCCCGCTGATCGCCGAATATCTCCCCGGCAATCTGCCGATCACCATGCTCGGCACCCTGGTGGTTCTGGCTCCGATGTATGGGGGAGGCGCCATCCTGATCCGCGAGGCGGTGAGGCGCGCCGGGCTCGGCTGGCCGAGTATCATCATCCTCGCCCTTGCATATGGAGTTCTGGAAGAGGGGCTTGTCACGCAGAGCCTGTTCAACCCGAACTATCTGGGGTTGAATCAGCATCTCCTGCAACCCGAGCACATCCCCGCGCTCGGAATTGGCGCCTGGTGGACGGTATTCGTCCTCACTCTGCATGCCGTTTGGAGTATCCCCGTTTCCATCGCGATCGTGGAAGGACTGGCAGCGCGGTCGGCTGCTCAGCCGTGGCTGAGGCGACCCGGCCTCGCCTTGGCCGCCATCTTATTCGTGCTCGGCTGTATCTCCATAGCGAGATTTACGATCCGGGAAGATGCGGCTCACTTCGTTGCTCCGCGTGCGCACCTTGCATCGACGGCGGCAATCATCGTGGCGCTGATCGTCCTGGCCTTTCGTCTGCCGCAACCACGCGGCGTACACGGTCAGCGAACGGCGCCGCGATATTCGACCGCCGGCCTCACTGGCCTTATCGCCGGGTCTGCGTTTTTGATCATTCCGAACCAATGGGGCTGGTGGACGGTTTGCCTCTACCTGGTCCTTGATGTTAGCGTGATTCTCGTGATTCGGACTTGGTCGCGAGCCCAGGGCTGGGGCCCGGGCCATAGACTGAATCTCAGTGGAGGGGCGGCGCTGGCGTACGCGTGGCACGCATTTGTGGAGACTCCCGCAGTAGGAGGACCGAACCGTGCCGGCAACGCCGTATTCGCTGCCGGCCTGCTGATCACGCTGGTGGCGGCCGCTCTGAAGACCCCCGTGGAGGTCAAATGAGTGTCAATCGGCCCAAGCCGGTTCCTCCGCCCGACCCGATTCAGGACACGGCAAACGGCCACCCCACCTCGCCGCGTCGCGCCCGCCAGACTCCCGTGCGCGAGGCGCGGAGGCCTGAGCGCCGGCGCTCGTGTTCTTCGTCGCCGCCCGCGCCCCCGCGCTGGCTCGGCGCCAGGGAGCGACGCCGCGCCGCGCTTTCCCTTCCGCGCGCAGGCGCGCCCGCCGAAGGCACCGCCGACGGTGAAGCGGCGCCCGCGAGCTCGCCATCACGGCCGGGCCGCTGTTCCCGTCACGGAAACATTCGCCGATCTCGCGGGATCGCATTCACGAGATGATGGTGATGTACTGCCGGCGCGCCAAAATCCCACCGGACCGGTCGCATCCGCAGGCGCTCAAGCACTCCTGTGGAACGCACGTGCTCGAGCGGCTCGGGGACATTACGGTGGCGCAGGATCACCTGGGGCACAAGGACAACCACTCGACCATGATCTACGCGAAGATCGTGTCGAAGACGCGCGATCGGGCGGCCGAAAGCCTGCGCGGTTGGCAGTGAGACTCGCGAACGCCACATTATTCCCGAAAACGGCCTTTCTTTATGATAACTAAGCCCTTTAGAACCGCAGATAGACCATCCCGAACGCCACAATATTCGCATTCTGTGGCGTTCGCCGGACGGGTTTCTGGGGCGATTTTGGCGGCGTTGGCGGCGTTGGCGACAGCGGCGGCACAGCGGAGACGGTCAACCGGGCTCATTACGGCGGCGGGCTTTCCGTCCCGTAACCGTCCCCATTTCTTGACATAAATATGCCCCGAACTCCCAACCTGGAGGCCCGCGAGCGCGCCGCTGAAATGCTGGGGGCCGGCCGCTCAATCCCCAAGGTCGCTACAGCGCTCGAAGTCAACGAGAAGACCGTCGACCGGTGGAAGCACGAGCCGCCCGCTTGGCTCGCGTGCGCGACGTGGGCCCGAGCGGCGCCGCTCGTGCTCGGCGCCAGGTGAGTGGCGCGTTCTCTCTGCGGCGCAGACGCGCCCGTCGCCGAAGGCATCGGAACTGCGCGGAGTCAAGCGGTCTGGCCGATCGCCAGGGAGCCTGGGTGTAGACTAATCAGAAGCCGGGAGTTTCCAAGATGGAAATTTCGGTGCCGATAACGATCCGTGCTGGCGCAGGTGAGGATGCCCGATTGGAAACAGTGCGAAGGCGAACTTGCCGGCGGGGAGTTCCCATTGGAGCGGTATCTCGGCGGCAGTGAAGGGAGCGCGGTCTTCCTCACGCGGTTTGCCTCGGGCAGGGCCGCCATCAAGCTCGTGCTCGCAAGCCAAGCGCAAGGCGGTGAGCTTGTGGAGCACTGGAATCGCGCCGCCACCCTCCGCCATCCTCACCTGGTACGCATCTTTGCGGCCGGAACTTGGGCGCTGGTAGGCATGCCGCTGGCTTATTTCGTCATGGAGTACGCCGAGGAAAACCTGGCGGAAGTTCTCCGAGAACGCCCGCTCACCACGGACGAAACCAGCGAAATGCTTGAACCGGTCGCGGATGCACTGGCGTACCTGCACGGCCAGGGCCTGGTGCATGGCAATCTAAAGCCTTCGAATATTCTTGCGGTCGAAGACACGGTGAAGATCTCCAGCGACGCGGTGTCGGCCGGCGATTCGGCCGCGGACATCCAGGCGCTGGGAGAAACGCTGGTACAGGCTTTGACGCAACAATCGGCAATCGTGACGCAAGACGGCCAGGGGCTGGCGGTTGACGCGCTACCTTTTCCCTTCCGGGAGATGGCGCAAAACTGCCTTCGCCATGACCCTCAGCTTCGATGGTCCGCTGGCAAGATTGGGGCTTGGCTCCGTTCGCCCGGCCGGCCTGCCTCGACCCTCCCGGCATATACGGCGCCGATCCCGAAGCCCACCGCGGGGAAGCCGAGGCCCCGGTATTATGTCGCAAGCGTCATCCTCGTCGTCGTGGGGGCAGCGATTGTCGGGGGCTTGGTAATGCATCGGGCGGCTGCTCCCGTGCCATCGCCCGCCAAGCCCGTGCAGCCGGCACCCGCCTCTGCCCCACCCGGGCCCCTGCCAACCGGGCAGACGGCTACGTCGAAGGCCGCCTCGTCTGTCGTGCCGGACCGCGAAGCAAAGCCACCGCGTGGCACGCGGGCTGGACAGGATGGAATCACGCGCCGCGTACTCCCCGACATTCCCGCTAAAGCCCGGCATACGGTTCACGGCAAAGCGACGGTGGTCGTCAGGGTTGCGGTGGATCCATCAGGGAATGTAACCCAGGCCACGCTGGAGCCCGGTGGCTCCACTTATTTTGGCAAGCTGGCGTTGGAGGCGGCCCGACATTGGCAATTCGCCCCGGTGGAGGGTGCGGGCCCGCGGAACTGGATCCTGCGTTTTGAGATCATGCAAACCGCGACGCAGGTCATCCCTCTTAGGGCAGGCCGGGAATAGTTCACACACTTGTGAAGCATGAACCCAGGCTGGTAGGGTCCGGCCCACGTCGGCTCAATACAACGGGTGGCGTCCGCTAACCACGACGACCAAATAGATGAGGACTCCGCGGCGATTTTGGGCCCGAGATGTCGCTTTGTACGCGCCCAACGCGCACTCGGGGCAGGCTCCCGCGCACGCGAGGCGGGCCCGAGCGGCGCCGCTCGTGGTGTTCCCCGGCGCCCGCGCTCGCGTTGCGCGGGCTCGGCGCCCGGGAGCAATCGCGGCACTCTCTCTTCCGCGCGCAGACGCGCCCGTCGCCGCGAGCCCGCCAGACTCCCGTGCGCGAGGCGAGGTGGGCCCGAGCGGCGCGGCTCGTGCCCTTCGCCGCCGGCCGCGCGATGTTGCTGTCGTTACCGCCCTTCACAGGAGCCTGGCGCGTTTCTCAGTCCCGATTGCCCTGGCTCACGGGGAAAACAAAGCCCCGGAAGACCGGCTCAGCGGAGTCAGTGTCGCGCTGAGACATTCACTCGCGGCAGAGATCGTATCGGCTTGTTCGCTTTCTCACGTACGGTGATCGGCTTCGGCGGAATTGTGGTGATGGGAATGGAACAGCAAGAGGCCGATCGCACAGTGGCTGAAGCGGTCGCGCGTGGCATCAATTACTTCGACGTGGCACCCTCCTACGGCGACGGCGAAGCCGAAGAAAGACTCGGACCTGCGCTGGCGCCTCACCGCAAGAACGTGTTCCTCACCTGCAAGTGTGAGCGGCGCGATGCCGAAGGCGCCCGGCAGCAGTTGGAGCAATCCCTCAAACGCCTGCGGACCGACCATTTCGACCTCTATCAATTTCATGCGGTCGGCAGCATGAACGATGTGGAGCAGATTCTGGGCCCGGGCGGCGCGGGCGAGTTGTTCTTGAAGGCGCGCCAGGAAGGCAAGGTTCGGTATCTCGGGTTCTCCGCTCACAACGCCGAAGCCGCGCTGGCCCTGATGGACCGCTACCGCTTCGACTCCGTGCTCTTCCCCGTCAACTACGTGAATTACGCGCAGGGAAACTTCGGGCCGCAGATCCTCGCCAGGGCCAAGGAAAAGGGTATTGCACGGTTGGCGCTCAAGGCCATGGCGCACACCACCTGGAAACCGGGCAACCGCACACCTATCCGAAGTGCTGGTACCACCCCATCGAGGACCCGGAACTAGCGCGCAAGGCCCTGCGATTCACCTTATCCGAGGACATCACCGCCGCCATCCCTCCCGGCGATGAGCGACTGTTCCGGATAGCGCTCGCCGCGGCGCGCGGCCTGACGCCGCTGACCGCGGACGAGCGCCGCGATCTGCTGGCAGGCGCCCGGGGCATGACTCCGATTTTTCATGCGTGACGCCGTAAACGTCCAGATCTTCGGCCTCAAGAGTTCTCAGTGCAACCTCTTGGTACTCTATCCCATTGAATGCAGAGTTCCACTAGGCCCGGCGCTCTCGTCTCACCCGTAAGCTCGTGATGGCGGGCAATTCACCGCAGGGCCGCGACCGCTTGCGGCCGGGCGGTCAGGTTTTGGGCCTGCTGCGCTGGCTGCGCCGGGCGGGAGTTCCCGGAGCATTTATCGTCTTCCTGAGGGAAGATATAATACGGACAAGGACCTCTCTTTAGAAAGGACGACGCTGGAAATGCTGTACCGCAGAATGCCGAAGAACGGCGACGAAGTCTCGATCCTCGGACTTGAGTCCATGCGTCTGGCGCAGAAGGACGGCCGGATCGATGAGGAGCGAGCCACTCGGCACCTGCGAGGGGCCATCGATTGCGGTGTGAACTACGTCGATACCGCGTGGCCCTACCATGACGGTGAATGCGAACCATTCCTGGGCCGGGCTCTCGAAGGCGGGTACCGGGAACGCGTGCATCTCGCCACCAAACTTCCCTGCTGGCTGGTCCAGCGGGCTGACGATCTGGATGGCTTTCTCAACTCACAGTTGCAGCGCCTCAACACGCGGCGGATCGATTATTACCTCCTGCACTCGCTGAGCGCCGCCTCGTGGGACCGCTTGAGCGAACTCGCCATAGTGGACTTCCTGAGCCGCGCCAAGGCTGCCGGGAAGATTGTCAACGTAGGGTTTTCGTGTCATGCCACGCAGCCGAAATTCCATCACCTCGTCGACGCCTACCCTTGGGAATTCTGCCAGCTTCAGTTCAATTTCCTCGATATGGAACATCAAGCAAGCGAAGAGGGCTTGCGGTACGCCGCCGCCAAAGGCCTGGGTGTCATGGTCATGCACCCCTTGCGGGGCGGCGCTCTAGCTTCGGCTCCTCCAGCCGTCCAGGCGATCTGGGATGAGGCCGCAACGCCGCGCAAGCCGGCGGAATGGGCCCTGCGGTGGCTCTGGAACCATCCCGAGGTAACGGTGGTGCTTTGCGGGATCAACGAAGAGTGGCAGATCGAAGAGAACCTCGCCGTCGCCGCCCAGGCTTACCCGAATTCGCTCACGGAAGCTGAACTCGCGCTGATCTGCAGAGCCGCCCGGCAATACCGCGATCTCAACAAATTGGAGCGCCCCGTGTGCCAGGGGTGCGGGGATCACGGCGTGGTGCGAAGAAACAAACGTCCCGGTTCGTAATTCCTGACCCGTCCGACTCACTGCCATCCCGGATTCTTCCCGAGACTCACCAGATTCGCCAGGATCCGATACGCGCCCGGCACTCCCGACGGTAATTGCCTGTACAGCGCCAGCGCGTCGTAAACATAAAATCCTTTTCCATAGCGCGCCAGAAGCAGGCCGCCTCTCTGGGGATCCTGATCCGGATCGTGCGTTTCGACCAGCGCGGTGTAGTGCGAATCCCAGTTGCGCAGGAATCCATGGCCGCGCTCTTCCACCCAGCCTTGGAAATCGTGTTCTGTAATCTGATTCGGCCAGGAGAACGCCGGATTGGATGGCTCCAGCAGAACCACCGGCGAGGTCTCGTCAACCACTTTCTGCGGATTCGTTCCCAGCGTAAATGGATACGGACCGTAGTTATTATCGAAATCCTGTAAGTTATACTGCACTAGCAGAGTGCCGCCGTTCTTGACGTATTCCAGGAGCCGTCCGTTGGCGGCCTTCAGCTCGGTGCGGACCGCGAAGGCGCGCACACCGAGGATGATCGCATCGTAGCTGCTCAAATCCCCGTGCGTCAGATCGCTGATATCCAGAACCCGCACACTCTGGCCCAGGTCGTCGAGAGCTCTCGGAACGTCGTCGCCCGTACCCGGCAGAAACGCGATTTTGAGTCCCGGAGCGGTTTTCACATCCACACCGACCGCCTTGTAGGTGGCCGGACGATAGTAAGGATACGGGCGCAATCCCGGATATCCAGTCAGGTGATATCCCTCTGTATATTCGCGCCCCTGATACTCGGCCACGGCCGTGATCGTGTATTCGGCAGGCTTGATGGTTTCCGGGACCACCGAAAATGTCACTGTCTGGTCCTCGCCGTCACGTAGGGAAAAAGCCGATTCGGCCGGCGTGGAGCGCCATCCTCCGGGCAGTTTCAGGCGGAGCGTACCGGCTGCCGCACCTTTCACGTTGCTGTGCACCGTGGCGGTGAATGCGAACGAGCGGGAGCCGACCGGCACCGCTCCGGCCGAAGGCGAAACCAAAACCGAAATCGCTGGCCCCAGCGGCAGCGGGTTCTGAACCAGTCCGACGCCTGGCACCCGTTCGACGGTCTGCACCACCTGGGCGATTTCAAACGGGACCCCGCGATAGACCGCGCGGGCGCGCGCCACCAGCGGATACGGGCCCACGGGAAGATTGCGATAGCGCTCGTCGATCAGATCATAGTACGGCTGCTCGTCGTTGGGCCGGGTGAAATAGGGCCGCGTGAGCGCGGCGTTGGGCGGTGCGGTCACCGAGAACCGCCACTGCGCGTCCTTCCTTCCGGGAATTTCACTGGCGGCGTTCGCGGGCGGACGAATCTCCCATTTCTTCGCGTCGGTTGGCTCGATGTCCATGCCGGCCACGCCGAGCGTTTCCGGGCCCTGATTAAACAGCTGGGTCTCCACGATGAACGATTGTCCGGGGATCGCGATAGTGAAAGTCGGCGCGCCCCCGCGTCCGCGCAGGGCGGCGATGGCCGCATCCATCGGAGATGGGGCAGCCCCGCGCCCGCCTCCCGCTGGTTCCGCGGCGACGGTGGTCTGGAAAGAAATCTCCAGCGCGCCAACCAGGCACTGCTCGAATTGCCGTTCCTTGACGCGCAACTCGAATCCGACGTCGCTTTTGCCGGGCTCGGCGATGGAACTCGCCTGCACCTGCGCGATCAGCGCGCGCGTCGCTTTCAGTCCTTCGGCAAGGAGCGGCGCGATGCTGGCGGGATTCTCCACCTGGTACTGGCCGGAGGCGTCGGCCGCGAGTTTCGCAATCGCGGCAAGCCCGTCCTTCAGGAACTTCGGATCGCCAGCCGCCAGGGCCGCGATTCCGCTTATCGAAACGTCGATGCCGTCGAAGAACGATGTCCCCTTGTCGGCCGCCGCCACACGCGACCCAAACCGGTGATAGGCGCTGTTGTACGGCGCGGCCTGCGGAATGGTGCCGCCGCCATTCTGGGTCTTCTGAAATCCGAGCCCCTCGCGCGCCACCTGCAAAAACGTCAGGCCGAGGCCCGGCGCCGGCAGGCCTTCGGGGATCTCGACTGTCGTTTCGGGAGCCTTCGTGAAGGGCTTCTGGTTGACGTAATCAAAGAACTGCACCGGCACGACCTTGTCAGTCGCGTAATCGTACATGCCCTCCGCGGTGACTTGGACAAAAGGCACGCGCGCATAGACCTTGAGCGGCGACCAGGGCCGCAACCCTTCCCGCATCTGCTCGTGAAACTTAGTGGGATCCCCGGCGGCATTGAAAACCTCCTGGGCCAACTCCCCGGCCACCTGGTGGTTGCCGTGGCCGTCGGTAGCCGCGCCCATGAATACCGACAGCACCACCAGCGGCCGGGTCATGCGCACCACGCGCACGGCGTCGGAAAGTACGCGATCATGGTCCCATTTTTCAAGCGCTTCTTCGCGCGTCTTTGAGAATCCATAATCGATGGCGCGGGAAAAATATTGATCGACGCCCATGTAGCGGTCGGCCAGCAGCAACTCCTGGGTGCGCGCCAGGCCGAGAGCGTCGTAGAGATCCTGGGACATGACGTTCTGCCCGCCCTCGCCGCGCGTCAGCGTCATGAGCGCCGCGCGCGCACCCTGCCCGCGCACCTCGTACGCCAGCATGCCGCCGTCTTCATCATCCGGATGCGCGGTGAACATCAGCAGGCTGGCGCGGGTCTGCAGAGCCTTCAGCCAGTGCGCGAGACCGGCCGCGCCACGATCGGGCGCTACCGCGATCGCATCCACCGTCGGCGCCTGCTGCGCGCGGCTCGATGCGGTATAAACCCCCGCCACGAAAAGCGCCGCCGCCAGAATGACCTGCATCTGAAATCGCTTCATCATGTTTGGATCTCTCCACGCGCCGGCGCAACTACAGTGCCGCGCCACTCTCCGCAAGCTTGTTTTCTGCGCTGCGCAGGGCTTCCCGAGTGTCGCGCCGCCATATCTCATCGGCCTCCAGGCGGCTCCGCGACACGGCAGCCGCGCGCGCCGTTTCTTCAGGCGCCGGGCCTCCCCACGTCCGCCGCACGTTGACGAAATGCCGGGGGCTGAGAATCTCCGCCAGTTGCCCTTCGGTGTACCGGATCGGCGCGCCCAGCACATCACGCGAGACCTGTGCCAGCAACTCCGCCAGCGGCAGGTGCCCGGGCGCGGCGTACGCCGCGATCAATCGCCCCGCGATCCCGTGCGCTGCCCGGAACGGCAGACCGTGATTCCGCACCAGCGTGTCGGCGAGTTCGGTGAGCGTCGTCCATCCGTCGCCGGCCCGCGCTTCCAGCCGCGCCGCGTCGAATTCCGCGGTCCGCATGGCCGCCGCCACCAGCCGGACCGCGCGCACCGCGTCGCGGTACATGGCAAATACCAGCGGCTGCAGGTCGTCTTCCGTATCCACGATGTCGCCGAAGGGCGTATTGTGCACGCTCGTGATGATGGCCAGCGCCTTGCCCAGCGCCGTGCTGGAGATGGCGCGGGCGTGTTCGAGCGCCACCGGATTGCGCTTCTGCGGCATGATGCTGCTGGATTGCACGAAGCCGTCACCCAACCGCAGGTAGCTGAACTCCGCCGTGCTCCACAGCAGCATATCCTGCACGAACCGGCCAAGTCCGGTTAACAGAACAGCCGCAGCCGAAGCGCCTTCCAACAGGTAGTCCACCGTCGCAATGCTCCCATACGTGTTACACGTAGGCCCGCTGAACCCCAGCAAATCCGAAGTGAGCTGCCGGTCGATGGGAAAACCGGTCCCCGTGATGGCGCAGGCGCCCAGCGGATTCCGGTTCGTCCGCTCGTACGCGCCCATCAGCCGCGGCGCATCCCGCTCGATCTGCTCGACCACGGCCAGCAGGTAATGCGCCACCGTCGTGGGCTGCGCCCGCTGCGTGTGGGTGTGCGCCGCGAAGATGGTTTCGTGGTGACGGCCGGCCAGGTCCAGCAGGCTCTTCCGCAGGTCCAGGCTCGCTTCCAGCAGATCCAGGATGAATTCCCGCTGCCGCATCCGGTACATCGTCATGTCGATGTCGTTGCGGCTGCGCGCCGTGTGCAGCCGTCCCGCAATGTCCTCTCCGCAGCCATCGACAACCAGGCGTTCCACGTAATAGAAGAGGTCCTCGCACCGGGTGTCGAACGGCGCCTGCCGGACCACATCCTGCGACACCGCGTCGAGCGCCGCCCGGATCGCGCGGGCATCTTCGGGCGAGACGATCCTCTTTGACGCCAGCATCACCAGGTGCGCGTAATGAATGGCCATCAGCGGACCAAGGAAGAGCCGCTTGGCGTCTTCAAAGTTTTCGTTCAGGACGTACCGGACATACTCGGACGCGAACGCGGTCATTTGGTTTAGCTTACTCCTCTCGGGTAAATGCAACAGTACCTGATAGCCATCGCCGGCTACGCACACAAAATGGCTCGGTCCAAGGGACTCACGGCGCAAACGCCCGGGTAAAAAGGAAAAGAAGCACGATCACCACAACCAGAAAAATCAGCGTCGCAGCGTACACGCGGGGCCACGACCCCAAAAAGGGCGGCGGCTCATCGACTTCCTGCCGGATTGGGGCGCTTGCCGGTTCGTTCGGGGCCGGTGTTTTCTCTGGCATAGGATCAGCCGTCCAGGCGGGTGGCCCTTTTGCAACGCCTTTCAGACAACTTCGGACAGCGGCGATGCGGTATTGCCGCGCCCGCCGGGCCGCGCGGGCAAATCCGCTTTCTACCGCGCTCCCCTTTACGGTATAACACGAGGAGAAGCTTGTTAAACTCTTTTTCTTATGTCCCTGGGCGGATAGCCTAAGGCGCGAATGCCCGCCCGATTACCATCCACGGCGCCGACGAGTGACGACCGGCTGAAGAAGGCCAGCCGCGGCCAGAGCGTGCTTCATGACATCAACTCGCGGGCGGTCTTGAAGTTGCTGCGCCTCTACCACCCGTGTTCGTGTTCCGATCTGGCGCGTTACAGCGGGTTCAGCGCCCTCAGCATCCTCAGCCTGATTCTCAACCGTTCGTTGATCGTCTTCGGAGGCAATCTGGGCATGCACCCGGCGCTGCTGCGGGCGGTCAGCGCCCGGCTGGCGGAGCACGATTTCGCCCACCCGCGGCTCGCCATCACGCAGCTCGGCCCGCAGGTGGAATTGAGGGACGCTCTGTGCCTGGCGCTGCAGACCGCCGAAGCCGCTTTGCCGTAACGGCGAAGCCGGACGCGGCAGTTTGGAACCACTGCATCCGGCCGGAAAATTATTACCAGTCCACGCGGATGCCCACCTGGATCAGTCTGCCCTCCAGCACCGTCGAGGTCGGGGCCAGCGACGGCGGCGTGGTGATGATTCCCTGCGCGTTCACCGTCGCCTTGGTGTTCAGCGTGGTCACGTTGCGGTTGTTGAAAATGTTGCTCACCTCCGCCAGGAGTTTCGGCACGATGCGGTCGTGAATGCGGCACAGAATGCGCGTATAGCGCCCATCCACTTGGTACAGGCCCGCCGTCCGCAGCGTATCGCGCCCCACGAACGCGGGTCGCTGCACCGAGGCGCCAAGCGGATCGTTGTTCAGGTTCAGGTTGGCGGTTTCGTTCTGTTCGTCGCCCACCGCCAGGTTGGCCAGAAACGTCAACTGGTTGTCGTTGGCCATCCGTTTGAGAACGCCGTTGCTCATCGCGAATGTGGGCGTGAACACGGCGGTCATATTGAATGCCTGCGGCCGGTTCACCAGCGTGTTGCCCCGGTCGTACGCGCGGCTGAACGGGTCCTCGATCACGGCGCTCTGCTCAAAGCTGTTGGCGTCCGGAGCGTCGCTGATGGAGTGCGACCAGGTATAGTTCGCGCTCATCTCGTAACCCTTGGAGGAACGGTGCGTGTAGCCCACCACCAGGGCGTTGTAGTTCGAGATCGCGCCGACGTCCTGCAGCGTGATGCCGTTGAATTGTGGATAGAGCCGCGTGCTCGCGTTGATGGCCGAGGAGAAGATCGGCCTGCCGTCCGCCAGCGTCCCGGTGGGATTGATCAGGTTCATGTTCCGCTCGTACCCGAGATCGCGCGCACCTGTGTTGACGTAGCCCACGATGATCTTGTCGTTTTGCGACAACTGCTGCTCCACCTGAATGTTCGAATTGATGGTGTAAGCATTCTTGAACCCCGGCGTCACTGCGAAAATGCTCGGAATCGCCGGCAGGGCCGCGCCGGGCAGGAAATTGAAAACGTTCGGGAACGCCGGCGCATTGGGAGTGGTGGGAGAGAACGTGTCCGTGAAGGCCCTTGTCGACCCGTCATTGACGAACGAGTTGTACCAGAGATTGGTCGGCGGCGCTTCATAGAACAAGCCGGAACTGGCGCGCAGCACGGTCTTCGAAGCCGCCTGCCAGGCGATGCCCAGCCGCGGCGACCAATCGCGGTTCGGGGTCGTAAAATGCTGCGTGAATACAAACGGCGCATTGGCCTCGCCCGCGGGCGCCTGGAACCGGTCCCACCGCACGCCGTAAATGACTGTCAGCTTGGGCCGCAACTGCCAGGTGTCCTGCACGTAGAAATCGTAGAAATACGATTTGTAGGACGCGCCCGGCACACCCAGCACCGTGGCGAACGTGGAATACGCAAACGGAGTCGCGCCGCTCTTGGCGGCTAGATAGTTGGCGATGCTCGAAAACGTGTACTGGCTGTACACGTCGCCAATCTGGTTGTCGTTGTTCATCTGCCAGGCGAACCCCATCTTGATCGTGTGGGCGCCCTGGATCTTCGTGAAATTGTCGCTGAAGCTCGGGATCTTTTCGCCATACCGGTCGCCCGCCGCGGTGGTGCCGCCGAAGTTGGCGATCCCGGTGATGGTGATCTCCGGGCCCGTGCCCGTGATCGGGTCGGCTACGTGGTGCTCATTGCGATACGGCTCCGACATACGCAGTTCATTCAACGCGGTGGGCGAGAACGTCGAAAGCAGTTGGATGCCGCCGATGTGCGCGCGATCGTGGAAGTCCACGCCCACGCTCAGCGCATTCAACCCGCCGTTGGCGGTATTAAACGGATACTCGTTGCGGAAATAGTCGTAGCGGAAGAACACCTGGTGCTTGGTGTTAATCTGCCAGTCCACGCGCAGGTCGAGGAACTGGACGTGCTGCACGGTAGGGGCGGTGGCGAGTTGCGAAGCGGGGATCCCGATCTGCGCCGCGGCGGTCGGGTCGATCGTGACCGGTACGGGGGTACCTCGCAGAAGGTGCTCGTACGCGCCGAAAATGAACAGCTTGTCCTTCTTGATCGGGCCGCCGGCGTTGAACGCAAAGTCGTGGAGGTCGATGCTCGTATTGGGCTTATTGGCAGCCAGCAGGATCGTGCGCGCCGACGCATCCGGCGGACGGCCGATGAAATAGCCCTCGCCGTGAAAGGCATTGGAGCCGGAATTGGTGATCACGTTGAAGATGTCCCCGGCCGTGCCGCCGAACTCCGGCGCGAAGCTGTTCGAGACCGTCTGCACCTCGCGCACATAAATGTCCGATATTGCAAACAGCCGCAGCCCGTAACGATCGCTTTCCGTGTCCACCATCCCGTCCATCTGGTAATTGATGCGGTCCAGCAGACCATTCGTATTGAGCGTGCGCGGGATGCCCAGCTCCGGATTCGGGTGGCCGCTCAACCCCGGCTGGAAGATCACGAAATTATATGGGTTCCGGGAAGTCAGCGGCAGGTTGTCAATCTCGGCCAGATCGATCGTCCGGCCGGTGGATACACGGGTCGGTTCGAGAACCGGGGCGCCGCCGGTGACTTCCACCGTCGTGGTCACGGAGCCGACCTTGAGTTGTACGTCGATCACCGCTTCGGTGCCCGCGTCGAGAACAATTCCGGTATGGTGTTGGGTCTCGAATCCGGTCCTCTGCACGGTGAGCGAATACGAGCCGAGCGGCAGGTTCGGTACAACGAAGTAGCCGTCTCCACCAGTCTCGACGGTCCGGGTAAATCCCGTCGCAGCGTTCAAAACATCAACTTTGGCCTGCGGAATCGGCGCCGGGGCGGCATCCGTGACGCGGCCGCGAATGCTGCCATTGATCGCTTGAGTCTGTGCAACGGCCTGCACCGAAACCGCGACCAAAGAAACTGTCACTAGAATTGTACGTGTGAACCCCATCTTGAATCCCCTTTAGCTCGCTTTTTTTACAGGACTTAGAAAGCCCCGACATCCCAATAATCGCTTCTTGAAATCAACAAGATGCACTGCGACACCGGACGATGATCCTCCAGGTTCGCGCTAACCGGTACCGATTATACTAGGGATTTCCCTTTTTTGGCTCCCGGCTTGCAAACACTCTATCACAGGCCGCCAACTTATGATCCTCCGAGTTGCAGTTTTTGAGAACGTCTTCTCCGGAAGCTGTCTCTTGGCTCGTCCAGCGCCGATTCCGGCGCCGGAAAAATCCAAAATCGGGAAACTGCTTCTTTTTAGTGATTTCCACAGATGCCTCTCCGCCCCCACGCTATGGTCTGCCTGCTGGTGGCATCACCCTCCTGCTACCCGGTCGCCACCGCCAGCGCACTGATCCGCCTTACCATGCTTCCGAACAGCCGCCGTGGATGGCTCTCGGCCAGCAGCAGCCAAACCCAGACGACGACTTCAATGCGCAACGAACGGCGGCTATCCGCGTCCGCCGCGTCGCCTGCCGCCACCGCGCCCAGATCCAGGGCCGGGACGACTTCTCTTTCCGGGCTGAGGCCTGCTGCGCTTGGAGCAGAAAACCCCTGTTTCCCGGCAACGGATCATCGCATCTTATGCATTCGCCCATATTCTATCCTTCACCCCAAACCCCCTTTCGCTTTGAAGCGAACCCCGCCCGCGCTCGTGCGTAAGCCGCGTCACAAGCCTAGTTGGCTTTGAGGAACATGCGCCGGCCACGCGAAGAGCCTTTAAGCGAGCGGCCCGCGCGGCGCCGCTCGTGCTCTTCGCCGCCGCCGTCGCTTGCGTCGCGCCGGCCCTGCGCAAGCGCGGTGCCACTGAGCGACGACGTGGCGCGCTCTCGCTTCCGCGCGCAGACGCGCCCGGCGGCGAAAGGGGACGTCGACGGTGAAGCGCGGATCGAAGTCGCGCGCGCTTTCTTCTCCCGGCTCGACTTCACCGTGCAGGTTGCGCACCGAAGCGCGCACTCGGGGCCAGGCGCGCGACGCGCGCGCGCCAGACTCTCGTCCGCGAGCGACCGGCGGCGCCGCTCGTGCTCTTCGCCGCCGCGCTCGCTTATCGCCGGCTTGGCGCAAGTGCTGCGCCGGGGAGCGACCGCGTGGCGGCGTTCTGCTCCGGGGGCACCTCCGCCCGTCGCCGGAGGCAACGTCGACGTCGAACCGGGCCAGGCGCGCGAGCGGCCCGGCGGTCGCGGCGCGCCCGCCATTTTAACTTTGTAACACCCGGCAACGCGGCGAAGAATGCAATAATAAGCCGAACCCCGCTCGAAAGGACATCTATGAAGCTTTTGGCCGCCCTGATTCTGTTTGCCGCTGTAGGGTCCGCCCAGGACACGCCGGATCCGCTCGTCACTGTTTCGAAGAACATCTATGCCATTGCCAAGACCGATATTCTAGGTTCCGTCAATAAGATCCCCGACGAAATGTGGTCTTTCCAGCCGACCAAGGAAGTCCGCACCGTGGCGCAGTTATTCGCCCACATTGCTGATGGTCAGTACGAGTTTTGCGGCGTCGCCGCCGAGGGAAAAAGCGTCTCGAAGGACATCGAGAAGAATCTCAAGACCAAGGCCGAAATCGTTCCCGCGCTGAAAGAGGCCTTCGCGTATTGCGACGCCACATACGCGAAAATGACCGACGCCAACGCCCCCGAGCTGGCGAGCTTCTTTGGCATGAGGATCACCAAACTCGGTGTCATGGATTTCAACATCGCCCACACCATGGAGCACTACGGCAACCTCGTCACCTACATGCGGATCAAGGGCATTGTGCCGCCCTCAAGCGAACCCCGCCAGGCCCCCGCAGCGAAGAAGCAGTAGCGGAGCGAAATCGTCAACAGCGCCGCCGCCCGCCCGCGCCGGCTCGGCGCCAGGGAGCGGCAGCGTCGCCGCGCTGACTACGCTCCACACGTGCAGTCGAAGCCCCGCGCGCGCGGCCCGGCACTCGCGGCGCGCCCGCCGGCTCCCGTGCGCGTGAGGGGGCCCGCGCGGCGCCGCTCGTGCTCTGCGCCGCCGGCATTTCGCCTAGCTCGTCGGTCACCATGCCCAGGTAGTACGTTTCGACCTATTCCAGCGCCGCGTCCAGAATCTGCTGGACCAGGGCGTCATAGCCGATGCCTGCGCCGGCGGCGGATTGGGCGAAGTCTTCGTCTTGCCCCAGCGAGGGATTGGGATTTGCTTCAATCACGAACAGTTCGCCCGTGGGTGTGAGGCGGACGTCCAGGCGGCCGAATCCGCGGATTTTAAGCCACCGGTAGACATTGCGCCCCAGCGTCCTCAGCTCTTTCTGGATCTGGTCCGGAAGCTCGCGCGCCGGCCCGTTCGTAATCCCCCACTTTCGGCGGTACGCTTCGTTCCACTTCGCCTGATACGTGGCAAACTTCGGGACATCGTTGGGAACGTGCTCGAAGAAGATCTCCCGTGGCGGAAACACCGTCAGACGACGGGTGCCCAGCACGCTGATGTAAAGCTCGCGTCCCTCGATGTACTCCTCGATCAGAGCGTCACGGTCGAACTTCTGGTGGATGAACCGGGTGCGTTCGATGGCCTCACGTTCTTCGCGGACAAACGACGCCCGGCTGATGCCGTCGGACGATTCCTCGGAGACGGGCTTGACGAAGGCGGGGAAGGTGAATCGCTGCAGTCGCCGCAGCGGAGAGAGCCGATGCGACAGCACGAAATGCGGCAGGCGCACATGGTGATACGCCAGGACCTTCTTCGCCAACGCCTTGTCTTTGCACAGCAGCAGAGCGTCGGGCCCGGAGCCGGTGTACCGCACCTTCATCAGCTCCAGTAGGGCGGGGATGTTGGGCTCGTGTGCGCGATCCTGGCGGAAGGACTCGGAGAGATTGAACACCACATCCGGCTTGTAGGCCTTCAGCCTCTCGACAATGTCGGTGACGTTATCGAAAACGGCGAGCGTCTCCACCTGGTGCCCCAGCCGTTGCAGACATGCGAGCACGTCGGCTTCCGTCGGCTTGTTCTCCTGTTTCAACGACTCGGCGGAGAAGGATTCGGTGGGATCCATCCGCCGCGCGACATCGAACAGCACCAGAATCTTCATGCTCAGACCGACCTCTTAAATCTCCCCGTGTACAGGTGATTCGTCACCAGCGCCGACAGGTACCCGGCCAGATCGAAATAGAGGCGCACCGGATCTTGCGGCGCGGTCAGCTTGAGCTCCCGGCAGCGCAGCATCAGCTTGCGGACCAGCATGCTGACCGTGTATTTCCGCTGGCCGGTGGCTTGCACGATCGATGCGATCAACGCGCCGCGATGCTTGCGCATCACGCGAGCGGCCGGCTCGCTGCCCGGCTCGCCGTTCCCGAAGATGGCACGCAAGTCGGCGTCGTAGAAATCCGGGAAGTCTTCGGCGTAGAGCTTGCGCCGGCCGGCGTAATGACGGGCCAGCGTCTTGCGCAGCTTCCGCGCCTCGGAGATCCGGCGCCCGCCCGTCACGGCCGGCGCGCCGGCCGCGGCCTCGCGCATGAGCGTGTCGACGTACTCGAGTTTTTCGAGCGCCTTCCAGCCGCGGTAGCGCTGGCGCCACTCCTCCGGCGGGGTCGCCAGCCAGACGGCGAAGGTCTCCGCGAAATCTTCGTCCGGGTGCGCCTGTGCGTACCAGTTGGGAAGATGCCGCACGAAGCTCTTGCTGTAAGGCCGGGGCCGGTACGTCTCCGGTGTGTATTCGGTCTCCGGGCTGCCGAAGATGGTCTGCCATTCCTTTCGTGAGGAGAACCGGTAAGCATGGTCGAGGGCATGGCCGCACTCGTGGCGTAGCAGCATCTGGCACCACTCGGCGGTCCCGCCTTCCACTTCCAGCATTTGGTGCAGCTCCAGCGTCTTCAGCCGCGGATGGGCCAGGTAGAAGGGTATGGCAATGGCGGGCACTCCTTGGGGAGAGAACCACTCGTCGCCCAGGTAACAATCGGGCCGCATGGATACGCCGTGCGCGGCGAGCTCGGCATAGAACTGGCCGACCCGCGGCTCGAGCTCGCTCTGCTCCAGCCGGACGCCGAGATCGCAGAGGCGGAGGCACAGCA
>Ga0209039_10000940_pt1 | contig 28267 bp, 29 predicted proteins | sample BogFormECP12_OM1_FD_188238 | JGI IMG/M metagenome (GOLD analysis project Ga0209039, IMG submission 188238) | Bog forest soil microbial communities from Calvert Island, British Columbia, Canada - ECP12_OM1 (SPAdes) (version 2) | ecosystem: Environmental > Aquatic > Freshwater > Wetlands > Bog ... | reverse complement strand
GGAGACCTTACTTTGAATTTGCCTTCTGCTCGGGACTGAGACCCGGCGAACAGATTGCCCTCAAAGCACATGACATTGATTGGCAGAAGGGGATAGTCAATGTGTGTCGGGCGATTACCCTCGATGAACAGGGCAAACTGATCGAGGGGCCGACAAAGAACAAGTACAGCAGAAGAAGAATAAAGCTCACCAAAACCATGATTGATGCGTTGAAGGAACAGAAGAAGATTTACGAGAAATTCCGCGGCGAATATTTCTTCTGTACGGAAAAGGGGAGCAGGGTTGATCCGAGCCATCTCCTTCGGGACGTATGGGTTTCTTCACTCAAAAAGGCAAGGTTGGTGGTCCGTGAAATGATGCAGACGCGTCACAGTTTTGCTACAAACGCATTGAGCTACGGGGAAAATCCCCTTTGGATCGCCAAAGTCATGGGACATCGCAACACCGACATGATCATAAGGGTCTACAGCACGTTTATTGAAGATGCTAGGGGCACCGCAGATGGTGACTCGTTGACGAAGGCGTATCATGCCATCAAAAGTAACAACGAGGAACTATGAGTAAGGTCATTTTTGGCAAAATTTTGGCAAAAAAGACCCTCCTCGGCCAGAACGATCACGTGGACTTGGAGGGAAACCCTTGGGATTATTGAATGCCCCCGGCATGACTCGAACATGCGGCCTGCGGATTAGGAATCCGTCGCTCTATCCACCTGAGCTACGGGGGCACGGAAGCTGACAACAAACCATCCACTTCAGAAAGAACCTAGTGCCACCGGGCTCAGTGGATCATCCGTCGCTCTATCCACCTGAGCTACGGGGGCACATTAATGGGCGAATTATAGCATAGAAAGTGCAAAAAATGTACATTGCGGACGTGCTTTAGTACCCCCTAAAAAAGATGTACCACACGATAAAAAAGATGGGAACGAGGATGGGTATCGAATATTTGACCATGTAGCCGAAAAAGCTTGGCATCCGCACATGTGACTGCTCCGCTATAGATTTGACCATGAAATTGGGACCATTACCGATGTACGTATTGGCACCAAACATCACGGCTCCGGCAGAAATAGCCTGGACGTATCTCCACGACTGGTCATTGATAATACACGTAGGCGATCCCAGGATGCCCTGAAGCCGGCTCAACTGCTCTGGCGGCAAAAGACCAAGTAAGGCTTTCATGTGCTGGAGGTTGTCCACGCTGAGATTGTGGAGGCCGCACGCGGCGCTTAGGAAGTTGAGATAGGTTGGAGCGTTGTCAAGAAAACTCGAAAGGATGCCGGAACCCCAGTAGAACGGGCCAGGCCCCACGATGCCTAGATTGCCCGCGTTCAGTTCAAGCCAATCGAGGACCGGGACCATTGTGGCAAATATACCAGCAAAGAGAATGGCTACCTCCTTGATCGGTATGAAATTGAAATCATTCTGAAGGTGGACAACGTCCTTAGTCGTGAGATAACTGGTTATGGCAGCACCTATCATGATGATCTCGCGGATGGGCCGATCCAGAAACACTGCCGCAAGAATAACAACGAGAAAGATGATGTTATGCAGGCCCTGAATCCTGGCATGCTCTCCTGCCTCCTCAATCTCGTGCTCCAGCGGCAAGGGGATCTTCCTGTACTGGTATCGGTCGATAAAATAGAAAACCACGAGAACAAGGGCACTGACAAAGGCCCAGATATACCAGGTACGTTCAATCACCCAGAAAAACGGAACCCCTTTCAGGTACCCGAGGAACAGCGGTGGGTCACCGATCGGCGTGAGCAGCCCGCCTATATTGGAGACGATGAAAATAAAGAAAACGATATGATACCCCGATACACGGTACTTATTGACCCTGATATACGGTCGAATGAGGAGCATCGAGGCGCCTGTTGTCCCGAAGAGGTTTGCAACCACCGCGCCTATCGCCAGAAGGAGCACGTTCGCAACGGGAGTCGATCTCCCTTTGATCCTGATGTGGAGACCGCCCGAGACAACAAAGAGGGAACCAATCAGACAGATGAAACTAAAGTAATCGAGGGCTGTGTGCATCACGCGCTTTCCGTTGTGGAGGATGAGAAAATAGTAAAGAACACTGACCAAGCCCAGTCCATATGAGACGAGATGGTAGCGGCGCCCCCACCAGTCACTGCTGATAAACGGTATAATCGCGATGCAGAGGAGCAGCAGGATGAATGGCGCCAGCATAAAGGAATGGACCGGGACAATCTTGTACGACGGCCCTGCCATATGCTCGATGATAATCGCCAGCACGACCGCCAGAAAAAGAGCACCGATAAAGACGACTTTAGCCCTGAACGTCACCTTGCCTTCTTTCTTGTGGGTCCCGACTTCTTCTGATTTGTCCATGTTCCAATCTTGTGGGGGTTTTTCTAGTCTTACCTTTTTCTGGAAAATGTTTCGATAGTCTTTCGCCGCTCTCCCTAAATCGCCAGGTACGCCTTCTTTATGTAGCCGTTGCCCATCAGTTCATCACTTCTGCCTTCCAGGGCAACGCGACCGGCCTCAAGCACGTAGGTCCTCTGTGTGATAGCCAGAGTCTGATTCACATTCTGCTCAACAAGGAGTACGGCCACTCCCTGCTCATGGACCTTCCGTATGATCTCGAAGATGCGGATCACCATGGAGGGCTGAAGTCCCAATGAAGGCTCATCGAGCAGCATCAGCTTGGGACGGCTCATCAGCGCCCGGCCGATGGCGAGCATCTGTCTCTCCCCCCCGCTCAACGTTTTTGCCTGCTGATGCATCCGCTCCCGCAACTGTGGGAATAGTTCAAAGACCTGTTCGATCGTCTCTTCTATCTTTTCGTGCTTCGTGTATCCTCCGAGATAGAGATTGTCGTAGAGGCTCATATCCGGGAAAACCCGGCCCCCTTCAGGCACTATGGACATACCCCGTGCGATGATTTTTTCCGTGGGGATTGATCCGACATCGTTACCATCAAAAACAATCGCGCTATCCTGCCTTCCTTTATTGACCGATACAAGGCCCAGTACCGCCTTAAGGAGCGTCGATTTTCCGGCACTGTTCGGCCCTATGATGGAGACCAGCTCCCCGGCTCCGACCGTAATATCCACATCGAACAGCACCTGGACGTTACCGTAAAAAGCATCCATATGCTTTATGCTGAGCATGTTCCTGCTCCAAGATAGGCTTCCACAACTCGTTCATTATTGCAGACGACAGAAGGGATGCCTTCGGCGATCTTCTCCCCGTGACTGAGCACTATGAGCCGTTCGCAGACTCCCATGATGGCCTGCATCACGTGTTCCACCACGACGAGCATCTTGCCCCTACGTTTCAGTGCCCTGATGATCTCCATACCTTCTTCAAGTTCTTTGGGATTCAGGCCCGCCAGGTTTTCGTCCATCAGTATGATCTCGGCTCCAGTGCCGATAGCCCGCGCCAGCTCGACCCTTTTTCTCTTCGGCAAAGAAATGGCTGATGGAGGAAGATTCCTGACGTCCGTTATATTGAGAAATTCGAGGATCTCGTCAGCCTTGTTCTGCGACTCTTTCTTTCCGAGGTTCTGCCCGAACATCAGAGCAACCATTACATTCTCTCTTACCGTCAGTGTCAGAAAAGGATGCACGATCTGGGAGGTCTTGGTAATGCCGAGCCTGCATATCTGATGGGGTAAGAGACGTTTGATGCTCTTGCCCTTAAAGAGAACATCCCCCGCGTCCGGTACGTTTATACCGACCATCACGTTAAAGAGTGTCGTCTTCCCTGCGCCATTGGGACCGATGATACCGAGAACCTCTCCCTCAACCATGTCGAAGCTAACGTCATTGAGGGCACGCAGCGCACCAAACGTTTTGGTGAGATGTCTCACGGAGAGGCTGCTCATCGTCGGGACCTCTTCATGGAAATCAAACCGATCACGCCTCGCGGGAGGAAAAGGACAACGACAAGAAGAATTGCGCCCAGCATGAGAAGGTATGTGTAGAGGAGTTTCGCCCCGATAAGCTCATTGGCAAGAGAGATGACACATGCGCCGAGCACAGGCCCGAAGACTGTTCCGATGCCTCCGAAGAGCGCCATTACGATCATATGTATGGTGTGAATGACACTGAAGACATCAAGCGGACTGATGTAGGTGAGCCAGTACGCATTGACGCCTCCGAGAATCCCGATCAAAGAAGCGGACAGGGCATAGGATGCGACCTTGTACCTGCGCGTGTTCACGCCTGCCAGTTCGGCTGAGCCCTCAGCCTCCTTGATAGCCTTCAGTGCATAGCCGAATTTATTCCGGTCAATCAGAAAAGCCGTCAAAACAATGAAGAAAAGTATTCCGAGAAAGATGTAATAGAAGAATCGGTCGTCGTGCACAATGGGAAGCGTGATGCCATGGCTTCCCTCAAACAACGTAACCTTGAACGTTCTGTCGAATTCAAACACGATCTGCTTCACTGCCTCGGCAAAGGCCAGGGTGGCGATGCCGAAATAGGCGCCGCGCAGCCTCATAGTATACCTGCCGATGAACATTGCAATGAAGCTTGAGAGTATGCCGCTGATGAGCACACTCGAGGTGAAGGGCAGTCCGGCCTTTGTCATCAGGAGCGCTGTCGCATAATTCCCGATCCCGAAGTAGGCGACGGCGCCGAAATCTATGTATCCGGCAAATCCGGAGGTGATGTTCCAGGCAGACGACAGGCCCATCCACAAGAACATCATGGAGAACATGCGGAAATAATAACCCTGTGGCTTGAGCAGCGGGAAAAGGAGGAGGAGCATAAAGATGAAAAGCCAGATTACATGCTTGCTTCTCACTCGACAGCCCCTCTGCCCATGATGCCTTGAGGCTTCAGAATGAGAATGATGAAGAGCAGGATGAAAGTAATGGCGACTGAAAGGCCCGACGTCAGATAGGTGGCGGTAAGGGACTGAATGATGCCGAGCAGTAACCCGCCGACCAGGGCGCCCGGTATATAACCCATGCCCCCAAGAACAACGACGCAGAATGCTGTGATGGTATACGGAAGGCCCATTTGAGGATAGATCACGAAATAGGTCGATATAAGCCCCCCGGCCATGCCGGTGATGCCCGCACCGAGGGCGAAGGTCAACGCGTAAACCTTCCTGATGTCGATCCCGACAAGGCGCGCCATCTCTTTGTCCTGACTTGCCGCTCTGATCGCCTTCCCGTGGCGGTTCTTCTCCAGAAACCAATAGATCGCGAAGGTGGTTACTATGGCAATGCCAAAGGTCGCGAGCCGGGCCAGGGGAACGGTTATGGGTCCGACCGAAAAGCCCTCGCCGGAATAAGATGTTGTCACTGTCCGAAAATCAGCGCTCCACGCGAGAAGGGCCAGGTTAGCCAGTATCAAGTGGATACCAAACGTGCAAAGGTATGACATCATCGGTGGCGCCTCCACCACCCTGTTGATCAAGAACCTCTGTATCACATAGCCCAGCAGAGAAGCAGAAAGAATGGAGACAGGGAGTGTGAGAAACGGATCTACATGGTAAAGGGTAAAGAGCCAGTACGTAGTAAAAGCGCCGATCATGATCAGTTCGCCATGGAAGATGTTCACGATGTTCATTACGCCGAATATCAGCGAAAAGCCGCTGGAATAGGCGGCGTACACACCTCCCATGAGAAGCCCTGTTACCAGGGCCTGGAGAAGCAGAGCCACTACTGCTTTCTCTCCTTCCATGCCTTCGCCGGATACCAGACCGGCTTTTCAGCCGCGTCCTTGGGAAATACCGTCACGAGCTTCCCATTCTGGACCTGGACTGCGATGGGCGGATGCTCGACATTCGCCCCATCAGGACCGAACTTAATCCTTCCATAGACCGTCATTACATCCATTTTGTAAAGCTCTTCCATGATCCTGACCCTGTCCGCCTCCTTCAGCGGGGGCACCAGGCCGAGCTTCTCGATAGCCCACTGCTCCGTGAGAGCACCGCCGATAGACGCCACCTCAACGTAGTCCGGATACCTGCCGTACTTCTTAAAATAGGCCTCGTTGAGCTGTCGTGCTGTTCCAAAGACTGCGTCTTTGTACTTCAGATTAGGCGCCCACTCTGCTGCCGCAATCACGTATTCAGCGTCTTTTCCGAGGGACTTTATGAAGTCCGGAACGGTAGGCCCATAGCTGAAGGCAACCATCTTCGGCATGAAATCGACTTCTTTCAAGGCCTTCATTACCTTCAGTGCGACCACAAGATGGGAGCCAACGAGAAGCATATCAGGGTTCTTCTGCTTTACCTTGAAGAGCAAGGAATTGTAGTCATCGAGGCTCAAGGGGAAGAGTTCAGAATAGACGAGCTCTATGTTCAGCTTCTTGAGATAGGACTTGTAGCCTTCAGCAGCAAGAGAGGTGAAAAGCACATCAGAGCCGATGATAGCGGCAGTCTTTGGCCTGGGATTGAGCATGTCGGCAATCTCCACACATCCCCGCACCTCTTCCGTGGCTTTTCCCAGCGTTGAAAAATAGTACTTGAAGCCTCTTTCGAAAAGCTTGTTGGAGCTGGCACCGCCTGAGACCATCGGATATTTATATTTTTCCGTAATGGCGCTCGCGGCAAACACCGAGTCACTTCCAAATCCACCGAGGATAAGATCCACCTTCTCAAAGGTAGCAAGCCGCTCAACAAGCTTGGCGCTCTCCGCCTGGTCACTCTTGTCGTCGAAGAAGAGGAGTTCGACCGGGTAGTTCTTCCCTTTTATTGTTATGCCGCCCTTTGCGTTGATCGTATCCGCCCAGTAAGCATAAGCGTCCTTCACAAGGTTCCCATCCCGCCCGAATACGCCGGTCAAAGGCAGGGCACAACCTATCCTGAATTTGGCAGTCTGGCCGCGCGCTATGCCCGGGAGCAGCAGGGCAGAAATCATTGTCATCAACATCAACGCTTTTAGACGCCTCATAAAACCCCCTCAAAGACGATTGGAACCTGTTCTAATTTTCCCATCTCCTTGCCAATTAATCAATTGCGCGCGAAAATGCCGCCAATGGATTGCCTCGAATTTTGGATATTTGACAGTACGTTGAAAATAGTGCTCGCCACTCCCACCCGTTCCCTCCCCCCTCCGAGGGAGAGGGCTGGGTGAGGGGGTCAATGATTTTCATTGTTCGGGGGTGCCGCGCGAAGTGAGGCATGGGTAATTGTTTGGAATTTCGGGATGGGGATTTGCTTTCCCTTATGCTCCATTGTCAGTTGAAAGTGATATGAGCCCCTACCGCTCCCGCTATCCATTTGTCACCGAAGTGATCCATAAGGAGCTTCTGAACGTAGTACCCGGTACAGTGGAATCCTGCTATGTATTTGACACGTACCCGACGCAGGTGCTGCAGCGTCTCGCTCATCTGCTTTTCATCGGCATTATTAAGATGGAAGCCGCCGAGTACGGCAAAGACGCTGTGCTCTGGAAAGAGCCGCTCTGCCTGTAAAAGGGTATTGACAACGCCTGCGTGGGCGCATCCGGTGATAACGACGATCCGTTTGCCGGTGAGCTCAATAAAGAGGGCCTGATCGTCACTGATCCGGTCGCGCACCAGCTTGCCCTCTTCTTCCAGGAATGCATTGGGCATGCCTGTCTCGAACGGGGTCTGCCGTTCGATTTCTCCTGAAACGTGTACCCCGTGTTCCAGGGCGGTCAAACCACCACTCAGGAGAATTCTGGACTGGAACTCCCTGAGCAACCTTTTCTCGATGCCCCAGGGTCCAACGACACTCGCTCCAAATTTGATGAACCGTCTTATGCCGCATGCTGCAGGATGGACGACAAGGCGACAGGATTTTTTCGCGCTTCTTACTGCTTTGGCCAGGCCGCCATAGTGATCCCCATGAGCGTGACTCAAGACCATGAAGTCAGCACGCCCGATATCGATGTTGAGCTGCCGGGCGTTATGCAGAAGTACTTTATCGCTTCTGCCGAAATCGTAGAGTATGCGCACCGCCTTGCCTCTTTCCCAGGCCTCCACCCAGAGGGAGAGCCCCTGCTCACCCCACAGGTGCGAACCGCTTCCAGGTGTAGGGTAGGTGACGTGATCGGCCGATGGGAGGAAGATATCCACGTAGTTGTCGACAAGCAGCGTAATCTCTATCCGTTCAGCCATTTCACGAACCTCCAATTACGAAGAGCATGACCGTAAGCCCTGCGCCGCAAAAGACTGAAGGAGAGGCCAGCCCCCCGCCTTAATCTTTACCGACTATCTGTAGCTAAATCGAACTGCCGGCGCGTGTCAAGACAAATCTGGGTTTTCCGCGTATAACCGTGCGGGGAATCGACGAAGTTGAAAGGTTGTAACAAATTTCGTATATTCTTGCCATGCAACGGGACAAGGTTTTTCTGCTTATCATCGTAAGTTTTCTCGCAGGGTTCATCATTGGGGCCATAAGCGGTATCAAGTTCTACGGTGCTCAGAAGAAACGGGCCTCTTCCATCGCATCGGAAGAAGGGGCAGTCAGCCCGCAGGCAAAGGTTAACCTGGCCCAGGAGATTACCCAGCTCGAAGAGGCGCTCAAACGCGACCCTGAAAATCTGCAGGCCCTCATATCGCTGGGCAACGCTTATTTCGATACCAACCAGGAAAGGAAAGCGATTGAAACGTATCAAAAAGCGTTGAAGATCGATCCTAAAAATGCGGACGTGCGGACGGACATGGGTATCATGTACAGAAACATCAAGGATTATGACAGTGCGGCCAGGGAGTTCAGACAGGCAGCAAAAGATAACCCTAACCATGTAAACAGCAGGTTTAACCTGGCCATCGTTCTGCAGAAAGACAAGAGCGATATACCTGGAGCCATCGCGGCCTGGGAAGAATTTTTGAGGGTTGCACCCACGGATGAGCGGGCCGCCATGGCGAAAGCCCAGCTGGACCAACTCAAGAGCCAAGCGAAGTAGTCCGGAAGCCGTTACAAGGTAAAGGCGACAAGCCACACGTTACAAACAAGCGCCGTTACCGGTTACGAACAACAACGGTTACACGCAAGAACAGTTACAGGGTACGAACAAACGGCCGTTACTACCTTGTAACAGTTTTGCCTGTAACGGGCCCTAACGTGTTGTTAACCCGTAACTCGGAACAGTCTTTTGTTTGTAACGTTTGTTAAATAAGGTGTCCGACTTCAAAGACAACCAACGCCTGGCTTCCGGCGGGCGCCAGATTGTTGAGTCGGTGAGGCATCTCAGCCTTGTAGGTGACAGCGTCACCCTGCACCAGCCGGATCTTCTCCCCACCCACTTCACATTCTATTTCGCCTGACAGGCAATAAACGAACTCGTCTCCGGGGTGGAAGCAAAGGTCTTTCCTGAATTTCTCATCAGGTGAGAGGCGCACCAAGACCGGGTGCAGGTTCTGCTGCTTTAAATTTGGGGCGAGAGCCTCGATGGACGCGCCGGGCTGTGTTCCCACGCTACGACAAATAACAAGATCTTTCGTGTCCTGGCCCTGGCTGGAAAAAAAATCGTGGACCCCCATATTGAACGCCTTGGCTATTGCTACAAGCGTCGTGACTGTGGGCGACGTCTTATTCCGTTCAATGAGACTGAGAGCGTTTGCTGAAATTCCGCTCTTTTGCGACAGCAACCTCAGGGACATGCTCTTGCTCGCTCTGAGCCCCTTTAACTTTTCACCAACGTTAAGAACGTTCTGAGCTTCCACGGCAGACCTCTTTCTGGGCATGAATGACGTATATGTTGACTTACATGGCGTACACATCTATAGTCTAACGAAAGGGCTGCTTTGTCAAGAAAATTTGTACCAAAAATCACAACCATCTACAGCCCGACCTTTCTTCGGGACTACCCGACCGTTGACTGCGAGGCTCCGGAGCGCCTTAGTGCTGTTCACTCTTGCATAGGTGAGCTTGTAACTTTTTTGGAACCCGAGCCGTGCAGCGCAGCAGATCTGAGACTCTGCCACTCTGAGTCAATCATAACGTCAGTCCAGCGAGCTCCGGAGGTCTTTGAAGTGGCCCGGCTCTCTGCAGGTGCCGCAATCAAGGCGGCTGAGCTCTGCTTTGACGGACCCACCTTTTCTTTGGCGCGACCTCCGGGCCACCACGCCGGCCGAAATTTCAACGGAGGATTCTGTTTTTTTAACAACATTGCCCTGGCTATTCAAAAGCTGCTCTCGGCCGAAAGCATTAGATCAGCCCTGATTGTTGATATTGACCTTCATTACGGCAACGGTACGTTTGACATCTTCCAACAAGAGAAGAGGGTCGCATTCAAGAATATTTCCGCATTAAGTCGTGCGGAATTCTTCGAGGAACTGGACGGGGCGCTGGCTGACGCGGCAAGGTTCGATGTGGTGGGCTGCTCAACGGGATTCGACACGTACATAAAGGACTGGGGGTCGCTTCTTTTTACGGAGGATTTCAAGGCCGTAGGTTCAAAGATCGCATCCTCCAACCCGCACGTATTCTTCGTTCTCGAAGGCGGATACTATATCACCGATCTAGGCAAGAACGTTCATTCTTTCCTTCAGGGCATCCAGGAAACTTGCTCGTAAGCTGTGTGCTAGCCTTTATCGCCGGGATTTGCGTCGAAGCCTTCTACGGCCTTGCCCCGAAGCTGGTGATTCTGGGGCTAGTCGCGTGCGTGTTGCTTGTCCCGTTTTTCCGTTCAAGAAACAGAAGACTTGGCCTCTGCCTGCTGCTCCTTGCTTTTGCATTGACCGGGGTGGCTCGCCTGGCTTTACTGATAGAACTGCCGCCGGTATTGGTCGAAGAAGGAGAATCGCTCTATGCGGGGACTGTAGTCGAAACATCCCAGCGGTCAAAAGTTATAACGCTTACGAGTCCCGAATCTTTGCGCAATCTGCGGGTCGCCTTTCCCACGAGTACGGACCTTGAGACAGGCGACCGCGTTTACCTGGCGGGCCGTCTCCTGGAGTTTGCCCCTGCATCTGCGGAATCACCGCGCAAGCTCTGGAGATGGCTGAAGAGGTTGGAAGGGGTCAACCACGAGATTAAGGGAAAAGTGCTGCTTGCCAAGCCTGGCGCAAGTCCTATCAACGCCTTGAGAAATTTTTTCCGAAAGAGAATAGAGGAGTCCGGTGCGAAGTATGCTGACGTGCAGAAAGCGCTGACCATAGGGGATCGCGCCTCGCTCGATCCGGAGATTAACAAGCTCTTTCTGAGGACGGGCACATCGCACGTACTGGCTATATCAGGCTTCAACGTGGGAATCATTTCAGGCTTTTTCTTTTTCATTGCCAGGACTCTTCTCCGGCGAGTGCGACGGCTCAGATTATCAGGCCGCGATGTAAAGTACGCAGCTCTCTTCACCATCCCTTTCCCTTTTGTCTTCATGCTCATTGCCGGAGCCGGTGTTTCTGTTATCCGGGCAACGATCATGATTGAGATCTATATGCTTGCTCTCCTCTTCGAACGGGGACGTCATGTCCTGAACACTATGGCGCTTTCCGCTCTCGTTATTCTTCTCATTTACCCTCACTCACTATTTACGCCCTCTTTTCAGCTCACGTTCATGAGCCTGCTCGCCATAGTTCTATGCACGGAGAAGCTTTACCCGATGATCAAGAAGGTCAGACCGAAGCCGGCGAGCTGGTCTTTGTCCGTTATGCTTACAACCGCTGCCGCAACGCTCGGAACAGCCCCCATCGTCATCTACCATTTTTATGGCATAAACCTTTTCAGTATTATCCACAATCTTGTGACCGTGCCTCTGACCGGGGTTCTGGCCACATCCTTGAGCCTTGTCGGAATGAGCATTCCTTTTGGGAATTATCTGCTCATTCTGTCAGGATGGATAATCCATCTCAACCTCATCCTTCTTCGTTTACTTGATTGGGGTTATCTTTTTCCGGTTGTCCGGCCGGATCTGTACGAAATACTCCTTTATTATGCGCTCTTCTTCTCTCTCCTTTACGCCGGACGAAAGCCCGTAGTTGCTTTCCTCTTTGCTGTTTTGCTGCCTCTCTGCCTGCTTCAGGCATATACGGTATATGAAAAAAGGTTTCATAATGATCTCTGTCTGAACTTTATAGATGTTGGTATGGGTGAGGCAACGCTCATCGAAGCACCAAGAGGCCTAAGGATTCTCATCGATGGGGGCGGGTCCATCTCCGGAGACTTCGATCCCGGTTCCAGGATTGTCATGCCCTTCCTTCTTTCAAAAAAAATACTGACGCTCGATTACGTGATTAATTCGCACAGCCACACCGACCACATTGGAGGTCTTACATCAATACTGCGCTCTTTCAAGGTTAGTACGTTCGTAAGTACACCGTTTCTGGTGGAGTATGCGGAATACCCCTCTCTGTTGCAGACCATGCGGCACCAGAAAACAGCGGTGCAGTTCTGGGAAAGAGGTGACACCTACCGTCTTCCCGGAGAGACAAGTATAAGGGTTCTGCATCCCCCGCGCGGTACATTATTTGAAAATCTGAATGACACCTCGCTCGTGCTCGATATCAGCCAAAAAGGCCGGTCCTTTCTTTTTCCCGGAGATATCAGCGACGGCGTCGAACAAAGACTGGTTACATCAGGTGTTTCCCTGAGAGCAGATGTCTTAAAGATACCGCATCATGGCAGTGCGAGTTCCAGCAGTTTCGCTTTCCTCAGAGCAGTTAGACCGCAGCTCGCCATACTGAGCGGAGGCGGTGTGCTGCAGAACCTTCCTGCGCTTGACACCTTAGAAAGGTACCATAGGCTCTCCATCCCCGTGCTGCGGACGGATGCGCAGGGACCGATCACTGTTTGCTCTCACGGAGGCCGGCTTACCTACCGGGTTTCTCAGAAATAGCGCCACAACATGTGTTGAGTGTTACGTGTTGAGTGTTGCGTGTCACACGGCGCCCGCCCGGCTTCCTCCTGTAGCTTGCTTCAGTGGCATACTTTGGTGTTGACATTGATAAGGGACTATGGGTAAAAAAAGATAGAAAAAACCCAGGGGGTTGCTATGACAAGATGCTGGTTAAAAACGATTGCTCTGTCTGTAGCGGTTTTGTTGGTCTGCTGCTGGTATGCTGGCGGTTCCTCTGTCTATGCCCAGGAGAAGGGTGCTACAGGGGCAGGCATCAAGCTGCCCCCACCCAGCCTTGACGGAACTGTCTCTGTCGAGAAGGCGCTTTCTGAACGGCGCTCAATGAGGGCTTATAAGCCTGACGCCCTTTCCATGGCTGAAGTCTCACAGATGCTCTGGTCAGCCCAAGGGGTGACGGAGCCGACCAAGGGCTTTCGTACGGCGCCCTCACCGAAAGGAGCGTACCTGCTCCAGGTCTATCTTGTAGCAGGAAATGTGACCGGGCTGCCCGCGGGTCTGTACGCATATCGGCCCAAAGGCCACGAATTGCTCAAAGTGGCAGAAGGGGACAAGAAGGCCGATCTTTTCAAAGCTGTTCCGCAGCCGGCCGTCAATAGCGCTCCTGCGTCGCTCATTATAGCCGGTATGCTTGAGCGCTCCACGGCAAATCCTGCCTGGATCTATCTGGAGGCAGGCCACGCTGCTGAAAACGTTTACCTGCAAGCAGTTTCTCTGAAGCTCGGTACGGTCTCTATAGCAGGATTCAAGCCAGAGGACGTGAAGCGCGCCCTTGCTCTTCCGGAAAAGGAGCTGCCCATTTACATCATGCCCCTGGGGAAGAAATAATACCGATTCACCTTCAAGTGTATACCGTCGTTGTCGCTGCGTCACTCTCCTCGACGTACTACTGAGTACGCCTGCGTCGGCTCCTCGCTGCCGCCTCGGTCTCCGCTTGAATGCAAGTCGGTATAAAGCCGGTTAAGAGTATATACAACTAAATTCCTAATCCCTTCTGGCGCCAAAAAGTGACCGTTTGGCCCATTGATTAAAACAGCGTCTCGCCGTTAAATACCATATACAACATTTTTATACTCCTAAGCATCTTAAAGAAGCGAGGGCCATGAACATCGACTGGTTTTTTAAGAACCTTTCAAAAACGGTATCGGATCAGGCTAACGATTTCTTCGAGAGCATCGTCTATCTGGACGCGGAACAGCTGGCCACGACCTACAGCGGCCTTACGGGCCTGCGTGAGCGCCCGAAAGCGGAGATACAGAACATCGGCGGAGAATACAGGTTGACCTTTTTCTCTTCCCCAAACATGGGGCTGGCATCTTTCCAAACCTTTGAGGTAAGCGACAGTCACTTGCTCCGGGCGATGCTCCCCGGTCTTAAAATGGCGTATCTCAGGGTCGCGGACCCTCCGGTGCTCAAATCTGCTCAGAAGCAAAGGATCTGGATGGAAGGTACCCTGAGGAACACGCTCTACGTGTTGCCGCGCGGACTCCGTTGCGACGCGCGGACGTCCGTGCTGGTGCTGGAGTTTGTCCAGAATGACATAAAATGCACGCTGACAATGCTCAACCAGTACATGTCCTCTATCTACAGGCCATTTATTACTGAGGAGAGGATGTTTGAGGAAAAGGCGGATCTGTTCGGTTATCTGCACAGCTGCGAGGAAAAGAAGATTGCCATTTCACCTGTCAAAGAAAAAATCGTTTACCAGGCATTAGTGACCCCAATCGCAATCCTGCGCAAATGAAATAGGCTGATGCCAACTCCGTATTTGACGATAGAGCGAGGCGGCAGTGAGGAGCTGACGCAGGCGTACAATAAGTACGTCGAGGAGAGCGACGCAGCGACAACGAAGCTATGTCGATGAAGGCGGAGTTGGCATGAGGATCTCGGCAACGTCGAGAACCCTAACCCTGCCTTCGGCCTTTTCATCCTTTACACCGTCTTCAAACATAGTGAGGCAGTAAGGGCAGCAGGTGGCAATGATCGTGGGATCAAGGGTCAGAGCCTGTCTTGTGCGGCTGGCATTAATCCTTGTGCCGCTCGACTCTTCCATCCACATCCGCCCGCCGCCGGCGCCGCAACAGAAGCTCTCGCGCCGTTTTTTCTCCATCTCCAGGGGAGGTGATCCCACTGCCTTCTGTATGACAGTTCTTGGCTCCTCGTACACGCTGTTGTACCTTCCAAGGTAGCAGGAATCGTGAAAGACTATGCGCTCGTGCCGGAGGTCCTTTTCCGGCCGTAGCTTCCCTGTCTTTAGTAATTCGCTCAAGAGTTCCGTGTGGTGTACCACCTCAAACTCTGCGCCGAAGTCCTTATAATCGTGTTTGAAGGTGCTATAGCAGTGGGGACACAAGGTCAGCATTTTCTTGACGCCATATTTCTTGAAGAGCGCTACATTGCCGCGGGCAAACTTGTCGAAGACGTACTCGTTCCCGAGCCGTCGCAGCGGGTCTCCGCAACATTGCTCCTCTTTGCCCAGGACCGCGAACGAGATGGATGTCTTGCGAAGTGCTTCAACGATGGCACTCATGATGTTCTTCATTCGTGACGTGAATGATGCGACGCACCCGATGTAGAAGAGATACTCCGCATTCGGTTGCTCGGAGAGCAAGGGGACATTGAGGTCCGAAGCCCACTTCGCCCGGTCGGCAGGCGCGATGCCGTATGGGTTGAATCGCTGTTCGAGGTTGTAAAAAAGGGTTACCAGCTCAGGGGGGAATTCCACACGTTCCATCGCGAGATGACGCCTCATGGCCAGGAGCTTCGGAAACTGCTCAATAAAGACAGGACACTTTTCCACGCACGCTCCGCAGGTGGTGCAGTCCCAGATGGCCTCAGGCGGTATGCCTGTCCCGTGGGCCTTGGCGATGAGCGGGAGAGCGACAGGCGTTCGCTCGTCCGTCCCGGCTATGGTATCTCCGCCTCTCGCCGCCAGAATTGCGCTCCCGTTCCGGAGGAGGTTGGCCTTGCCTGCCAGGATCACCTCTTTGGGATTCAGTACCTTTCCCGTACTCGTTGCAGGGCACGCGTCGGCGCACCTTCCGCACTCCGTGCAGGAGAAGAAGTCGAGCAGATCTTTCCAGGTAAACTGGGTAACTTTCGAAACACCGAACCGTTCACCTTGCTTGAAAGCTACGCGAGGCAACGTCTGCGGGAAACCGAAACGCCTGAAGAAGCAATTTAGTAGCGCGGTAAGAATGTGCAGGTGTTTGCTGTAGGGAATGTAAACGAGAAAGAGAAGGAGCACCACCGCGTGAAGCCACCAGAAGACCCGGTGGGCGACCTGCCAGAATAGCTCCGTACCGCGCCCTGCGAACGGTATGGCTAACATCTGCGAGATAGGCACATACTGTTCCTGTACGTGGCCGATTGCTATGGATGAAATGTGCAGGCCAAAGTAAGCTACCATAAGAAGGGCAACGAGTTTGAGTATGAAGAACGCCTCCAGGGTTCGCTCCACGTGCGGTGGTTTGAAGAACATGCGCCTGATGGCCGCGATGATCACGACGAGGAGCACGAGGAACGAGGTTATGTCAGCAACAAACGTGACAACGGGATAGAGAACGTTACCCAGAAAACTGAGGCTGAACCTGGGAAACACGCCTGCAATTATGAATTCACTGTTCACCATGAGCTGGAGAAGAATGAATCCCCAGAACAGAAAAAAATGGTTTACGCCAAAAGGCTCTTCGATCACCCGCTTCTGGCCGAAACCGAAGAGCAGCAATGACTTCAGCCTGCCCAGGAGACGGTCGAATCTCGGCTCCGGTTTTCCGAGGAGCACCATGGCGAAAAGCCTGAAAACTCTCCTCAGAAAGAGGAAGAGCGACCCGATAAATGCCAGCGCAAAGATGACCGATTCAACTACTGTCATATCAACCCCTATGTTTCACAGACCGGAGTGTTCTTCTTCTTTCGGAGTTCTTCGATCATTCCCGGTATGACCTCGAACACGTCGCCCACGATGCCAAGGTGCGCTACATCAAAAATGGGCGCATGCTGATCCTTGTTAATTGCGATGATATATTCCGCGTCCTGCATGCCGACAAGATGCTGGATGGCTCCCGAGATGCCGCACGCCAGATAGAGTTTGGGTCGCACCGTTTTGCCGGTCTGACCGACCTGTTTTTCATGCGTAACCCAGCCGGCGTCTACCGCACTGCGGGAGCCGGCAACGACCCCGCCGAGCAGGTCTGCCAGTTCCTGGAGCATCTTGAAGTTTTCGCTGCTCGCCAGACCCCTGCCGCCGCTGACAATAACGCGCACAGCCGTTATGTCCACCGAAGCTTCGCACTGAATGGGAACAATCTCCAGGATCTTCGTAAGAATATCCTTCTCTTCTATGACGATCGATTCCCGTACCAGGGTCGCGCTAGTCCCTGCGACAAAAGGCGGTGCCGGCATGACATTTGGCCTCACGGAGGCCATCTGGGGCCGGGCCTTTTCACAGAGGATTGTTGCCATGATATTGCCACCGAAGGCCGGGCGCGTCTGCTCCAGGTACCTGTTCTGTTTGTCGATGGCAAGGCCGGTGCAGTCAGCTGTCAGGCCGGTCTCCAGGCGCGTTGCTATCGCACCTGCTAGGTCCCTGCCGAGTCCTGTGGCACCAATGAGCAAAATCTCGGGAGAATATTTTTCCACCAGATACGCGCAGGTATGCAAATGGGTTTCCGCTCTGTAGTCTTTCAGTATGGGTGAATCTACCAGATAGACCTTGTCTGCCCCGTATCCGGCGGCTTCGTCCGCCAGATGTTCCACGTTACTGCCGAGTATCACGGCTGCGAGCTCCGCCTTGAGGTCCTGTGCCAGTTCCTTTCCTTTTCCCAGGAGTTGCCAGGAAACCAGTTCAGCCTTACCATCCATCTGCTCCACGTAGACCCAGACCCCGCGCCACAGTTTCCCGATCTTCTCCTCGCCTACTGTTTCCTGTGGGGTTTCCTCAGGCTCTGCTTCCCCGGTTTCACTTCCAGGGAGGAATTTCTCAATGGCTTCTGCCGGGCAGACCTTGACGCACTTGAGACAGCCGATACACTTTTCCAGGTCGATGATCGGCTCTCCTTTTTCATCATACCTGATGGCATCCACCGGGCACGCAGGCTCACACCGTCCGCAGCCGATGCACTTGCCCGGCAAGAGCCGCACCTTGAATTTTTGCTTCCCTTTTTCCATCTACGGGCCCAGGACCTTCCAATCCGTAAGCTTTTGCATGATCAGCCGCACGGCCATTTCCTTATCCTGCCCCAGGCCCATCACGATCTCGCCCTTTTCGCGCTCAGGCGCAAAGATGCGTTTTACCCATGTAGGTGATCCCTTGAGTCCGATCGTGTTGGGGTCAAGCTTGAGATTTTCATTCGTCCAGACCGGGATCTGCACTTCTTCCGCGTAGAGCCGGCGCGGCACGGCCGGGTACCGCAGGGTATTGACCTCTCGCACAACTGTGATGACCGCCGGGAGTCGGGCCTCTATAACCTGATGCCGGTTATCAAATTTTGCCCTTACGGTAATCCGCCTTGTGTCGAGGTCCACGTCAAGCACTTTATCGACGAGCGTTACCTGCGCATATCCCAGGCGCGTGGCTATGCCGGGCCCGACCTGAGCAGTATCGCCGTCGATGGTCTGTTTTCCACAAATGACCAGGTCCACTCTTTCCAGGCCGGATAGCTTTGCGATAGCTTCACCGATGACCTTGCTCGTGGCCAGTGTATCAGATCCTCCGAACGCCCGGTCTGACAGAAGCAGTCCTGTATCGGCCCCAAGGGCGATGGCTTTCCGTAGAACGGTTTCAGCCGGAGCCGGCCCCATTGAAAGCACCGTAATCCGTGCGCCACACGCATCCTTGAGACGTAAGGCCTCCTCAACGGCGTGATCATCAAAAGGATTGGTGATGAAGGGCACGCCTTCTCTGATAAGCGTGTTCGTGACAGGGTCTATTGAGACCTGCGTGGTATCAGGGACCATTTTCGCGCATACGACGATGTGCACCGCTTTCCCCTGTTCCGTTCGATAGTATTCGATCAAGTATTACTTTTACAAATAAACCGGGCTATTGCAATGATTTATTCGATGTATGATCGGTTTTTATAGCAAACCACCAATTTATTTTAAGGCTGGAATTCTGTCAATTCAATAATCCAAAGACCATGATGCGAGGATGCGGCGAGCGCATCACCATTGACTACCATCAACAAAAGGTGATATTCTAACGCCAAGAGGGAAGCATGTTTGGTCTCGGAGTTCCGGAACTTCTCGTTATCCTGGTCATCGTCATGATCATTTTTGGGGCAGGCAAACTGCCCGAGATCGGGGGAGCGATAGGAAAGGGAATCAGGAGTTTTAAGAAATCAGTAAAAGAACCGGACGAAATAGATGTAACACCCAAGAACGACCAGGACAAGAATAAGGATAAAGAGAAGCCCGCCCAGTAACAGTGGCCCACAATGTGTTCATTGGCATAGGCTCCAATATCGGCAACAGGTATAATAACTGCAGGTCAAGCATAGATCAGATTATCAGCGATTATAGGGCGGAATTCTCTGCCCTGTCTTCGTTTTACAGTACTTCACCCGTTTCGCCCGTGCCGCAGGAGGAGTTCCTCAATTGCGTGCTGCGGATCCGATGGCATGGCTCACCCATGGAGTTGCTCGCGCTGCTCAATCACATTGAGGACGCAATGGGCAGGGTCAGGGACGTCCCGCAGGGTCCCCGCGTCATAGACCTGGATATACTCTTGATTGATGATCTGATACTTGAGAGCGCCGATCTGACGGTACCTCATCCACGAATGCACGAGAGAAAGTTTACCCTCGTGCCGATCCTTGAGATAGAGCCTTCCGCGGTTCACCCGCGCCTGGGGCGTCCGCTTAAGGAGTTCCTGGACAAAATAGGCCAGGAACAGACTATCCAGTTGTTCAAGGAGGGGGCCTCTGCATGAAGTATATTGTACCGCTCATCCTGATTATCCTGCTGATCAGGTACCTTCTCAAAAATAAGAAAAGAAGAGCGACCCAGGTGACGAAACAGGAACCTGAGGTGCTCAAGCTGGATCCGGTCTGCGGTGCGTATGTGCCTCAGCGGCGAGAACTCTCCCTGCCGACTGAAGAGGGAGTCGCCTATTTTTGCAGCAAGGCATGCATGGAGAAATTCAAAGAGCTGAAGCGTTGAGGGGACGTGTTGCGAGTTACGGGTTACGAGTTCCGGGTTGCGGGTTACAGGTTGTGAGTTGCAAGCGACTGTGGAGGGTGCTATTATCCGGGATAGCCAGTTTAGCCACCTAGACCCGATAGACTAGACAGACTAGATAGACCAGAAAAACCAGAGAAACCAGAGAAACGAGGCGGCAAGACTTTCGGACACATATAAGGCATGAGGAGGGGGCTATGAAATTTTTCCTGGACACGGCAAACGTTGAAGAGATCAAGAAGGGCCTTGAAATGGGGCTCGTCGATGGAGTGACAACGAATCCGACTCTGCTCGCCAAGGAAAAGAGAGACCCTAATCTGACAATCAAAGAGATACTTTCCCTCGTGCGGGGGCCTGTGAATCTTGAGGTACTGGCCACCGAGGCAAAGGGTATGGTTACTGAGGCCAGACAGCTTTCCGCGCTGGGAGAACAAGTAGTGGTCAAGATCCCCATGACCGAAGAAGGCATGAAAGCGGTGAGCGCGCTCCATGCGGAAGGCATCAGAACAAACGTGACCTTGATATTCCAGGCTGTCCAGGCGCTGATAGCCGCAAAGGCAGGGGCAGATTACGTGAGCCCGTTTGTAGGCAGGCTTGACGATATCTCCACAGTGGGCATGGAGATAGTGGGTGATATCGCTACCATTTATTCCAACTACGGATTTGAAACAGAGATTATTGTTGCCAGCGTGAGGAACCCTCTTCACGTGCTCGAAGCAGCCACCATGGGGGCTGATATCGCCACCATCCCCTTTGCGGTGATCAAGCAGTTGATGAAGCATCCGCTCACTGACATAGGTTTGGAGAGGTTTCTTAAGGATTACGAATCGCTGAAGGGCCAATGAGCGGTAACGGCTGGGCAATCTTTGGGAGGAAGCCACGTCAGGCCCAGTAAGTTCCCTGGGAGTCTAGATCATGAATGCGCCGCCGTTCACGTCGAGGGTCACCCCGGTCACAAAAGGCGAATCGAGCAGGTACTCAAAGGCGCGGGCTACATCATCCGATGTGCCCAGTTGGGGCACGAAAACTTTCTCCTTCAACGCGGCCTTCTTCTCATCGGACCAGTCCGCGAATACACCTGCATCTTCGATAAAGGCCGGCGCAATGGCATTTACGGTAACACCGTACTTACCCAGCTCTCTTGCCGCATAGCGTGTCAGGCCTAACACGCCGGCCTTTGAAGCGGCGTAGTGGGGCCCGATCACGCCGCCACCTCTTGCTGCTATCGATGATATATTCACGATGCGGCCGAATTCCATTTGCTTCATTCCCGGCACGACTTCGCGACACCAGTAAAATGCCCCGCTCAGGTTGATGCGGATCGTCTCATCCCACTCTCGAACCGAGATTTCTTCGAGTGATTTCATGGGCATTATGCCTGCGTTGTTGACAAGAACAGTTACTGCCCCGAGCTCGTCCTGAACGGTTCGATGATGGTCGGCCACGGTATCCGGGTCACCTGCATCTCCCCTGAGCACGAGGATGCGCTGATCTCCTGTTTTGCGGCCATTCAAGTAGCGTACAGCACTGTCAGCCGATTTTTTGTCGTCTTTATATGTTATTGCCACTGAAAAACCACGGTGCAACATGCGCTCGGCAATGACGAGGCCAATGCCCCTTGTTCCCCCGGTTACGACGCCTATTGATTCCTTCATGAACTGAGGCGTCTCGTCGCCTTACCCCTCTATGATGATCTGCTTTGGCTTGGTCTCTTCTTTCTTGGGCAGCTCTATCCTCAAAATGCCATCCTTTACCGAAGCCCTGATTTCCGAAGCATCTATGGTTTTCGTGAGAGAGAAGGAACGGGTAAACGTGCCGTATCCTCTCTCCATTCTGAGATACTGCTCGCCTTCCGTGCCCTGCTCAAGTTTTCTCTCCCCCCTGATGGTCAGTTCATCCCCTTCGATACTAATGTCTATACTCTCCCGGTCTACTTCCGGTATCTCAAGTTTAATGACGAACAGGTCCTTGACTTCCAAGATATCAACTGGTGGCGTCCACTGGCTTGAAATGAAATTCTGCTGCATGCGTGTCCTGTCGATGTCACGAAACATTCTATCCAGCTTTTCCTGCAGGCCGGCCAATTCCCTGAAAGGGTCCCAGCTAGAAACCGCCATCATGAACCTCCAAAGGCTTTTCTTTGTATTATAACCCCTACGAGAATCGTGTCAAGAGAGAGGCTGCGAGTCATCGGAAAGACTCTTTCTGTTCTCGATGGCGCTCTTTATGGTGAGAGGATCTGTATAAACGATGTCGCCGCCAACCGGGATACCTGAGGCAATCCTTGTGATCCTCACGTGAAGAGACTTTGTCAGCTCGGCAATGTAGTGGGCGGTCGTATTTCCTTCTATGGTGGGGTTGGTGGCTATGATCAGCTCTGTGACCCCCTCTTTTTCAATGCGTTCCTTGAGCTCCGGGATCCTAATATCTTCTGGTCCTATGCCTTCTATGGGGTTTATCACGCCGTGCAGGACATGGTACCGATAGGCCCTGGGATTGGAAGATTCTATCATCATGATATGGGATGGCTCTTCTACGACGCAGACCACGCTTCTGCCCCGATGCTCATCCCTGCAATACTGACACGGATCGATGTCTGTGATGTTAAAGCACGTGCTGCAGAGCCGTATCTTTTCTTTTAGCTCGGCAATACTTTGCGACAGGTCGGCGATATAAGCTTTGTTGGCGTGTAACAGAAAAAAGGTGAGTCTGGTGGCTGTCTTTCTCCCTATACCGGGAAGCCTTGCCAAATGCTCTATGAGCCTTTCTATAGGTTCAGGATAATACATTTACATGCCGAATGGCAGCTGAACCCCGCCGGTAATTTTAGCGAGTTCTTCTTTCCACATTTCTTTTGATTTTTCGAGACCTTCGTTGATGGCCGCGACAATCAAATCCTCAAGCATCTCCTTGTCGTGCTCTTCCCACACGTCGTTTGAAATGGTCAGGGAAACGACCTCCTGCTTGCCATTGACAACACAGGTCACCATACCGCCGCCAGACTGTGCCTCTATCGTCTTGCCCTCCATTTCCTGCTGAAGCTTTTGAAAATTCTCCTGCATTTTCTTTGCCTGGTTCAGAAGTTGCCCAAAGCCTTTTGTCATCCAGACCTCCTTTACAGGTTAAATAAGGACTGCGCCTCTTTCACATAGTCTTCAAGAGAATCTTCTTTCGGCCCATTGGCATCAGAGAACTGTAGCCCGACCTCCTTACCAAAAAACTGAGCCGCCTGTTTTTTCAGTTCACTTATGATGTTGTTATCCTTCCTGATGAAGCCGTACTTCTTGTCAAGCAGGATGATAAGGTTGCCGTCTTCAACGCGGATTTCCAGCGCCTGCAGCACGCTGCTGATAAATGGGCTTTCGCTTTTCAAGTACTCAAGAAACTCCTGAGCCTTGGAGCCCCCTTCCGAAGGCTGGCTAGCGCGTGAAGGCCCCACTTCTTGTGTAAGGGTATCTACCTTTTTCGACTCCGGCTTGACTTGGGGCTTGTCCGCCGGTCCTACCGCCGGTTTTGCTTGCAACTTATCTTCGAGACCAGCGTCAAGGCTGGAACTGACCGTTGGTGCGTCCCGGTGCCCCTGTTCAGGTGAAGGTACGGTGTGAGGCACGTTGCCGAGAAGGCGTTCCACCTCTCTCAAGCGAGAAAGATTGTAAAGGTTGATAAACAGGATCTCCAGAGAGATCTTGGGGAAGGCGCCCCTGACAAGGTCCTCGGCTTGAAGAACATAGTTGAGCATATTCTGTATCTCATAGTATTCTATCGGCCTGGCGAGCTCGACAAGCTGATTGTACTCGGCTTCATCGATGAAGAGAAAGGGCGGCTTCCCTTCCCAGAGCCTGATCATCAACATGTCTCTCAGGAAGGATACGAGAGCCTTGTATACCTGGTACGCATCGTAACCTTGCTCCAGAGTGCGTTCGATAGCTGCAAGCCCGCGCCTCGCGTCTTGGGCAACCACCGCTTCCACAATCTGATAGACAAGCTGCCGCTCTACTACCCCGATTACATCAGTAACGTCCCTCTCCGAGATATGGTCACCGCTATACGCTATGACCTGATCCAGGATTGATTCGGCATCGCGCATGCTTCCGTCAGCTTCTCTTACGATATAGCTGAATACCTTTTCGTCGAAGGCGATCCCTTCCTCGGTGCAGATACGCTTCATCTGCTGAATGATCTCTGCCTCAGAGATCCTCCTGAAGTCGAATCGCTGGCACCTAGACATGATGGTATAGGGGATCTTTTGCTGTTCTGTCGTCGCGAGGATGAAGATGTTGTGACCCGGCGGTTCTTCGAGTGTTTTGAGCAACGCGTTAAACGCTTCAGGCGTGAGCATGTGGGCTTCATCCATGATGTAGACCTTGTACTTACCCTCCATGGGCAGGTACCGCACCGTTTCCCGCAGCTCCTTTATTTCGTTGATCCCGCGGTTCGATGCCGCGTCGATCTCGATGACATCAATGTAGCCGCCGCTGTCGATGCTGACACAGCTGTCACAAGTGTTGCAGGGCTCACCGTCCGTGACATGCGTGCAATTGACCGCCTTGGCGAGGATACGGGCTACCGAGGTTTTACCTACTCCACGCGGTCCGGAAAAGAGATAGGCGTGAGCGATCCTTCCCGACCTCATGGCGTTTCTGAGCGTTGTTACGATGTGGGGCTGACCAATTACGTCTTCAAAGGTCTTGGGTCGCCATCTGCGTGCAATAACGGTGTAGTTCATATTAAAACCAGGGGCATGGGTCATGGGTCATGCGTCCCGCTAGGACAACGAGAACGTGGGTGTTTATGTTTGCCTCAGATTGATGATCGCAATCCATTTCGTTACTCAGACCTTTGGTGCTTTAATGGAAGTCCTTACTGGACCCATGCCCCTTGACCCTGTTTTATTTAAAGCCAGGCTACCTGCGGCACACGGAGATGACTACTACCGCTGCTTCCTTCCGGACCTGACGGGGTTCATAGCTTTCACGTTGCGCAGGGCCCGGCTTTTTTAACGACAGTGACCAGTATCAGTAACCAGTGATCAGTAATCAGGAACGGCCATAGCGACCGACTCTCAACATCGGACACTGATTACCGTTCACTGATCACTGCCTTTCTGGCGGAGAGAGAGGGATTTGAACCCTCGGTACGAGTTTTAGCCCATACACACGATTTCCAGTCGTGCTCCTTCAGCCGCTCGGACATCTCTCCTCGTGATTGTTATAGCATACCCAAGGGGGCTACTCAAGCGGAACCTCAAGAGACTGTTACGAGTTGCGAGTTCCGGGTTGCGGGTTCAACAGCCTTGGCAGCTCTGCTTCGAACTCGTGACGCGTAGCTCATAACGCGAACTTCAACGTTGTTAATCGGTCTCAAACCCGAGGTAGGCGTCGATGACTGCAGGATCACACTTAACGACATTCGACAAGCCCTCCATGACCACTCTTCCCGTCTCGAGCACGTACGTCCTGTGGCTGTGCTCAAGGGCGATGTGGGCGTTTTGCTCCACCAGGATCATGGAGATGCCCTTTTCCCTGTTGATGGTCCTGATGAGGGAGAAGATTTCTTTCGTGATGATGGGCGAGAGACCCATGGAGGGCTCGTCCAGCAAGAGAAGTTGTGGGTTGCCCATCAATGCCCGCCCCACTGCCAGCATCTGCTGTTCTCCTCCGGAGAGCGTACCAGCGTGTTGCGAGAGTCTCTCTCTTAATTTCGGAAAGGTGTGGAGAGCAAGGTCAAACAATTGCTGCCGCAAGTGTCGTCGGTTTAAGCTGTACGCGCCCAGTTCAAGATTTTCCTTCACGCTGAGGTTCGGAAAGACGCGTCTTCCTTCCGGCACCATACAGATGCCCATTTGAACCAGCCGGTCAGGTCTTTCTCTGTTCACGTTCCTTGCTCGATAGTTGATATCCCCTGACTCCGGACGCAGGAGTCCTGAAATCGTTTTCAGAAGCGTTGTCTTTCCTGCGCCGTTTGCCCCGATGATCGAAAGGATCTCCCCTTCGTTTACCTCGAGACTGACATCATGCAAAGCGCGTATAGAGCCGTACCGTACGAAGAGGTGCGAGATATGCATCAACATGTTATCGGCTCATCTCCGAGGTAAGCTTCGATAACCTTTCTGTCTTTTCTGATCTCCGAGGGGATACCTTCTGCGATCTTTTCACCGAAATCCATAGCGAGCACCCGGTCGGATAGATTCATGATGAGGCCCATTTGATGCTCGATCACGACAATCGTGAGCCGGAAATGCTCCTTCACCTGCCTCAGTATTTTGAGCAGGTCCCGTATTTCCCTTGGATTCATGCCGGCACCGGGCTCGTCGATGAGGAGAAGCCGTGGATTGGTGGAAAGGGCCCGGGCGAGTTCCAGTTTTCTTTGCTCGCCGTAAGGAAGACTGTTGGCACCGAGTTCTTCCTTGCCGGAGAGTTCAAAAAATTCGAGGAGCATGCGCGCCTTCTCTTCGGCAGACCGCTCACCATCGAAATATCGGCGCCTCCTGAAGATGGCAGAGCTCAACCCATATCCTTCCAGGCCGAGGATCGGCGCGGTGAGATTCTGCAACACGGTGAGGCTGTTGAAGAGCCGCAGGTTCTGAAATGTCCTGGCTATGCCGAGGTGAGAAAGATGGTGCACAGGCACACGGTCAAGGTGCTTGCCAAAAAAAATGACCCTGCCGGCATCGGGCCTGTAAATGCCGGTAATCAGGTTGAAGAGGGTTGTCTTGCCCGCACCGTTCGGGCCGATGATGCCGAGCGTCTCGTACTCTTCGACGAAGAAGTCGAGGTCATCGACTGCCTGAACTCCTCCAAAGCTTTTCTTGAGACCGCTGACCTCCAGCGCCTTCACGCGTCCCTGCCCAGACCCAGAAATTTCGACTCTTTTCTCGCCAGAAGCCCGAAGGGCTTCCACATCATTACAACAATCAGGAATATGGGGATGAGGACCCATCTGAATTCAAGTGCCTGGGCGGGAAGGCCGATCCGCAAACCTTCTATGACGGCGACCCACAATAAGCCCGCATAAATAGTGCCTGTGATGCTCCCCATGCCGCCAACGATCACGATGATAAGAAAATCTATCGATCTGAGAAAGTCAAAATTTGACGGGTGGAGAAAGGAGTAAAGATAGGCATACAGTGCCCCGCCGATACCTGCCAGAAAGCAGCCATAGGTGAAGGCCATGAGCTTCATCCTGGCCGTATTGATGCCGAATGCGGTGGAGGCGAGTTCATCGTCCTTGATGCACTGCCAGAAGAGGCCGTACCTTGAGAAAATGAGGTTTCGCGTGACAAGGATGAGAAAGACCATGGTGAAGAAAGCCGTTTCCAGGTTCACGATCTTCGGTATGCCGATGAATCCGCGTGAGCCACCGAGTATCTCTATAGCTCTGTCCGAGTTGTCGAGAAGCACCTTCACGAGGATACCAAAGCCCAGCGTGGCAATAGCGAGAAAATCGTCTCTAAGGCGAAGGATCGGAACGCCGACAGCGTAGCCCACAATCCCCGCTGCCACGCCTCCCAGTGCGAGTATGGGCAGGAAGGAAAGAATGCTTTCCACCTTGAAGACCGCGCCCAGGTAGGCCGCCGTGTAAGCGCCGATGCCGTAGAAACCTGCATGACCCAATGAGAACTGGCCTGTGTAACCGTAGATGACGTTAAGTCCCAATGAGGTCAGGATGGCGATGAAAGAAAAGAGAATTATCTGCTGGATGTACTGGGTGAGAAAGCCGCTCAGAAACAGCCCTTTCAGGATGAGATAGACAACAATGGAGCAGAGCAGGAATCTTTTCGCGCTGGTGAAAAAGCTCATACCTTGTCAATCCTCTTGCCGAAAATGCCGCTCGGCTTTAGCAGAAGAACGAGAAAGAGGACGAAGAATATCACCCCGTCCCGCAGCGTCGACGAAAGAAAGGCGGAAACAAAGACCTCTGAAATGCCTATTATCAGCCCTCCCAACACAGCCCCGTGGATGATGCCGATGCCTCCCAGAACTGCCGCTATAAACGATTTAATTCCGGGCATGATGCCCATGAAGACATTGATCTGAGGGTAGGCGAAACCGTAAAGTATGCCTCCGAGGCCTGCCAGGGCCGCTCCCACGATGAAGGTGAAGGAGATGATCCCATCCACCGGGATGCCCATGAGTGAGGCTATTTCGCGGTCATGGGAAACGGCGCGCATTGCTCGTCCGCACTTCGTGTGATAGATGAGCAGATATAGAAGGAGCAGAGAGAGGGCTGTTGCGGCGAAGATTATGATTTGTACATTGGTGACGGTAAAAAGCGGAAGCTCATAGCTGGTCACTTCAAAGGGTCTTGGGAACCCGATGTAGTTTGGCGTAAACAG
>Ga0209039_10000939_pt1 | contig 28269 bp, 26 predicted proteins | sample BogFormECP12_OM1_FD_188238 | JGI IMG/M metagenome (GOLD analysis project Ga0209039, IMG submission 188238) | Bog forest soil microbial communities from Calvert Island, British Columbia, Canada - ECP12_OM1 (SPAdes) (version 2) | ecosystem: Environmental > Aquatic > Freshwater > Wetlands > Bog ... | reverse complement strand
GAGGTAGCCCGGCGGCAGAGTAGTAGTCACGATGGAGATGACAGTAATGCTGAAGCTCGCGCTGCCAACCGCCGGAACACCAGGCGCCGTCTCGCTGTCCATTACCCTCACGGTGAACACTGTAGGTATGCCGTCTGTCGTAGGCGTACCTGAGATGACTCCACCGGTGCTCATGGACAACCCGGGAGGTAAGGCGCCGCCGGTCCCGTCGTCGCAGGTCCCACTGCTCTCAACAACGCACCATGTGTACGGCGTAAGCCCCCCTGTTGCCATCAACTGCACCGGCGTGTAGGGGACATTCGGAGTGCCCGTAGGCAACAATGCCGGCGTGATCGAGACCACGCCTTCGATGTAGATGTTGAGTTGCTTGCGATACGACATGGACAACGAGTCAGTCACCTGTACCATGAAGATGTAGTTGCCTAACGTGGTGGGAGTGCCGGAAATGACGCCTGTCGTTGAGTTTAGCGTCAAGCCCGGCGGCAAACTGCCGTCAACAATGCTCCAGGTATAGGGGGTTTTTCCGCCGATGGCCGACAGGACTGCGCCCTGACCGTTCACTCCGTAAACGACACCTACAGCGCCTTGAGGCAACAATGCCGTCTCGATGATAGGTGTACCCGGTGGGGGCGTCGTCGCAGTATTGTTGCTGCTGATGCTGCTGCAAGCCGTAAAAAAAGCGCTGAAGATGAGTATGAGTCCGAGCGATACCACAACCTTCGGCGAATTCATGGGTCCCCTTGTTACTGACATTGCGTGGTTTGACGAGTCTCCGTCATCAGGAAGATCGACCTCTGGCCGCGAGGAAAGGAACAGGAAGCACCACGCGAGATAACCTGCCCGGACACAAGAACTTGCCCACGAACGCATCTGGTACGGCACATTCGCCTTGCATGAACAGAGTTCTCACATCGTAACCTGAAAAGAGATTTTACGGTAGAGGGGTTGCTGTGCTTCCTTCCGTTGTGTCGCCACAATAGAAAAAGCACCGGAGCGTCCGGCGCTTGGAGAAGACCGCGTGCTAAAGCGTCAAGCTTTCCTAACCATCCGGACGATCAGGGTCAGGATGACGGCGCCAAGGACGGCGACGGCGATGGTGTAAATCATGCCGCCTTCTCCGCTAAACCCGAGGGCCCGCATGATGAAGCCACCAATAATCGCACCGACGATGCCGACCACGATGTCCATCAGAGCGCCGTAGCCGGATCCCTTCATGAGCTTCCCGGTGATCCAGCCGGCGATCAGACCTACGATGATCCACCACAGAATAAACATGTTTCCCTCCACTAGGTTGAGATAAGAGTCCGCCTTGCGATGCCGTAGCGGACGTTGAGTTGAAGAAACGAACCTGGCAAAACAGAGATGGCCAAGAGATTAAACCCACGGCGGCCTGATTTGCAAACCCTGCTTCTCACGCGATTGGGGACTCGAGACCGCCGCGTTTGAACGCAGGCTCCTTCCCGATTTGGGGAAACGCTATTAGAAGCGATTTTAGGCCCATTAAGGTCGCCGGACATCTCCAAGTACCATACAACGCAAGATTGTCGATGCTATGGCCTTCCAGCGGCATTTAAATGGCATTCTACAGCTTGATTGATAGCAAAATAGTTGATTGCGAAACAGGCACCTAAGAATTACCCGACTGAGACGGGGACGCGGGAGAGCTTTCGGTTGAAAATAGAATCTTTCGCACACATCGACAATATCTCCCACCAGGAACCATCAGCTCAAGCCAAAAATCGATCTTCATTCCACCAGTTATGCAGTTAGATAGAGAAATTGATGGCTTGTTCCCACCTTTCTCATGGTTTTTAATCCTCGACAGATGTGCCGCCGCTCCGCGGCTCGGATTTTGCCAGCTCACGACCCCCCACGGGCTTACGCCCACGGCTCAAACAAATGCCGCCGCAGGGCGGCTGGATCACAACAGATTCAGGACTTCGGCGCCGGAAGCGGCGCGGCGGGCAGGTCCGAGCTCCACATATCGAGGACACACTTCCAGGCACCGTCCGATTGCTTTTTCCAGACCTCAGTGTATTTCCCACGGTCGTTTATGGGCTTGCCTTTGGCATGGTTGTATGTGAGTTCATAGGCTCCGTAGGAGTACGCAAGGTCGCCGGAGCGCGCCACTTCGACTCTCGTCGGCTGCCAATGGAGCGAAAGACCGGGCATCGTTAGTAGCCCAGTGACCGCTTTGCGAATGTCGTCCTTGCCGCTAGTCAGCTTGTCATTGGGCGGCAGCATCACCGTATCGTCGGTATAGAACGCCACCCACCCGTCAACTTGTTTGGACTGGGCAGCCGTGGACCAGTCCGTATCGGCTTTTCGGACCGCTGCTTCATCCGCGGCCCGCGTGTCGGGTGGCGCCGACGGCGCCTGTTGCGCCGAGTTGCAGCCGAGAACTACGAGAACACAAGAAACACAAAGACACATTGCTGCGGCGAGGATCGCCGTCCTGCTCTGTACTCTTGCCATGCACACCTCTTTCTGCCAGCGTGAATGCCGGTCGGCGTGACTATAACAGAGTTGCACGCCCGCGTCGCGTGTGTCTTTTACAGCCGTGTCATCCTGACGGACGAGGGTGTCCGGGGTGTGATCCGCCCTGTCACTTGTCCAGAGCTTTCCAGCGCTGTTGTTCATTCTGTGCGTCTTCGCTGGTGACGGTCGCAGGATTCATGCGCTCGCGGGGATGCTCTTTATCGAGCGCCGCCCGTTGCCTCTTGGCATGAGGTCTCGGCATGGCTTTATGTGAGATCGTTTGGCACTTTTCCCCTGGTTTAGCGCCACAGGCTGGGCATTCAAAGTCCATTGCGTTCAACATGCATATAGTTTACCCCGATTGCGAACGGCTTCGCTCGGGCACAGGCGAGCCCGGATCCCTAGCCCGCGAGGGCTTGAACGGGATGGACATGGCTGTCTGCATCGCAAATACAACAAATCAGACGGATCCACTGTCCGGTTTGTGTCTGGGATTGACTTCGCCATACCGCTGCGCTATCCTATGTACAGTTTAATGTACATGTACGCTTTTGCGTGCATAGGAGATTTCTTTATGGACAGGACGCTTTCGGTGACCTCGGCCCGGCAGCAGCTTCTGAAGCTCACCAAGGATGTTCGCCGGCGGATGGACCGCGTGGTGCTCACCAACAAGGGCGAGGCCGAGGCCGTCCTGATGAGTGTGGGTGAATACAATTCACTGAAAGCGGCGGCGGAGCTCGCCATGCGACCGGACATCTTAAAGGCAACCGAGGAAGGATTTGAACGGATCGAGCGGGGCGAGGGGATAAGTCTGGACGAGGCGTTTCCGCCACCCTCGAAAGGTTCTGCCCAGACCAATCCTCCGGCGCGTACTTCACATCGCAAGCGTCCTGCGCATGGCAGTTCTAGGCGAGCCGGGCCGCAGCGCCATCAGCAGGCAGGCGACTGAGCTCGGGTCAAGACAATGGCGGCAACGCACAGAGAAGTTGTCATTGATCCCGAGGCGCTGGAGATGATGCAGGCCACCCGTCCCAATGATGCTGAGCGCGAGGCCCTTCTCCAAGTCTTGCGCGAGCTGGCCACAGATGTCACCCGTGCCTACCGTATCCTGTTCGTGTATCCTCCGACCTACCGCATTGACGTGGGCCGTTTCCGCATTCACTTCCGCCTGGACGACACGCACGTGCGGGTAGGATTTATCGGAGTCTACTAGCGCTTATGTTTCTGCGGTTTGCCGGTCCGGTCATCACGCTGGTCGGAGGTGTGCTGGGCGCTTACGGCACGCTGCTGATGTGCCGTCCCTATCACCCATTCGGCACGTGGGGTGTGGTGCGGCACCTATGGTGGATCTGCGGCAGACTTCTAGTCGGAGATACCGCCGCCATGCGGCAGGCGATCCGTGATGCCGACGCGTTCTCAACCATCAATGCCGAAAACCGCGATCGCACCGTAGCAGGTGTGTATGTGCTGGTCTTCAGCTTCATCGTGCAAACGATTGGGGCGCTGCTGATTCTGGTGGATCTGCTGGTGCGTCCTGCCTAAGAACTAAGGGCGGCATCGCGCCGTCTATTGAGGTCCAAAGGTCTGTATTATGTGATTGCCAATGCATAGAGTCGAAGCAACCCTCGTCAATCCGGTGTTCTTCCTGGCTGATGTGGGTGTTCCGATGCTTTTTCTCACGCTTCCGCTGATGGTTTGCGCTCTTTTGCCCGTAATTCTGGTGGAAGCCTATGTTGGTAAGCCATTGCTTAAGGTGAGCTACGGCAGATCAGCCTGGGTGTTTTCCGTTGCCAACGTGGCTTCAACGATTGTCGGCGTTCCGGCAGCTTGGATGGCCATGTTCGGTTTGGAGTTTATCTTCGGAACCGCAGTCGGCCCACTTGTCTCTGAAAAAGCACTCGCAGCTCCTGTGAGCAAGGTGATTGCGGTCATCATGAGTTCAGCATGGCTGGCACCAGTGGAATCGGATTTGTACTGGGCAGTGCCCTTGGCAGCTATGGTTCTGCTGATTCCCTCATTCTTCGCGTCATGGTATCTCGAGGCATTCGTTCTGGATCTGATGATGGTTGACGAGGAGTGGCCAACTGTACGGTCAGCCTCGTTCAAAGCAAATCTGGCATCCTATAGTCTCTTGTTTGTTTGCGGGTCGGTGTGGCTGATCGCGTCTCTGCTATGGCGCGCCGCAAAGTAAAGGATTTGGCTCAAGTAAGAAGTGCATGGCAATGCGAGAAAAAGGGCGGCATCACTGCCGCCCTCTGACAACTGGGGCTGAAGCCCCAATCCGGATTTGCGCCTTTTCGGCACGGCTGAAGCCGTGCCCTTTCACCTACGTTCCTTCGCTCCAGCTTGCCAGGTACTCTTCCTGCTCCGGAGTCAGGCGATCGATCTTGATGCCCATCGACTCCAGCTTCAGCTTAGCGACGCGCTTGTCGAGTTCCTCGGGCACCACGTACACCTTCTTCTCCAGCGTGGCGTGGTTCTTCACCAGGTAGTCAACCGAGAGCGCCTGGTCGGCAAAGCTCATGTCCATCACTGACGGTGGATGCCCTTCTGCCGACGCGAGGTTGATGAGGCGACCTTCGCCCAGCAGGTTGATCTTGCGGCCATCCTTCAGCGAGAATTCCTCGACAGACGTGCGCGTGGCGCGCTTGGAGGACGACATCTTCTCCAGCGCCGGGATGTCGATCTCGACGTTGAAGTGACCGGAGTTGGAGACGATGGCGCCGTCCTTCATCACTTCGAAGTGCTCTTTGCGCAGCACGCTCTTGTTGCCGGTGACCGTGCAGAAAACGTCGCCAATGCGGGCGGCTTCGTCCATGCTCATCACGCGGAAGCCGTCCATCACCGCTTCGATGGCTTTCGTTGGATCGATCTCGGTTACGATGACCTCGGCGCCGAGTCCGCGGGCGCGGCTGGCTAGTCCGCGGCCGCACCAGCCGTAGCCGGCGACGACGAACTTCGAGCCCGCCAGCAGGAAATTGGTGGCACGGATGATGCCGTCGATGGTGGACTGTCCGGTGCCGTAACGGTTGTCGAACAGGTGCTTGGTGTCGGCATCGTTGACCGCGATGACGGGATAGCGCAGCACGCCCTGCTTCGCCATGGCGCGCAGGCGGATGATACCGGTGGTGGTCTCTTCCGTTCCGGCGATCACGCCGTCCAGCACGTCGGTGCGCTTGGTGAGCGCAGTGGTCACCAGATCGGCGCCGTCATCCATAGTGATGTGCGGCTTGTGGTCGAGTGCCGACATAATGTGCGAATAGTAGGTGTCGTTGTCCTCGCCTTTGATGGCATAGACCGGGACATTGAAGTCGCGCACCAGACAGGCGGCAACGTCGTCCTGCGTGGACAGCGGATTGGAGGCGCAAAGCACGACGTCGGCGCCACCATCGCGCAGAGTGATGGCCAGGTTGGCGGTCTCGGCGGTCACGTGCAGGCAGGCCGAAATGCGGATGCCCTTCAGCGGCTGGTTCTTGATGAAGTCCTTGCGGATGATCTGCAGGACCTTCATGGACTGATTGGCCCAGTCAATACGCTTGCGGCCCATATCGGCCAGCGCGAGATTGGCGATATCGCCGGCGGCGCGAGTAGATGTTGTTGACATAAGCTCCTGTAAGACAGTTTCGAGTTTCAGGTTTCGAGTTTCAAGCGGCAGCGGGAGTCATGCCGGTCCGCGCGAAACGATTGTGTTTTGTCATCCTGAGCGGAGCGCCCGCCCTACATTTCCGACCCGCTGACTTTGCGGGTCGGGCGGGCGCGCAGTCGAAGGATCTGCGGCTCGCGCCAGTTGCGCGACCCTTTCCGAACAGTAGAACCGCAGATCCCTCCGCTCGGACTGAAGTCCTCGGTCGGGATGACAACTTTACTTCGTCACCGCCGCCGTCTTCTGCGCCTTCTCATTTGCCAGGCCGGCCTGCTCGCGCAAGGCTGCGGCCTTGTCGGTACGCTCCCACGTGAAGTCGGGATCGGTGCGGCCGAAGTGCCCGTAAGCCGCTGTCTTGCGGTAGATCGGACGCCGCAGGTCCAGCGATTCGATGATGCCTTTGGGCGTCAGCTTGAAGTTGGCGCGGACGAGATCCGAGATCGTGCCTTCGTCAACTTTCGCCGTGCCGAAGGTCTCCACCAGCACGCTGACCGGCTCGGCTACGCCGATGGCATACGCGAGCTGCACTTCGCAGCGATCAGCCAGCCCGGCGGCGACGACGTTCTTGGCAATGTAGCGCGCCATGTAGCACGCCGAGCGATCGACCTTGGTCGGGTCCTTGCCGCTGAAGCAGCCTCCGCCGTGGCGTCCCATACCGCCGTAGGTGTCCACGATAATCTTGCGGCCGGTAAGTCCGGTGTCGCCCATGGGTCCGCCGATGACGAAGCGTCCGGTCGGATTGATGTGGTATTTGGTGTTTTCGTCGAGCATCTGCTCCGGCAGCGCCGCCTGGATGACGTGCTTCAGGATGTCGGCGCGCAGCTCCTCGGTCGTAACCGTCTCGGCGTGCTGCGTTGAGACCACCACCGCGTCAATGCGGATTGGCTTGTGGTTCTCATCGTACTCGACTGTTACCTGGGATTTGCCATCAGGCCTGAGGTAAGGGAGAGTGCCTTCTCTGCGGACTTCGCTCAAGCGGTGGGTCAGCTTGTGCGCCAGTGAAATTGCGGTCGGCATGTAGTCGGCGTTTTCGTTGCTGGCATAGCCGAACATCATGCCCTGGTCGCCGGCGCCGCCGGTGTCCACGCCCATGGCAATGTCACCGGACTGCTTGTTGATGCTGGAGATGACAGCGCAGGTGTTGGAGTCGAAGCCGTAGAGAGCGTTGTCGTAGCCGATGGAAGCGACGACGCCGCGCACCAGCGACTGGAAGTCAACATACGCCTTGGTGGTAATTTCGCCGGCGATGACGACCAGGCCGGTGGCCGTGAGCGTTTCGCAAGCTACGCGGCTGTAGGGATCTTCCTTGATGCAGGCATCGAGGATGGCGTCGGAGATCTGGTCGGCAATTTTGTCCGGGTGACCTTCGGTCACGGATTCGGACGTAAAGAGATAACGCTTCTTGGACAAAGCAAAGCTCCTTGTGTTGCCTGCCGCGGCGGGAGAATGCGCGCACATCGGTCAGGCGAATTGATGCTCGGGTCTGTTGGGGCCTACAGTGAGGATACCGGCCAGCCGAGAGACTCTCAATATTTTACGGCCAAAGGGGCGGTTTCGGCCAGTCAAAGGCAGGAAATTGCATTGAACAATCCATCCAGGGTTTACGGTTCTAGCAAACAGCCTGGTGCACGGCAATGAGCTGGTCGAGCAACTCCGGCAGGAGCTTCAGGTCGAGCGCGTTGGCACCGTCGGACTTGGCTTGCGCCGGATTGTCGTGCACCTCGATAAAGACGCCGTCCACTCCGGCCGCTACGGCCGCACGCGCCAGCAAGGGGATGAACTCCGGCTGGCCGCCGCTAGCCGCAACACCGTTACCCTCCGCCGCCGACGGAAGTTGCACGGAATGTGTCGCATCAAAGACCACGGGCGCAAACCTGCGCATGATGGCCAGCGAGCGCATGTCAACGACCAGATTGTTATAGCCGAACGATGCACCGCGCTCGGTAAGGAAGACGCGCTCGCCGCCAGCCTCGTGCACCTTCTCAACCGCGTGGCGCATGTCCCAGGGCGAGACAAACTGGCCCTTCTTGATATTGACCGCGCGGCCGCTCTTGCCAGCGGCCACCAGCAGATCGGTTTGGCGGCAGAGGAATGCAGGAATTTGCAGTACATCCACGGCTTCGGCTACGCGCGGCACGTCGGCGGCTTCATGGACGTCGGTGAGCACCGGGACCTTGACCGTCTCGCGGACTTTACGCAAGATGCGCAGACCTTCTTCCAGGCCGGGGCCGCGAAAGCTGCGAATGGACGTTCGGTTTGCCTTGTCGTATGAAGCCTTGAAGACGTACGGCAGCTTTTTCTCCCGGCAAACTCCTGCGATAGCTTCGGCCATTTTGAGAGCGTGAGCTTCGCTCTCAATGACGCACGGCCCAGCGATGAGGAACAGCGCTCCTCCGCCGATCGTTACGTCGCCGACCTGGAAGGAATGAGTCACGCCGATTTTCAGTGTTTCACCTTTTCAGGCCGATGAAACATCTCTACCGCAACCTCCTGCCGAAACTGTTGACGACGTAATCGGTTTTCGTACGACGCCTTGATGAAGGAGGAGAACAGCGGATGCGGCTCCAGCGGCTTCGACTTGAATTCGGGATGGAACTGGCAGCCCAGGAAGTACGGATGGTCGGCGATCTCGACGATCTCGACGTAGGTGCCATCCGGGGTCGAGCCGCTGATGCGCAGCCCGCCTGCGGTAAGCGTGCTCTCGTATTCGCGGTTGAACTCGTAGCGGTGGCGATGGCGCTCGCTGATTTCGTTCTGTCCGTAGGCCTGGTGCGCCAGCGTGTCCGGTTCGAGCTTGCAGGTCCATGCGCCCAGGCGCATAGTTCCGCCCAGCTCTTCCACTCCGCGCAACTCCCGCAGCTTATAGATGACGCGATGCGGGGTCGCGGGATCGAACTCGCTGGAGTTTGCCTGTTCCAGCCCGCACACATTGCGCGCAAATTCGATGCAGGCGGTTTGCATCCCCAGGCAGATCCCGAAGAACGGCACCTTGTTCTCGCGAGCATACTGAATGCCCTTCAACATGCCTTCGATGCCCCGCTTGCCGAAGCCGCCGGGCACCAGGATTCCGTCAGCGTGCTCCAGTTGTGTCTGCACGCTTTGGTCCCTGGCTTCCAGACCTTCGGCCTCAATCCAGTTCACCTCCAGCTTCAGGTTGTAGGCCAGGGCGCCGTGCACCAGGGCTTCCTTCAGGGACTTGTATGAGTCTTCGTACTCGACATACTTGCCCACTATGCCGATGGAGACCTCATCCTTCGGGTTATAGACGCGATGAACCAGGTCTTCCCAGCGGCTGAGATCGGGCTGCTTGGCTTCGATGCGCAGATAACGCAACGCGAGCTGGTCCACCTTCTCGTGGGCGAACACCAGGGGCACTTCGTAGATGGAAGCCACATCCTTGGCTGTGATCACAGCTTCGTTTTCCACATTGCAGAAGAGCGCAATCTTTGACTTGATGTCTTTCGACAGGAAGCGGTCGGTGCGGCACAGCAGGATGTCGGGCTGAATTCCGACGCTGAGCAGCTCCTTTACGGAATGCTGAGTGGGCTTGGTCTTCAACTCGCCGGCGGCGGCGATGTAAGGCACCAGAGTGACGTGAACGAACAGCGTGTTGTCGCGTCCCAACTCCTGGCGCATCTGGCGGATGGCTTCGATGAAAGGCAGCGATTCGATGTCGCCGACGGTGCCGCCGATCTCGACGATAGCGAGGTCCACGTCCTGTGCCACCTTCTTCATCGCGCCCTTGATCTCGTTGGTGACGTGCGGGATGACCTGCACCGTCTTGCCGAGGTAGTCGCCCCGGCGCTCCTTGGCGATGATGGTTTCGTAAATCCGGCCGGTGGTCCAGTTGTTGTCGCGGGTCAGTTTGCTGTGGGTGAAGCGCTCGTAATGCCCCAGGTCGAGGTCGGTCTCAGCGCCGTCATCGGTGACGAAGACCTCGCCGTGCTGGAACGGGGACATGGTGCCGGGGTCCACATTCAGGTAGGGATCGAACTTTTGCAGGGCGACCCTCAAGCCGCGGCTTTCCATCAGGCAGCCAATGGAGGCAGCCGCCAGTCCCTTGCCGAGCGAAGACACTACACCGCCAGTCACAAAGATATACTTTGCCGACATCGCTTCCTCTGTTGTGGGGATTTGTGCAGCCGCAAGGAGCGTTCGCGCCTCCCTGTTTTACGGGGAGCCCTTCCCGCCTGCGTGATAGCGCGGTCAGGGTGGAGCGCGTGGGGGTGCACAATCAATTATGGCTGGAAACGTCCCCGGAGGCAAGGCAAAGCTGCCTCCGGGGTAACGGTCAGAAAAACAAGCAGGAGACTACTTTGCCGGTGGGGGTGGGCAGTCGGCGAACTGCGCCGAATTAATCTGCGTACTCCAGTTCAAGATCCCCGACCTCATGAACCATTCGTTGCTATACCAGAACGTACAGTTGTCTGCCGGGTCCAGGCGCATGCTGGTTGACTTGCCCGTCTTCGCCAGCGACAGCTTACGAGGCTAATCGCCGTTTTCTGCCAGTGTCTTTGCTTCGCGAAAGATGGTCTCGAACATTGCGGCAGTCAGCTTGCCGGTCGCCGTGTTCTGATTGGAAGGATGGTATGAGGCCAGAAGCACTACGCCTTTGGGCAGCGCATAGCGTGCGCCGTGTCCAAATCGATATCCGGCCTTGCTCTGCACGATTTCACTGCGCTTCAGGTAATTGAGATAGGCGTCGAAGCCAATCTTGCCAAGCGCCACCACGACTCTCACATTCTTCAGGATGGCAAGCTCGCGGTCGAGGAATGGTGCGCAATTAGCGAGTTCCGAGGGCAGAGGCTTGTTGTCGGGCGGGGCGCAGCGAACCGCTGCGGTGATGTAGCAATCGAGTAGTTTCAGTCCGTCGTCGCGGCGCTCGGCAATGGGCTGCGAAGCGAAACCCACCTTGTACAAGATCGGATACATGAACTTTCCCGAGGCGTCGCCTGTAAACGGCCGCCCGGTACGGTTTGAGCCGTGGGCGCCGGGGGCGAGTCCAAGCACCAGAACGCGCGCACGAGGATCTCCGAAACCCGGTACCGGCCGCCCCCAGTAATCCCAGTCGAGGTAAGCCCGGCGCTTCTCGTGCCCCACCAGTTCGCGATAAGCAACCAGTCGAGGACAGCGAGTACAGGTCACGACTTCTTTATTCAGGACAGCCAGGGCCGACGGCATGAATGAACTTTACATTAGGCACAGGGACTCAGGACTCACTGCTCCCGAAGGGTTGCCCGCAGCTTGCCTTTTTAGGACGGTTTTCGCAGGCATCCAAATAGCAAGAAACCTGCTTCTTACTACGAGCTTGTATTCGCAAGGCGGAACCCGGTTGCGAACGCAGCCGAAAGGAGACAAACCTTATGCTAATCATCCTCCTCGTCGTCCTGCTGCTGTTGTCGGTTGGGACACTTCCCTCGTGGCCGTACAGCCAGGGTTGGGGCTACTACCCCTCCGGCGGGCTCGGACTGGTCGTCTTGATCCTCGTCGTCTTATTGTTGCTTGGCCGCATATAAGTGCTCGCCGGCCTGAATGCTGAATGAAAGATATGCTAGCTCGTTCGCGTGCGGCTTTGTTATGCACGGCAGTGACAATCTGGATGCTTGTTTTATCTCCGGCTTGCGCGGGCTATTCGGTGTTGACGCACGAGGAGATCATTGACCTGCTGTGGAACCAGCAGATAAAGCCGCTATTGTTGGCCCGCTTTCCCGATGCCACGCCCGATGACTTGATCAAGGCACATGCCTACGCTTACGGGGGAAGCGTCATTCAGGACGTCGGCTACTATCCGTTCGGCAGTCATGTCTTCAGCGATCTGACGCATTATGTGCGTACCGGCGATTTCGTCCAAGCGATGCTGAACGACGCACAGACCCTGGACGAATATGCATTCGCGCTGGGTGCGCTTTCTCACTACATCTCCGACATAAACGGGCATCCCTTCATCAACCTGTCGGTAGGCATCGAGTACCCCGAACTATCGCGAAGGTATGGGCCGGCGGTTCCGTACGACGTCGACCACAAAGCCCACTTGAGGACCGAGTTCGGGTTCGATGTGCTGCAGGTCGCCAAAGGCCGTTATGCGCCCGAGGATTACCATAACTTCATCGGTTTCGAGGTCTCGGCTCCGCTGCTGGAGCGCGCCTTCTACGACACCTATGGCTTAGAGCTGACCGATGTGATGCCGCATGAAGACCTTGCCATCAGCACCTACCGGCGGAGTGTGAGCAAAATCATCCCGGAGATGACCAAGGTCGCGTTGGTGGCAAAAGGAGATCAACTGCAACGGGAGATCCCGAACTTTAACCGGCAAAATTTTCTGTACCACTTATCGAACGCAGATTATCGGAAGTCGTGGGGCTCGGGCTATAAAGAGCCGGGACCGGGGGCGCACTTAATGGCGGGCGTGTTCAAGGTCGTGCCCAAGGTTGGACCGCTACGTGACATCGATTTCAAGGAGCCAACGCCCAAGACCGAGAATCTCTATTTCAAGAGCGTGGACCAAACAATTGATCATTTCAGCAAGGCGCTGACCGAAGTTAAGGACAACGATCTGCAGACGCCAAATATAAACCTCGACACCGGCAAACCGACCGTGCGCGGTGAGTACCCGCTGGCTGATTACACTTATCGCGAGTTGCTTGACCAGTTGGCCTACGACAAGTTCCACCACATGGACGATGCGCTGCGGCAGAACATCCTGCAGTTCTACCAAGGATTCGGCTTTCCAGAGCCGGGCACGCGTATTGACCGCTGTGTCGCTGAGCACTGGCGTAGGACTTGGATTGAACTCAACCAACTTCGAGCCTTCGCCTTGTTGGATCCCGAAGATCAAGCGCAGCCATCGGCCATCCCAACTTCCACACATTCGGAGAGCGGCACCTTTATGAACTCATGCGCAGGTGACTCCGCCCCAGCCATCTAAACGGCTCGAAACCCTCTCTTCGGTTTGACCGGCTCGCAAGCGCTCTCTTACACTTAGAGATTACACGGCCAACCGCCGCGGAGTGCCTTGGCTTGCGCCGTCCGAGCAACTGGCACCGGGCACCAAGAAGAAATCGCGCGTGCCCATCGCTGGCTATATTCGCGGGCCGAAGACGGCCACTTTTATTTCTGAAGGCATTTCTTTTGACGACTGACCTAAATACGACGGAACCAACTGCAACCGACGTCCCATCTTCCGAGCAACCCAATCCCTGCAAGCGCGAACTGACGGTGGAAATTCCCGCGGATATCGTCAGCGCGGAATCTGACGCAATCGTGTCGCGCTACCAGAAGCTGGCGCGCGTTCCCGGCTTTCGAAAGGGCAAGGTTCCGGCTTCCATCGTTCGCCAGCGTTTCGCAGAGGAGATCAAGGGCGACATTGTTGAGGCCCTGGTCCCGCGCTACTTCCGCGAAGAGACGAAGAAGCAGAACCTGGAGCCGGTATCACAACCGAGAGTGACGGACCTGGACCTAAAGCCAGGCGAGCCGCTGACGTTCAAGGCGAGCTTTGAAATACTGCCGGAGTTTAAAGTCGCACCTTACGACGACATTCGCATCGAGAAGTTGCCAACCGAGGTGACCGAAGAAGAGGTCGACCGCTCCCTGGAAAACTTGCGGCAACAGCAAGCGACCTATAACCCAGTGGAGGAGGAGCGTCCGCTGGCTGATGGGGATTTTGCCGTTGTCGGGTTCAAGGGTACTCCTAAGGATGGCGAGGCCGATGCCAAGCCGGTGGAAGTGGACGAGGTGATGGTTGAGATTGGCGGCGGGGACACGATTCCGGAGTTCAGCGAAAACTTGCGCGGCGCAAAGCCAGGGGAGCAGCGTAACTTCGAGGTGAAATACCCTGACGATTTCGCGGACAAGCGGCTTGCCGGCAAGACGATGACCTACGAGGTCAACGTCAAGGGCATCAAGACCCGCAGCGTTCCGGAACTAAACGACGATTTCGCCAAAGAACTTGGCGCTGAATTCACCATGCTGGATGAGCTGCGCAATCGCCTGCGTGAGAATATGAAGGCGGAGAAGGCCCACGAGGCCGAGCACCGCGGCAAAGATCAGATCGTAGAAGAGCTGGTGAAGCGTAACGATTTCCCGGTTCCAGAGGCGATGCTGGACCAGCAGATTGACCTGCGTCTCGAGCGCGGCCTGCGCGCCTTGGCCGCGCAAGGCATGAAGACGGAAGACATGAAGCGTATGGACTTCGGGCGTCTGCGCGCCGGTCAGCGCGAGGCTGCGATGCGCGAAGTGAAAGCGTCGTTGATCCTGGAGCAGGTTGCTGACGAAGAGAAGATTGAGGTCAGTGACGAGGAGTTTGACCGCGAATTACAGACACTGGCGACCCAATCGAAGCAGACGATTGAGCAAGTGCGCGCGCGTTTGACGCAGGATGGGGGGCTGGATAGAATTCGGCATCGCATCCGCAATGAGAAGACCTTGGATTCTTTGTACCGCAGGTCCGCATAGGGCGGGCTGCATTCCACTTTCCCCCTTCGATCCTTCGGGAAGAAGTGCAGGCAAAAGGTTAAGGAGCTACAAACGATGCTTGTGCCCATGGTGATTGAGCAGACCAGCAGGGGCGAGCGGGCGTACGACATTTATTCCCGCCTGTTGCGGGACAATATTATCTTTCTTGGCACTCCCATTGATGACAATGTCGCCAACCTGATCATTGCGCAAATGCTGTTCCTGGAAGCCGAGGATCCGGAGAAGGACATTTCGTTGTATATCAATTCTCCCGGTGGTTCCATTACAGCAGGCATGGCGATCTACGACACGATGCAGTTCATCCGTCCCGACGTGACCACCATCTGCATTGGCCAGGCGGCCAGCATGGCCGCACTACTGCTGGCTGCGGGTGCTGCCAAGAAACGGTTTGCCCTGCCGACCTCGCGCATTCTCATCCACCAGCCGCTTATGTCGGGGCTGTCCGGCCAGGCGACTGACATCGACATTCATGCCCGCGAAATCCTGCGCATGCGCGAGATCACCAGCCAGCTGCTCTCCAAGCACAGCGGCCAGCGACTGGAAAAAGTGGAGCGGGACGTGGAGCGGGACTTCATCATGAACGCGCAGCAAGGCAAGGAGTATGGCATCATTGACGACATAATCTTCAAGCATAAATAACGTGGTGCTGCAAAAGTTGTACGCATATGGCACTAACGTAAGCAGGCAGCGTATCGAAATTGTGATTCAATAGCTTCATAGTGCAACGGCACTGGAAGACCCGAGAGCAAGCCGGCCATTGGCCAGATGTTGTGGCGGCCCTCTCACAGGAGCAGCGTGGCTTCTGCCCGGATTTTGCGCTTCGGGAAATGCAGTTCGGGATGCGGAGTTCCGACTGGCAACGCGCGATGTGAAGGAGTTTCTCTGTGAGAACCAGGACCGGTTCTGAAGAAGTGCTGCGCTGCTCGTTCTGCCATAAGTCGCAAGACGCTGTCGCCAAGCTCATTTCGTCTCCCACCGACTACCCGCGTGCGTACATATGCGACGAGTGCGTGGCCGTCTGCAACTCCATTTTGGAAGACGACCGCTCCGAGACTGCACCGGTTGCAACTCCCCATCAGCTTCCTAAGCCGGCTGAAGTGAAAGCGTTCCTCGACGAGTACGTCATAGGGCAGCAGCAAACCAAGAAGAAGCTGGCAGTCGCGGTTTACAACCACTACAAGCGCGTGTATATGAACCGCCAGCGCGGCGGCGAGGTCGAACTCTCGAAGTCGAACATTTTGCTCATTGGACCGACCGGCACCGGCAAGACGCTGCTGGCGCAGACTCTGGCCAAGATGCTCGACGTGCCCTTCGCCATCGTGGATGCGACTACGCTTACGGAAGCCGGCTATGTCGGCGAGGACGTGGAGAATATCATTCTCAAGCTGCTGCAGGCTGCCGAAGGCGATGTGGCGCGTGCGCAGACCGGCATCATCTACATCGATGAAGTGGACAAGATTGGGCGCAAGGACGAAAACCCGTCCATCACGCGTGACGTCTCCGGCGAAGGCGTGCAGCAGGCGCTGCTTAAGATCCTGGAAGGCACAGTAGCTAACGTTCCTCCCCAAGGTGGCCGCAAGCATCCGCACCAGGAATTTACTCCGGTGGACACCACTAATATCCTGTTTATCTGCGGGGGAGCGTTCGTCGGATTGGAGCGCACTATCGCGCGCCGCCTGGGCAAGCGGTCCATGGGGTTCCGAACCAACGAAGCTAAAGAGGCGGCATTCACCGAGAGCAACAAACGAGATACCGAACTACTGGCTCAGGTGGAACCGCAAGACTTGATCAAGTTCGGGCTCATCCCTGAGTTCGTTGGCCGCATGCCGGTGGTGGGCGTGCTCAGCGACCTGGACGAAGATGCGCTGGTCGAAATCCTTACCAAGCCGAAGAACGCCATTGTGAAGCAGTATCAGCGGTTGTTTGAGTTCGAGAACGTCAAGCTGCACTTCACGGATGAGGCCCTGCGTTTCATCTCGAAGGAGGCAATGTCGCGCAAAGTCGGGGCGCGCGGCCTGCGCATGATCCTGGAAGAGTTGATGCTCGACCTCATGTACAACCTGCCCAGCCAGCGGCGCGTGAAGGAATTCGAGGTCACCGCCGACATGGTTCAAAAGCGCAACGTGAGCATGCCGATCATGGAGAAGGCGGGATAGCCGACCGCAGGACGGCCGGTTTGAAAGCGGCGCGGCTTCGGTCGCGCCCATTTGTTTTTTGGGTCGTAGAGGATCAATTCCAGACGTATATTGAAGCCATTGCCAAGCGCACCGGCACGTCACACATGCGAGCGCGACCTGGCATTGCGCGGTTTGCGAGAAGCTGCTCCTGACAGGCAATTTTGTTCGCTTCTGCGTCTTCGTCAGCATGTTATGCTTGGAGTATCTTTAAGTGGTGCATTGGCACGCCTGCCGGCTGAGTGCACTACCGTAGTATCAATTTTTCTCTTCGGAGCGGCTTGGGAGAGACTCCGAATGACAAGGCGGTATTAGTGACCCAGCGCGAGAAATTCGAGACCAAGAAGCTCCCCATGATGCCGATCAGGGACGTCGTCATCTTTCCCTTCATGATGACGCCGTTTGTGGTTGGGCGGGAGTCCAGCGTGCGGGCGCTGGAAGAGGCGCTGTCCGGTGACAAGAAAATCTTTCTTGCCACTCAGCATGACGCCAGTATCGATGAGCCCAAGCCCAACGAGATTTTTCAGGTCGGCACCATCGTCAACATCGTGCAGAGCCTGAAGCTGCCCGACGGCAATATCAAGGTCCTGGTGGAGGGCTTGGAGCGCGGCAAGATCCTGCAGGTCGTGGACATCGATGGCTATTTTGAGGCCACGGTGCGTACCGCGAAGTACTCGGCCGAACCGGCCCCCCAGGTGGAAGCTGCCATGCAGCGCGTGACTGGCCTTTTCGAGCAGTACGTGAAGCTTTGCCAGTCGCTGAACTACGAGACCATGATCGCCGCCGTTCGCAATGACGATCCGGCGAAACTGACGGACACCATCGCCGCCAATCTGCAGCTCTCCATCGAAGAGAAGCAGGAACTGCTTGAAATCTTCGATCCCGCGGAACGCCTGAACCGCGTTGGCGACGTGCTCGACGTCGAGATCGAGAAGCTGAACATGGACCGGACCATCCAGTCGCGCGTAAAGCGCCAGATGGAACGCGCCCAGAAAGAGTACTACCTCAACGAGAAGATCAAGGCCATCCAGAAGGAGCTCGGTCGCGGCGAAAAGAGCGAATTCGACGAACTGAAGAAGAAGATCGACACTGCCGGCATGCCGCGCGAGACGCACGAGAAGGCGCTGCAGGAGCTGAAGAAACTGGAAGCCATGCCGCCGATGTCAGCCGAATCCACCGTGTCGCGTAATTATCTCGATTGGCTGCTGGCGGTGCCGTGGAAGAAGCGTTCCAAAGAAATTCGCAATATTGAAGTGGCTGAGAAAACGCTTAACGAAGATCATTACGGGCTGGAGAAGATCAAGGAGCGCATCCTCGAATTCCTGGCCGTGCGGCAATTGGTGAAGAATCCGAAGGGCTCCATCCTGTGCTTCGTCGGACCTCCGGGCGTAGGTAAGACGTCGCTCGGTATGAGCATCGCCAAGGCCACCGGCCGCAAGTTCGTTCGTATGTCACTGGGCGGGGTGCGTGACGAAGCTGAGATTCGCGGCCACCGCCGCACTTACATCGGTGCGCTGCCCGGGCAGATAATCCAGATGATGAAGAAGGCGGGCACCAAGAACCCGGTGTTCATGCTGGACGAAGTGGACAAGATGTCGATGGATTTCCGCGGCGATCCGTCGGCGGCGTTGCTGGAAGTGCTCGATCCCGAACAGAACTTTATGTTCGTGGACCACTACCTTGACGTGGAGTATGACCTGTCGCAAGTGTTCTTCATTGCTACGGCGAACGTTCTGCACACCATTCCTCCGGCGCTCCAAGACCGCATGGAAGTGCTCCGCCTCCACGGGTACACCGAGCCCGAAAAGGTCGAGATTGCCAAACAGTATCTGGTGCGCAAGCAGCGCCTACAAACCGGCTTGACCGAGCAAAACATTGTCTTTACCGACGAGGCGCTGACCACTGTTATCCGCAATTACACTCGCGAGGCCGGCGTTCGCAACCTGGAGCGCGAGATCGGTAACATCTGCCGCAAGGTTGCGCGCAAGGTTGTAAAGGAAGGCGACAAGTTCTCGCTGACGCTTACGGCTAACAACGTCGGAGAATATCTCGGCGTGGTCAAGTTCCGCGACAGCGAGATCCACGAGCGCAGTGAGGTCGGCATCGTCACCGGGCTCGCATGGACTGAGGTGGGTGGATCGATTCTGACCACAGAGGTAGCCATCGTCGATGGCAAAGGCAAGCTATCGCACACCGGCAAGCTCGGCGACGTAATGCAGGAGTCTGCCCAAGCAGCTATGACCTACGTGCGTTCACGTGCCCATCGGCTGGGGCTGGCCCGTGATTTCTATCGCAATCTCGACATCCACGTGCACGTACCCGAGGGCGCCATTCCGAAGGACGGTCCCTCCGCCGGCATCACCATGGCAACTGCAATCGCCAGTGCGTTGAGCCGGATTCCCGTGCGGCGCGACGTCGCCATGACCGGCGAGATCACGCTTCGCGGCAAAGTACTGGCCATCGGTGGTTTGAAGGAGAAGCTGCTGGCGGCACACCGCGCAGGGATCCTGGAGGTTCTGCTTCCCGCCGACAACGAAAAGGACCTGGCGGACGTACCGGAAAACTTGCGCAACGAGATGAAGCTGCGGTTCGTCAATACCATGGACGAAGTGCTGGCCTATGCGCTGGAGCATCCGCTGCCTGAGGTGTCCGACGAGGCGCCCGGAATAGCTGCGCTACCGCCCACTCCGGAGCAAGCTCCGACCGCGCACCAGTAAAGGCGTCCAGTCCCCAAACACTTAAGGTCCGCAGACCGCGGGCCTTTTGGTTTTACTAGCGTGCTCGCCAAAGTGTTCCCGATTCTTCCTCACTTGCGCTTTCGTATTTCTGCAGCCATAGTGGAGTACATGAAGGTGCTGACGCGCTTCGTGACGGCTGCAGTTGACCCGAAGCAGTTCCCCCCACCGGGTGTGCCGGAGATCGCCTTCCTCGGCCGCTCCAATGTGGGCAAGTCAAGCCTGATCAACTCGCTCGTGGGCAGCAAGATCGCCAAGACCAGCAACACGCCCGGCCGTACGCAGACCATCAACTTCTTCCAGGTGCGGCGTCCGGGCAAGCCGGATCCCGACTTCGTCTTTACCGATCTTCCCGGCTACGGCTATGCGCGCGTGCCCAAGGAAATCACCGAGAAGTGGGCGCAGTTTATCAATCCTTATCTGGAGAAGCGCGAGTCCCTGGTGCTGTGCCTGGCGCTGGTGGATGTGACCATCCCGCCGCAAAAGCTTGACTTGGAATTGCTGGATTGGCTGCGGCACGCGCGGCGAAACTTCATGGTGGTTGCCACCAAGTCCGACCGCATCTCGAATAACCAGCGAATCGGCTCTTTGCAAAAGCTAAGCGAGCAACTGCAGGTCTCGACGGAGCAGATCATCCCTTTTTCAGCAAAGGCACAATTAGGACACGGCGAGCTGTGGCGTGCGATTCGCAGGGCAGCAGGAATCGCCGATCCGGGAAGTCACGAGATGGAGAGAACAGGCTTTTAGGACGCCCAGGAAACGTTTCATCCCGGCCAAATCTCCAGCGCCGTTTTGCTCAGGATTTGTTCCTTCGCATTCTCGCTCAGTGCCAGCCCGCGAAACTCCGCAAGGCTCCTCCCAATCTCGGGCACCCCCGGCCCGGGCCAGTCGGTGCCGAACAGCGACTTGTGCGCAATCTCTTCCAGCCTGGGGAAGGACTTCAGCAGCGTCTTCGGTGGAATGCCGCTGATGTCGAGATAAACGTTGCGGTGACGCCGCACGAGGAAGAATGCGGTGTCCATCCATAACGGACGCCCGCCGTGCGCCAGCAGAATCTTCAATCGGGGAAAGTCGACCGCCACGTCGTCCACGTACATCGGGTCGCCATACTTATTGCGTGCGCCGGGAAAGATCGAGGTGCCGGTGTGCACCATGATCGGAATCCCATTCGCCTCCGCCGCGCGGTAGATAACCTCCAGCTCCTTCACGCCGTTGACGTAATCGTTGGGATAGAGCAACTGATGCGGCGGATGGATCTTGATGAGCTTGATGCCAAGCCGCATGATCTGCTCCATGTCGGCGAGGACGTTGGTCGTGTGCCTCGGATGCACGCTCCCGCACGGGATAAGCCGCTTCGGATTCTCCCTGACATAGTTGGCGATGAAGTCATTCACTGCGGGCGTGAAACCGATCACCTCGGGCGCAACATAATTGATCAGCACCGCGCGATCGACGCCGATACTGTCGAGATAGCCGAGGAATGCCTTCGGCGAACGGCAGTATTCGGCCACCTGATCGAAGTCTTTGCGCGACTTCTTCATCAGCGCCAGCGCTTCCGGCTTGAACAACTCTATGGGCTGAATGTGGATGTGGCAGTCGGTGATCATTTAATTGGCGCAGGCCATCACCGCTCGCTTGGCAAATACGCGCACCATCTCGCGGCGATACTCCGGCGTGAGCGCCGAGGTTGTCAGCGGCTTGGCTGTGCGTGCGGCTAATTCGCCAATCTGCTCCGCTATCCCTTCAGACGGGACCAGGCCTTTTAGGTGCGCGTCCACGTCCTTCACCAGGAATGGTGCGGGGTTAACGGCCGTGATGGCAACGCTAGCGTCTTCCACGCGGCCCGACCGCATTTTTAGCGCTACAGCGACCCCTGCCAGCGGGTAATCGATGCTGCCACGGACGCGGAGCTTCTGGTAGCTGCCGTGCCATCCGGCCGAGGATTCCGGCAGGTGCACGCGGGTAACAATTTCGTTGGGTGCGAGATGCAGGCGCACAATGCCATCGTTCACGTAGAACTCTGACAATGGCGTACGCCGCAAGCCATTCGGGCCGGCGATTTCGATTTCCGCTCCCAGGCAGAGCAGGGCCGGAGGCGTGTCGCCGGAAAAGGTCGCCCAGCAGAACTTTCCACCTGGCGCCACGTGGCACAGGTCGCCATCTTTCTTCAGGCAGAAGCCGCAACTCTTGCGCCACAGCAACGACTGGTTGTACCACAGGCAGCGGGTGTCCAGGCAGAGATTGCCGCCGATGGTGCCCATGTTGCGCAGCACCGGCGTGGCCACGGTCCTTACGGCTTCATACAACACGGGATAGTCGGCGCGGACGAGCGGCGAGTGTTCGATGGCGCTCAGTGTGGTTAGCGCGCCGATCTCGACACCGTTACCCGGAAGATTGCGAACGCCACGCAGTTCGCTTATACCGCGCAAGTCGAGTACGTAGGGCGGCGTGAACAGCTTCTGCTTCATCGAAGGGAGCAGGTCAGTCCCGCCGGCGACGACCTTCACTTCGCCGTTGTGCTTGCCCATTAACGCGACGGCTTCATCGAGCGTTTTTGGACGCAGCAGTTGAAAAGCCGGCAGGCTCATTGCTCACCGCCTGTCCCTTGGGTGCTTTGCCGAGAGGGGTCCAGCAGATGCCGCATCGGCCCCTTGCCGCGAAACCATAAGGAGCCGCCGTGTTCGCGGAAGCTCGTCGGCGCCGTCGGGTCGACTGACTCAGTCATCTCAATCCGCTTCAGGCCCTTCTTCACCCGCAGCGCCGACAGTATTCGTTCCGGTGTGAATGGCGCCTCCCGGAGGCGTACTCCCACAGCGTCGTAGATGGCGTTTGAGATCGCCGGAATCGTCGCAGCCAATGAGCCTTCACCCGCCTCCTTGGCGCCGAACGGACCTTCAGGATCGATGCTTTCGACGATGATGCACTCAATATCGGGCGACTCGGTGGCCGAAGGACTGCGATATTCCAGCAGGCCAGGATTCATCAGTAGGCCGTCTTTCCAGACCATCTCTTCCTCGAGCGCCTGGCCAAGCCCCATCCAAACTGAGCCGATGACCTGGCCCTCAACCGCGACCGGGTTGAGCGCACGCCCGCAATCATGCGCCGCCCAGATCTTGTGCACAGTCACCTCGCCGGTGTCCTCGTCCACGCTGACCTCGGCCACTTGCGCGGAATACGAATAGGCAGGCGATGGGCCAACCCCTCCCCCTTTGTGCTTGCCGCCACGTGCTTCAATGGGGGGGGCGTACGATCCCGTACCAGTTAGTGCTCCGTGGAAATCAATCGCGGAGACCACCGCCTCCTCGAAACTCATGCGCTCCTTGGGACCCTCTTCTTTGCGCGTCTGAAGGACGGAGCCACGCAGAATCTGCCCGTCAACGTGGCCACTAGCTGCGTCTTTTCCTGCCTGTATGTCTGACGGTGTGAGACCTATATCCGACGTTGTGGTATTGCGCTTCCATACCCCGTCATTCCGCATGATCACGTCTTCTGGAGCACAGTTCATGCGCTTCGCGGCGGCACTAACAATGTCCCTCTTCACTTCCTCCGCAGCTCGCATAGCGGCATTGCCGGACATAAAGGTAACTCGGCTGGAATAAGAACCGAGATCAATCGGAGTGAGGTCGGTGTCGGCGGCAATTACCCTGACGCGCGACAGGTCGCATCCCAGGACTTCCGCAACTACCTGCGCTGTCATGGTGTCAGAGCCCTGCCCGATTTCCGAAGCCCCGGTGTAGACGACCACACCTCCGTCGCGATCGATCTTGATGTTCACTGTCGAATGCGGCATGTCGGAACGGATGATGCTGTTGGCTGCTCCGCTTACGTAATGGCTGCAAGCCACGCCGAGTCCGCGGCCTTTGGGAAGCTTGCCCTTGCGTTCCTTCCAGCCGGAGCGAGTCACAACCTGATCGATGCACTCGGGCAGACCGTAGCTCAGCACGCGCAGCCCGTTGACGGTGACTGTGGGCGGCTTCAGCAAGTTGACGCGCCGAACTTCCGCGGGATCAAGATCGAGTTTGGCTGCGATCTCGTCCATCTGCGATTCGAAGGCGAAGCGCACGTTCACCGTGCCGTGGCCCCGCATGGCCCCACATGCCGGCTTATTGGTAAGCACCCGGTAACCGTCGTAGCGAATGTTGGGTATGTCGTACAGTGCGCCCAACAGTGCACCCGAGTAGAGAATCGTAACTACGCCGTAGGAGCAGTAGGCGCCGCCGTCCTGGATGACTTTGCAATCGACCGAGGTCACGCGGCCATCGTCCTTCACACCCGTCTTCAGGTCGACGATGGTGCGCGGGCGCCCGCGATGGGCCCAGAAAACTTCTTCGCGCGTGTAAGTGATCTTCACCGGAGCTTTTGCCGCGCGCGCAGCCACCGCGGCAATGATTTCCAGCGGAATGATTTCGCTCTTGCCGCCGAAACCGCCTCCAACCAGCGGCTTGATGACGCGGATCTGCGACATCGGCATCTCCAGCACCAGCGAGAGCTTGTGCTGCAAGTAGTACGGGACCTGCGTGGATGACCACACAGTCAGTCGCCCGAGCTGGCCGGTATGCGGATCGAGTTCGAAGTTCGCCAACGTGCAGTGCGGCTCCATTGCCGCATGCGTCACTTCGTTCGCGATGTAGCGTGCCTCATGCACATAATCCGCTTCGGCAAAACCCTTCTCAGGATCGCCAAAGACGTGGTGATAGTCCTTCTCGATGTTGTGAGGACGGTTCTCGTGAATAAGGTCGGTCTCTGCCGTCATCGACTCTTCAGGATCGAAGTAGGCGGGCAGCGCTTCGTACTCCACGTCGATCAACTCGAGCGCCTCCTCCGCGATCTGTTCGCTGATGGCCGCTACGCATGCGACGTGGTCGCCGACGTAGCGGACCTTTTCCACCGCTAACGCGGTCTCGTCATGACCGACAGGAAGAATGCCGTAGGGGTTGGGGGCATCGGGTCCAGTTACCACCGCGACCACGCCGTCGATAGCTTTGGCTCGCGATGTGTCGATGCGCTTGATGCGCGCGTGCGGATACGGCGAGTGCAGGATCTTGCCGACCAGCATGCCGGGAAGGCTGAAGTCATCGGTGTACTTGCCGGCACCGGTTGTCTTGCCTGCGGCGTCCACCATTGCGATCGATTTGCCGATTACAGAAAAGTCGCTCATCGTTTACTTTGCTTCCACCAATTCCTGCTTCATGCCCGTTTGCTCCGCGTCGATGGCCGCGCGGACGGCTTGGTACATCTGGGTGTAGCCAGTGCAGCGGCACAGATTGCTGCTGAGGGCCTCACGGATCTCGCTCTCAGTCGGCTCGGGATTGTTTGCCAACAGCCATCTGACCGTCATCATGAATCCCGGAGTGCAGAAACCGCACTGCGAGCCGCCAAAATCGCCGTAGGCCTTCTGCAACGCAGCCAAGCTGCCGCGGTCGGCGACACCCTCAACCGTAGTGATTTCCTGCCCCTCGCAACTAGCCGCCAGCAGCGTGCACGAGAGCATGGGCACGCCGTCCACCTGCACCGTGCAAGATCCGCAGGATGAGTCATCACAACCGCGCTTCGAGCCGGTCAGATTAAGGTCCTGGCGCAATAGATCGAGGAGCAGCTTGTTCGGCTCAACCGCCAATTCGCGGGATCTTCCGTTGATGCGCAGTTCAATTAGTTCTTTTTTCATGTTTCATCCTGAGCGAGCGCCGAGTCGAAAGACCCCTATCACTCCGAAAAACCGTACCTAGTAGAGAGGAACCGAGGGATCGATCTGCCTCGCCCAGCGGTCGATTCCGCCCTGCAAGGATTGCACTTTCTCGAAACCCTGCTGCCGCAGCCACGCTGTGACGTTCATCGAGCGCACTCCGTGATGGCAAACCACAACGATGTGGTCCTCCGGGTCAAGTTCCTGATTGAAGCGAGCAGGAATGTCGCCCATCACAATGTGCTTGCTACCGGCGATTTTGGCGACGTCATATTCCCATAGCTCGCGGACATCGAGCACTGTGACGCTATTTTCATCATCGCGCAGCGCCTTCAACTGCTCTGGTGTGATTTCGTAATCCATAACTTACTTGCCTATCCACTTCGGCCGTCGCCGCTCAACAAAAGCTGTAATGCCTTCCCGGGCGTCAGCGGTCTTCATCAGCTCATCGTGATAAATCTGCTCCGCACGCGCCAGACCCTTATCGAAATGAATCGCATCCCAGGCGTAAAACGCCTTCTTCGCCAGCGCGAGCGCTGCGGGACTTAACTGCGAAACCCGCTGCACGCACTCGGCGACCAGCGTCTCCGGATCGTCAGCAAGGCCATTCACAAGACCGGCATCGAGCGCTTCTTTACCGCTCAGAGTTCGGCTGGTCAGCAACAATTCTGCCGCCAGTTTCTGTCCTACAACGGCGGACAAGGCCACGCTGGCCACGGGTGCAAAGCACGCCAGTTTGATCTCAGGAAATCCCCAGACCGAGTCAGGCGAGGCGTAAACCACATCGCACATCAACGCCAGCTCCGCGCCTCCTCCGAGGCAGTGACGGCGAACGCTGGCGATCGTGAGCTTGCTGTTGTCAACCACCGAGCGAATCACGCTGTGAAATGCCGTGAGCATGTCACGCACCTTCTCCGGCGTGTGTGCCGCGACGTCCACACCACTGGAGAAAGCTTGCTTCGAACCGGCGAAGACGATGGCGCTGATGTCTGGGCGGGCGTCGATTTGCTCCAGCGCAGCGCGCAACTCGTCCATCATTTGAATGTCGATGACATTCAAAGGCGGATTGTTCAGCACAATGCGCGCCGCAGGCGGCTCAAGAGCCACCGTAATGCGCGAAAAAGTTGTGGTGCTAGTCGTCATTGGCGCTGTTATAAGACTCGTTGGCTCCGTTCGGCATTTCGCTGTTACTTTCCCTTGAAGGCTGGTGGCCGTTTCTCGATGTATGCTGCCAATCCTTCCTTTGCGTCCTCACTCTCAAAGAGCAACTGCTGATTTTCGCGTTCCAGCGCCAGTCCGGCTTCGATCGGAATCTCCCAACCGGTTTGCACCGCGCGCTTGATACGACCGACTGCCTTCGACGCTTTGTTGGGCGGGCAAAACTGACGGGCGTAGCCGATAACACGCTCCATAAAGTTCTCGCGCTCGAAAATTTCGTTGATCAGCCCAAGCTGTTTCGCATCCTCGAACGAAAACGTCCTGCCGGTCACCATCAACTCGATTGCCTTTGATTTGCCCACAATTCGCGACAGACGCTGGGTCCCTCCGGTACCTGGCAACACTCCGAGATTCACCTCCGGCAACCCGATCTTGCCCGCGTCTTTGCTCGCGACCCGGAGGTCGGCCGCCATCGCTATCTCCAAGCCTCCTCCGACGCAGTGCCCGTTGAGGGCTGCAATCACCAGCTTGGGGGTATTTTCCAACCGCAGCAAGGTCTCATTGGCGTGCAGGCAGAAGTAGTACTTGAAGGTCGGATCCACCCTCGTCAGCATCTGGATATCGGCGCCCGCACAAAAAAACTTTTCGCCCGCGCCGGTCAGAACTATGACGTAAACCCCATTGTCCATGCGCGCGGCCAGAATCGCGTCATCGAGTTGCCGATTCATCTCGTAGCTGTAGGTGTTGGCTGGCGGGTCTCTCAGCTCGATAACCGCTACGCCGGACTCAACCCGGTAATTGACCAGGCGCTTCGCCTCAGTCGAGGCTGGCTGCGTTGTGGTACTCATCGTCCCAATTCCGTTCCGCTCCTTGCCATCTCATCACTTTCGATCTTTGCTCTTCATCCGCAATGGGTGCCCAGCGCGTCGAGAGGCTTTTCCATCTGCCCCTTTTACTGCCGGATGCGCTCCCGGAGCCCGATTGTCGTTGGGTTGCGGCTTGTTAGACGCGGTACATCCACCGCGTATACCCTGCAGAAAGACATCGCTTATTTCTCGCGCCAACGTGCCGGCGTCCGGATCGACGCGCGGGTTGTACCAGGTGTACAGCCAGTTCATCATGCCGAACAGTCCCATCACAGCCGTTCGGGCGCCGATTCCCGCGCCTGCTGCGACGTGTGACCCAACATGATTCAGGCCCTCCACCTTCGCCAAATCGTTAACCAGCCCAACGCAGATCCGATAATAATCACGCTTGATGGCGGCCAGTTCAGCGCCGCAGCCGTTCTTCAGAACATCATCCTCATGCGACAGCACTTTCATAGCCTTCGGCCTGGCGACGGCATAGTCGACGTGGTTGCGCACGAAGATACGAATCCGTTCTTCGGGATCGTTACTGGCGGCCAGCCGCTCGCGCAGACGCTCCAGGATCGTCAAAAACGTGTGGTGCTGGATGGAGTAAAGCAGCTTTTCTTTTGACTCGAAATAGTAGTAAAGCCCTGCCAGCGAAATGCCGCTCAATCTCGAAAGGTCGCGCATGGAAGCCCCCTCGTAGCCTTTGTCAGCAAAAATCTCGGTGGCAAAGTCGAGAATCTCGGCCAGACGGCGGTCAAACCGGCTGTCGGGAGCCGGCGGGCTCTCCAGGGCACGGACTGTGGAAGCACTGGACATGGTTCGTTGTCGGAAAGGAGCGGACAATCGGGAATTGGCCGCTATTCGAACGCTCGTTCTAATTCCATCTTAACTGTCCCGAGGCGCCTTAGCAAACTCGCCACGCACGGCTGCTTTTTCAAAGGAACGGAAGTCTTGCCATCATGCTTGTCCGTAGGCAGAAAACACCTGCATTGACAAGTGTCTCTCCGAACAGGCAAACTGCTCCATCCTGAAGATTCGGTTTGGTAATGCCCAGCTGCGAACCGACCAGGGC